>Ga0075433_10001125_pt1 | contig 19364 bp, 13 predicted proteins | sample RhiMethybrSRZTD2_FD_75299 | JGI IMG/M metagenome (GOLD analysis project Ga0075433, IMG submission 75299) | Populus rhizosphere microbial communities from Tennessee, USA - Rhizosphere MetaG P. TD hybrid SRZTD2 | ecosystem: Host-associated > Plants > Roots > Rhizosphere > Soil | place: USA... | reverse complement strand
CGGGAATTCTTTTTCCTGAAGAAGCCTGACGAACGAATGGCCTCGCTCGAGATCTTGAAGCCTCTGCTCGACAGCGACAGGATCCAGCCCTAAGACATCAACCAGGATGGCTGAATCGAACTCCTGCCCTTGAATGCTGGCTGCCGCAAGCAACTCCCTGTCACCTTGACTCAGCTGATCAATCCTTCTTTGAATTATGCTGCGCACTGACTCTGGGAGTTCTTGCGCCACGGCCGCGAGAGACTGAGCTAGTTCCCAATGGCCTGAAGCATCGGTCAGCAAGCAGTGATCGCGCAGGTGCCTGACCAGATCGGCCATGAACAAAGGGCTACCCTCCGTTTTCTCGAAGACAAAGGCAGCGAACTCAGCGGGCAGGCAGTGGCCGGGTAGCTCCAAGGCCAGATAACGATCAACATCCTCCTGGTTCAACAACTCGACGGCCAGTTCTCGACAAATGCCCTGCTTCTGCAGCTCTTGCCGCACTGCAACAAACGGGTGCTGGGTCAACCACATTTCGGTGGGGCGATACGTGACCACAATCAGGACAGACAGAGACGGAAGGTCTCTGGCCGCATAAGCGAGCATGTCAACGGTTGAAGCATCAGCCCAGTGGAGATCATCAAGGAAGAGCACCAGCGGTCGAGGCTGGGAGAGCTCCTCGAGAAAGGCTTTGAACTCGCGCTTCATACGCTCGCGTGAAGCCGTTTTTGCGTCGTTGATCACGTTGGCAAAGGAAGGATCACTCGTTGTCCAAAGCGGAACGACTTGTAGGTACCAGGTGGGTGCCACCAGCTTCATCAATCGGTCGAGCACTTCCCCACAGGATCCATGAAGCAGACCCTCCAGGGCTTCGAGAATCGGCAAGTAGGCCTCACTTCCTGCCAATCGTTCCGAGCAGCGTCCCCAAGCAACCGTGCAATCCCTTTTGCTGGCCTGAAGTTCGATGAGAAGCTGTTCGACCAGAGTCGTCTTGCCGATGCCAGGCTCGCCGGCAACACAAACCAGCCCGCCACTGCCTTTCGCAGCAGATTCGAACGCCTTAATCAGTTGGGCCAGCTCACTTTGGCGACCGACATTGTGCCGCTGCAAAGCCTCTTCAACCGGCGCTGCCTCCCTACTCCCTGGCTTAGTTGCCCAGTCAGCACGCGCTCGGCTTAACCGGGTCTTCCAGTTCGGGAGAGCCTCTTCCTCAGAAGATCCCTCTTCCCACTCTTGCGGAGGCAGCTCAGCGACGGATTCGGTTGCCTTGACCACTTTTCTCACAGCAGCCACGAATCGGTAGCCCTGTCGGGCGACCGTTTCAATGTACTTCTGTCCGCCAGCCTTTTCACCCAGCGTCCTGCGTAAGGTGGAAATGTTATGGTCGAGGTTGTTTTCCTCCACAATCGAGTCGGGCCAGATGGCTTGCATCAGTTCGTCTTTTCCAAGCAAATGCCCGTTCTTCGCTACCAGCACGCAAAGCGTTTCAAACACCTTTGATCTTAGCTGGAGGGGCTGCCCATCCCGTACCAAGAGGCGTTCTTCGACGTCCAGCCGGAAGGGACCGAACTCGTATACATTGTTGATCTGCTTAGGCATCGCTCGTTCAGAAGAATATCAGGAATACTTCAGATTTGCTAAAGGACTTCCAAAACCTCCCTGTTGAACAATCAGCGCGTCAATTGAAGTGGAGCGGCAGGCAGCAAGAAATTATAGCAATTGAAACCACCGACCGCAGCAACAAACGACCTAAAAGAGCCAGGAGGAACACGACCAATGCAATCTCAACCCGATTCCAGTCATTGGTCCTCGGCAACGAGCACGATGGCTTCCCCAGACCCGCTGGCGCGGTTGTTGCTAAGCGAAACTTCTGCTGCGCAAAGTCGTCTGGCGGCGGCTCTAAGCCATGACTTGAATTCCCCAATTGGAGCTCTGAACAGTGCTCTACACACCATGTCCCTGATTCTGGGAAAGCACCAGCAGCAGCCTCAAAAGGACGGCGCCCTCTCTGAACAGCTCCTTCTGATGAAACAAGTGGCGCAGCAATCTTGCCAGCGGCTGATCGAGATTGTGAACCGCATGCAGCGTTTTACGAATTTGGACCGGGCTCAGGTGCAGCAGGCAGACATCAATGACCTACTGAGAGATGCCATTGCCCTTTTGCAGCCTGAGCTGGGTCCGACGACGGAAGTCATTTCAGAGCTCAATGAACTGCATCCCTTGAATTGCAGACCGCGACAGCTCTGCGCTGTGTTCCTGGAACTTCTTCGAAATGCGACAGCTTGCCTTAAAGGAAAAGGAGAAATCCGCGTCCGCAGCGCCGAATCCGGCGACCAAATTACAATTCAAATTTCCCACACCTGCAGCATCGATGCCGAGCACTTGGCGAGCCTGTTTGAGCCGGTCTTTGCAGTAAAGGATGGTAGGGTCGTGACATCCAACTGGGCCCTGTTCAGCTCGCGAACTGTGATTCTTGATCATGGTGGCCATGTCGAGATTGAGAGTGTGGAGGGAAAGGGAACTTGCGTCACAATTAGCCTCCCTCACACAACTAGATCGCAAACAAAGGAGGACAGCTCCATGAATACCCCATCTGTCGCTTCAAAGCAAAGCAACAACGAGCTTCAGCAAGAGACCGCCACATATTTTGGATTGGCGGTCGAGGTCATTGTTCGAATGTCAAGTTGCAGCTTGGTCCGCTACGGCAATCGCGAGTTTGTCGTCGAGACGACGGATTTGCAGAAGAGCCTGGTACTCGGGCGGGCAGCATAGAGTGTCGCATTTGACCACTTAGGAAACTTAACCACCATTCTTACAAAAAAGGAGAAAGAACATGGTACTACCCATCGATCCACAACAAGCTTCGGAAGTCAGAGAGCGCTTCCTGGCTTCGATTAATAAAGTGAAGTCCAACGACCAAACCTCTCCCCCCAAGCAACAGGGCTCTTCTCCGCAACACCAGAGGGAGAATCTCGGTCGTCGCATCGCCGTGTTTGCTTACGGACTCGTCTGTTATGCCATTACTCTGGGAACGTTCCTCTACTTGGCGGGTTTTGTGGCGAATCTGTTCGTTCCCAAGTCCCTCGACTCCCCACCTCAGAAACCACTGCACGTCGCCTTGCTAGTTAACGTACTGTTGGTAGGGATCTTTGCCTTCCAGCACAGCCTCATGGCCAGGCCGGCCTTCAAACAATGGTGGACAAAAATCGTGCCGAAACCGGCTGAACGTAGCACTTACCTCTTGTTTTCATGCCTTGCCCTCTTTTTGATGTTTTGGCAATGGCAACCGATGGGTGGTCGGATCTGGGATGTGCAGGACCCCGTCGGTCGAGGCTTTCTGTTCTCCCTTGCTGTTTTTGGATGGCTTTTGCTATTGGCGGCGACATTTCTGATTAACCATTTTGACCTATTCGGCCTGCGGCAGGTGACGCTCTATCTCTTAGGCAAAGAGTACACGCGGCTCCGCTTCCGGACGCCAGCGCTCTACAAACTGGTGCGGCACCCACTTTACGTTGGCTGGCTCTTTGTCTTCTGGGCCACACCGACAATGACGATGGCTCACCTGGTATTCGCCGTCGCCATCACGGGGTACATCCTGTTGGCTATTCAGTGGGAGGAACGCGACCTGTTGGACGAGCACGGCAAGACTTACGAAGACTACCGCCGCAGTGTGCCAATGCTGATCCCGACGGGTAAGAAGAGGAGTGTTCCTCAGGAGGCGTTGAACTAATCAACAAGGAGCGCAAGCGCGCATCTTGATGCTCCAGTTCTGCGACAGAGGATGGTGTGTTTGACGAACAAGCGCACCATCCTTCCCGTCACTTCGGAGGATGATCATGGCTGCTCTTACTACGGTTACCACTTTCATACAGCAGAATCCACTGCTCAGGTTTTACAAGCACAACGTCATCGACAGCGCGCTCATCTTGAAGCGGCATGGTTTCAAGGAACTGGTGCGCCGAAGAGGCTGGAAATTCCTACTTGCTGTGGCCGGGTACTACCTTGTTCGCGACACCATCGTGTACGTTGCCATCCCGTTGATAGTGGCGCGTGGCCTGTCTTGACAGTATGATCCGATCCCCGTCTCTGGATTGTCCGGAGCTTTTGGATGTGGGTCTAGTTTTTTCTGAACTGGTCAGCGGGGAGGGATTGGCGACTCTAGTGGTGCCAGTCTCACTTGCTCGTCGTAGAGCGCTCCTCCTTCTCCGAGGTCGGTGGTGCGGGCTCGGAGCAAGACGTTGGCACAACGACCATCGTGAAGAGGGCCTCCCTTCGGAACAAGCGCTACATCGCGTCTTTGCTTTGAATCATGTCGAAGGCACACGGTTAACGAGGACACACGAGACTCGAGGCGACAGATCTCGCCATCATGGATTCCCTGGGCGGCATCCGGATGAACTGTGACGGTGGCTGGCCCCTCTTCCCGAATGGCCCACTGGGAGGATTGGGCCTTCTCTGTTGAAAGCGACATCAGGAAAAGCGGGTAATCCGCTGACGGCACGCTCGAAGGAGGTGCCTTCGTCATTAGGTTTACGCGTCCGGTCGGAGTCGAGAATCGGCGATCGGCGAAGAGCACTTTGCGTGGAATCGGATTTCGGATGGGCCCAGCCTCGAGCGCTTCCAGAGTGACCCCATGAGGACTGAGCTTCGCCTGGATCATTCTCCGTTTCCACTCTCGTGCCTCTCCTGCCATCACAGGCCCTAAACCTACTCGCTGCGCCAGTGCTTGAATAATATCGAGGTCACTCTTCACTCCCGCTGGCGGCGGCACGACCGGAGTTGCCACTCCAATCCAGTGATGGCCATAGGAGCCGAGCAGGTCGTCGGCCTCCAGAAGTGTCGTCGTGGGTAATACCAAGTGAGCCAGACGGGCCGTGTCTGTCAGAAACGAATCTGTTACCACTACGAATTCACGCGACTCCATGGCTCGGCGAGTCGTCTCGGACTCGGGCAGCATCGCAACCGGGTTACCGGCTGTCACCCAGACTGCCCGGATTTCGGGGTCTTTCATGCGGAGGACCTCCGGACCGAAAAGCGGCTCGCATACTGTTCGAGGGGCGACTTTAGCTCCCTGTATGAATGACGTGTCAAAGGCTCCTCTTCGTTTGAAATAAAAGGAGATTCCTCCACCGGAGATGCCAATATTGCCGGAGAGAGCGCACAATGCATCCAGTGCTCGTACCGCACCTGCGCCGTTGATCCTGCGCCCCATGCCCCATCCAACCAAAATAGAAGTGGGCTTATCCTGCCCAAGACGCCAGGCCATATGGCGGGCGACTTCGAAGGGCACATCGGCTTCGGCGCACCACTCCGCCGCAGTTTGGCTCTCGACCAGAGCGCGAAACTCGTCCATGTGATCACAGTAATGAGACGCCTGGGGATCAATCCAGCTTTCCTCGAACAAAATTCCGCCTACCGCCATGGCCAGCGCAAAATCGCCGCCCGGTCGCGGTTGAATGTATTCTTCGCACAGAACCGCGGTCTTGTGATGGATCGGATCGACCTGAACAAGCCGCGCCCCTCCGGCGCGAGCATCCTTGAGAATGGGTACCAGATGAGGACTTGAGGTGAAAACATTCTTGCCCCACAGAAGAATGTTTTTGGAGTTCAGCAGATCAAACACGTCATGACTGTCCGATTCTCCAAAATCAGCTTCCTGTGCAGCGTCGCCTGCACCCGAGCAAATGTCGCCTCTCTTCGTGGTTACGGGTCCAAACTGCTCGAAGAAATAATCATTCAAATGCTTGAGCAATCCCAGTGAGCCGCCACTTCGATAGTGAAAGATCGCGGCTGGACCGGACTCACGACGGATGGTGGTCAATCTCTCTGCCGCCAGATCCAGGGCTTCGTTCCAGGAGATCGGGTGAAAATCGCCATTGGTCCGAAGCAAAGGAGTCGTGAGCCGATTGGGAGAGTATTGAGTGGAAAGAAAAAGACTGGTCCGGTAACAGAGAAATCCGCGTGTGATAGGATGGTCCTTGTCTCCGCGGATGCTGGTCACACGCCCGTCTTCGACGGTCGCAACAATCCCGCAGGCATCCGGGCAGTCACGATTGCAAAGCGTCTTGCGGATTTCTTTCATCGTCTCAGAAACCTCCTCGGAGGGGAAAGAAGGCTTTAGCCTTCTGAGGGTTCCGCTAGTTCTGGGCAACGCACCCCTGCACCCCTCCGTAGGAGAGGAATCGCATGCTCGTCCCACGTGGTAATTCGAAAGATCAATACCACACCCGAAATCCAGGCTTGAGTATACATCTATTCCGCCTTCCGTAAAATCCTGCCGCGTGCCAAAAATTCCTTCGCGCACATCTCGCCAAAACCCCCTTCTTGGCGCGGCCGAGGGTCGAGACTCTGAAGCTACTGTTTTGATCTCTAAGGATTCGTTCATCGATAGCTCTTGTCTCGGCAAAGCCGATTCAATCACCGAGATCAGAAAAGTACCAGATTTCCAATCCCGGCGCTACAGACCTGAGACTTCCACAGCGATTGCTTGTTCGGTCACCGAGTTCATGCTACAACTAACTGGGCAAGGGTGAAATGAGCGCTGACAGCGTCTTCGATCGCCCAACTGGCCTCTCTTTTGCGGTAAGCCACAGTGGCAGAAGCGCTGAGCTTGGCGGTCAAAGCGATTTGAACCTGTCCGTCGGAGGACAGGCAGGGTCACACGACGGCGGTAAGTCAAAAACGTGAGGACTTGCAAAATGGCTCGGCAGAGGAAGTGTGCAGAGCCGTAGGTAGAATTCAGGAATTTTGAAGTCCACAAGCTCTCACCATCCCCGCGCTTGGGCTAAATCAAACCCGGCTGCTTTGCCTTAACCCGTTCAATTCTTACCCGAAGGATCATCTTATGAAATATGTGGTCGCCTTTCTCATGCTGATTTTGTGGGTTCCAAACCTTCTCGCCCAAAACGTGCCTGTGCAGGAATTCATCCTGGACAACGGGATGACCCTGATGATGGTTCCGCGCAAAGGCGACCCGAACATTGCGGCTGGTTGGATCGCCAAGGTGGGGTCGGTCAACGAGCGACCGGGAATTACCGGCATGTCGCACCTTTTCGAACACATGATGTTTAAGGGGACGCATGTCATCGGAGCCAGCAATATCAAAGAAGATCTCAAACTGCTTGACGAGATGGACGCACTGAAAGCCGAGATTCGAAAGGAAGAACAGGCCTTGATCGAACGCCAGCGTCTCGGAGAAATTCAGGACATCACTGATCCCAAAAATCGCTCGCCGCGCCATCAGAAGCTGCTCGGGCAACTCGAGCAGCTTGAAAAGCAGGAGAAGAGTCTTTTAGTCAAAGACGAATTCGCACGCGTCTACACCACAGCCGGTGCTTCAGGTATGAACGCGGGAACCACTGAGGACTTCACGCTTTACTTCGTCAATGTTCCAGCTAACAAGCTGGAACTTTGGTTTTGGATGGAATCCGACCGGCTTTCGAATCCAGTCTTCAGGGAGTTCTATTCCGAAAGAGATGTGGTGCGGGAAGAACGGCGGCTACGCACTGATAGCACCCCGACAGGGAGATTTCAGGAACAGTATGAATCCATATTCTGGCAGTCTTCTCCTTACGGCTGGCCTGTGGTCGGATGGCCCAGCGACTTGAATGGAATCACTCGTGAAGAGGCTAAGGCCTACTTCGATATTAACTATGCCCCCAACAACCTTTCAGCCTGTCTGGTAGGCGATTTCGAACCGCCGCAGGCTATTGAGTTGGCCAAACGCTATTTTGGCCGTCTCAAGCGGGGGCCCAAAGATCCCGAGCCGGTCCGGACGCGCGAGGTCCAACAGCTTGCGGAGGCGCGCATGACTGCTTTTGCGGAGACCAACCCAGAAGCCGTCATCCGCTACCACGGAGTTGCGGACGGGCATAAAGATGAACCAGCCCTGGTAATCTTGGCGGATCTTCTCAATGGCCGCACAGGCAGGTTTTACAAGTCTCTCGTACTCGAACAGGAACTCGCCAACACGGCCTCGGCCGCTCAAAACGGTGGCAAGTATGAAGGATATTTTGAACTGCGTGGCGTGGCCAAACCAGGGAAGACTCCTGAGGAAGTTGAAGCGGCCATTTACAGGGAGCTCGACAAACTCAAAAAAGAGGCCGTCGGGGACAGGGAGCTCCAGAAAGTGAAAAACCAAAATGCGGCCACGGATTTTCGCAGGCTGCAAAGCAACTTTGCACTCATGATTCAACTCTTGATTCGAGACTCGGGCCGTGGATGGAACTACATCAACTCCGACCCCAAACTCATCCAAGCTGTGACGGCAAGCGATGTAATGCGCGTTACCAACAGTTATTTCTCTCCGGAGAACCGAACGGTGGCCATCTACTACACCAAAAAAACTCCGGGCGCAGAAGCCGATCCCCTGTTGACCGGTCTGGATGATCAGGAAAAACAGCAGATCCGGATGATGAAGGCAAAGCTGGGAGAGCTGAATAAAGAACAGATAGAACAGGCGCTTCAGCAAGTCGAGCAGCACGCCAGCCAGGCCCCACCTGAGAATCAGGATCTCATGCAAGCCATGCGGAAGATGCTGCAAGACAGACTCAAAGCTTTGGAAGGAGAAAAATGATGCTGCCTTTCTGTCATGCAAGAAGGTTTCGAGCTCTTGCGATGATTTTCTGCCTTGGTTTGCCGTTATCGAGCAGGGCTCAGTCCGTTCCGGGCCTCCAGATTCCCGCTCATCCCCGTGAGCTCAAGTTCTCTCCGCTTAACTATGAGCCACCCAAACCCACTCAGTATCGCCGTGTGCTCTCGAATGGCATTGTCGCCTACTTGGCCGAAGACCACGACTTCCCCTTGGTCAATATTTCGGTGATTGTGCGAACCGGAGAATACCTGGACCCCAAAGGGAAGGAGGGTCTAGCTGCAATGATGGCCAACCAGATGCGCGCCGGCGGCACGACACGGCTCAAGGCTGACGCCTTTGATGAAGAGGCCGCCTTTCTCGCGGCCAACATCGGCAGCGCCATGTCTGATACTCAGGCAAGCGCCAACCTGAACTGCTTGAGCAAAGATCTCGACCGCGCTTTGGAGTTGTTCTCTGAAATGCTGCGGACACCTGGCTTTCAACAGGACCGCATCGATCTCTACAAGAACCAGATCATCCAGTCGATGGAGCGCCGTAACGACCAGACTAATGAGATTCAATCACGCGAGTGGGCCCGTCTGATGCGCGGCGACAACCATTTCTCCACAGCGTGGGCTACCAAGTCCTCTATCGATTCAGTCAGTCGCCAGGATCTGCTGGATTTTCACAAGCAATATTACGATCCGGGCAACTTTCTGTTTGCTGTATCTGGGGACTTCGACACCCAAGCGATGATTGCAAAGCTCGAAAAAATGCTCAGTGGCTGGCCCAGTTCAAAAACCCCGGTGCCTTCGGTTCCAGCGCCATCGTTCATTCCCAAACCGGGCGTCTACGTGGTGAACAAGCCTGACGTGAATCAGGGGCGCGTGTCCATGGGCCATCTCGGCACCACTCGCGAGAACCCGGATTTCTACGCGCTGAGCATCATGGACGACGTTCTCGGCGGAGGGGGTTTTACGTCCCGCATCATGTCCAGAGTGCGGTCAGACGAAGGACTTGCTTACAGCGCCTTTTCAGACTATGGATTCGGTATTTACTATGACGGCATTTTCCAGGCTGGTTTCGAGTCAAAGAGCCCTACCTGCGCGCAAGCTGCCGACATTGTGTTTGAAGAGATTCAGAGAATTCGACGCGAAAAAGTCAGCCAAACGGAGCTCGAGACTGCCGTGAATTATGCCGTAGAGGTCTTTCCACGCTTTTTTGCCACGGCCGCTGCTATTGCAGGAACGTTTGCCAGCGACGAGTATACTCATCGTAAGCCTGACTTCTGGCCCACTTATCGTCAACGAATGCGAGCCGTAACCGCAGACGACATCCTCCGAGTGGCTCAAAAATATCTGATGCCCGAGAAGATGGTGATTCTGGCAGTCGGAAACGTGAATGACATGCTTAAGGGGAATCCGGACAAGCCAGAGCATTCGTTCAAAAAGCTCGCAGCAAATGGCGAAATCAGACGGATCCCTCTCCCAGACCCGCTCACCATGGTCTATCCAAAGGAATGAAGCTCTGAATGAAAAAGCTTGTCAAGTTATCTCGCCTGCACGCTTATGTCGCCAAGTATCGCGGTCGCCTGTTGCTAGGCACGCTGTGCGTCAGCTTGTCCAACCTCGCTGCCGTTGCATCCCCTCAGTTCTTGAAATACGCCATTGACAGCCTGGGGAAGTCCATCTCGGAAGAGAAACTCGTCTTCTACAGCCTGATGATCGTTCTCTTTGCTGTGCTAGAGGGAGTCTTCCTCTTCTTAATGCGCAAAATCATGATCGGGGTTTCGCGCTACCTCGAGTATGACCTGCGCAATGCTTTATTCGCCCATTTCCTGAGCTTGTCGCGCCGGTATTACCAAGACCACAAGACGGGGGATCTCATGTCGAGGGCGACGAATGACATGAACGCCGTCCGCATGCTTCTGGGGCCGGGTATTATGTACTCGGTTAACACGATCATCGGAATAATCGTGGTTCTCTTCTTCATGCTGCGAATCAACCGCATGCTAACTCTCTTCGCACTCGTCACTATTCCCGTCGTTTCGCTAGCCGTGCGATATTTTGGGGCCAAGATTCATCAACGTTTTGAAAAAATTCAAGCGGCCTTCTCGGAGATGAGTGCCAGAGTTCAAGAAAACCTGGCCGGAGTGCGGGTCATTCGGGCTTTCACTCAAGAAGAGGCTGAGATCGAGGAATTCAAGAGGCTCAATCAGGAATTCGTGGGCAAGAATCTCCAGCTCATTCGGACTTGGGGTATGTTCTATCCAATGCTCGGAACTCTCTTCGGAGTGGGAGGTGTCTTTGTGCTGTGGTTCGGTGGCAGAGAGGTCATGGCCGGGCATATCACGCTGGGAGATTTCGTCGCCTTCAATGCCTATCTCGGAATGCTAGCATGGCCAATGATTGCGCTAGGTTGGGTCATTAACATCATGGAAAGGGGCTCGGCTTCTATGGGACGCATCAACGAGATCTTTGATTCTCAGCCTGAGATCGAAGACCGCTCTGTTCTGGTTCAGCACACGAGCCTGGCCCCGCAGAAACACAGCCTTTCTGATCTGAGCTCTCAGGAACTCGCTCCAGCGCGCGAAATCCGGGGAGAAGTTGAGTTCAGGAACCTCTCCTTCGGCTTCAATGGCAGTTTGGTGTTAAAAGGAATTAACCTGCGGATTCCCGCCGGCAGCACGTTCTCGATCGTGGGAGAAACAGGTTCCGGCAAGAGTTCCCTGGTCAACCTGCTGGCCAGAGTCTATGACTTTGACGAAGGCGAGATCTTGATCGATGGCTTGCCGATCAAAGACTATCCTCTCAAAACGTTGCGCAGTCAAATAGCCTACGTACCCCAAGAGACCTTTTTGTTCAGTGAGACTTTGCGTGAAAACATCGCTTTTGGTGTCGAGCAAACTTCGAGTGAAGCAGTTCACCAAGCTGCCAGGTTGTCTCAGATTCTTCCCGATGTGGAGGAGTTCCCCAGGAAGTTTGAAACCGTCATTGGCGAACGCGGCATCACCCTTTCGGGTGGACAGCAACAAAGAACAGCTATTGCAAGGGCTCTGATACGAAACCCACGGATCTTGATCCTAGACGATGCTCTCTCCAGCGTTGATACCTACACCGAAGAGAGAATATTGACAGCGCTCAAGCAAGTCATGCGAGAACGCACCTCCATCCTGATCAGTCACCGTATTTCGACTGTCAAGTTTGCGGATCAAATTGTCGTCTTGCGTGAAGGGACCATCGTGGAACGCGGAACACACGAAGAGCTGCTGAGGCAGCAAGGCTACTATGCGGATCTTTACCAAAAACAGTTGTTGGAGGAAGAGCTAGCGGAAACGTAGGCGACTGGCCTTAAGAGCTTAGCCCATGCTACATCACGAAGAGGAATCTCTAGGAAAAGCTTACGATTCGCATCTAATGCGTCGGTTGATGCGCTACCTGGCACCTTACACCGGCCAGGTAGTTCTTGCCATGCTGATCATCATCATTGCGTCTCTGATGCAGGTCAGTGGCCCTTTCCTCACTAAGATCGCTATCGACCGATACATCGTGCACAAAGACTATGGAGGCCTCAACCAGGTGGTTCTCGTTTACCTGGCCATCATCCTCTTTGGTTTTCTTTTGGGTTATGTTCAGACTTACCTCATGCAGCTTACAGGGCAAAGGATCATGGTCGATCTTCGCCTACAAATCTTTTCCCATCTGCAAAGGCTGCCCCTGGCCTTTTTTGATAAGAACCCAGTGGGACGGTTGATGACTCGGGTTACGACTGACGTCGATGTCCTGAACGAACTGTTTACCTCCGGTGTCGTCACACTGCTCGGCGACGTCATGGTCCTCCTGGGGATTCTAGCCATTATTTTCTATCTCAATTTCAGGTTGGCGCTGGTGGCGATGTCAGTCATACCTCTCATTTTTCTGATCACGGTGGTCTTCAAGATTAAGGCCCGCGATTCCTACCGCCGCGTGCGTACGGCCATTGCACGTATCAATGCGTTCCTCCAGGAGCACATCACGGGCATGTCTGTGGTCCAGTTGTTCAATCACGAGCAGAAAAGCTTCGAGAAGTTCGACGCCATCAACCGCGGTCACTTGAAGGCGAACCTTGATTCGGTGATGGCCTACGCAGTGTTCTATCCGGCTGTGGAGATTGTCAGCGCAATGGCCATTGCGCTGATCATCTGGTACGGAGGCGGCCAGGTTCTTGCGCGAGAGCTCTCCTTTGGAGCTTTGGTCGCTTTCATTCAATACTCGGAGAAGTTCTTTCGCCCGATCGCGGATTTGAGCGAAAAATACAACATCCTCCAGTCTGCAATGGCCAGCTCGGAAAGAATCTTCAAGCTCTTGGACACGCCCATTACGATTCAATCGCCCCAGGACCCGGTGCGGCTGGAACGCCTAAGAGGTGAGATCGAATTTCGCAATGTCTGGTTTGCCTACAACCAGACGAGTCCAACGCCTGAACCCGTCGAACGCTCCGCCCTATCAACCTCGCAAATGGTTGCACGTGCCTCCCAGGAACCTGAATGGGACTGGGTTCTCAGAGATGTTTCATTCAGAGTCAAGCCGGGAGAGTCCGTCGCAATTGTAGGCCACACCGGCGCCGGGAAGACCACTCTAACCAGCCTGCTCATGCGGTTCTATGACATCCAGAAAGGGCAGATTCTGCTGGACGGGCATGACATTCGGACGTTGGACCTTCAGCATCTACGGAACTCGTTTGGATTCGTTCTACAGGACGTCTTTCTGTTCTCCGGCACCATTGCCAGCAACATCCGGCTCGGAACCCCGGGAATTACGGAGGAACTCATCTATCGCGCCGCCCGCGATGTCAACCTGGAGGAGTTTGTTGAGGAATTGCCTAATGGTTATGTTGAAGAAGTCAAAGAGAGAGGGAGCACTCTTTCAACCGGACAGAAACAGCTGATCGCCTTTGCCCGAGCGTTGGCGCATGAGCCGAAAAATTTGATCCTGGATGAGGCCACGTCTAGTGTAGATACCGAGACTGAGCTGAAGATTCGAGACGCAATCAGCCGCTTAATGGAGGGTCGAACTTCTATTATCATTGCCCACCGGCTTTCCACCATCCAGAGGGCGGATAAGATTATCGTCATGCACAAAGGGCAAGTGCGTGAAACCGGGACTCACCAGGAGTTACTGGCCCAGCGCGGCATTTATTACAAGCTCTATCAGCTTCAGTACAAGGAACAGGATGTGTCTTTGGCGCCGAAGTAGTCGAGTCGTGGGAACCTCTTGAACCGTTTGGTTGCAGTCAAGCCGTGAAACGATCTAACGGACCGGTAGCCACGATTGCTAGGTCGTGCGGCAATCGTGGGCTTCTGGAGCGAATCCGGAACCGCCGACGATTAAACGCGGCTGCGCGTTCAATCGTGGCTACCAAAAGATGTTCGACTGCCAATCCCTCCACTTTGCAGCGAGTAAGGAGAATTTGGGCTGCTCTCCCTCCTCAGAGAGCAGCCGGGCATGAGGGGTGGATGACTAGTGGCTACTTTTTTGACTTCCCTTCCAAATCAATTGCCACATCGACCAGAGCCTGGTTTCGGTCGTAGTTGAAGGTGACATCCGAGGGTGTAAGCTCAGGAGTCGTCCCCAATTCATTCAGAAATTGCAGACAGGTATCGAAGGATCTTTTGCCGAAAATGTCGCCGTGTTGGAACGGCAGAAACTCCCGGATGAGAGAATCCTTAATGGGTGAATTTCCCACCAATTCCACCTTACCAAGGTGATACTGCCTGCCCTCATTCACGTCGACGATCAGATCCGCAGCCTTCTTGTCGTCGAACGGTTCCAGCCGCGTCTTGATGTCCGCATCCAGATATCCCAAAGTCAGGTAGATTTCCTGGATTGCCAGGACTCCACTGCTGACTTTGGAGAGATTGATTGGTTTCTTAGCTTGCAGATTGAGCAACGAGACCAGAAGAGATTCACCTAGAGCCTCGGCTCCATGTATCCGAATTAGGCCGAGACCGTAGGCATGGTTTTCTTTGACTTTGAAGATAAGTTGAAGATTTGCCTCTGAGCCCGTGGCAAAGTCGATGTCCGGGGGTGTGATTTCTGCTTTTACGAAACCGCGGTCGCGGTAAAAGGCGAGAATCATATTGAGACTGTGATTGATCCGGCTCGGGGTGTAAGTATCCATGGTTTCGGGAGACAGGCGGGCTGTAACCGTTCCCGCATTTCTGAAGATGGCTCTCAAATCTTCACCTGAGATCGACTTGTTGCCGACGAACATAATGTTCTCCGGCTTGACCAAAAGCCCGGCCAATGTGCCCTGTTGAGCCAGCGCCGACGCGCCAGTTGTCCCGTAAAGAAACAAAATAGTTTGGAGCAAGATCTTCATGATCCTATCCTCGAAGAAGTTCCGTGGTTGGGTAAATAGAGCATGCTGGATGCTATCCGGGTTGGGGCAGAGAGACAAGCGTGTTTTGGAATCCTAGCAACCCGCCACGAACGGCGGCTGGCTCCTGTAGCGCTGACCCGGCTGTTGAGGTTCGCGGTTTTGAATCCCGTGCGAACCGCGATAGGCTTGGATTGAAAGCCGCAGACCCTAGAAGGCGAGGGGTCGCTACCTTAGCTTGTGGAGGCGATCTGCCGACCACCTGTAGGGCGGCCACTATATCGAATTACTATTCACGCCGTAGAGGCCAGCGACCCAAATCAAGATCGTGCTCAGCCCCCGAACGGGGCCGAAATATGGATAGGCCCGTGTGAAGCGAAGCGGAACCCGGGGTGACGGTTCCCCAAATAATTTTCTCTCCCTCTCCCCCGAAGACTGGCGAGAGGGCCGAGGTGAGGGGGAAACTGTAGGTTCCAGAAGAAGGTTCTACCTATGTCCTCAGAGTGCGGGTCCATGCAACTCAGCGGAGCGGCGCATTTGTGCTCTCAAAGATGCCGCTCTCACGGAGCTTGTTCTTCTCAACATGGCGTCTTCTATGAAGATTGGGCTCCTAGCAGGGCCTTAGGCAGAAAAAAGGTTGTGTCGGCCAACGCTGCCGGATTGTGCTCTTCCGATTGCTCCGACTGATGGAGGCTCAATCCACCACTTTGGCTGTTAAGACCAGGAAGAGGGCACTGCTAGAACCCTCGATGGTTGCCTTGCCGACGACGACCTTTTGACCTTCACGGACATCAAGATCGGTGTTGATTCCGGTGTCCAGGTAAGTCAAACCACCATCCTTAGTTGTGACGGGAACCTTCGGGCCGAGCCGTAAACCATCGATACGAATTGAGCGTCCTGAACTGTCGGAAGAAATTCGAGCCGCTTTGAAACGTAGACTATATAGCGTTTTGTGTATTTCGCGTGAGTCTTGAGGAGGAGCTACTCCGACTGCCTCTCCTTCTCTTCCATCGCGACAGCGAACTAGCAGTGTGTCTAACAGGCGAAAGCCCTGGTAGCCAAAGATCCCTTTGAGTTGCTTAACGACGGGATCGAGTTCCGACAAAGTGTTCGAGGTCGCGTGGTCAGAAGCTACTAACAGATAGGCTGTCAGCTCAATGTTTTTCGTGGCTGGTGGTGGGACATCAAATCGCTTTATAGCATCTTCCACAGCCGCCACAAGCTCAGGGGAACCCGAGACGGTAATCACCCTTAGCTCACGGTTCGACAAAACAGGTCCGAATAGACGAAGCATCTCAGCTAGTCTGTCGACGTCGGCAAACTTGACTTCGAAAATTCTCTGAACCGGTTTTCCCGAGAGACCAGAGGCAGATGCTGCCCCTTCGCTTTTAGTCGTTTCTCTCTCCTGTTGAGCGTGAATAACTCTTGACACCAAAAATCCAGTCAAAACGAAGATCATCATCCACGAAATTCGCCACGTAAGACGTTTGAGTCTCATTTCCTTAACCCTCCATTCTGATCAACGAGCCAGACAATAACGATTCCCGGGTCGTCGGTTACGAGCTTAATAACCAGCGGTTCAGGTACAGCGGCCTCAGGATTGATCCCTGTTTTGACCTCCTGGGATCCCACCTGCGCAACTTCCAAGGACGCCTTCCCCTCTCCCGGCTGGGGACCAACTGGTCTTCCATTCTCGCTCGAAAGCTTCTCTGCCGTACTCACCGTACTCTCTGCAGAACGATCAGGAGGTTTACGAAGCGTTTTGCCCAGTCGGTGCTTTTGAACGGTTCCTGCTTTCTCTATCACCGTCGGCGCTCTTGCAAACTCTCGACTACTGGCTGCAGCTCGATTACGAACTTCGGTGGCTGTTGGGCCATTCGAATTTTTTTCCGGGAGAGCTGCAGGCCCTGCGAGGCGGTTGTTCGAAACTGGCTGAGTCTCTCTGAATGGCCTCCAGAATGCTAAACCGCCTAATAGCAAGAGCAGTCCAAGGGTCACCACTCCGGTCCAACCCCAATTCCAAGCTATCGACGGCCACCATCTTTGACTCGCTGCGGCTTTGCCTGACGCCAATTCCCCTATAACTCGATCTTGAATGGCCTGGAACACTTTTCCATCAATGGCTTCATGGCCCAAACTTTTGAGAACCGTTTGGCTCTGGCTCAACTCATGGGCAAATCGGCGACAGGCTGGGCAAATATCCAAGTGCTTCTCAACCTGGTTGCTTTTTCGCCCTGAGACATCGCCCTCGAGGAACAGAGCAACCTGTTTTCTCCAATTCTCGCAACTCATGGTTTTTCCTTAAGAAAACGTTCTGCAAACTTCTTGATCTTCACTCGTGCGCTGCTAACCTGGGATCGGATCGTAGCTTCCGAAGATCCGAGAATGTGGGCCACCTGCCTGGTGGGCAAACCCTGAATGTCGCGCAGGACCAGCGCCTCCCGCTCTCTTTGCGGTAGAATCTTCAAGGCCTCGGCAAGGATATGTCTCTCTTCAGCCCGTCCCAAGGCCGATTCCAAGTCCACCGAACCGGCCAACTCTGCAGACTCGCCATTCTGTCGGAGTTCCTCCAGAGAGAGCATCGAATGCCTTTCCCGGCGCCGATTCAGGTCACGGCAAACATTCACAGTCATCTGATAAAGCCAGGGGGAGAATTTCCTGGCGCTGTCGTAGCGGTGGAGATACTTGTGCAGGCGAAGAAATACTTCCTGAGTCGCGTCCTGGGCGACATCGAGGCTTCCCAGCAAACGCAGAGCCGTGATGAAGACCTGGCGTTGATGCTGGACAATGACTTCTCTAAACGCCGAGACGTCTCCTGCTCTGGCCTTTTGGAACAGTTCGGCCAGATCTTGGACTTGGGTTCCACGATGCGCCCCAAGATCAGAATCCACCATCATGAAGATAAGCTCTTCAGGTCTGACCGTCACAGGGTATCTCCAGGCGAATCTGCTTACACTGAGTATATACTTGCAAAATCGGAAAAACGTGGAGAGATTTCTTGGACTAAACCTGTAAATCTTAGCGAGGTTCGGCTGGTCCTGTAGCGCGGACCTAGTTCTTGAGGTCCGCGGCCTTAAACCTTGCAAACCAAGAGAGGCCCGCAACAGCCGCAGACCTTAAACAGCGAGGGTCTGCGCTACCTTGTTCTTGTTCACCCACATTGCGGTGAAGCCCTTCGCCTTCCCCAATCAGAAAGAAGGAGTAATACTCATGGCATAATGGATACGCATAGGGGACGAGGTATGGAACCACTCGAAGAAAAGCTGTCTCAGATCCCAATAGAGCCTGGTGTCTATCTTTATAAGGACGCTGACGGAAAGACTATCTATGTGGGAAAAGCGAAGTCGTTGCGTAATAGGGTCCGCACCTACTTTCAGGTGTCGCGAACCAGCGATTTCAAGCTGGATCAACTACGTTCTGAAATTGCCGATGTCGATTTCATCATCGTCGACAATGAAATGGAAGCTTTGGCACTTGAGAACAACCTCATCAAGCAATACAAACCCAAATACAACATTCTGCTTCGCGATGACAAGACCTATCCCTACATCAAATTGACGCTGAATGAAGAATTTCCGCGCATCTATGTCACGCGGCGTGTAAAGAAAGACGGAGCCCTCTACTACGGCCCCTACTTCCCCGCCAATCTGGCCTCCCGAACTTTTAACCTGATCAGCCGCTATTTTCAGATTCGCACCTGCTCCATTGAAGTGGACGGTACCCGTCCACGTCCCTGCCTGGATTATCACATCAAACGTTGCATGGGTCCGTGTGTCAGCTCGATTTGCGTCAAAGATGACTATTCCAGCCGTGTTCAGGACCTAAGGCTGTTCATGGAAGGCAAGCGGCCTAACTTAGTCAAGCGGTTGTCTGATCAGATGCTCCGTGCAGCGGAGGAAGAGCGTTTTGAGCTGGCCGCCCATCTGCGCGACACCATCCGCACAATAGAACAGCTTTCGGAACCCCAGAAGATCTCCTCCGTGACCACCACCAATTTGGACGTATTTGGCTGCCACCGTGAGGGTCAGAAGGCTGCTGTTCAATTGTTCCACATGCGCAACGGCAGCGTCGTTGACCGTCGCGAGTTCTTTTGGGAAACGCTCGCCGAAGGAACAACGACAGGAGAGATTCTGTCTTCCCTCTTGAAGCAATATTATTTTAGTTCTGAGTTCACACCCGATGAGGTGTATGTACCTGAGGACTTTGAGGATCGAGAAATTCTGTCAGCGTTCTTGTCTCAACGAAAAAACCGCAAAGTAGAAATCCGGATTCCGCAGCGCGGCGTTAAGAAAGACTTCGTGGAGTTGGTCGACAAGAATGCCACACTGGCGTTTGATCAGCGTTTTCGAGTACTCAACCCCAGTGTCCAGGCGATCGGCGAAAGTCTAGCCGGATTGCTGGGTCTCGAGGATCCGCCCCGACGTATCGAATCCTTTGACATCTCAAACATTCAAGG
>Ga0075433_10001123_pt1 | contig 19375 bp, 12 predicted proteins | sample RhiMethybrSRZTD2_FD_75299 | JGI IMG/M metagenome (GOLD analysis project Ga0075433, IMG submission 75299) | Populus rhizosphere microbial communities from Tennessee, USA - Rhizosphere MetaG P. TD hybrid SRZTD2 | ecosystem: Host-associated > Plants > Roots > Rhizosphere > Soil | place: USA... | reverse complement strand
CGACCTATTCCAAGATTGCTGGGAAGGTGATTGCGAAACAGAAGTGAGTCTGGTTCGATTGTCCCTTGCCTGTTATTAGCATTCAGAAGTAAGCTAGGCACAAAAATCAACTTTTCGAAAGGAGTTTCACCTATGAAGAGACCGTTGATGCTACTAACGGTTGGCCTACTAGGACTCGCTTTGAGTTCCACAAGCCTTCCCCAGACTACCAGCACTGAGACCAAGACCGAAACCAAAACTGAGAAGAAAACCACCAAGAAGAAAGGCGATAAGCACCACCACAACAAGACCAAGGTCAAGAAAGAAGAAACTAAGGAAACCAAATAAGCGTGGTGCACGCATCCTATTATAGGCAACCCTGTTATTAGGGCTACAAGCTCGGTTGCTTTGAGGGTGTTCCTGCGTAGATCCTCCCTAGTCGGCAAGTGGTGACCTATCCGCGAGATTCCCCCAAGCTCAACACTACGGGATTAACCGCATGATTGATGCGGCATGGGACAGGTCAGATCCCTGGTGGTCATTCGCGTTTCCAGACTCCAAAACAGTTGTACGAGGGCTCGCGCTTATTGTTTACAGATTAAGCCTTATTTTAGGACATGGTTAAAGACCGTTCGCTGCGCGTCTCTTGACCGATTTAACTCACCACGTGAGAAGCTGTGATTTTGTGGAAGCGTGCTCCTTCGAGATGCAGCAAACTTGAACGAAAATCCATTTGCATTGGGGGCTCTCGCACATTACACCGCCGGCAATTCGGGACCTCCGACTATAAAATCGGGGCAGGAATTCATTTACCCGAAACTCTCGTTAAGTTCGGAGGCAGGTTAACCTACTGCGATAATCCTTGAGGCATCTCAAGACGAATTTGGCCTGGATATTTGCGAGTGTTCAGCGGGCTCTATTGCCCATCGAATTTGACTCCCGACTCCGAGCGGGTTTCGGAGAGTGCTATAAAGAGCCGTTATCGGCGAAGATTCCCGCTGCAAGAAACGAGATGGACACCTGGAAGATTGTTGAAGGCAGAATTCGTGCCAGATCGATTCCAAAGAAGCCGGAGAGTTTTTGCTTAGTAGTGTTGCGAAGCGGCCGCCAGGAGTGGCTGAATCAGGAATAGCACTGCCATAAAGACCACGCGCAAACGAGCTGAGCCGGCGTCAGCGCTACGGCACCTGGTGGATGGAATCTCAGCGTCTTGTGCTCGCGCCTGTGCCATCCCAAGAAATTCCATCTTCCGAAGGGGGCGAATAGGAAGTCTTATCCCACGCTGCAGTTTGGCTCCGGAATTATCGTTGCAAATCCAAATTGGGAGCGGAACAAAACGCTTGCGACCGTTTCGGAAGGCAACCTATAATCGAGCTTAAACGGAGAAAGTCGTCTGAATAGCCTTCAGTGATGAGCATCCTGGTTGTTTCGCTCGGGGTCTCTTGAGCGCCTTTTCTCCGCATCCGCCTGAATGGAACCAAAGATATCCTCTTCAAAAGCCGACTTGAACGCCTGGCTGGTTCGACTAACTGGGCCTCGCGACGGGATGCGACATTTCATGCGAGGTGAAATCTTCCGCGTGGGCCGTGATCTCAGCAATGACGTCGTTTTGGATGGACCGGAAGCGGCCGTTGTTTCTGCCTTGCACATGGAAATTCGCAAGGAAGGAGGCATCTACCGGTTATTCGATCTAGACAGCACCAATGGGACTTTTGTTAATGGCAAGCGCGTGACAGAAACAACTTTGCGGCCGCGGTCGCTGATTACGCTCGGTCCGAACGGACCGCAATTCCAATTCGAACTTGACGTCGCGCCGTCACAAGACCTCGCTCAGACTCTGGTAGCCTCGGAAGCTCTGCCGATGCAAGCCAGTTCGCCTATTGGAAAAGTGTCTGCGGTAGCTCCAGCCGCTGACAGGCCATTTGACGAAGAACAAGAGGCACTGTTGACCGAGGCTGTTAAGAAGGCACGACAGGCCCGGCGAGCCGGCATTGGTGGTCAAACAGGCATGATCATGAGGAAAATGCTGGGCACTGCGATCCACCGCTCCAGCCGGAAATTCAAATTGGTGATTGGCTTCTTGGTGGTGGCGCTGATCTCTGTGGTCGTTTATGGCGCCTGGACCATTCAAAATCTCAAGAAACAGAAAACCAATATTGATGCGCAGATCAATCAAATTGAAGCAAAGCTGCAAGCGGCTGGCAACGATCCCAAGCAAGTCGACGCCTTAGTGGAGGAGCTAAGCCAGTATCAGAACCAGGCTCGGGAAATGCAAAGAAATCTGTTGTATCGCCTGGGAGTTCGCAGCGAGGAGCAGGATTTTATCGAATCAGAGATTAAAGCCCTCATGGCTGAATTTGGGGCGGAGGAATACAGCCTCCCTCCTGAGTTCGCCGGCCAGGTGCGGGAGTTGATCCGCTGGCATCAAGGGCCAGGCCGCGAGTACATGGAGCGCTTACTTGGACGTTCACGAAAGGAGCTCGACGCCGCTCGCCGGCAACTTCAAGACGATAACCTACCTCCCGACTTGGCCTATATGGCTCTGGTAGAAAGTGCCTTCATCAAAGGTAGCGCGAGTTCGGCGGGCGCCGTCGGGCTCTGGCAATTCACTCCGTCGACAGCCAGGGCATACGGCTTGGTGGTAACCGACAAAGTTGACGAACGTCTCAACCCGCGAAAGTCTACTCAGGCTGCGGGGCGGTACATTCGAGAGCTCATTTTAGACTTTGGCGCCGGCAGTTCCGTGATGCTGGCCTTGGCAGCCTACAATTTAGGACCGGGGAAAGTTAAGAGGGCTGTGCGGACCGTGAGTGATCCCATCAAAGAGCGGAATTTTTGGTATCTTTACCGAGTGCGCGCACTTCCACCGGAAACGCGCTCCTACATTCCCAAGATTATCGCCGCGATCATCATTGGACGTCACCCGGAGCGCTTCGGGTTCTAGAATGCTTCAGAAAATTGGCCGTTACCAAATTGTGGAAGAGTTAGGCCGCGGAGCCATGGGGGTAGTGTACAAGGCTCGTGACCCAGTGATTGGACGATTTGTCGCCATCAAAACTGTGCGACTGGGTGATTTCAGCGATGCCTATCAGATTGAAGAACTAAAAACTCGCTTGGTGCGAGAGGCCCAAGCTGCCGGCGGCCTTTCCCATCCCAACATCATCACCATCTTCGATGTGGGAGAGGAGGACGATCTCTCTTATATTGCCATGGAATTAGTGGAAGGTGTGTGTCTGGAAACCCTGCTGGATTCCAAGCAAGTTCTGGAGGAATCGACGATCTTGCACATCGCCCGCCAGGTGGCTGATGCTCTGGGGTACGCCCACGATCATGGCATCGTGCATCGAGACATCAAGCCCGCCAATATCATGCTGACCAAAGACGGACACGTCAAGGTTGCGGACTTCGGTATTGCAAAAGTTGCTTCCTCTAAGATGACTCAGACCGGAATGTTGCTGGGTTCACCCAGCTACATGGCTCCTGAGCATTTTCTGGGGCAGCCGCTGGATGGCCGTTCGGATATTTTTGCCCTGGGGATTGTGCTGTACGAGCTGATTATAGGCCAGCTTCCCTTTGTCGGCCAAAATCTGGGAGCGCTCAGCTACAAGATTGTCCACGAAGATGTGTTACCGCCTCGACAATTGAAGCCAACTGTCAGTGAAGAACTAGACGGCCTGGTGTTGCGTGCTTTGGCACGGGACCCAGCCCAGCGCTTTCAAGGCGCCGCTGAGCTATGCGCTGCACTGGATGGAATTCTGGCAAGACGTGCTGCGATTGCACCCGCTGCTGCAGCCGTTTCCGATAATGAGCAATCTGCCAGCGTCTCTCGAGAAAGAACTTTTGCTGAGACTCTGGCCGTGGCCGCCGCGCCAACGAAGCCCGGCTGGCGTTGGCTGGGATTTTTATTCCTGGCGCTACTGCTAGCTGGGGTGGGGGGTCTAGCCTTTGCATTGGCCTCACCACGGCAGTTTCAGCAAACTTTGCAGTGGGCTAAGACCCAGACTCAGCCCTGGCTGAACCGGCTTTTACGCCGCTCCTTATCCCCATCGTTCCCTGTTCCGCTGCCGCCAACCAATCCTGCTGGTGTCAACCATAGCTCCAATTCAGACAGTGCGCCTCTGCCGTCCGCTGGAGAACCTGTTCGGAGAGAAATTCCTCCTGGCCGGGACAATCGAGGAACCAATGCTCCAGCGCGGGGAGGTCCAAGACCTCCAGCAAACACTCAACCGCCTGGCGGGCATGCGACTTCATCCTCGGCCCAGACGCCGGCTCCACTCGGCATCCTCCAAGTGTCTTCTAGTCCGCCCGGCGCCAAGATTGTTTTCGATGGCGAAGAAGGCACAGCTTGGGTGACGCCCTTTACCTTTCGCGACGTGCCGGCCGGACGTCACACTCTAGATTTCAAAAGACCTGGCTACAATACTGAGAGGCGTATCGTCAGTCTATTGGGCAAAGAGACCCAAAGGATCAGCGTTGTACTGGCTGCCACTTTAGGTATTCTAAGGATAACAACTGTTCCTGCAGGGGCTCAAATCTACGTAGACGGTGAATTGAAGCCTGAGACTACTCCAGCGACACTGAAGCTCGCCACTGGTGCCCAGCGCATTCTGCTGCGAAAAGGCGGATACAAAGACGCTGAGCTGTTGGTTGAGATCGAGGATAATTCTGTGACGACGCTGAACCAACAATTGCTCGAGGTAACGCCGTAGCCGAGTGGTCTCCGAGCTCCTTTACGAGCGACAGCCGGTGGTTTCCGTCCGTTCCTATGCCGCTCCCAACGGAGCTGGGAGAAGCTTCGGTTCTGCCTGGAATTCGACTGGGCGGGAAGAGGGCAGCGACCTGATGCTGGTGGAGAACTTTCGATGAGGCTCGCCTCTAGCCGTCAGCAAGCCAGCAGCAGATGTCTCGGCCACTTCTGGCATGGATTTAACGTGGCCTTGCCCGGTGCGCAGGACGATGGGCCAACCAATTCGCATTCCTTGGCGTGCGTCAATAGAGCACTTGGCCGTGATGTCGGCGTGTCGAGCTTCGGCGGACGGTGCCTCGACAGATGCTCCGGCGATACGTCTTCGCTTGTCGCCAAGTGACGGGCAATCCGCCCACGATTGACTTTCCGGAGTACTGTTGAGCCGATCATTTACTCGTTCGGCGTCGCTCGCTGCAAGCGCCCTCGGCCCACATCAAGGTCCGTTTCTCTGGGGAAGATCTGAAGGCGGAGCAAAACCGGTAGTGAGTCCGGTCCCGGAAACCGCAAAAGGCGTCATTGCAACCAGGAGTGACAGAGACTGCACAAAGTAAGGAGGGTGTATGAGCGTTGGAGGACCGAAGCACAAGTTGGTTCTTTGGTTAGCGCCGATCGCTCTGTCTCTCACCGTAGGCGTGTCGCCTCTGGCAATGCGGTGCTTGAGCTTGTTACCAGCCCCCCCTCCCACGGCAACGCACGGGCCTTACACCACCAACTTTTCCCACGCTGAGAATCCGATTTCGGAAGGAGGCAAATGGCTGAACGGGCAGACCGACGGCCTTGATTGGACCAACGTCCAGACTACTCCAGGCTTCGCATTTGGGACCGAAACAGGCGGAAATAGACCTGATCCACAAAAATACGACGACTCCACGGCCCTTCTGAAGGGCACTTGGGGACCGAACCAAACGGTCCAAGCCAGGGTTCGCTTGGTGAACCCGAACCAGAACGACAGAGTCTGGCAGGAAGTGGAGCTGCGTCTGCGGAGTTCCATCTCTCCCCACAACTGCACAGGGTACGAAATCATGTTTCGCTGCTCTAAAACTCCGAAGGCCTACTGCAACGTCGCCAGGTGGGAGGGGCCGCTGGGCAAATTCACAATGCTGAAACAGGCGGAAGGTTCGGAGTACGGGGTTAAGGATGGAGATGTGGTGAAGGCAAGTATGATTGGAAAAATCCTTTCGGTCTACATCAATGGCGTGAAGATCGTTCAACTCAGCGACGACAGGTTTGCGAGTGGTAATCCAGGCATCGGGTACTACCTCGAAGGGGCTAGGGGTGTTATAGGTGACTTTGGGTTTTCGAGCTTTATGGCGACTGACAAATGAATCCCGGAATTCATAACCCCGCCCGTCCGAGCAAGGGGAAGGTGCTTCCGCAGTCTACTGTTGGTAGGTTGTCCTCATCTCTTTCTCACAAAGGCACTTGTTCCCGATTTCAATCCACCACGATTGGATAATGTCAAATTCTCCCGTAAGCTATTGCAACGTTAAACTTTACGTTAGTTCTACCAACAGTTGATGGCGGAAGCACCAAATTTCGGGGGAGTGGAAACGGCTCCGATTCCAGCTCATGGGCACCAGCGGTTGCTGACCTTAACTCTACCACCGCTCGGTACTGTACTTTGGCTATCAGGTGGAGGCATCCTGAGATGCCGACCTATTTCAAAACCTCTTACGCATCTTGACCTGCAGAGAATACCCCCCGTTTTGATTGCGCATTGCGCTCAACGAATATTTGCGAGTAGCCTGGTACTCGACCTGGAAGACCTGTCCTTGAGCTGAAGTGACGTCAGTAGCAAAGGTAAAAAACAGATCTTTGGTCACTCGCTGCTGGATGGCCAACCGGGCTCCCGCGTTGCGCTGGTTTCCCCCCATCTGCGGATCGATGGTCAAGGAAGAAATGCCGGCCATTTTCCCTACCCGGCTGCCGACCTGGCCAGCCAGTTGGCCGGCCAAAACAGATTGGGGCGTTGTCGGACTCTTAGCCGCAGCCTCGGTCGTGTGACCTGTGAGCAGAAGGTTGATTACATCGACTGGCGGAAGCGCTGGGTCGGACGTGTAAGTGGTGCGCAAATGGTCGAACGGGCCTACAAAATTCAGGTTGATGTTGAACTGGTCGATGATCGTTGTCACCGAAAGATTCAAAACCGGCTCGGTGCGAACAGGATTGGCGAATTGGATCAGGCCGCTTTGCACCTGATATCTTCGTTCATTGAAAAAGACCTCTCCTCCCGTAATGTTGGCCCTACCGAGGATAACCGGGTCCGCGACAGTTCCACGTACGCGCAAGTCGGCAGAACCCTGCATGCTCACTTTGCTGCTCGATAGACCTACTTCCTCCGCCGACCTGAGCGCCACATCCAGTTTGATATGTTGTGCGATTCCCTCGCCGGGAGGTGATGACGGCCCCGTAAACTGATCGGCAAAAGTAGCGAGATCAAAGGACTCGGTAAGCGAAAGCCGCTGAATGAGGACCTGCCCATTCAGCAGAGCCGAATCGGGGGTTCCATTCAGATTCAGATCGCTGCGCAACTCGGCTCTGGCTCCCTCCGGATAGCGAAGGCGAACTTGTGTCGCCGACAGCCTGACATTGAATTGAATTGCAGGCTGATAAGTGACAAAACCTTGAGCGGTGACATGGCCGCCACCGGACTCAGCTGTGAAGCTCTTAATATCGACTCGGTCCTTCTGGACTTCCAACTGAGCATTCACCTTATCCGCGCCGAGTGGTGCCTCTGGCGCTTGAAATGCCGCGTCGATAACGCGCAGCGTTCCGTGAATCTCGGGACGGGCACGAGTGCCCTGAGCGCCGATGTCCAGCTTGACCTGACCCGAACTGTCGAGAGTTGGATTCAGCAGTTGAAGGACATGAAGATCGACGTTGCCAGTGGCAGTCGCTCGCAAGTTGCCGTCGGTTGCGAATGGGACTACAGCTTGTAGTTGAAGATTAGCTCCCGTACCCTTCAATTCGGCGCGCTCGAGAACCACGTTTCCATTGCGGTAAGCAATCAGAATGGGAGATGCGCTGGCAATTTGTAGTGACTGATAGTTCAGACTTAATTTTGGGATCTCGACATGCGCCTCAAGGCGTTCAGGCCGCTTTAAAGGACCCTTCAACCACCCATGTAGCTCACTTTGACCACGGACATCCCGGATGTGGCCAGGCGCATAACTGGCAAGGAGCGGGCCAAGCTCCACAATCCGGGTGTCGACGTTCGCCGTGGCGTCATAATCGGCATTCAGACGTACCGCCCCCCGAGCCTGGATGTAGGCACCCGAAATGGTGGAGTCGAGAGTAAAGGTGGTCTGTTGCTGAGCAAGAGCGGCATGTACCTTCAAGCCGTCAAGCGCCTGCTGCTGCCATTCCAGCTTCGGGGCCTCTAAAGTCGCTTCGAACTGGGGCTCTTTCAGCACACCTTGTCCCCGCCCAGAAATTTTTATGTTGCCGGCCGCAGGGAGGTGACGGGCGCGCACTGCTTCGATTTTTTCGAGGTGGATGGCGGGAAAATCCACCTGTGCCTCGTATCTTTCCTCGCTTGGATAGTAGGTGGCTTTGGCAGTTCCCGATCCTGCCGGAGTGCGTGCGTTTGCTCTGGAGTGAATGACGTTTCCGTTGCTTTCAACCTCCAACGATACTTCCTGAATGGGCTGATCCCAGGCCCGCGCCTCGGAGAGACGCACCGATCCCTGCCCGACCGGGTTCGTTTGTGATCCTTGCAGTGAAATATTGGCGGACAAGAGCCCCGTGACCGGGTAGTGCAAACTGGCCATCTGCTGGATGTCAGCCAGAGGCAGCTTGCTGGTGGCAACTCGCACACGGAGAGGGTTCTGGGTACTGTACGACCAGTCTGTTAGCCCAGCAGTGATATCAAATTCAACACGGCCTTGGGAATCGGTTTGGATTTGTCCCTCATGCAAAGCGATGCCTGAAGAAGCGAGGTCAAGCTGGGCTCGAACAGCGCGCAGCATCGTCTTTTGGTAGCGAACGTTTTCTCCGACCACCTGGCCAATCAGCCGAGGGTCTTGCATTTTGCCTTGAAGTTGGCCATCAAAAGAGGTCGATCCGCCGAGACCCAGGAGATCGGTCCGATTGAACCCAGCCGTGGAAGCCCGCACCACCAGTGCGAGGATGTCGACTTCGTGCAAATCGCCTGAATGGGCTTTTATTCCGAGGCTGGACTGATTACCCAGAGTGCCTTCGAGCGTAAGTGTCGTTCGAGGCGTGCGCACATGTGTGTTCTGCAGGGACAGCACATTGTTCCTTGCGTCGTAGCCTAGGTGCAGGGCTCCCTCTAAGGGAATAGCACTTGAACTGCCGCCGTGTTGCCCCACTGGCACCTGAGCTGAAATCACAGCGTCGCAGCGAATTTGAAGGCTTTGCAGGCTGTCGCGCCATCCTGCGTTAACCGTTCCGTCTAAATGTCCGGTGACTTCCAGCCCTTTGAGCGGTTTTGTCCGCAAGGCGGCATTGCCGGCCGCGAGCGAAACGCCGCGCACTGCTGCTTCGAGGCGAGCTTGAGGCTTGTCTGCCACATGAAGTATCGTCAGATTCGCCGTTAGCTGGCCGCCTAATGCTTCCGCTTGCACATCACGGGCTTCGAGAGTACCTCCCTCGAGGCGATAATTCGCGCGGAAAGAACGAACACCGGCACGCACTTCCGGCAAATCGAACGCCAGCTCGGGGCTGTTCACTCGGCCTGCGAGAGACAGCCCGTTCAGCACTGCCTGTTGGGGCGCGTTTTGATAGTGGATGGTTCCTTTAGTGGTCAGTTGCCCACGTGGCAAGGAACTGCTCTTGAGGAGCTTGCCGAGTTGGGCGCTGGAAACCACGGCCTGATAGGTACCGTCGATGGAAGGATTACTGTAGTCCCGTAAAGTGAGTTCAGCAGTAATCTTGAAAGGAGCACTCGCCAGGACCATGGAATTCAGATTCAGGTTGGACGCTGTCGCGCTGAATCGTGTCTGGAAGTCATGCCCGAGAGGATTGAAGTCTCCAAATTTGACATGCCCCTCGCGGTAACTCAAGGCACCGCTGTATCCGTTTTTGGAGGGATTAAACGACGCTTGCGCCTGGAGATCGCAAACTTCAGCGTCCAGAGGTGTTTGACGGTCGTTGTAATAGATTTCGCCCTCATTGATGAGGAAGCGCCCGATTGCCAGATCGAAGATACTGCTAGGTGTCGTGCCTGGAGCTGGAGGCGGTGTCTGTGGTAGGTTGGTCCTGCCCTGCCTATCAACGGACAGATGAACTACCGGACGGTCAACCACGATTTCCTGTAGGTCGATTTTATGCTTCCATGCCGACACCAAGCGCAGGTCTATGGCGAGGTGGTCAGCGGTAAATAAAGGTTTCTGGGGGGCACATTCTGTGCCGTGCACCGCGATACGATAGAGATCAGCACGCAGTCCCCACAACCGGAAGGTGAAGTCACCCAGCTCTACGCGCCCACCAATCGCCTGTTGGGCATACTTGACCAGTGTGGCGAGCAAATATTGGTGAACCGTGCGGGTGCGTACCACGAGGACGCCTGCAGTCAAGAGAACGGCAAGCAGGAGAAACGCAATCAAGCCAATAACAAGAATTCGTCTAAAGCGCATGACTGCCTCTGAACTACGGGGTGCACCCTCACACTAGAAGGCCTGACCGAGACTGACAAATATTTGTGTCGACTTGAACCCTGGAACGGGGTTCAAATTGTGGCCGATATCAATCCGCACTGGACCGACGGGCGTTTGATAACGCAGACCGAAGCCAACCGTGTTGCTGTAGCCACTGAAGAAACGGCTAAAGCCAATGTTGTTGTAAACGTTGCCGCCATCATAAAAAACCACGCCGCTCAGCCCTTTTTTCAAGGGTATGGGAAAACGACCCTCGGAATTAAAGATAAAGAGCTGATGGCCACCTGTAGGGACGCGAGTGAATGCCGTACATGTCGAAGGATCATTCTCCTCGGTACAGAGAACGGCCGTCCTTTGCGGTCCTGCGCCGTTCAGGGGGAAGCCTCGCAAGCTGTCAGATCCTCCGGAGAAGAACAGCTGGCTGATGGGGACATGGCTTCCAGCAAATGACTTCACTAATCCCAGGCGCAAATTGTTAGCCCATACCATCCAGGGCTTGAGCTGCCAATAATACGCGGTCTGCCCAAAAAAACGGACTACGTTCTGGCTGGAACCGATCAGCTTCGGACTAACACCGAAATCCACGGTTTGGAAAAAGCCTTTGTGAGCGTCAAGCGGGTTGTCGCGCGTGTCACGCACGAATGCGGCGGACAGCGTAGAGGATCTCACTGACTCGTCTTCGGGTGGGATGAAGTTCTGAATCAGCAGGTGAGTGAGTGTAGTACGCTGATAGGTATAGCGAAATTGCAGGCGCTTCGTCTTGGCAGCGTCGAGGATTCGTTCAATTTGAAACGAACCCTGACCGAATCGCGCGGTGAAAAGCGGATTCTGTGTACTTCGCTCCACCGAGAAGCTCCAGAGGGCGTTCCAGTTCAAGCCGCGAAATTGCGGATGGAGGTAAGTGAAAGAAGCTCGCTGGTCCAATCTCGAAAGGAATGTTGCGAGGGAAGCCGTTTCTGCCCGTCCGCGCAAGTTAAGCCGGCTGTACTCAATGGAACCCAGCGGGCTGATGATGGTTTTCTGAATGACCTCAAAGGAAGGAGGCAAACCGACCGTAGGCAGTCCAGGTAAAGCCACGACACCGGCAGCGAGGCTACCGCTCCGCGGTGTGGATTCTATTCCCAAACCGTAAGTCAAGGAATTGCGTTTCGCCTCATGGACTCTTACCAACACTTCTTCTTGTTGCTGATCTGTGACCGGCTTGCGAGGCGAGACATTGGCCCAATCAAAGATTCCGAGATTGAGGAGGTTGCTTTCGGACTCGAGCAATTTACCGGTGCTCAATGGGGCTCCTGGTTCGATGCCGGTGTTGCGCTGAAGAAGACTTTGTCGCGTATGTTGATGCCCTAAATAGGCCACCTGATTCACCTGAACCTGCTGGCCCTCCTCTATAAGGTAAGTTACCAAGACGCGACGAGGATTATCCGTACCAGGCTTGACGGTTGATTTGAAATCCACGTTGGGGTAGCCCAAATTCAGGTAACTTGCCACAATCTGATTTCGGTCCTCATCCAATCGTGCACGGGAGTAGGGCTCCCCGGGCTTTAGATTGAGACCATTTGGAACCAAAGCGGCCACGCTTCGGGTCTTGTTTCCCTCGACACGGAGCGACTCGACCAGCGTGGGTTCGCCTTCAGTGATTTTGAAAGTGACGTTCACGTGGTGCTCGCGGTCGGCGACATCCGGTTGCACCTGGACGTCGGCAAACCCACCGTTGCGGTAAAACGCTGTCAGGTTCTCCACGCTGCGGTTCAGGAGATGCTGGTCGAACTTGCCGCGCGAGAAGAAGCGGCCCTTCTGCACTACTACCTGGTCCATCAGTTCCTCTTTGTTGAAATGGCGGTTCCCAATGATGTTGACGTTCGGCACGCGGTGCCGGTCTCCCTTTTCGATCTGATAGACGATTGACACTTGTGGTGATTCATGAGTCTGAGAATTTACTTTCACGTCGAAGTATCCCTTACTCTGAAAGTAAGAGACGAGATTTCGTCTGCCTTCTTCCACCAGGTCACGGTCAAACGCGTTCTCCTCGTAGACGGGAATCAGTTTCCGCAAAGTCTTATTTGAGACTCGCGCCCCCGCGACTCGGACGAACACCTCGGGACCGGGCGTCACTTGAAAAATCATGTCGGCGCGGTTCGTTTCGGGGTCATAGTTCGGACGCTCCAGACGCACTTGACTTGCGAGGCGATTCTGTTTGCTGAGATAGTCCCGGATGAAAGAGCTCGCTCGCTGGATCCGCTCCGGGTCATATGGTTTGCCCGGTTTCAAAGAAGCTCCTTTCAGTCGGGCGCGAAATGAGCCCAGGGCTCGCTGCAGGCGAGTGGCTTCGTTGGCGGGAAGACCAGTGACCTCTACTCGCCCAAATTTCGCTTGCCGGCCCAGGGTGATATCAAAAACCAGATCAGCCAATTGATGAGCTTCATCGAGTTTACCTTCACTCTGTACGTGAGCGACAAAATATCCGTTATTAGTAAAGAACCCCCGCAATGCCGGCTCCGCAGCTTTCAGCCGGCTCTCCTCATAGGGTTCTTGAGGGGGGTAGTTAACCACTTGAAGCAATCGAGGGTAGCTAAAGGTCTTGAGCGCACCAGGAAAGTAGACCATCCCGACGTAATATGCGGGCTGCATGACGAACGTGACCCGTAGGCCGCCAGGATCTAGCTTTACCTCGACGTCAATTTTGCTAAACTGCCCCGTCCCCTGCAAAGCGGCTGCCGTGCTTTGAATTTTTTCCGTGGAGTAGGGTTCTCCCTCCTTTTGCAATACTAGCGAACGAAAGGCTTCCACGTTCATGGTTGGCCTGGCCACCAGGTCCACACCTGCAACGTTTTGCCCTTCGTAAGAAGCTTGCGGTTTGAGCTGCTGGGCACTGAGCATGAAATCTCCCAGGGTTGGGAGCAGCACAAAAAAAACGAATCCTCCGAGCCAGGGACGCTTTCGCGATCCACGGCGGCCACCCGCCGAGGCAGTGCTGCGCTGGCCAAAAAGAACTCCGCTCGCCGCGCGCAGACCAGCCCTTATTGCCTGAATCTCCTGCAGCGGCTTGGTTGCGTTAGCGTCGAACGATTCACCGATCCTTTCCACGCGTGCGAGCACGCTGTCGATAACTCGGTTAGCCTGTGCCAGGTGCTTGTGGGACAATTCCACGATCCCATTTGCCATTCCCCTGACGCACTTGCCAACCTCGGTGGCGTTGTTGACACAGTGCTTGAGAGTGACCACGAACTCACGAGTGGTCGTGCCGAGTTCTTGGAAAACTGATCGCTGCGACTGTACCCATCGTTCGATTTCCTGGATCTTGGCCTCCAATCGCAATACGACCAAAAAAAACGCCACCTGTATCATGACAGAAATGGCCGCGGTCGCGACAGAAACGATGAGCGAAAATTTGAAGGTCAACCCATTGTGATTCGCTTCCACTCACTAGCCGCAGAGGTTTCGAGCCGTACTTCTGTCGCCGCTGATCGGGTGGGACCCCTCCTCACCTCGAGTCTTTTGTTAACTCGCCACAGTCTACAGGCCTAATGCCTGGGACTGCCGGCGTCCTTCGTCATCCGCTGTGTCTGATACGGAGCGCTCAAATCGTCGTGCGCGGAGGGCCTGCGCAAGAGCAGGCGGGAGCCAAACTGATTTGCGTAAACTTGGGTGAATTCGGCTCCAAAGAAAAAAATCTGGGTGGAGTAATAAACCCAAATCAGGAGGGCCACCAGCGAACCGGCTGCGCCGTACACCGAGGCAACGGTGCTTTTGCCGATAAAGAGTCCGATCAGGGTTTTTCCGATAGTGAACAGAAAAGAAGTCACGGCTGCACCGACCCAGACATCATTCCACTGGATTTCGATATCCGGCAGATACTTGAAAATCATCGCGAATAGTAGGGCTGCCAAGCCAAATGAGAGGAATAGGTCGGCTGCCTGTCCGAGATAAACCCAGCCGGGCGGGCTCGTCCCGAACAGATGCTCAATAGCCCCTAGCGCTGCGCTTAGTGCCAAAGTAAGCAGGAGCAAAAAACCGCCTCCCAACAGTATTGCCAGCGACACCAGTCGACTCTTGATGATCTCTCGCAAGCCAATTCCGGACGACGGCGGGATCTCCCAGACCGTGTTGAGCGCATCTTGAAGCTCGACCAGCACTCCCGTGGCACCGAGTAGCAAAGTCAAAAGGCCCAAAAGAGTTGCCAGTATTCCGGTAGAGGGTTTTTGGGCGCTTTCGAGCATTCCCCGGATTGCTCCACCCACGTCGGGCCCAACAATTCCCTGAATTTGGGCTAGGATCCGGCCTTCGGCCGCCTCCCTTCCAAAGAGGAGTCCAGCCACAGCAATCACGATGATCAGCGAGGGAGAAAGAGAGAATAGGGCGTAGTAAGCCAAGGCCGCGCCCAGGCGCGAAGCCTTGTCGTGGCGCCACTCGGCAAAGGCACGTTCAAACAAGTTGCAAACTGCTCTCAGGGTAACCATGTGAGATGCTCACAAGAAAAACCGAAAACTCAATTATGATGATGCAAGAGGCTTTTTATGGGCAGTTCACTTCTAGACAATAGGACCTTAGGCCGATTGAAGGAAGGATCCACCGAATGGGTAGAGCGACACTCTGCGCGGGCTTCATGACCGACCAACGGAGCGCGTCTTTCAGCGAACACTCGCGAACCGCAGCGGAGATCCGGCTGCCCGGTTCGGCGGCAGGGAACTCACGCTCTCCTTCAGCGTATCCTTTTTTCCTGGGAGGGGTGTTGCCTTGAGGTCGAAGCCAATGCTGAATTAGGACACGTTGGGACCCGTCGTGTCAGGGCTGGCACGATCCGTGGCATATAGCCAGCCTTCCTACCAGCTCCTGAATTCATCCGTATTCTTCGGGTCGATCAAACCGTCCGCCCGGCGTTTCGCAACGTGAATGAGCTTCATTACACCTACCTCCTGTTTGTCTGCAGCAAATTCTCTGCCACAAGCCCTCCTTGGAAAGCTAAGCTGGCTAATGCAGTTTTGAGCCGCACAGAAACGAGCAGGGAAAGAATTGTCAAGGATGGGCAGTTTTTTCTCGTTCAGACTTTCGGGTTGAAGCTGCTGGGGAAATTGTTGTCTTTAAGGAATAACTCTTCTTGAGGAGAATCTTAGGCAGAGTGCCACAGGATGCTCAATTCCGAGATCCACCAGTCATTGAGATCCCTTTTTTGCGTCTGACAATAAAATGGAAGGAAGGGGAATTCGTAATCAGCAGGATCGCCCAAGGCGGCAAGAGATCCCACACCCTAGCCGTCAGACGACGGTGATCCTCACGCTTAAGAACAGGGAGTCTGCAGGGGGTGCTTGGAACAAAAGAGTGAAACCGCCCCCACCCATTGCAGACGAATCAACAAGTTTATCTGTTCTTGCGGGCAGTGTCCGTCGCCAAAAGTCTATCGCTGTGGGATTAGTGCACTTGGAATCGTGCGGAAAAGCCGCGACACTTTTTGGAGCAAGTTTGGATGGCAACGCAGCATCAAACACTGATCCCAAGCCTTCTGGCATCTAGCAAGTTTGGCGAGGCCGTAACCGAGCTGCTTACCGCCAGTGGCATGCAACCCGCGCGCATGATGAACAAGAAGGACTATCCCCGCTCAAAACCACTTGCTTCGCAATCAGGCGCTCCTCATTGCCTTCGTCAGGCAGGTACTGTTCCGCCCGATCCAGTGACAGGCGCAGATATCCACCGGTTCGTCGCCTTTCGCTGCGAGAATCTTTGAGATGGTCCCCCTTCCGAACTTTGTCACCCCTACGCCAGCCATGAATCCCGGATTTGCCGCCCCGGCGACCAGCGCGGCTAAGTTGCCGGCAAATGTATCGAACTCTGGAGCGTTGACAACTCCTTCGATCAGTTCCCAGTGCTGGCGCGGTCCACGGTTGCTTTTGGTCACCAAGAAAGACCATTTGAAGTCATCTGGAATTTTTTCAGACTGAAAGAGGACATATCCCATGTCCCCCACCAAAAGCGCCTGGTTGTGCTTGACGTCTTCAACCTCTGTGAGAAGCCTTGAGGCAAGTGCGTTCGAAACGGCTGTCACAAGGAAAGTCCTCTCCTTGTCGGGATCATTTTCCATCATCCAAGGGTTCAAGGCACGCAGGTCGTCGACATCCGTTGTCATGAATACGTCTGCAACATCTTTTCTGAAGAACAAGAACGCGGAAGTCCGATTCTCAATGATTTTCCTCTTATTGATTCGAAAAAAGAACACCGCGTCCCTCACTTGAAGTTTGAGTATCTTAAAGGCAATTACCAATCTCAGGGTTTGCGCGAAGCTGGGAAATTGCCTTCACATTCAGTTATGATGAGACGGGTCAAAGCGTTTCATACTTCTTGCGACTAAGGAGAGCCTCATTTTTTGCCTAGCGGTGCTTCCGTCATCAAATGTTGCTAGGCTGCCAGGGGCATTCCTCGCGTAGCAAAAGTGAACGGTTGGGCCGAGTGCATGGCGGCGCGAATCGGACATTCTTGGACGCCAGAAAAGCTATCCTCGATGAGAAAATCTCTCTTAACGTCAGCCGTCGCGTGCTTAGCCCAGCCTGCATGGCTGGCTTCTTGATTTCGCGCCCGAATTTCAGTGCCCGGTTGGGCCTGACGAAATTGTAATAGCAGCGGAACAACTCGATGTGATCTTCGAGATATTCCTTCCACCGGGCTTGACAAATCGTTCGTCGACCTAGATAGGCTGAGCCCTATCGGATCGTGAGATTCAGCCGTTCGACGAACGAGGTGTTCAGCTTCACTGAGTCCTCCGAGTCCCGCAACGCCTGTTCCAATCTCCCAGCTCCGATCACGGCTCTTCGCTCTACTCCGGCAACCCGATCGTTCCTGTGCGTCTTGATGACTTGGCCATAGATCGATGCCGCAGCGTAGGTAGCTCTCTCGCTGTGGCAACATCCCACACCTTAGCAGTCCGGTCCGCACTGGCTGTGGCGAGCAGCTTGCCGTCCAGGCTCCGCTATAAGGAACTCTGCTATAGGAGGACCTTGCCGGGCGGTTCTCTCATGACTCTGCAGAACCTCGTCTTAGGAATACCCAGAAGCCCCCCTTAAGGACCCCACCTCCCCACCAGCAACTTCCGCCGGTACGGTCATTGCTATAACGCACACTCGTCTAACAACCCTCCTACTAACGGCTACTCCGCTAACAGCAACTGTGCAAAGTACCGTACTAATTCATCGGGCAATCATGCCATCATCTTGGACCCTTCTCAATGTGCTGAACTTTGGGACCCAGCCCTTGTGCTCAACTAAAGAATTGGACAAGGCGGCGGTATGCTAGGCCATTCATAAGTCAGGGGGGGCTGATAGCTTTCGATTCCACTGTCAATGGACCTTCGGATATTTTCGTGGTCAGTCGGCAGGGTGGCTCACAGCGTCGCCCCACCAAGGAGCCTTCCGCAGATTTTGTTCCTGGTTGGTCACGCGACGCTCGCTGGATTTGTTTCTGCTCGGACAGGGGTGCAGGATCACCGCACATTGTGACGCGATCGGTAAGGAACCGGCACCTCCGCCAGTATTTGTAAAGGGAGTATAATGCCCGGCTGAAGAGGGAATCTTCTTTGTCGTCGTTTTCGTTAGTGTTGTGTGATTACGACGAGGAAGCACTCAAGGGAATAGGTTGGTTGTTCAGATAGCGTGGCGTGACAGGAGGCAAAGACATCATCGTAATGGGCGGCGGCATTGGAGGACTTAGTGCCGCTCACGAGCTTGCGGAACGCGGGTTCCGGGTTCGGGTATTCGAGCGCAAGTCACTCTTTGGGGGCAAAGCTCGAAGCGTAGAAGTGCCAAACACAGGTGCCAACGGCCGCAAGAACTTGCCTGGCGAGCATGGGTTCCGGTTCTTTCCCAATTTCTACGAGCACGTGACCGACACGATGAAACGCATCCCGTATCCTGGTAATGCGGCGGGAGTGTTTGGCAACATTGTTCCAGGAACCCGGGCCCAAATTGCCCGTGAGGGAAAGATGTCTGTCATCGCCGTGGCCGGCCATCCGCAAACAGTGGAAGACTGGGTCGTTGCTTTGCGGGGAGTGTGCGATAGCGCCGACCTCGGAATTCCAGAGTCCGAGGTTCTCTTTTACGTAGATCGCCTTCTGGTTCTTCTGACCAGTTGTGAAGAGAGAAGAGTCGCCGAATACGAAAAGATTCCCTGGTGGGACTATATTGACGCCCGCGACAAGTCGGCTGCCTACCAGCAATTCCTGGCACGTGGCATGACGCGATCGATGGTAGCCATCCGGGCGGAGGAAGGCAGCACCCGCACAGTCGGATACATTGGCCTGCAACTTGCGTTGGGCCTGACAAAGATCGGCGAGCGCGTGGACCGGTTGTTAAACGGACCAACGAACGAAGTGTGGATTGAGCCATGGGTTAACTACCTGAGGTCATGGGGAGTGGAATTTCACTCTGGTGCTCTTCTTAAGAGCTTTCACATGGATGGATCAAGGATCTCGCGCCTAACGGTCGAACAAGACGGCGAGGCCTTCGATCTGACCGCGGATCACTACATCGCTGCTCTGCCCGCAGAGGCGATAGCACCTCTGCTGACCGAAGAGATGAAACAAGCGGCCCCATCGATGGCCAACATTGGCAGGTTGAAGACCGCCTGGATGAACGGCATTCAGTTCTATCTCGAGCGAGATGTTCCAGTGGTTAATGGCCATACGATCTATATTGATTCACCGTGGGCGTTGACATCGATTTCCCAGCGTCAATTTTGGAAGACCAGCACTTTGGAACACTACGGAGACGGCCGATTGGGCGGGATTCTGTCGATTGATATCTCGGACTGGAATTCGCCGGGTATTCTCTATGGCAAACCAGCTATGCACTGCACGGCGGAGGAAATCAAGAACGAGGTCTGGGCGCAGCTTAAAAACCATCTTAACGTGGAAGGCGCACGGCAACTAGAAGACAGCAATCTTCTTCAGTGGTTTCTCGATCCTGATATCGAATTTCCAAACCCCAGTCAAGTGACGAACCTGGAGCCGTTGCTCATTAACACGGCGGGATCGCTGGCGTACCGTCCG
>Ga0075433_10001115_pt1 | contig 19412 bp, 15 predicted proteins | sample RhiMethybrSRZTD2_FD_75299 | JGI IMG/M metagenome (GOLD analysis project Ga0075433, IMG submission 75299) | Populus rhizosphere microbial communities from Tennessee, USA - Rhizosphere MetaG P. TD hybrid SRZTD2 | ecosystem: Host-associated > Plants > Roots > Rhizosphere > Soil | place: USA... | reverse complement strand
AGGAGCGCGAGCAGTTCGGGCGCAAGATCGCCTCGTTCCAGGGGATCGCCTTCAAGATCGCCGACATGGCGGTCCAGATCCAGGCGGCCCGCCACCTCATCTATCACGCGGCGCGGCTCAAGGACGCGGGGCGCCCCTACCGGCGCGAGGCCTCCATGGCCAAGCTCTACGCGTCGGAGATGGCGATGCGGGTCCTCCGCGAGGCGATCCAGGTCCTCGGCGGCTACGGGTATATGACCGAGTACCAGGTCGAGCGCGCCTACCGGGACGCCAAGCTCTGCGAGATCGGCGAGGGCACGAGCGAGATCCAGCGGATCGTGATCTCGCGCGACATCCTGGGGCGCCTGCAATGAGGCGCGGGGCCGCTCTCCTGCTGGCGCTCGTCGCGTCCTGCGGCAAGCCGCCGGAACTCAGCGGTCCCGCCAATCCGCCGGGCTATGAAACCTGGCAGCGGCGCAACTTCATCATCAGCCAGACCTTCAGCGGCGGGGGCCGACTTCCCGGGTCCATCGACATCGACCCGGGGCTGCACACCGGCGGTCCGGACGACTGGATGGAGGTCAACGTCAACGGCAACAAGCTCGGCCGCCACCCGGGCGCCACCGGCCGGATCCACCACGAACTTCCGCTCCGCCCCGGGGCGAACTGGATCCGCTTTTTCAGCAGCGCGTCCCGGCTCGGGTGGGAATTCCAGATCGACACCCACGACGGCACGCGGTTCTATTTCACGCCGAAGGACAAGGTCGAGTGGGACATGAGCCAGCAGAAGGACGAGTGAAGGCGGGGCCTACTCGCTGTACGCGTTGATCTCTTCGAAGCCGAGATTGTCTTCCTTGGAAAGCCCGAAGAAGATCCGGATCCCGGTGTCCCGGATGGGGAATTCGCCGACGCACTCCGCGCGGCCGTCGCCGGTGTACCGGAAGAACACGCCGTTCTCGTTGATGTACCCGAGCGTCGCGGTGCCGGCGGCGTTGCGGATGTAGTAGATGTCGTGCGGCGTCCGCGACCCTTCCAGCAGGATCGCATACTTTTCCAGGTACCCGATGCGAGTTTTCTGCCTCGGGTCCTTCCCCCACTGCATGAGCTGGAGCCGCTCGTCGAGGGTCTGACCCGTCTCCCGGCTCGGGCGGGGATAGTAGGCCTTGAAGGACTCGCCGTGCCAGTCGGCGCTCCCGCACGCCCCGAGGAGGAGCGCCGCGAGGGCCGCCGCCGCGTATCCGCGATTCGTCATGGCTTCCGCTGGGTGTTGTACGGCACGAGCGCCTTTGGAATCTCCGGCTCGTACTTGTACCGGATCTCCACGTACCCCGCGTCCTTCGAGGCCGACGGCAGGTGCAGGGCGCCCGAGGGGGCCTTCCCCACGGCCAGGAAGAGCGTCACCGCCACGAGGAACAGGACGATCCCGAACACCAGTCCCTGGCGCGCATTGGCCGCCGTCTTCTCCGCCCGCTCCACTTCCACCCTCTGGATGAGGGTGTCGCGGATCTCGTCCGCGGTCAGGTTCAGCCGGGCCCCGCACCGCTGGCAATACTGCACCGTCGCGGGGTTCGAGTTATTGCACTGGAGACAATTCATAAGACGCGCCGGTTCAGGGTTTCACTTCAAAATAGCGCTTCAATTCCTCGAGGTCGCGCCGGACCCAGTCCTCGCTCCTCGTTTCCGCCGCCTTTTCGGCCGCGTCGCGGTGCTCCTGGGCGTCCGCCTTGTTCCGGCGCTTCTGGATCACCGCCAGGTTCCGCCGGACCTCGTAACTGCCGCCCGCGATGCCGGCCTTCTGCTCCGCATCGAGCGCGCGAAGGAGGGTCTTCACGGCCCGGTCGTACATTGCCTCGCCGCCGCCGGTGGCCCCCATGTCCTCCTCGAGGAAGGCCTGGTTGTTGAGCAGGGCCGCCGCCAGCGGCGCCCGGGAGGCCTCCTGCATGTCGGCCCGCCCGGTCACCCTCGTGATCTCGCCGTAGGCGACGCCGTAGTTCGCCGCGCGCTTGCCCCAATTGGGCTCGGGAGCGCGGGCCGTCTCGAGCGCCAGCGAGGCCTTCAGCGCGGCCGGAAGGACGGGGTCCCGGACTCTCGGATTGTCGAGCACGAGGTTCAGCATCTCCCGGGATCCGGCCGGATCTCCGGCCCGGTGCAGTGCCTCGGTCGCCGCCAAGGTCAGGGAAACCCAAGGATCGATGATGGGATCCATCTGCTTCGTCATCGCCGAAATCCGGTTTTTCAGATCGGCCAGTCTCTCGTAGAGCTTGGCCTGCCGCATCTCGGCCAGCGTCGGTGGCTTCTCGGCCATCTCCTGGGCCTCGAGGGAGAGCTCGTTCGCCTGGAGCCCGATGGAGGCGGGCAGATATCGGCGGGCCGAGCCCGCGAAGGCGAGCGCCTCGGGGGAGAATTTCTCCGTCGAGGCGTTCGACTTGGCCAGGCCGCAGAAGAGGTCCATGTATCCCTCGCGGGTCACCGCGCGGGCGGCTTCCTCCGACCCGCGAAGGGCCCGAAGGATGCGCTGGAACTCCACGCGGGCCGCCGCGACTTTCTTCGGATCGTTGGTGCGGACGCCGAGGACGAGGTCGGCGGTGGCCGATCCGATCTGCGCCTCGACGAGGCCCGCTTCCGCGGATTTCGCGTCGCCGAACCGATCCTTGGCCCGCTTGATGAGATCCAGGGCCTTCTTGGGGTCCTTCTCGCCGTCGGCCCTCCGGAGCAGGACCACGCCGAGGCCGCAGGACCCGATCCCGCGCCGGTTCCCCGCCGCCAGGTCCGTGTAGATCTTCTCCGCGGCTTCGAGCTGGTTCCCATCGACGGAGGCCTTGGCCGAGAGCTCACGCGCCTCGGGGTGGCTTCCCCAGGAGACCGCCTGCTCCGCCCCGGCGCGGATCTCCAGCGGACGGTTCGAGTCCTGCTTCGCCACGGCGTCGAGGTAGTTGGACCGGACCATGTACCGCTGGAAGGCGAGCCAGAGGAAGATCAGGGCGAGGAAGGCGAGACCGGCCCCCACCGCGGCGTTGATGACCGCGGGGCGGGTCCAGACCGTGGCCGAGGTCTTCGCGATCTTGGCGATCGCCATTACTTCTTCACCTTTCCGATGACCGCGCCGATGCCGAGGGGTCCAATCGCCCGGCTGTCCAGCTTGGGTCCGATGGTGCGGTTGTCCATCACGATGAAATAGCAGTCCCGCGGGACGATGATCTCCTCGAAGTCGTCCTCGGGTTTGCCGAGGGGCGTGCCGCCCGTGTCGGCCTTCCGCTCGTTGATGAAGAGCTCCCCCTTCGACATCTTGACCCGCTGGCCGGGGAAGGCCATCACGCGGCCCGCGAAGGGGGCCTTGAGCTGCGGAAACTGGTACTCGAACGCAACGACATCGCCTTGAACGAGAAGGTCCGGCGTCCGCTCCTTGATCAGGATGACGTGGCTCTCGTTCGGGGGGACGGCCGGGGCCATCTCGGCGCCCGCGATGCGCTGGTAGCCGCAGGAGGTCCAGACGTACAGGAGGATCCACGCCACGGCGAAACCGATGGCGATCTTGACGTAACGGACGAGGGCTTCGGTCATCGAGCCGCCATAATAACGGGGAGGGCGCGACGGTCAACACTTATGAAAGCCCGTTTTCGGGCCTTCCGGGGGCCTTTCGGAAGGGGTCGCCTCCCCGTTGCGCCCGTCGATCCGGGCCGCGATAATGCTCGCGTGATCAGCTACGGCACGGCCGGGGAGTCCCACGGCCCCGGCCTTTTCGCCACCGTGACGGGCCTGCCGTACGGGGCCCCCGTCGATCTCGACTTCGTCAACGCCGAGCTCCGTCGCCGCCAAGGGGGTTATGGCCGCGGTCCGCGCATGCGGATGGAGGAGGATCGGGCCGAAATCCTCTCGGGCGTCCGACACGGAAAGACGCTCGGCAGTCCGGTGACGCTCCGGATCGCGAATCGGGTCGCGAACAGTGAGGAGCTTCCTCCGATCACCCGGCCGCGACCCGGTCACGCGGACCTCGCCGGGGCGTTGAAATTCGGCACCTCCGACGCCCGCGACGTATCCGAACGATCGAGTGCCCGCGAAACAGCGGCCCGGGTGGCGGCCGGAGCGCTGGCCCATGGATTGCTTCGCACCTTCGGCGTACGCGCAGTGGGATCGGTCCTCGAACTCGGCGGACGGCGCGCCGGTCGCGAAATCGCGTCCGCGGAGGAAGCGCTTTCGCTCCGCGACGGCTCCGAGTTCTACTCGCTCGACCCGGCGCGGGATCCGGAATGGCGCACCCTCGTCGACGGCGCGCGCGAGGCCGGCGATACCCTCGGAGGCGTATTCGAGGTCGTCGTCTGGGGCCTGCCGCCGGGCCTGGGCAGCCACGCGGGGTGGGAATTGAAACTCGACGGAGCCCTGGCGCGCGCTCTCATGTCGGTGCAAACGGTGAAGGCGGTGGAAGTCGGCCTGGGACTCGAGGCGGCGCGCCGGCGCGGCTCGCAGATGCACGACGAGATCGTCGCCGGGCTGGAGCGCACCCGGAACAACGCCGGCGGGATCGAGGGGGGCATGACGAACGGCCAGCCGCTCATCGTGCGGGCCGCCTGCAAACCGATCTCCACGCTCCGCAATCCGCTGAGATCGGTCGACCTCGAAACGGGCCGGGAAGAATCGGCCGCGCTGGAGCGGAGCGACGTCTGCGTCGTCCCCGCAGCGAGCGTCATCGGGGAGGCCGTCGTCGCGTTCGAGCTGGCGCGCGCCTTCCTCGACAAGTTCGGCGGCGATACGTTCGACGAGACCCGCGGGCGGTTCGAGATCTACCAGGAACAGGTCGCGCGCCTGGCGCGGCCCGCGGGACCCGCATGAGCGAGCGCCAGAAGGTCGCGATCTGGCCGCTCACGCTCCGGTTCTTCGCGCGCGTCGAGCGGTACCGCGGCCGCGTGCTCCTCACCCTGCTCATCATCTTCTGCGCCGCGGGCGCGAAGGCCGGCCAGGTCTACATCGTCAAGCCGGTGGTCGACAAGCTGCCGCAGACGTCCGACACGGGGGGCGAGCCCGACATGGCGCTCCTCAAGATCGTCGCCATCGCCGCGCTCATCCTCTCCGCCGCGCAGTTCATCTTCGGCTACCTCCAGGACGTCTTCACCAACTACCTGACCAAGAAGGTGGTCGCCGATCTCCGGAACGATGTCACCGAACACATCAGCAATCTGCCGCTCCGATTTCATCTCAACCGAAAATCGGGAGACCTGATCTCGCGCGTGACGAACGACATCAACGTGATGGAGCCGGCGGCCAACTTCTTCTTCGACGACGCGATGGTCCACACCACGATGATCGCCTACAACCTCTCGCTGATGTTCATCATCAACTGGAGGCTCGCCGTCGGCGTGATCCTCTTCGTCCCCCTGTACATCATCCCGATCACGCTGATCGGCCGAAGGCTCCGCCGGGCGCGGAAGAAGAGCCTCGAGCGACTCGGGAACATGACCGAGACGATGATGCAGACCTTCAGCGGCATCAAGATCGTGAAGGCGTTCGGCATGGAGGCGGAGCAGGTCCGGGAATTCCGCGAGACCAACGACAGCTATTTCAAGAAGCTGATGGCCGCGGTGCGGCGCAAGGCGCTCAGCGAGAACATGGCCCACATCTTCCTGGGCCTCGGGATCATGATCATGCTCGTCGGCGGCGGGTTCCTCCTCGCGAGGAAGCAGATGACGCCGGGCGACATGGTCTCCTTCGCCCTGTACGTCGCGATCATCAACACCTCGATCCGCGAGCTGGGCAAGTCGTGGAACCGGCTCGTGGACGCCTCCGCCGGCTGCGAGCGGGTCTTCGAGCTGCTCGACGTCCGGAAGGAGACCGAGGATGACGGGACGGTGGACGTCGGATCGGTCGACGGCGGCGTCCGGTTCGAGCGGGTCTCCTTCAAGTACGATTCCACTCCGGTCCTGCAGGACATCGATCTCGCGCTCAACCCGGGGGACGTCGTCGCCCTCGTGGGTCGCAGCGGCGCGGGCAAGAGCACGCTCTGCGACCTGCTCTGCCGCTTCTACCGTCCCACGTCGGGCCGGATCCTGGTGGGCTCGCTGGACCTGTCCCAGGCGCGGCTCAAGAGCTGGCTCCGCCACGTCGCGGTCGTCACGCAGGAGACGTTCCTCTTCAACACCACGATCATGGAGAACCTGCGTTTCAGCCGGCCCGATGCCACCGTCGAGGAGGTCGAGCGCGCGGCGCAGGCGGCCAACATCCACGAGTTCATCAAGGGCCTGCCGGCGGGCTACGAATCGATCGTGGGAGAACGCGGCGCCAAGCTCTCGGGCGGGGAGCGCCAGCGCATCGCGATCGCCCGCGCCATCCTCCGCAACCCGGAGGTCCTCATCCTCGACGAGGCGACGAGCGCGCTCGACGCGGAGAACGAGAAGCTGGTCCAGGGGGCCCTTTCGAACCTGATTCGCGCCGGAGGCCGGCGGAGGATCACGCTCATCATCGCCCACCGGCTCTCGACGGTGCGGGACGCGGACCGGATCGTGGTGCTCGACGAGGGAAAGGTGGCCGAGGTGGGCCGCCACGAGGAGCTCGTGGCCCGCGATGGGCTGTACGCCGCCTTGTATCGGACTCAATTCGCCGGATGATGTGGGGAGCGAATCTCGAAATTCGCCCCCCTCCTAGCCAAACTCCTTGTCCTCCTCCTCCCTCATGATCCGCAGCACCTCCGCGGGCGTCTTCGCGTTGAGGAGGGCGGTCCGCATCTCCTCGTAGTTGAGCAGGCGCGCGATCGCGGCGAGCGTCCGCACGTGCTTCTGGGCGCTGTGGCGCGGGCTCACGAGGAGGATGATCAGCGTCGCGGGCTTCCCGTCCGCCGACTGGAACGGCACCCCCTGCGGAGAGATCCCCACCGCGGCCGCGCCCGACTCGAGCAGGTCCGTCCAGGCGTGCGGGATGGCGATGCCCAGCCCCATGCCGGTCGACGCCACGTTCTCGCGGGCGATGAGCGCGTCGAGGACCTGCTTGCGGTGGTCGGGCCGGATCCGCCCGAGGCCGACGAGCGCCTCCACGAGCGCGCCGATGGCGGCCCACTTGTCGCCCGCGCGGAAGTCGAGGAGGACCGCCTCCTCGCTCAGCAGTTCGCTGAGTTTCATACGAGCTCTTTCAATTCGGTCAGGCGGGTCTTCAACTCCGACACCTTCACCTCGAGGTCCCGCAGTTTCCCCTCGATCTCCGCCGCCATCTCGGGCTTCGCCTTCCGGAAGGCGTCGTTGGCGAGCTGGGTCCGGCTCCGCGCTGCCTGCGATTCCAGCGCGGCCGCCTCCTTCTCCGACCGCGCGATCTCCTTCGCGGGGTCGAACTTGCCGGCGATCTGGACGTACACCACGACGTCGTCCCCCGTCCACCGCGCGGCGCCGGGGCGGCGCTCGAGATCCACGCCGCTCTCCACCGAGGTGACCGCGGCGAGCCGGCGCACGATCTCCTCCACCTCGCCCCCGAGCGCGTCCTTCAGCTGGGGATCGCGGAACGAGACCGCGACCGGAAGGGCCTCCGTCGCCGCGATGCCGTACCGGGCGCGCACTTCTCGGACTCCCCGAACGACCTCGAAGGCGGAGCGCATGCGGGCCTCGAGGTCGATGTTCATGGCGCCGGGTTCCGGCCACCTGGCGCGCATCAGGGGTTCATCGCGGCGCGCGAGCCCGAGCCGCGTCCACAGCTCTTCCGTGATGAACGGGCTGATCGGGTGGAGCAATCTCAGGGTGTTGTCGACGATGTGGCGCAGCATCCGGCGCGCCGACTCCTCGCCCGTCCGCTTCTTGGTCAGCTCGATGTACCAATCGCAGAAGTCGTTCCACACGAACCGGTAGAGCTCGTCCGCGGCCCGGCCGAATTCGTACGCGGTGACCGCCTCGGTCACGATGAGGATCGTCCGGTTCAGGCGGGAGAGGATCCACCGATCCTCGAGCTTCCCCTCGCCCTCCGCGGGAGCCCCCGTAGGGGCGTCCGGCGCCTTCTCCGCCACGTAGCGGCACGCGTTCCAGAGCTTGGTCATGAAGTTGCGCGCCTGCTCGGTCCGCTGGATCGAGAGATTCCTGCCGAAGCGGAAATCCTGCGTCCCCGTCGAGAGCATCGCGAGTGCGAACCGCAGAGCGTCCGCGCCGTACTTGTTGAGGATGTCGAGCGGATCGACGCCCGTCCCCTTGGACTTGCTCATCCGCTGGCCGGAATCGTCCATGATCGTCGCGTGGATGATCACGTCCTGGAAGGGGTCCCTCCCCCGGAATTCCAGCCCCATCATGATCATGCGCGCGACCCAGAGATTGATGATCCCCCGGTCGGTCACGAGAACCTGGGTCGGGTAGAACTTCTTCAGATCATCGGTCTCCTCGGGCCACCCGAGCGTGGCGAAAGGCCAGAGGGCGCTCGAGAACCACGTGTCGAGGACATCCCCGTCCTGGCGCAAGTCTCCGTTGCCGCAGGTGGCGCAGGTCGTGGGCGTGTCAACCGCCGCCATCGCGTGCCCTTCGGTGCAGTACCAGACAGGGATGCGGTGGCCCCACCAGATCTGGCGCGAGATGCACCAGTCCTGGATGTTCTCCATCCAGTCGAGGTAGACCTTCGCCCATCGATCCGGATGGAACCGGACCCGTTTCGATTTCACGGAGTCGACGGCCGGCGCGGCGAGCGGCCCCATCTTCACGAACCACTGCTCGCTCAGGTAGGGCTCGACGACCGTGTCGCACCGGTCGCACCGCCCCACGGGAGTGGCGTGGTCCTCCTCCTTCTCGAGGAGCCCCTTTTCCTTGAGGGCCTCCAGGACCTTCGCGCGCGCCTCGAAGCGGTCGAGTCCCTTGAAGGGGCCCGCCTTGTCGTTCATCTTCGCCGATTCGTCCATCACGACTACGGCGGGCAGGCCGTGCCGTTTCCCGACCTCGAAATCGTTCATGTCGTGGGCGGGAGTCACCTTGACGGCGCCCGAGCCGAAGCTCATGTCGACCGCCTCGTCGGCGATGATCGGGATCTCGCGTTCGACGAACGGAAGGATCGCCTTCTTTCCCACGTACGCCGCGTACCTCGGATCCTTCGGATGGACCATCACCGCGGTGTCCCCGAGCATCGTCTCCGGCCGGGTCGTGGCTACGACGATGTGGCGTCCCGCCTCGCCGGCGATCGGATACCGGATGTGGTAGAGCTTCCCGGTCGGCTCCCCTTCCGACCGCCGCACCTCGAGATCGGAGAGCGCCGTCATGTCGCGCGGGCACCAGTTGATGACCCGGTGCCCGCGGTAGATCAGGCCCTTCTGGTAGAGCGCCACGAAGACGGTCCGAATCGAGCGCACGTACGGCTCGTCCATCGTGAAGCGCCGGCGGCTCCAGTCGCAGGAGCACCCGAGCCTCCGGAGCTGCATGTAGATCGTCTCGCCGTACTTCTCCTTCCACTCCCATACGCGGCCGAGGAACTTCTCGCGACCCACCACGTGTCGGTTGGTGCCCTCCTTTTTCAGCTCCTTCTCCACCACGTTCTGGGTGGCGATCCCGGCGTGGTCGGTGCCGGGCAGGTAGAGGCATTCGTGGCCGAGCATGCGCTTCCACCGGATGAGGAGATCCTGGATCGTGTTGTTGAGCGCGTGGCCGATGTGGAGGGATCCGGTCACGTTCGGCGGCGGGATGACGATCGTGAAGGGCGGCTTCGGCGACCGGGCGTCGGCGCGGAAGAGCCCCCGCTCCTCCCACATCTGGTAGAGCCGGGGCTCCGCCTCCTGCGGGTCAAACCGTGATTCAAAATCCATTTGGTGTATTGGACAGACGTCTGACCTCGGACTTCAGACCTCAGGAGCGGACAGTTTACAGTCCGGCGGGGTCCATCGGAAGTGCCTGTGGCGGAGCGGGCAGCGGCGATTTACTTCTGAAGTCCGATTTCTGATTTCTGAAGTCCCCCTATTTCCCCTCGAAGAACGGGTGGGGATAGGAAGGCAACTTCTCTGTCTCCTTGCCGGGCTTGCTGATCTCGATCTCGCTGATCAGGACGGACGGAGCGACCACCATGCCGGGGTCGGTCGACCGGCCGAAGGCAAGGCGCGGCTTGGCGTCGTCCCCGGTGGCCTTGATGTCGCGCAGGATCCGGAGGGAGATGTTCCCGAACCTCGCCCCGCGGACCAGCTCCTCCTTGCCGTCCTCGACGTTCACGCGGTAGAGCTGGATCGGCGGCAGCAGCCGCACGGGGCCCCGGGCGTCCATCATGCCCTGGTAGAACGTCTGGTAATCGAGCGAGGCCGCCGCGGGATTCGCGAGCTTGCGGACCACGTACACGTGCGTCAGCCCCTCGTCCTTGCCCAGCTCGAAGAGCCGCTTCATCAGCTCCTCGCGCGGCAGCTTCTTCGCCGATTCGATGAAGATCGTGCTCGGCCCGCCGACCCCGTCGCGCGAGTGCCCGTTGCTCTTCTTGATGTTGCGGGTGGGGATGCGGCTCATGCAGAAGGTCTTGAGGACGCCCTTGTCGATCAGCGTCAGCTTCTGGCCGCGGACGCCGTCGTCGTCGACATCGTACCCGCCGAGGATCGGGGCCCCGTTGAACTCGCGGGCGGTCGGGTCGCTGATCACCGAGATGAAAGCCGAGGTGACCCTCTGGCCGATCTGTTCCCGCCACGGGTTGCCCCCCGAACCGCCCCGGCCCAGCTGCTCGTGCGACGAGCCCAGCTGGGAGGTGAGGGCGAGCGCGAAGAACTCCGCGCCGGACTGGCCCTCGAACAGGATGGGGCCGCGGTACTCCTCCACCTTGGGGGCGGCCGCGAGCTGCTCCAGCCGCTTCGCCAGGTCCCGCGCCGCCTTCTCCGCCGCCTCGGGCGTCGGCAGGTCCTTGTCCGTCGCGCCCGCGAACAGCTCCGCGTCCGACAGCTTCATGCCGTCGTCCGCCTGGATGAGCGCGCCGATCACGAGGGCGAAGCTGACCTCGCCGCCGCGATTCTTGAAGCCCTCGTTGTTCAGGAACCACTTCGATTCGGAGCGGGAGTAGAACGTCACCATGGACTTCTGGATCTTCGGGAAGTCGCGGAAGACGGCGGAGACCTTGCGGACCGTCGCCGACCACTTGTCCCGGTCGACCTCGAGCTTGACCGTGGGCCGGATGAGCACGACGGGCTCCTCCACGGTCATGTCGTCGGGCCGGTCCTGCACCGTGTTCTGCTGGAGGAAGGCCTTCTTCTTTTCCAGCTCCTCGATGGAGCTCTTGTACTCGCGGTCCGTCGCGAGCCACAGCTCGTGGCGCAGGGCGTCGTAGTCGTCGTCCACGGTGAGCGAGGTGCCGCCGCCCGAGCTGGCGCCCGCGAAGTTCGTGTTGTCGAGCGTGCGGTCGCCGACGCGCAGGTCGATGGAGCAGTACCGGGACTTGCCGCCGCCGCGCCCCGTCACCGCGCCGAAGGAGCCGTTGATCTGGAACGATTCCGACTCCGTCACGGTGTACTCGAGGTAGTACGGCGGCCCGCTCTTCTCGAGCTTGAGCCGCGCCAGGGAGCGCTGGCGTTCGTCCCGGAGGACCCGGAAGATGAGGTCTTCATCGTCCTGCGGGGCGGCCCCCGCCGCGAGCAGGAGCAACGACGCGAAGGCGATCCTCACGGCTGGCCCTCCTTCTTCCCGGACTTCGACGGGTCGTCGGGATCGTGCCGCGGGGCCGGCAGGAGCGGCGGCCGGTCCTGGCTCTTCTGCTGGCGCTCCACCTCGATCGTCCCCACGAGCAGGCTGGGCGAGCAGGCCGCGACCGGGACCCATCCCGACTCGGCCCCGCACGTGCCGTTGAAGACGTCGTCGTCGTCGGCCGCGCAGAGGATCTTCTCGAGCGACGCGAGCGGCGTGCCGACGATGTCGACGCCCCGAAGGACCTCGTCCGGCTTGCCGTCGGGGTAGACGCGCCAGACGCGCAGCGGGAGCAGCTTGAACGACTGCGGCAGGAAGGACTGGGTCATCGTGAAGCCGCCCGCGATGTCGTCGAAGATGAGCCCGTAGGGCTTCCCCTGCTTCTTGATCTCCTCGAGGAGCATCTCGCGGAGCTTCGCGTACGGGACGCGCTTCGTGGAGTCGACGATGAGGTTTCCCTGCCGCGCGACGGGCGAATTCCCCGGGGAGCACCGCCCGTGCCCGTTGGAGTTGGGGAAGTTCTTCACGGGAGAGCGCCCCATGAGGAAGCTGCGCAGGATCCCCTTGTCGACCAGCGTCACCTTCTGCGCGGGGACGCCTTCGTCGTCGAACTGGTAGTGGCCGTTCAGCGGGGTCTTGCCGAGGAATTCGCGCGGGGGATCGTCCACGACCGTGATGAACTCCGGCATGACCGACTGTCCCACCTTCTTCGCGAAGGTCCGGCCCTCCTCCTCGTCCTTCTGCCGGTGGCCCTCGATGCGGTGGCCGAAGATCTCGTGGAAGACGACGCCCGCCGCCTTCGACCGCAGGATCGCGGGACCCGCGTAGGTGTCCGCGATCGGCGCGGCGCGGAGCTCGGTGAGCTGCTTCGCGAGCGTCTTCACGGTCTCCTGCATCCTCGCGTCGTCGGGGAGCGCGTCGGGCGTGGCCGCCTCGACGCCGTCGTAGAGCGAGAGCTCCATCCCGTCGTCGGCGACGGTCTCGACGACCGTGAAAAGCCGGTACTGGATGCGCTCGTCCTGGATCCTCGAGCCCTCGGTGTTCACGAGCCACCGGCGCGTGCGCACGGCGGCGAACGAGACCGACGAGTTGAAGACGTCCTTGTAGTCCTTGTAGATCATCGACAGCTTGCGGAGGCGCTGCTCCCACCCGGGCCGGTCGATCGCGAACGTCGCGGGCGGTCCGGAAAAGACCTGCGCCTTCTCCACGGAGAAATCGTCGGAGGTGTCCTCCTCCTCGACCTTGACCGCCTTGTTCGCCTTCACCTTGATGTACCGCTTCTGCGCCGATTTGAAATGCGCGTCCGTGGTGAGCCAGAGGGCGTTGCGGATCGCGGTCTCGTCGTCCTCGACCGGCATCTGGGGGGCGCCCGACCGGCCGTACCGGTCGCTCAGGTCCCATCCCTCGTCGCGGATCTTGTGCGTGTTGTCGAGCTTGGGGTTCCCCACCCGCAGTTCCACGTCGAGCGTCCGGCTCTTCTCGCTCCGCCGCTGGTTGTCGATGGCCCCATACGTGGCGGAGACCGAGACGGACTCGGTCTCGTAGACCCGGTAGCAGAGGTAGTAGAGCGGCGACTCGCCGGAGGCCTTCAGCTTGGCGAAGGCGCGATCCAGCTCCGCCTGCATCGCTTTCAGGACGGGGCCCGATCCCTGCGGCTCCTGGCGGGCGCCGAGCAGGACGACGGCGAGCAGGGCGGTGACGACGGCGCTGCGAATCCTCATGGACACTCCGTTCCCGATAGAGATACGACGCCGCCCGGAACGGCGGCGGAAACCCCGGTCACTCCCGAATATGGTACGTCGAGGGGGGGAATTCCTTGAAGCCGCCTGACTATCTGAGGGTCCGATTCCGGTTTCCAGGACCCCGTTTCTGAAGCTTCGAGAACGTCCCGCAGTTCTCCGCCCCTTCGATCCGGCCCGAAACGTGAAACTTCGGGGACCGGAATCTGGGGACTGGCCGCTGGAAACCGGCCCAAGGCCCTTACTTCTTCTCCTCCGCCGTCACCGCCTTGTCTTTCTTATCGGTCATGACGGGGTCGAAGAAGAGGTGCTTGTCCTTGAGCCGGATCTTGATCTCCTTGGCGTCCAGGAACTCGCCCCTGAGGATCGACTCCGACAGGGGATCCTCGATGAGCCGCTCGATGGCCCGCTTCAGCGGCCGGGCCCCGTAATCGGGGTTGTATCCCTGGTCGATGAGGTACTCCGTCGCCTCGGGCATGAGGTCGATCTTGATCCCCTTCTTTGCGATGCGCACCTCGACCCCCTTCATCTCGAGCTGGATGATGTGGGTGAGATCCTCGCGGCTCAGCGGGCGGAAGACGATGACGTCGTCGAGCCGGTTCAGGAACTCCGGCCGGAAGTGCTTCTCCACTTCCTTGGTCAGCATCTCCTTCATCGCCAGGTAGCTGCCGTCCGAATTGACTTTCTTGAAGCCGAGCGTCGTCTGGTTCTTCAGCACGTCCGCGCCGATGTTCGAGGTCATGATGAGGATCGTGTTGCGGAAATCGACGTGGCGGCCGAACGAATCGGTGAGACGCCCCTCTTCCATGATCTGGAGGAGCATGTTGAAGACGTCGGAGTGGGCCTTCTCGATCTCGTCGAAGAGGACCACGGAATAGCCCCGGCGCCGGATCTTCTCCGTCAGCTGGCCGCCCTCCTCGTACCCGACGTAGCCGGGGGGCGCGCCGATGAGCCGGGAGACGTTGTGCTTCTCCATGTACTCGCTCATGTCGATCATGATGAGCGCGTCCTCCTCGCCGAACATGATCTTGGCGAGGGCCTTGGCCATGAGGGTCTTCCCCACGCCCGTGGGCCCGAGGAAGACGAAGCTGCCGATCGGCCGGCGCGGATCCTTGAGCCCCGCGCGGGAGCGGCGGATGGCGCGGGAGATGGCGCTCACGGCCTCGTTCTGGCTGATCACGATCCGGTGGAGCTCGTCCTCGAGGTGAAGCAGGCGCTCGGCCTCCTTCTTCTCGATCCGCGCGAGCGGGATGCCGGTCATCATGGAGACGGTCTGGCTGATGACCTCGGCGTCGACGACCCCGTCGAACTCCTTGTTCTGCTCGCGCCACTCCTTGAGGATCGTGTCCTTGTTCCGCTTGAGCTGCATCGCCTTGTCGCGCATCTGCGCCGCCCGCTCGAACTCCTGCAGGCTGATCGCCTCGTCCTTCTCCTTCTCGAGCTTCTTGATCTCGCCCTCGAGCTCCTTGATGTTGGGCGGCGAGACCATCGACTGGAGCCGGACGCGCGCGCCCGCCTCGTCCATCACGTCGATGGCCTTGTCGGGCAGGAAGCGGCCGTTGATGTATCGGGTGGAGAGGTCGACGCAGGCCTCGAGGGCCTCGTCCGTGTAGCGCACCCTGTGGTGGGCCTCGTACTTGTCCCGCAGGCCCTTCATGATCTCGAGGCTCTCGTCGCGGTTCGGCGGATCGACCACGATCGTCTGGAAGCGGCGCTCGAGCGCGGCGTCCTTCTCGATGTACTTGCGGTACTCGTCGAGGGTCGTCGCGCCGATGCACTGGATCTCGCCGCGCGACAGGGCCGGCTTGAGCACGTTGGCCGCGTCGATCGCGCCTTCCGCGCCGCCCGCGCCGACGAGCGTATGGAGCTCGTCGATGAAGAGGATGATGTTCTTCGCCCGGCGCACCTCGTTCATGACCGCCTTGATGCGCTCCTCGAACTGGCCACGGTACTTGGTGCCCGCCACCATGAGGGCGAGGTCGAGGACCACGAGGCGCTTGTCCTTGAGGACCTCGGGGACGTTACCGTTGATGATGTCCTGCGCCAGCCCCTCCACGATCGCCGTCTTGCCCACGCCCGCCTCGCCGAGGAGGACCGGGTTGTTCTTCGTCCGGCGGGAGAGGATCTGCATCACGCGCTCGATTTCCTTCCGGCGTCCGATGACCGGGTCGAGCTTGTGCTCCTTCGCCAGGTCGATCAGGTCGCGGCCGAACGCGTCGAGGGCCGGGGTCTTCGACTTCGAGGCCTTCTGGTTGAGCTTGTCGTCGACATCCTGCTGCATGTCGGCGCCGAGGACCTCGAGGACCATGTCGCGGACCTCGTCGAGCTTGAGCCCGAGATTGGTCAGGACCTGGGCCGCGATCCCCTCGTTCTCCTTGAGGAGCCCGAGGAGCAGGTGCTCGGTGCCGATGACGTCGTGGCCGAGCTGGCTGGCCGCCTCCGAGGCGAGCTCGATGACCCTCTTGGCGCGCGGCGAGAAGGGCAGCTGGCCGAGCGTCACCGTGGGGCTCGTCGAGGGCGTGATGAGCTTCTCGATCTCCTGCCGGATCCGCTTCAGGTCGACCTGCAGGTTCTTGAGGACCTTGGCCGCCACGCCGCCGCCCTCCTGGATGATGCCCAGGAGGATATGCTCGGTGCCGATGAACTCGCTGTTGAGGCGCTGCGCTTCCTGGCGGGCCAGGCCCATCACCTTCCGCGCGCGCTCCGTGAATTTTTCGAACATGGACCGCCTCCGTACCGGGGGGGGAAATACTCCGGAAACCATCATAGCAGAATCGGGAAAACCGGCAACACCCCTACTTCCCGGCGGTCGTCAGCGCCTCGAGGACCATCTTGCGGCCGGCCTTGAGGTCGAGTCCCAGGTTGACCAGGATTTTCGCCCCCAGCCCGTCCTCTTCGAGGAGCAGGCCGAGGAAGAGGTGGCCGATCCCGATCTCGCGATGGCCGAGCCGCTCCGCCGTCTCGCCCGCCAGTTCCATCACGTGGCGGACCCGCGGCGAAAAGGGGATCGGTTCGCTCCCGGCCGCGCGCTTCGCGGGGGCCGGCTTGAGTTTCTGGACGCCCTCGCGGATACGGTTGGTGTCGACGTGGAGCAGGTCGCGGAGGCGCGCCGCGATGCCGCCCCCCTCCTGCAGGATGGCGAGGAGCAGGTGTTCCGTGCCGACGGCGTCGCTCCCGAGGCGCTGCCCTTCCCACCGGGCGAGGGCGATCACGTTCCGGGCGCGTTCGGTGGGATTCAGGAACATGGCCCGTCCGCCCGCGGAATCACTTCCGACCGGGATCGATGATCGACGGCATCTTCTCCCGCTCCATGATGACCGGCCTGAGCGTGAAGACGATCTCGCGGACGGTCTCGCTCTCCTCGTACCTTCCGAACAGCGCGCCGAAGATGGGGATGTCGCTGAGGATGGGGATCCCGCGGCGGACCTTCGACTTCTCCTTCTGGATCAGGCCGCCGAGCCAGATCTCCTCGCCGCTGCGGACGGTCACCTCGGTCTTCGCCTGGCGGTTGCTGAAGGTGGCGGCGCCCAGCCCGGAGATGTTCACGAATCCCGTCAGGGTCTTGATCGACGTGTCGATCTCGAGCTGGATGTAGGACGACCCCACGATGTGCGGCCGGACTTTCATCTGGAGGTTGGCGTCCTCGTACTTGATCGTGGTGCTGACGACGCCCGTTTGCAGGATCTGCTCGCTGTACGGCACGCGTTCCCCCGCCAGCACCAGCGCCTCGCGGCCGTTGCTCGCGAGGATGCGCGGGCTCGACAGGATCTCCGCCTGGCCGCGCTGGATGAACGCCTGCAGGATTCCTCCCAGTGTCCCCTGGTGGGCGCTCGTACGCCCGAATCGGAACGTCGAGCCCTGGAAGGGCCCGCCCGTGATGGCTTCCGTCGGGTTGAACTTGCCGCTGATGCTCTTCAGGAACGCGCCCGAACTCCCGGGAAGCGAGTAGATGACGGAGGTCGGTCCGTCCCCCTCGATCCCGTACTGGAGGTCGCGATCCCATCGGAGCTCGACGATGCGCGCCTCGATGAGCACCTGCGGTTCCGGGACGTCGAGGATTTTCAGGATCGATTCGAGGTACGCCATGTTCTCCTCGACGTCGGTCACGATGAGGAGATGGGCCTCCTCCGATTCGATCGCGTGTCCCTTCGGCCCCAGGATCCGCGCGGAGACGCCGGGCGTGACGCTGACGATCGGCGCGGGCTGGCCCGGGATCTGGAGCGTCGTTCCCTCGAGGATCGCCTTGAGCAGGCGGCCCCGCTGGAATCCGACCTTGTAGCAGAGCGAGACGAGCCCGTCGGGCCTCTTGAATTTTCCGATCGGGTAGAGGATCTCGCTCCCGGGGTGGTCCAAGACCTTCGGCAGTTCGACCGGCTTCGGCGGCTCCTGCGCGTTGGCCGGCGGCTTCGGCGGCGGCGTCGGCGGATTCTCCTGCGGCCCGCCGGAGAGGAAAAACGCGAGGAGGATTGCGGCCGGCGCGGTGAGCATCGGGATCATCGGACGATTCCGGGGGATTCGGGGTGGGCCGGCCTCACTTTTTCAGGGCGTCGATCACCTTCTGCGTGAGGTCCGCGGGGGTCGAGTCGAATTTCTGCGAGCCCTTCTCGACCACCACGTCGTACTTGCCGTCCTCGGCGACCTTCTTGACCGCCTTGTTGAACTTGTCGTTGGCCTTGTTCAGGAGCAGCCAGTATTCGGCGTCGTCCTTCCCGAGCCCCTTGTCCTTGATCTTCTTGTACTCGGGGATCTCGTTGAAGACCGTTTTCGCCGTCAGCTCGGCGGGTTTCTTCGCCCCGTCCACTTTTCCGAAGTAAACGACGGCCTCCGCCGCGGGGACGATCGAGAGAATGATCGCGAGGAGGCGCGTGAGCATCTGACTCATTATACGCCCCGCCTCCGCGCGCGGCGCCAGACTTTTCAGAATCGCCCGGCGGCCGGAAATTCCCGATCGACTTTATTCGCGGTTGGGCTCCTCGGGTTGACGCTCCTCGCGCCGGGGCGGGCCGCCTCGACCGCGCGGAGGTCCTCCCGGCCCGGGCCGCCCCGGTCCCCTCTGCGGGGGCCGCGACGAGCGGAACCGGTCGTCCGCCGAACCGCCGCCGGGCGGGCCGGCCGCCACCGTGACGCCGGGGAGCGGCGTCATCGCGGGAAGGCCCTTGTCCTTCCGCGCCTGCTTGATGCTGAACCGGTGCTTCCCGCTGGGGTCGGTGCTGACGAGCTTGACCTCGACCTCCATGCCGATCTGCAGGTAGTCGGAGACGTTGCGCACGTAATCGTCCGTGATCTCGGTGACGTGCACGAGTCCGTCCCGGCCCGTCTTCCCGATTTCGCAGAAGGCGCCGAAGTCCTTGAGGGAGACGACGGTCGCGGGATAGATCTGGCCGACCTTGAGATCCTCGGTGATCGCCTCGATCATGGCCTTGGCGCTCTCCAGCGAGTCCAGGTTCTTCGACGCCACGATGATCGTGCCGTCGTCCTCGACCTCCACCGTCGCGCCCGACTGTTCCTCGATGCCGCGGATCACCTTGCCTCCGGGGCCGATGACCAGCCCGATCTTCTCGGGATCGATCTTCATCTTGTGGATCCGCGGGGCGAAGGGCGAGAGCGCGCCGCGCGGAGACTCGAGGGCCTGGCGCATCTTCTGCAGGACGTACACCCGGGCCTGCCGCGCCTGTTCCAGCGCGTCGCGCGTCACGTCGAGCGGAATGCCGCCGGCCTTGAGGTCCATCTGGAGCGAGGTGATCCCCTTCTCCGTGCCCGCGACCTTGAAGTCCATGTCGCCGTACGCGTCCTCGCTGCCGAGGATGTCCGTCAGGATCGCGGTCTTGCCGTGCTCGCGCACGAGACCCATCGCGATCCCGGCCACGGGCATCTTGATCGGCACGCCCGCGTCCATGAGGGCGAGGCACCCGCCGCACACGGTGGCCATCGAGGAGGAGCCGTTCGACTCGAGGATGTCGCTGATGATCCGCACCGTGTAGGGGAATGTCTCGGGGTCGGGCATGATGGCGTCGATCGCGCGCTCGGCCAGGTCGCCGTGCCCGATCTCGCGCCGGCCCGGTCCCCGGTTCGGCTTGGTCTCCCCCACCGAGAACGAGGGGAAGTTGTAGTGCAG
>Ga0075433_10001113_pt1 | contig 19426 bp, 15 predicted proteins | sample RhiMethybrSRZTD2_FD_75299 | JGI IMG/M metagenome (GOLD analysis project Ga0075433, IMG submission 75299) | Populus rhizosphere microbial communities from Tennessee, USA - Rhizosphere MetaG P. TD hybrid SRZTD2 | ecosystem: Host-associated > Plants > Roots > Rhizosphere > Soil | place: USA... | reverse complement strand
AGGGCGAGCGCCTGGAGGCGGTGATCACCGACGATCCCACCGAGTGCCTCGGCGTGAACGACCGGCGGCAGCTCGCCGAGCTGGCCACGATCATGCGTCGCCGCATCCTCGACCGGCTGATGGCCGCGGGCGTGACCGTGATCGACCCGGCCGCCACCTACGTCGACGACACAGTGACGATCGGGATGGACACCGTCCTGCACCCCGGGGTGATCCTGGCCGGCCGCACCGCGGTGGGCGCCGACTGCGTGGTGAGCGCGGGCTGCCAGGTGAGCGACACCACCATCGGCGACGGCGTGCTGCTCAAGCCGTACTGCGTGCTCGCCGAGTCGACGGTGGAGAGCGGCGCCCAGCTCGGGCCCTTCTGCCACCTGCGCCCGCTGAGCCACGTGGGCGCCAACGCCAAGATCGGCAACTTCGTCGAGCTGAAGAAGTCGAGGATCGGCCGGGGCTCCAAGGTGCCGCATCTGTCCTACGTGGGCGACACCCAGATGGGCGAGGGGGTCAACGTGGGCGCGGGCACGATCACCTGCAACTACGACGGGGTCAAGAAGCACGAGACCGTCATCGGCGACGGGGTGTTCGTGGGGACGAACTCGAGCCTGGTGGCCCCGCTCACCATCGGCGAGGGCGCCTACGTCGCGGCCGGCTCGGTCATCACCAAGAGCGTGCCGCCGGGCGCCCTGGCGGTGGCCCGCGGACGCCAGGAGACGCGCGAGGGATGGGTCTCGCGCAAGCAGAAGGACAAGAAGCCCAAGCACGGGGAGTAGGCCATGTGTGGGATCGTCGGCTACGTCGGGGACAAGAGCGCGATCGACATCGTGCTGGAGGGGCTCAAGCGGCTCGAGTACCGCGGGTACGACTCGGCCGGCGCGGCGGTGATCGGACCCGAGGGATTGCAGATCCGGCGAGCCGCCGGCCGCATCAAGGTGCTGGAGGGCATTCTCAGGGAGCGGCCGATCGACGGCCGCATCGGGCTCGGCCACACCCGCTGGGCCACCCACGGTCGCCCCACCGACGAGAACGCGCATCCCCACACCGACGGATCGGGCGAGCTGGTGGTTGTGCACAACGGCATCATCGAGAACTACCTGCCGATCAAGGAGCGCCTGCAGGCCGAGGGGCACGCCTTCAAGTCGGAGACCGACACCGAGGTCATCGCCCACCTGGTGGAGCGGCACCTCAAGGACACCCCGCGCCTCGACGAGGCGGTCCGCCGCGCGCTCCGCGAGCTGCGCGGCTCCTACGCGGTGGTCGTCCTCCACCGGCGCATGCCCGACCGGCTGGTCGCGGCCAAGCTCGGCGCGGGCAGCGTGGTGGTGGGGCTCGGCGAGAACGAGACCTTCCTCGCCTCCGACATCCCGGCCATCCTCTCCCACACCCGCGACGTGGTGGTGCTGGAGGACGAGGACGTGGCGATCATCACCCGCACCGGCGTCGAGATCACCGATCTCGACGGCGCGCCGGTGCAGCGGACGCCGAGCCGCATCCTCTGGGACCCGATCATGGCCGAGAAGGGCGGCTACCGCCATTTCATGTTGAAAGAAATCTTCGAGCAGCCGCGCGCCGCCGCCGACACCATGCGGGGCCGCGTCCAGCTCGAGGGGGGCACGGTGGTGCTGCCCGACGTGCAGCTCGACCCCGACGTGGTCGCCGGCATCCAGCGGATCGTTCTGGTGGCGTGCGGGACGTCCTACCACGCGGCCATCGTCGGCCGCTTCATGCTCGAGCGGCTGACCGGCATCGCCTGCGAGGTCGACATCGGCTCCGAGTTCCGCTACCGCGACGCGGTGCTGGGGCCGGAGACGCTGGTGATCGCGATGTCGCAGTCCGGGGAGACCGCGGACACCCTGGGCGCGGTCAAGGCCGCCCGGGCCAAGGGCGCGCCGATCGTGGGCATCACCAACGTGGTGGGCTCCGCCCTCTCGCGCGAGGCCACCGGCACGCTCTACACCCACGCCGGCCCCGAGATCGGGGTCGCCTCCTCCAAGACCTTCACTGCCACCCTGGTGGCCTGCTACCTCCTGGCCCTCTGGCTGGGCCGCCGCCGGGGTGCCCTGCTCGCCGAGGACGGTCGCAAGCACATCCAGGGCCTGCTGGAGCTGCCGCGCCTGATGGAGCAGACCCTCGAGATGGAGAACGCGGTGGCCGACCTGGCCCGCGAGGTGTCGCGGCACAAGAACTTCCTCTTCCTGGGCCGCGGCATCAACTACCCGCTGGCCCTCGAGGGCGCGCTCAAGCTGAAGGAGCTCTCCTACGTGCACGCGGAGGGCTACCCGGCCGGCGAGATGAAGCACGGGCCGATCGCGCTGCTGGAGGACGGCTTCCCGGTCATCGCGCTGAACCCGCGCGACGCTTCCTACGACCGCATGATGGGCAACCTGGAAGAGGTGCGCGCGCGCGAGGGCCGGGTGATCGCGATCGGCCACGAGGGCGATCGGGAGCTCGCGGCGAAGGCGGACATCATGCTGACCGTGCCCGCGGCCGGCGATCTGCTCACCCCGATGCTGCTGTCGATCCCCATGCAGCTGCTCGCGTACCACATGGCGGTGCGCCTGGGTCGCGACGTCGATCAGCCGCGGAACCTCGCGAAGTCGGTCACCGTCGAGTAGCCGCGCTGCGCCCTCTCCCACCGGGGAGAGGGCAGGGCGGGGGGCACGACCCCTCGTGGTTGTGGTAACGTTAGCTTCCATGCCGCACCCCGCAGTGACCGCCGAGAGTCTCCTCGCGCCCCTCAACCCCCCGCAGCGCGACGCGGTCACGACGACGAAGGGCCCGGTGCTGGTGCTGGCCGGGGCGGGCAGCGGCAAGACCCGGGTCATCGCCCACCGCATCGCGTACCTGCTCGCGGTCGAGGGGGTCGGCCCCCGGCACGTCCTCGCGGTGACCTTCACCAACAAGGCGGCCGCCGAGATGCGGCACCGGGTGGAGGATCTGTTGCTGCCCGCGGGGATCCGGCCGCCGCTCATCGCCACCTTCCACTCCGCGTGCGTGCGCATCCTGCGCGAGCGGGCCGCGCACGCGGGGCTGCCGCCCTCCTTCGTGATCTACGACGAGGACGACCGGCAGGCCCTGGTGAAGGAGGCGCTCCGCGAGCTGGACTTCGACGAGCGCACGCTCACCCCGAGCACGGTGGTGCAGCGGATCAGCCACTGCAAGAACCAGATGCTCGCCCCCGCCGACGTGGAGCAGCTCGCGCGCACCCCGCGCGAGGAGCGCATCGCCTCGCTCTACCGCCTCTACGAGCAGAAGCTGCAGGCGGCCGGCGCGCTCGACTTCGACGACCTGCTGCTGCGGGTGGTGCGGCTCCTCGAGACCGTCCCGGAGGCGCTCCGCTGGTACCGCACCTTGTGGACGCACGTGCTGGTCGACGAGTACCAGGACACCAACCGCGCCCAGTACCGCATCGTGCAGCTCCTGACCGAGGAGCACCGGAACCTCTGCGTGGTGGGTGATCCCGACCAGTCGGTCTACCGCTGGCGCGGGGCCGACCTGCGCAACATCCTCGACTTCGAGAAGGACTACCCGGACTGCCGGGTGGTGGCCCTCGAGCAGAACTACCGCTCGACGAAGCGCATCCTCGGCATCGCCTCCGCGGTCATCGTCAACAACACCGCGCGGAGGGAGAAGCGGCTCTGGACCGAGAATCACGAGGGGGAGCGCCCCGAGGTCTACCGGGCGTGGGACGAGAACGAGGAGGCCGCCTTCGTGGCCCAGAAGGTGCGCGCCCTCCGCGGCGAGGGGCGCGACTACCGCGACGTGGCGGTGTTCTACCGCACCAACGCGCAGTCGCGGGTGCTGGAGGACGCGCTGCGCCGTGCGGGGGTGCCGTATCTCATCGTGGGCGGCGTCCGCTTCTACGAGCGCCGCGAGATCCGGGACGTGGTCGCGTATCTGCGCCTGCTGTCGAACCCGCTCGACGACGTCGCGTTCCGCCGCGCGGTGGCCGCGCCCGCGCGCGGGATCGGCAAGGCCTCGCTCGACCGTCTGGCCGACGGCGCGCGCGCGGCGGGGGTCCCCCTGCTCGCCCACTGCGCCGCGATCCCGCCCGACATCACCGGCAAGCCGCGGCGGGCGCTCGAGGAGTTCGCCGCACTGATCGCGCGCGTGGGCGAGCGCCGGGGCGGGCTGACCGTGCCCGCCCTCATCGACGAGGTGTGCGCGGTCTCCGGCTATCGCGACGCGCTCAAGGCCGAGCGCACCGCGGAGGCCCAGGCCCGGCTGGAGAACCTCGAGGAGCTCGTGGCCGCCTCCGAGGAGTTCATCGTCACCCAGCAGGCGGCCGGACTCGAGCCGGTCACCCTCGAGGCCTTCCTCGACTCCATCGCGCTGGTGGCCGACACCGACGAGATCGATCCGGAGGCGGGCGGGGTGACCCTGATGACGCTCCACTCCGCCAAGGGGCTCGAGTTCCCGGTGGTCTTCCTCACCGGGCTCGAGGAAGGCGTCTTTCCCCACTCCCGCTCGATGCTGGAGCCGGAGGAGCTCGAGGAGGAGCGGCGTCTCTGCTACGTGGGCATCACGCGGGCGCGCGAGCGGCTGCTGCTCTCCTACGCGCTCCACCGCCGCATCCAGGGCTACGGGGTCGCGGAGCCGTCGCGGTTCCTCCTCGAGATCCCGGAGGAGCAGCTCCACCTGATCAACGCGCGCCGGCCGGATCCGGTGGTGCCCGCGACCTCCGCCGCGACCGCGCCCGATCCGGGCGACGACTTCCCGTTCCGCCTCGGGGCCAAGCTCCGCCACGCGCGGTGGGGCGAGGGCCTGCTGGTGGGCATGGAGCGCGAGGGCGCCGACGTGATCGCCACCGTCCACTTCGCCAGCGTCGGCCGCAAGCGCCTCTCGCTGCAATACGCCCATCTGGAAGAGCTATGACTCGCCGCGGTTACCTCTGGGTGACAACGGCGGGTCGCCGCGACCATCTCGCCCACGGTCAACATGGCTCAGCCATGTTGAAGATGAAGAGAATCTAACGGTGGCCACTCCCAAAGCGAAAATCTCCATCCAGGAAGTCGACCACGTGGCCCGCCTGGCCCGCCTCGACCTGTCCGCCGCCGACAAGGAGCGGATGCGGAGCGAGCTGGACGGGATCCTCACCTACATCGACAAGCTCCGCGCCCTCGACACGCGCGACGTCGAGCCGACCTCCCACGCGGTCCCGGTGACCAACGTGATGCGGGACGACGTGGAGCGCCCGTCGCTGCCGGTGGCGGACATGCTCGCCAACGCGCCCGACCCGCATCGCGAGATGTTCCGCGTCCCCAAGATCATCGAGGAGTAGATGGCCGCGCTGGCGTGGCTGACCGCTCACGAGCTGGGCGCCCGGTACCGGAGCGGCGAGGCCACGCCCACCCAGGCGGTGACCGAGTACCTCGGGCGCATCGACGCGCTCGATCCCCGGCTCTTCGCTTTCCTCACCGTGACCCGCGAGGACGCCCTGCGCCGGGCCGCCGAGTCCGACGCCCGCTTCCGTGCCGGCACGCCCCGCGGCCCGCTCGACGGGGTGCCGATCGCGCTCAAGGACGTGCTCTGCACGCGTGGGATCCGGACCACCTGCGGCTCGAAGATCCTGGAGCGCTTCGTGCCGCCCTACGACGCGACGGTGGTGGCGCGGCTCTTCGCGGCCGGCGCGATCCTGCTCGGCAAGCTCAACATGGACGAGTTCGCGATGGGTTCGTCCACCGAGCACTCCGCGTTCTTCACCACCCGCAACCCATGGGATCTGGCCCGCGTGCCGGGAGGCTCGTCGGGCGGGGCCGCCGCCGTGGTGGCGGCCGGCCTGGCCCCGCTGAGCCTGGGCACCGACACCGGCGGCTCGATCCGCCAGCCCGCCGCCTTCTCGGGCGTGCTCGGGATGAAGCCCACCTACGGCCGTGTCTCGCGCTACGGGCTCATCGCCTTCGCCTCCTCGCTCGATCAGGTCGGCCCCTTCGCGCGCGACGCGGAGGACGCGGCCCTGCTGCTCGGGACCATCGCGGGCCCCGACCCCATGGACTCCACCGCGATCGACGTCCCGGTGCCCGACTATCGGGCCGCGCTGGGGCAGGGGATCGAGGGGCTGCGCCTCGGGGTGCCCGCCGAGTATTTCATCGAGGGCGTGGATCCCGAGGTGGAGCAGGCGGTGCGCACCGCGATCGCGACCCTCGAGAAGCTCGGCGCGCGCACCGTGCCGGTCTCGCTGCCCCACACCGAGTACGGGCTGGCCGCCTATTACGTCATCGCGCCGGCGGAGGCCTCGTCGAACCTCGCGCGCTACGACGGGGTGAAGTACGGGCTGCGAGTCCCGGGTGCCCGCGACGTGATCGACATGTACAGCAAGACCCGGGCGGCCGGGTTCGGCACCGAGGTGAAGCGGCGGGTGATGCTCGGCACCTACGTGCTCTCCGCCGGCTACTACGACGCCTACTACGGCCAGGCCCAGAAGGTGCGCACGCTGGTGCGCCGCGACTTCGACGCCGCCTTCGCGCAGGTGGACCTGATCGTGGCGCCCACCACCCCGGGTGTCGCGTTCAAGATGGGCGAGAAGGAAGACCCGATCCAGATGTACTTGAACGATATCTTCACGATCCCGGCGAACCTGGCCGGCCTCCCCGGCGTCTCGATCCCGGGCGGGTTCACCCAGGCCGGGCTGCCGATCGGGCTCCAGCTCATCGCGCCCGCCTTCGACGAAGCCACGCTCCTGCGCGCGACTCACGCCTACCAGACCGTCACCGACTGGCACACCCGCAAGCCGCCCTTCCATGAATAACTACGAAACGATCATCGGCCTGGAGGTCCACGCCCAGCTCGCGACCGTCACCAAGATGTTCTGCGGCTGCCGGGCCGTGTTCGGGGCCCCGCCCAACACCGTCACGTGCCCGATCTGCCAGGGCATGCCCGGCTCGCTGCCGGTGATCAACCGGCGCGCGGTGGAGTTCGGCATCATGACCGCGCTCGCGCTCGGCTGCGGGATCAACGCGCACAACCGCTTCGCGCGCAAGCACTACTACTACCCGGACATGCCGAAGAACTACCAGATCAGTCAATATGAAGAGCCGCTGGCGGAGCATGGCCGGTTGGTGGTCGACACGGGACCGGGCCCGCGGGAGATCGGCATCCAGCGGGTGCACCTCGAGGAGGACGTGGGCAAGCTGCTCCACGAGGGCGCGCTCGAGACCGCTCAATCGAGCAGCGTGGACTACAACCGGGCCGGCGTGCCCCTGATGGAGATCGTCTCCAAGCCCGACCTCCGCAGCCCCGACGAGGCCGCCGCCTACCTCAAGGCCTTGCGCGCCATCGTGGTCTTCCTCCGGGTGTGCGACGGCAACATGGAGGAGGGCTCCCTGCGCTGCGACGCCAACATCTCGCTCCGGCCGCGCGGGCAGGCCGAGTACGGCACCAAGGTCGAGATCAAGAACATGAACTCGTTCCGGAACGTCCGCGACGCCCTCGAGCACGAGATCAAGCGGCAGACGCGCGCGCTCGCGACCGGCGAGCGCATCGTGCAGGAGACCCGGCTCTGGGACCCCGACCGGATGGTGACCGTGTCGATGCGCTCGAAGGAGTTCGCGCACGACTATCGCTACTTCCCCGAGCCGGACCTGCCGCCGCTCGACGTGCAGCCGGCCTGGGTGGACGAGGTGCGGGCGCGCCTGCCCGAGCTGCCCGAGGCCCGCCGGGCGCGCTTCCAGAGCGCCTACGGCCTCTCGGCCTACGAGGCCGACCTGCTCGTCCAGGGGCGCGGTCTGGCCGACTACTTCGAGACGGCCGCGAAGGCCGCGGGCAAGCCCAAGAGCGTGGCCAACTGGGTGCTCAACGAGCTGCTGCGCGAGCTTCCGGGCGACGACGACCGCGCGCTCGAGGCGTGCCCGATCTCGCCCGCCAACCTGGCCGGGCTGATCGGCCTGATCGACGATGGGACCATCAGCGGCAAGATTGCGAAGGACGTGTTCGAGAAGATGTACCGCTCCGGCGACACCGCGCAGGCCATCGTGAGCCGCGAGGGGCTCACCCAGGTGGCCGACGAGGGTGCGCTCGGCGCCGCGGTGGACCGGGTGCTGGCCGAGCACGCCAAGGTCGTCGAGGACTATCGGGCCGGGAAGAAGGCCGCGCTCGGCTTCCTCGTGGGGCAGGTGATGAAGGCGACGCAGGGGAAGGCCAATCCCGCCCTCGCGAACCGCCTTCTGATCGAGAAACTACCGAAAGTCTGAATAGTTAGGTAAGATAGGACGCAGTCCATGATTCGGCTGCAGCACGTGTCGAAGGTCTTCGGAGCGGGCCCCTCCCGGGTGTCTGCCCTCAGCGGCATCTCCTTCAACGTCGCCAAGGGCGAGTTCGTGGTCCTGAACGGGGCCAGCGGGGCCGGCAAGACCACGCTGCTGCGGATGCTGTACCGGGCCGAGACCCCCTCCGAGGGCGACATCGAGGTCGCCGGCTTCGACGTCACCGAGCTGCGCCGCTCGGAGATCCCGCGCCTGCGCCGGTCGATCGGCATCGTCTTCCAGGACGCCAAGCTCCTGGCTGGCCGCACCGTGTTCGAGAACGTGGCCTTCGTGCTCCGCGTGCTCGGCACTCCGCGCCGCGACATCACGCCCAAGACCTTCGCGGCGCTCAAGGCGGTCGGCCTCTCCGCCCGCGCGCAGGCGCTGCCGCACCAGCTCTCCCAGGGCGAAGCGCAGCGCGCCTCGCTGGCGCGGGCCATCGTGAAGTCGCCCGGCCTGCTGCTGGCCGACGAGCCCACCGGCAACCTGGACGAGGACATGGCGGGCGAGATCCTGGGGCTGGTGAAGGAGATCTGGAGCCGCGGCACCACCGTGCTCTTCGCCACCCACCAGGCGCGCCTCGTCCCCCTCCTCAAGCGCCGCACCCTCCGCCTCGAAGGCGGCCGCTTGGTGAAGGACGAGGGATGACCCGTGCGCAGCGGGTCGCCCCGACCGAGAAGGCCCACGATCAACATGGCTCAGCCATGTTGAAGATGAAGGGATGTCACGGTGTCAGCCCACGCGGCCCGCACGGTGCGCGCCCATGCTGAGCTTCATCTTCAATGAAGCGATGCGCGACCTGCGGCGCGCGGGCCGCGTCGGCGTCAGCGCGATCCTGCTCATCGCGCTCTCGCTCACCGCCCTCGGCGGCTTCTGGCTGCTCTCCCTCAACCTCGGGCGCGCCATCGATCAGTGGGGCGACCGGGTGCGGGTGATCGTGTACCTGAAGGACGAGCCGCCCGCCGCGCGCCTCGAGGATCTGATGCTGCGGATCGAGGGCGTGGGTGGCATCCAGCGGATGCGCTACGTATCCAAGGCCGAGGCGCTGCGCGCGCTGAAGCGCTCGCTCGGCAGCCAGGCCGACGTGGCCGATCAGCTCCCGCGCAACCCGCTTCCCGCCTCCGTCGAGGTCACGCCGGACGCGGCCATCGCCACGCCCGAGGGGACCCGCGCGCTGGTGGGACGGCTCGCCGCGCTGCCGGAGGTCGAGGAGGTCCAGGGCGGCAGCCAGTGGGTCGACGGGCTCGCCCAGTTCCGGCGGCTCTTCCAGGGCATGGGCCTGGTGGTGGGCGCGGTGCTGGCGCTGGCCGCGATCCTCACCGTGACGACCGCCACCACCCTCGTGCTGCACCTGCGGCGCGACGAGATGGAGATCATGCGGCTGGTGGGCGCGACCGAGAGCGTGATCCGCTGGCCGCGCCTGCTCCAGGGCATGGCCCAGGGCCTGGTCGCGGCCATCGTGGCGCTCGCCGCCCTCGAGATCGCCTACGCGCTGGCGGTGCCGCGCCTCGAGCCGCTCCTGCCGGTGACCATCGGGCTCGAGCGCGTCACGTTTCTCTCGCCCCTCCAGGCACTGGCCCTGATCGCGACCGGCACGATGCTGGGGGCAATGGGCGGCCTGCTCGCCCGCGGGCGGGCGCAGGCATGACCGCCGCCTGGCTGCTAGGCGTGGCGCTCGCGCTGGCGCCCACCCTGCTCGCTCCCCCCGCGGCCTGGGCCCAGGCCCCGAAGCGCGAGGGCGCCGCCGACATCGGGGACAAGCAGCGCGACCTCCAGCAGACCCAGAAGCAGCTCAAGGAGGAGCGCCAGAAGGCGGCCGACGCGCGCAAGCGCGAAGCGAGCGTGCTGAGCGAGCTGGAGGCGATCGACCAGCGGCTCACCGAGAAGCGCAAGCAGGTGGTGGCGATCGACGGGCGCATACGGCGGGCCCAGTCCGACATCGGCGACCTGCAGGCGGAGATCGGCCGGCTGCAGAGGAGCCGCGCCGGGCAGGAGGACGTCCTCGGCCGGCGGCTGCGCGCCCTCTACAAGCTCCAGGCCCAGGGCGGCGTCCTGCCCATCGTGCTCTCCGGCGACGACCCGGTGAACCAGGCGGTCCAGCTCCGGCACCTCACCACCCTGGCCACGGTGGACGCACGTCTCATTCGAGAGTATCGTGTGACGTCCGAGGTTTTGGCCGATCGGAAGAGCCGGGTCGAGGCGCGGGGCAAGGAGCTGGCGTCGCTCCGGACCGAGGCGGAGCAGGAGCGGCTCGAGTTCGACCAGGAAGCGGCGAAGCGCCGGGCGCTCCTGTCGAAGGTGCAGGACGAGCGGGCCTACCACGATCGGATGGTGGGTGAGCTCTCGGAGGCGACCCGACGTCTCGAAGCGTTCATTCGTGACCTGCAGGAGAAGCAGCGGCGGGCGGTGGCGAAGGTGCCGCCTCCCAGCCGGCCCGCCCGGCCGTCACCCGGTGACACGCCGTCGGGCAACGGGTTCGCGGCGCTGCGCGGGCGGCTGTCCTGGCCGGCGGACGGACGGGTCGTCGCCGAGTACGGGCCGCAGGTCAATCCGCGCTTCGGCACGAAGACGTTCCGGAACGGCATCGACATCGAGGCCGTCGAGGGCTCGAATATTGCGGCGGTGTTCCCCGGCCACGTGGTGTACACGGGATGGTTCCGGGGGTACGGGAACCTGATCATCGTGGATCACGGCGGGGAGTACTACACGGTCTACGCTCACGCGGCCGACATCCGGGTCACGGAGGGCGACGAGGTCAAGCAGGGACAGATCATCGGCACCGTCGGAGACACCGGCTCGCTGCAAGGGCCGCGCCTCTATTTCGAGGTGCGGCACGAGGGCAAGCCCCAGGACCCGGCCCAGTGGCTGCGTCCAAAAGGATAGTTCAACGGAGGCGTACACGATGCGGCCCATCCGGCACATGAAGAAGGTGGTCCTGATCTCCTCGCTCCTGCTCATCCTCACCCTGTCCCTCGGCGGCGGGGTGGCGAGCAAGGGCAACGACACCGCGGCCACCTACGAGAACCTGCGGCTCTTCACGGAGGTGCTCTCGATCGTCCAGAGCCAGTACGTGGACGAGGTCCCACCCAAGGACCTCATCTACAACGCGATCAAGGGGACTCTTCGAGGGCTGGACCCCCATTCATCGTTCCTCGATCCCGACATGTACCGGGAGATGCAGGTCGAGACGAGCGGGTCCTTCGGCGGGCTCGGCATCGAGATCACCCTGCGCGACGACGTGCTGACGGTGGTCGCGCCCATCGAGGGCACGCCCGCCTATCGCGCCGGCATCCAGCCCGGCGACCGCATTCTGAAGATCGAGGGCCTCTCCACCAAGGACATGCAGCTGGCCGACGCGGTCAAGCGCATGCGCGGCAAGCCGGGCAGCAAGATCACGGTCACCATCGTGCGCGAGGGCTGGACCGAGCCGAAGGACTTCCTGATCACCCGCGAGCAGATCCGGGTGCAGTCGGTGAAGAACAACCAGCTCGAGCCCGGCATCGAGTACATCCGCCTGCGCCAGTTCCAGGAGCAGACCTCCAACGACCTGGAGACCGCCCTCGAGAAGTACGCCAAGGAAGGCAAGATCCAGGGCCTCGTGCTCGACCTGCGCAACAATCCGGGCGGCCTGCTCACCTCCGCGGTCGAGGTGACCGAGAAGTTCCTCGAGCCGGGCAAGCTGGTCGTCTACACCGAGGGACGGGTGCGCAACCAGAACATGCGCTTCTCCTCGAACGCCAAGCGCGCGTTCACCGATTTCCCGGTGGTGGTGCTGGTCAACCAGGGCAGCGCCTCCGCCTCCGAGATCGTGGCCGGCGCGCTTCAGGATTGGGGTCGCGCGGTGGTCCTCGGCACCCAGAGCTTCGGCAAGGGCTCGGTGCAGACCATCATCCCGCTCTCCGACGGATCTGGGCTGCGGCTGACCACCGCGAAGTACTTCACCCCCAAGGGCCGGTCGATCCACGGCAAGGGCATCACGCCGGACATCGTGGTGGAGGGACCGAAGACGACGGCGGCGGTCAGCGGGGAAGGCCCCGCGACGCCCACCCCGCCGCCCGCGGCCGAGACCCCGCAGGAGCAGCTCAAGCGCGACCCGCAGCTGCAGCGCGCGCTCGATCTGCTCAAGGCCATGAAGATCCTGGACAAGAGCCGGCCGACGGGGAATCCGCAGGCGCAAGCCCGCTAGGCGCACGGGAGCCCACGAGTGCCGGCGAGGGTGTGGCAGGCTCTCGCCGGCCTCATCGTCTTGCTCCTGATCGCGGTCGTGGGCCTCGATCAGTGGCAGGCGCGGGGTGGCGAGGCGAGCCTGTTCGGGCGCGGGCTCCTCGGCTCGTCGCCTTCTCGGAAGGTCGCACCGGCGCCGTCCGCGCTTCCCCGGACCGACGCGGCGCTCGAGGCGGCGCCGACCCCGCCGCCACCGGGCGCCCCCCGGGTCGCCGTCATCGTCGACGACCTGGGCGGCCGGCGGGACGTGTTCGACGTGCTGCGTGAGATCCGGCGGCCGCTGACGGTGGCGGTGCTGCCCGCCCTGCCGCTCTCGGCGTCGATCGCGCGGGACGCGTTCCGGTCGGGGATGGAGGTGCTGCTGGACGTGCCGATGGAGCCGTACCGCTACCCGGAGCTCGATCCGGGGCCCGGCATGCTGACCGCGACGATGGCGCCGGGAGAGATCCAGAAGGCGGTGGGGACGCAGCTCGAGACGGTGGCGGCCGCGGTCGGGGTGATGAACCGGATGGGCTCGCGCCTCACCGAGGACCGGAGTCGGATGCGGGCGATGCTGGAGGTGCTGGCGGCGCGCCGGCTGTTCCTGGTGGACGCCTACACGTCGAGCCAGTCGCTGGCCTTCGACGAGGCGCGCAGCGCGGGCGTGCGGGCGGCCCGCCGCCAGATCCTGGTGGATCACGCCCGCGGGGAAGCGGGAGACCGGCTACGATGGGACGAGGTGGCGGGATGGGCGGAGCGGCGGGGCGAGGTCATCGTGGTGGCCCACGGCCATCCGCTCACGGTGCGGCTCCTGAAGGAATACGTGCCGCGGTGGGAGGCGCGCGGGCTGCGGCTCGTCCCCGTGTCGACGCTGGCGCGCTAGGCATTCGCCCATGATCGTCCTCGGCATCGAGACCTCGTGCGATGAGACCGCCGCCGCGGTGGTGGACGGCGGCCGCAAGGTGCTCGCGAGCGTGGTTGCCTCGCAGGACGACGTGCACGCGCCCTACGGCGGCGTGGTGCCCGAGCTGGCCTCACGGCGGCACCTGGAGGTGCTGGTGCCGGTGGTGCGGCGCGCGCTCGAGACCGCCGGGGTCGGGCTCGCCGACGTGGACGGCGTCGCGGTGACCTACGGCCCCGGCCTCGTCGGCTCCCTCCTCATCGGCTGCTCGGCCGCGAAGGCGATCGCCTACGCCGCCCGCCGGCCCCTGGTGGGCGTCAACCACCTCGAGGGCCACATCTACGCCGCCTTCCTGGAGGGGGAGCCGCCCACCCACCCGTTCCTCGCCCTGGTGGTCTCGGGAGGCCACACCGCGCTCTACCTGGCGCGCGAGCCGCGCCGCTACGAGTGCATCGGCCAGACGCGCGACGACGCGGCGGGCGAGGCCTTTGACAAGGTGGCCAAGCTGCTCGGCCTGGGCTTCCCGGGCGGCCCCGCGGTCGAGCGCATCGCGCGCACTGGCGATCCGCGCGCCGTCGCGTTCCCGACCGCCCACATGAGCGACGGGGCGCCCGACTTCTCGTTCAGCGGCATCAAGACCGCGGTGTCGCTCTACGTGCGCCGTGCCGGGTCGCTCGCGCCCGGGCAGATCGCCGACGTCGCCGCGTCGTTCCAGGCCACCGCGGTCAAGATGCTGGTGCGCAAGACCGCCAAGGCGGCCCTCCGCCTGGGCGTGCGGCGCATCGTGCTCACCGGCGGGGTGGCCGCCAACACCGCGCTGCGCGAGGGCCTGGAGGCCGAGTGCTGCGAGCGCGGGTGGGTCCTCCACGTGCCCTCGCGCCGCCTCTGCACGGACAACGCGGCCATGATCGCGGCGGCCGGCCACGACCGCCTCGAGGCGGGCGAGCGCGCCCCGCTCAACCTCAACGCGGTCCCCGACCTGGTGCTGGCATGAGCGCCGGGGCAGCCTGAGGCTTCCGTGGCGCGCCTCGACGACGAGAGCCTGCTGGCCGGCCTCCCCGACGCGGTGGTCGGGGTCGACGAGGGCCTGCGGGTGATGCTCTGGAACCCCGCCGCGGAGGCCCTGCTGGGCCGCTCCGCCCGGCGGACCCTCGGCCGCGCGCTGAAGGAAATCTTCCCGCCCGACACCTCGCTGGTGCGCCACCTGGGCGACACGCTCGCCACCGGCGAGAGTCGGTCGGAGTCCGAGGCGGTGATCGAGAGCGGCGACGGCCGGCCGGTGCACGTGAGCATCGTCACCGCCCCCCTCGCGCGGAGCGGCGACGTCGAGGCCGCGGTGGCGGTGATCCGCGACATGACCCGCCTGCACCAGCTCGAGTCGGAGGTGCGCCGCGGCGAGACCCTCGCCGCCGCCGGCCAGATCGCGATGGGCCTGGCCCACGAGATCCGCAACCCGCTCGGGGCCATTCGCGGCGCGGTCCAGCTCATGCGCCGCGAGCTGGGCGACGACCCGCGCCTCGGCGAATACACCGACGTGCTGCTGAAGGAAGTGGACCGGGTCAACCGCATCATCGAGATGCTGCTCGACATCGGACGCCCGGTGACCCTGCGCCCGGTCCCGCTCAACGTCCACCAGCTGCTGGAGCGGGTGGCCCTCCTCGCGGAGGAGATGGCGAGCCAGCGTGGCGTGCAGATCGTCCGGCGCTACGACCCGAGCCTGCCGCCCATCCTGGCCGACGAGGATCGGATCCTGCAGGTCTTCCACAACCTGGTGCGCAACGCGGTAGAGGCGATGGAGGGGGGCGGGCGCCTCACCCTCGTCACCCGGCTCAGCATGAACCCGCTCTTCGCCAAGGTGGATCTGGGCCACGGCCAGCGCAGCATGGCCGAGATCCAGGTGATGGACGACGGCCAGGGCATCTCCGAGGCGACCCGCGCCCGGCTCTTCACTCCGTTCTTCACCACCAAGGACAAGGGGCTGGGTCTCGGCCTGGCCCTCTGCCACCGCATCGTCGACGAGCACCGCGGGGCCATCCAGATCGCGAGCGAGCCCGGCAAGGGCACCACCGTCTCGTGCTTCCTCCCCATCGCCCGATGAGCGTTCTCGCGGGCCAGATCCTGATCGCGGACGACGAGGACAGCCTGCGCTGGGTCCTCGAGAAGGGGTTCCGCGGCGTGGGATACCAGGTGACCGCGGTCAAGGACGGCACCGCGGCCCTCAAGGAGGTCGAGGCCTCCCCCTTCGATCTCATCCTGCTCGACGTGCGCATGCCGGGCATCGACGGCCTCTCCCTCCTCAAGCAGGTGCGGGACAAGCGGCCCGACGCGACGGTGGTCATCATGACCGCCCACGGCACGATGGAGACCGCGGTGCAGGCGATGCAGGAGGGCGCCTACGACTACCTGGCCAAGCCCTTCGACCTCGACGAGGCGCTCCTCCTCGCCGAGCGCGCGCTGACCGCGCGGCGGCTGACCCAGGAAGTCACCGCGCTCCGCTCCGGGCTCAAGGAGGTCTGGGAGTTCGGCGCGCTCGTGGGCCGGCATCCGACGATGCAGGAGGTCTACAAGGCGATTGGTCGGGTGGCGGCCAGCGACGTGTCGGTCCTGCTGCGGGGCGAGTCCGGCACCGGCAAGGAGGTGGTGGCCCGCGCGCTCCACCACTACAGCCGGCGCGCGGGGCGCCCCTTCGTCGGCATCTCCGCCGCGGCCATCCCGAGCACGCTGCTGGAGTCCGAGCTCTTCGGCCACGAGAAGGGCGCGTTCACCGACGCCAAGGAGCGCCGCCTCGGCAAGCTCGAGCTGGCCCACGGGGGCTCGGTCTTCTTCGACGAGATCGGCGACATGCCGCCCGAGCTGCAGGTGAAGCTCCTGCGCGCGCTGCAGGAGCGGAACTTCGAGCGGGTCGGCGGCCACGAGCTCATCCGCATGGACGTGCGGGTGATGGCGGCCACCCACCGCGATCTCGAGGCGATGATGAAGAGCGGGCGCTTCCGGGAAGACCTCTTCTACCGCTTGAACGTCGTCACTCTCTCGCTGCCCGCCCTGCGCGACCGCCGCGGCGACATCCCGCTGCTCGCCGAGCACTTCCTCGCCAAGTACGCCGAGGCGCTCGGCGAGCGCGTGGTCACCGCCGACGCGATGGACCGGCTGATGGGCTACGACTGGCCCGGCAACGTGCGCGAGCTGGAGAACGTGGTCCAGCGCGCCATGGTCATGGCCTCGACGGGAGCGATCCTGCCCGAGCACCTGCCGATCGGCCCGGTGTCGGCGGCGGTCGGAGTGGGTACCGACACCTCGCTGGAGGAGATCATCGAGCGCAAGATGCACGAGTGCGTGCGCGGCCTCCGCGGCCACGCCTCCGCCAACCTCCACGGGCTCATGGTGGGCCTGGTGGAGAAACCGCTGCTGCGCGCGGTGATGCGGGAGACCAAGGGCAACCAGGTCCGCGCCGCCCAGCTCCTCGGCATCAACCGGAACACCCTGCGCAAGAAGCTCAAGGAGCACGGCATCGATCCCGACGCCGTGTAGGAGACCGTGCCGACGCGCTGCGCCTGGGCCGCCGGAGGCCCGCTGGAGATCGAGTACCACGACATCGAGTGGGGCGTCCCCTCGCGGGACGACCGCCACCTCTTCGAGATGCTGATCCTTGAGGGCGCTCAGGCCGGGCTCTCCTGGTCGACCATCCTGAGAAAGCGGGAGAACTACCGGAAGGCCTTCGCGGGATTCGATCCGATCAAGGTCGCCCGCTTCGACGCGCGCAAGCGCGCCGCCCTCATGCGGGACCCGGGCATCGTGCGGAACCGGCTCAAGATCGAGGCGACGGTGGCCAACGCGCGGCAGGTCCTCGCGGTGCGAAAGGAGCACGGCAGCCTCGCGGCCTACCTGTGGCAGTTCGTCGACGGTCGGCCGATCGTGAACCGATGGACCACGCGGGACCGGGTGCCGGCCGAGACCGCCGAATCGCGCGCGATGAGCAAGGCGCTGCTCCAGCGCGGCTTCCGCTTCGTGGGGCCGACCATCTGCTACGCGTTCATGCAAGCCACCGGCATGGTCAACGACCATGTCACCACGTGCTTTCGGTATTCCACACGGAGGAGTCGACGGGCATGAGGATCGGGGTCTTCGGAGCGGGGGCGATCGGCTGCGTGGTCGGCGGGCTGCTCACCAAGGCGGGCCACGACGTGACCCTGGTGGACCAATGGCCGGAGCACATCGAGACCATGAAGCGCCGGGGACTCAAGCTCTCCGGCACTTGCGGCGATCACACCATCCCGGTGAAGGCGCTCCACATCCACGAGCTGCAGGGCGTGTCGACGCCCTTCGAGGCGATCTTCGTGGCGGTGAAGTCCTACGACACCGAGTGGGCCGCCCAGATGGCGCTCACCTATCTCGCCACGCCCGGCGGGGTGGTGGTCGACTTCCAGAACGGCATCAACGACGAGCGGGTGGCGTCCGTGGTGGGCAAGGACCGCTGCCTCGGCTGCGTGATCACCATCGGGGCCGGGATGTACGAGCCCGGCCACGCGATGCGCACCGACTCCGGCTCGGTCGGCTTCAAGATCGGCGAGCACGACGGCCGCGACACCCCGCGGGCCCAGGCGCTCGCGAAGGTGATGAACGACGTGGCCGGCACGAAGGTCACCACCAACCTGTGGGGCGAGCGGTGGTCGAAGCTGGCCGTGAACTGCATGGCCAACCCGCTCGCCGGGCTCAGCGGCCTCGGCTCGGCCGAGGTGCGCACCGCGCCGGTGCCCCGGCGCATCGCCATTCACGTGTGCGCCGAGGTGATCAAGGTGGGGCGCGCCGCCGGCTACGAGGTGGAGCCGATCTACGGCATCGAGGCCCAGCGATTCGTGGACGCCGCGCAAGGCAAGGGGCTCGAGGCGGTGGAGACCGACATGGGCGCGAGCGTCAAGTTCCTCACCGGCGGCCGCCCGTCCATGCTCCAGGACGTGATGAAGGGCCGCCGCACCGAGATCGATTACCTCAACGGCTACGTCGCCCAGCAGGGCCGCCGCCTCGGCGTGCCCACCCCGGTCAACGACGCGGTGGTCGCCACGGTACGCAGCCACGGCGTCGGCACCCTCAAGCCCGACCCCAAAAACCTCGACCCGCTCCTCCAGGCGCTACCGCGCTAGTCGGTTCCGCGCGCTGGCCCGTCGCGCGCTGGCCGGGGTCCCTCGCGAGCGATCTCGCTCGAGGCGGCCGGGTCCTGTCGGCGGGGGCGGCTCCCGGCTGGCCGTCTCCGTCACCCACTCGCCGGATTCGCCGCTCTTCGAGCGGCGCACCGGACTCGGGGGGCCCACTCCGCGGCCACCCGGGAGCCGCCCCCGCCGCCACCCGGCCGGTCTCGCGCGAGGTCGCCCGCGAGGGACCCCGGCCAGCGCGGAGGCTGGAGTGAACGAGTCTCCTGGCTAAGAGGCCAGGGCGGGCTTACGCGCGAACCAGGGGCGCGCCCCCTCGAGTTGGGAGCCGAGGCGGAACAGCGTGGACTCGTCGCCGAAGCGCGCGACGAGCTGGACCGCGACGGGCAGGCCGCTCGCGGAGTGGCCGATGGGGAGCATCATGGCGGGCTGGCCGGTCAGGTTGAACCAGACCGTGAACGGGGAGAAGGCGAAGACGCGACGCCAGTACTCCTCCACGTCGTCCATCATCATGTCGATCCAGCCGAGCTTGACCGGTAGCTGGCCGAGCCCGGGGGTCAGCAGCACGTCGTAGCGCGAGTGGAAGGCCGCCATCTGCCGACCCAGCCGGTGGGCGGTTTGGGTCGCGCGCACGTAGTGCGCCGAGCTGGTGCGCTCGCCGATGCGGGCGGTGTTCCAGGTGACCGTCTCCACCTCGCCCTCCACCGCGGGCCGGCCCGCGGTCGGGTGGGTCGAGAGGTTCACCACCGTGTTCACCGCCGCGAGGGTGATGAAGGTGGGGATCACCGCGCCGCGCTCGATCTCCGGGTCGGCCTCCTCCACGTGATGGCCGAGCTGGGCGCAGAGCCGCGCGGTGTCCTGAAGGCTCGCGAGGCTCTCGGGATCGACGGGCACCCCGTTGGGCGGCACCGTGGTGTAGGCGATCCGGAGCGGACGCGCGG
>Ga0075433_10001112_pt1 | contig 19430 bp, 14 predicted proteins | sample RhiMethybrSRZTD2_FD_75299 | JGI IMG/M metagenome (GOLD analysis project Ga0075433, IMG submission 75299) | Populus rhizosphere microbial communities from Tennessee, USA - Rhizosphere MetaG P. TD hybrid SRZTD2 | ecosystem: Host-associated > Plants > Roots > Rhizosphere > Soil | place: USA... | reverse complement strand
CGCATCGCCTCCTTTCCCTATTTGTACCCCATTTTCTGCGATCGCGTCCGGCCCCTTCGCAGCTGGGATTAATGAGGTTGAATGTCGAATGGCCTGGTGCGTTCCACGCCGATGCCCTGCGGCTGTTCCGCCAGGGGACGCCACACAGCGGTAGAGCGCTCAGCACACGGTTTAAGCTACGGCCGCGCACCGGCGGATGCGAATCGGGCGGCGCCCGCAAAGTCGTTAACCAGGCCTCCTGCAGCATGTCTCGCCTGCGGTTTGGACCTCTTTACCAGCGCCCGCCGCATGGGGCTCGGGGCTCCGCTCCAGGAGATGGCGCCCTTTGGCTGGTTCGGCATCCCCGCTTTGAGGGAGAACCGCGGCGCGATCCCACCAACTTCCAACGCCACGACAGCCTTAGCCCGCGACGCTTAGCCCAGCATCCTTAGCCCACCACAGCTTGGGGCCCCGTGTGGACGATTCGCCCCCTTCGGTTAAGGCCTTGTACAGGCCTCGCCCAAAGCTGTGAAGGGATGCAAGCCAGGACGCGAGGCCGCACGCTACGCGAGCCGCCCCGCAGCCGCGGTCATTTTGATTACCGTCGGCGCTGCTCTCGAAGCGACGGTGCTGCCCCAAGACACCTCCACCCCCGTCTCATACTTAAGGATGAGACGCTCCTCGGCAACGTGCTAGGCTTGTTGCGCGATAAGGCATGGGGTCGCCCGACGGTGGCGTGTGCAAAGTGCGGGGCAAGTCTAGCGGCAGGCGCCAAGTTCTGCGCGGCGTGCGGCAGCGCCGTGGCGCGAAGCTGTCCTGCCTGCGGTGCGCGCGTTGCGGTCAGTGCCAATTTTTGCTCCGAGTGCGGCGTACGCCTCGGGCCACAGCGGCAAAGGCCCGCGCCTGTTGAGCCGGGCGCGTTGCCCGGGGCCGCGGCGGCCGAACGGCGCCAGCTGACCGTCATGTTCTGCGACATGGTTGGTTCAACCGCGCTCTCGACCCGCCTTGATCCGGAAGAGCAGCGCGACGTCGTGAGCAGGTTTCAGGAGTGTTGCGCCCGCCAGATCGAGCGTTTCGACGGCAACGTCGCCCAATTCCTGGGTGACGGCGTCCTTGCCTACTTCGGCTATCCCACCGCGCATGAGGACGATGCGGAACGTGCGGTGCGCGCCGGCCTGGCGCTCATCAAGGCACTCAAGGAGGATGAACCTGCGCAGGCTGGCGCGCTGAGCGCGCGTATCGGCATCGCCACGGGCGTGGTGGTGGTGGGGGACCTCGAACGCGGGGGTATGCGGCAGGAGAATGCTGCCATCGGCGAGACCACCAATCTCGCCGCCCGCCTGCAGGCGTTGGCCCAACCCAATGGCCTGCTGCTCTGCCCAGAAACCTACCGCCTTGTCGGCCTGCTGTTCGAGTACCAGGACCTCGGGCTGCAGGCGCTCAAGGGATTCGCTCAACCGATCCACGTGCGTCGGGTCACCGGCACGAGCGGCATCGAAAATCGCTTCGAGGCGCGCCACCGCACGGCAATCTCACCCCTGCTTGGGCGTGAGGAAGAGCTGCAGCTGCTTCTGCGCCGCTGGGCACAGGCGGAGCGCGCCGATGGGCGCGTGGTGCTGGTCAGCGGCGAGGCGGGCATTGGCAAATCCCGGCTGATCCGGGCGCTCGAGCAAAGATTGATCGGCGCTTCGCATCGAGTGTTCAATTACCACGCCTCGCCGCATCAGCAAGACAGTGCACTCCAGCCCATCATTCAACAGCTGCGCCGCGCCGCCAGGATCGAGCGCGAGGATGCCAGCGAACGGCAGCTCGCCAAGCTCGAAGCTTTCATTGGGGCGTGTGGTGAAAAGGTCGCGGCCGATCTGCCGATCTTCGCCGCACTGCTTTCGATCTCGGCGCACGGCCGCTACGCGCTGCCCGACTTGCCGCCGCACCGGCTGAAGGAGCGCAGTTTGCAGGCGCTGCTGCAACTGTGGGGTGAGCTTGCTCGCCAGCAACCGCTGTTGGTCGTGTTCGAAGATGTGCACTGGCTCGATCCCACCTCGCTCGAGCTCCTTTCGCGCGCCGTTGATGCCAGTTTGCAGTGGCGCCTGTTGTTGCTGGTGACCGCAAGACCCGAATTCAGCGCGCCCTGGCCCAACCATCAACACGTGTCCAGTGTCGCGCTCAGCCGTCTCGGCCAAAGCGAGGGCAAAGCACTGGCCCAGGGACTTGTGGAAAAGGCGCTGCCGGAGGCGGTCTTGGCCGAGATCGTGCGTCGCACGGACGGTGTTCCGTTGTTCATCGAAGAGCTGACCAAAACCATTCTGGAAACCGGTGTGCTGCGTGAAGGCGACGCGCGCTATGAGCTCGACGGCCCGCTCCCGACGCTCGCCATTCCAGCGACGCTGCATGCCTCGCTGCTGGCGCGACTGGACCGGCTGCCGTCGGTCAGGGATGTGGTCGAGAGCGGCGCGGCGATCGGGCGGGAGTTCAGCTGGGACCTGGTGGCTGCGGTCTCCTCGCTCTCCCAGCATGAGCTGCAGCTTGCCCTCGAAAAGCTCGTGACCGCAGGGCTGATCTTCCAACGCGGCGTGCAGCCCAATGCGACCTTCTTATTCAAGCACGCGCTGGTGCGCGATGCCGCCTACGCCGGTTTGCTGCGCGGTCGGCGCGCGCACGTGCACGGTCAAATCGCCAAGGCGCTGGAAAGGCGGCCGGAGGTCATCGCTAGCGAACCGGAGCTGTTGGCGCATCACCTGACGGAGGCCGGCTTGTGGGAGGCAGCACTTCCCTACTGGCTGCAGGCGGCCGAGCGCGCCGTTGCGCGTTCGGCCCTGCGCGAAGCGGCAAAGCACTTCCGGGAAGCGATCAGGCTCTCGCAACGGCTGCAGCCATGCTTGCAACGCACCCGCAGCGAGCTCGATGTGCATATCCGGTTGGGACCCGTCGTCATGGCCACGCACGGTTATTCCGCACCGGAAAGTCTCGAGATTTACAGGCGTGCGGATGCGCTTGTGGCCGAGGTTGGTGATGTCGTCGAGCGCATGGATGTGCTGCTTGGCTTGTTCAACGTGCACTACGGCCGCTGCGAGCTCGACCACGCGCGCGCAATCGCCGATGAGCACATGCGATTGGTGGAGCGACACACCAGCAACCTTGGCCGCGGGCATACGCTTTTGGGGCAGCATTATTTGGCGACCGGTGCCTTTGTCGAGGCGAGCCGACATTTCCAGGAGGCGCTGGCGATTTTCGCCCAGACGCCGGAGGACCCCTCGGCGCTCGGCGCCTTCGGCAGCCAACGGGTCGTTTGCCTGTCCCTTATGGCGGGCATTCACTGTGCCCGCGGTGAGATGGCTTTGGCCCAGCAGGCCTCGGCCCGCGCCATTGAGCTTGCGCGTTCATCGCGACATACCATGTCGACGGCACTGGCGATCGTCACCGACCTTCTGACCCCGCTGCCGGGCGGGCTCGACCCTGACCCCAAGAAGGCGCAGGAGGTCGTGGAGTTTTGCCGCGAGCACGGGCTCAAGAATTTCGAGGCCTGGGCGAGCTTTGCCGCGGGAGCGGTCGCGGCGCGCCGGGGGGAACCGGCGAAAGGGATTGCCATCATGCAAGTGGCCATGGCTACGGCGGCGGGCATGGGTTCGCGCCTGCTCCGCCCCGTTCAGCTTGCCACCTTGGCGATGGCGCACGCCAAGCTCGGCGCCATCGAAGACTGCCTGCGGCTCAACGAGGAGGCCATTGCCACGGCGGAGCGAAGCGGAGAAATGCAGGCGGCGGCGAGCCTGCTGCGCGCCTACGGCGACGCCCTTCTGCACCTGGGTCGCTCCGATGAGGCGAGGCGCCAGTTCGAGCGCGGTCTCAAGCTGGCCACAGCGCAGCAGGCGACCTTCGAGGAGGGTCGACTGAAGGCTCGCCTCGAGCGGCGCGCACCTTAAAAGTTTCCGTCGTGGGAAGCCTCGGCCTGAGCGCGAGGTTTGAGCGGCAGGTCAGCACGCGGCGTTGGCAGCGATGGCGCGCAGGCGCTGCAGAGCGGCGCGGGGGGCGCGCGCGGTGGGGTCAATAAGGCGGCGTGTCCTGCATGCTCCAGTTCGTTCTGAGGCCGAGCAGCCGCCGTATGCGACGGTCCGCGGCGGAAAAAGTGGAGCGCAGGGCGGCAAGGCTCCAGGGCTTGAGAGCCCGCAAATGGCTATCATCGAGCGTGCAGAACAGCGCGCAGTTTTGAAAGCGCGGGTTCAGGGTGGGGTTGCGGCACGCCTTGATCAGCGCTTCCTCCTGCGGCGTCATTTGCGCCACGCGTGGGTCCTGCTCCAGCGCCACTCTCTCCTCTTCGCGCCAGGCCTTTGGTTTCAACGCCAAGGGCAGGTTGGAAGGTGCGTAGCTCCGGCTGAGCTTCTCGTCGACGAAAGCCGCTCGGCCCAGCCGCTCGATCACACTCCAGTGGATTTTTTCGTTGATCGGGATCATGTTGCGCTTTTCTTTTTTACCCTTGAACCAAGCCTCGATCGGCTTTGGTGCTGGGAAGAGCGGTCGTCGGTAGGGAAAGAGGCTGCTGAACCACCACCAACCGCGGCTGGAGCGGTAGAGCGAACAGGCGGCGCAGGGCCAGAAGTTCTTGGCGATGTAGTCTGGGCTGAACCTCAGCTTGGTCAAGGCCTCGACCCTTGTCATGATCCAGATCAGCGCCAAATCGGACAGGCCGCTGCGCAAATAACCGCCGCCCACGTTGGCGTGGACGCCTGCAAACCAGACCTGCTCGACGTGCTGGTGTTCGTTCGGCTCGTTCGGGTCGCCGACCCAGGTGGTTGGCGGAAACGCGGGGCGCAGTTCGTCGATGGCGAGCGCTTGCAGCCCCACTTCGATGCGCGAATGCAGCATGTTGTCGTGAAAGCCGCGGGTCCAAGAGGTGAGCTTGCGCGCCAGGCCCGACAAGCCGAGGCCAGCGGGAATGCCGTAGGAGCCCACCGTGTCCCACACCGCCAGGCATTTGATCAGCGGCGCGGGCCGCGGCACTTCGGCGACCATCTTGTCGATTTCATATTTGTGCCGGGCCTCATCGCTGTAGCGCTCGTGTGGGCTCAAGCGATAGAAATTCCAAATCTCCTCGAGGCGATGAAAGTACTCCTGGCGGGGGACGCCGCGGATGGCGGTGATCACGCCGGCGAGCGCGCGCGCGGTATAGGCCCCGCGCGAGAAGCCGAAGATGTAGATCTCGTCGCCCTCCGTCCAATTGAGGGTGAGAAAGGCGAGCCCGCGTTTGACGTTGGACCTGACGCCTGCGCCAAACACGCCGCCCAGCAAACGGTCGATAGGGCCACCACTGCCAACGCCGGCGTTGTAGTAGACGATTTGGCTGCGGCCCTGTTCGTCGGCGGCCCGGACGGCCTGGCCCACTCTGACCACGTTGGTGACGGCGCTGGGATCGGTCAGCGCGTTCCAGGTGCCGTCATAGCAAATGACGATGCGTTTCATGGGTTCCTCTTCGCGGCTGGCGCGCTCGGATGGCGCCGCGATGGCGCGTGCGGTGCGCAGCTCAGGCGGCGCGGCCGCGTTGGCTGGGGAATTGTAAGCCTCTGCAGCGCCCCCTCGGCAAGCAGCCGGACAAATAAAGAGCCTGCGTGATATTCCCGGTACATGGCGGCAGCGGCCCCCACGGGAGTGCGGCGCGCCCGCTTGCCACAGATCGCGCAGCTAACCCCGAGGCGCTGCCAGCACGCTGCCCGCAGCCAAGGGCGTGCCGCGCGCTTGCGCCCGCGGCGTCGAGGCTCGCGGCCCAAAGTCTGCTTGCGCCGGGTCGCGGCGCGCGCCGTCTTGGCCGGGCCCGGAGCGCTGTTGCCGCTCGCGCTCAGCTCGGCTTTTTGGGTTTCGCGCGCAAGGCCGCGATCTTATCCGCAACGAAGCGTTGCATCAGCTGGAGCGCGGAGGTGTCAAATAGGCTGAGGCGGCCCGTGTGCGCGAGCAGCAAAAGCCCCGCGGCATGCGCGAAGATTTCGGCGCGGAGCACGTTGGCGGCATCGTGCCGGGCACCCAAGGCTTCGGCGGCAGTCGCGATCGGTGCCAAGGCCGCCAGCAAGGCGGTATTCAAAGCCGCATCGTGGGTCTTGCCCAGGCCTTGCGGCTTCATGCCGCCGCGAAAGAGATAGAAGCCGAGGTCGAGGTCGCGGGGGTTATCGGCATAGTAGCGGAAGAACGCCATGGCCGCGGCGCGAAGCCGCTCGCTGGGCGTCTTGGCGCGCGCGGTCGCAGCGTCGACGGCCGCCGCCAGATTGGCGAGCGAGCCGCGCAGCATCTCGGCGTAAATGGCTTCCTTGGAATCGAAGTGAAAATAAAGCGCCGCCGGCGTGTAGCCCGCGGCCGCGGCGATGGCCCTGAGCGAGGCGCCTTCGAGCCCCTCGCGCTCAAACACCTTGCGCGCGGCATCCAGGATCAATGCCCGCTTGAGGTCTTTGACCGCCCGTTGCCGATCACTGCGCTGCGCCATCCCCATGCTGCCTACTAGCACACTTGACGTTTTTTTCAACATTGTTAGATTTTTTCGTACACCTACCAAGATCGCAGCAATGAGAGGTGCGCGGCGATGTCAGTCAGAATTGAAAAAACCGGACCGGTATGGACGGTCATCCACGACCGCCCCGAAGCCCGCAACGCAATGGATCCGCAGAGCGCCGACGCCTTGACGGCGGCGTTTCTCGAATTCGATGCCGACCGCCAGGCGGCAGTGGCCGTGTTTTATGGTGCGGGCGGCGCCTTCTGCGCCGGCTGGGACCTCAAGTATGTGAGCACGCTGAGCGCCGAATATCCCCTGGGCGAGCTCGACATTCCCGTCGCCGGGGCGGCCGGCAATGGGGGTGAAATCCCGCGCGGACCGCTGGGACCTTCCCGGCTCGAGCTCGACAAGCCGGTGATTGCGGCGATCGAAGGCCCCGCCGTTGCCGGCGGCATGGAGTTGGGCCTGTGGTGTGATTTTCGGGTCATGGCCGAGGAGGCCTATTTTGGCGTCTACTGTCGGCGCTGGGGCGTGCCCCTGATCGATGGGGGGACCGTGCGCCTGCCGCGCATCGTTGGGCAAGGCCGTGCCTTGGAGATCATCTTGACGGGCCGCAAGGTGCCTGCGGCGGAATGCTTGAGCCTCGGCCTTTGCGAATACGTAACGCCCAAAGGCGGGGCCCGCGCCAAGGCCGAAGAGCTCGCGCACGAGATCGCCCGCTTCCCGCAGGTGTGCGTGCGCGCCGATCGGCGTGCGGCGATTAAAGGCCAGGGGCTTAGCGTCCGCGAGGCGCTGATCCAGGAGTGGTACAATGGGCGCGAAGCCTTAAAGGTCGATGGCGTGGCAGGCGCCGGCCGCTTCAAAAGTGGTCTTGGACGCCACGGCGATTTTGCGCGCATTTAGCTGAAGGCGCGCGTCTTGCTTGCCGGCGCGGGTGGCAATTTTGCTGGCGCCCGCGGCTCGCGAGCAGGCGCCCGCGCCAATTGCGTTGCGGCGCCGAACCTGCTGGTATTCGCCTCTGCCCTCGGCCGTGGGCAGGATAGCTCACACCCGACGGGGGACATCCCTATGCCGCGCCATTTCGGCATCCTCATTCCCTCTACCAACACCACTTGCGAGATCGAATTTTGCCGCTTGCCGCCCGACCTGCAGGTGCATACGGCAAGGCTTGGCAAAGCCAAGGGCTCGCCTTTTACCCCGAGCCTCGAGGCCGACGTCGCCTACCAGGCGCAACTTTTAGGGGACGCCCGCGTCGAGGTCATCGCCCTGGCTCAGACCTCGGCCAGTTTGTTTGCCGATGACTATGACGCGGTCACCATCCGGCGCATGACGGAGGCCTCGGGCGTGCCGTCCTTGACATCGGCCGAGGCCATCGGTCGGGCGCTGCGCGCGCTCGGCACGCACAGGGTCGCCATGGCAACGCCTTACTCCGACGAGGTCATCGAGCGGGCCAAACGCTACTACGCCCAGAAATTCGCGATCGAAGTCGTTGCCTCGGAAAGTCTTGGGGCCACCAATTCCTATGCCATCGGCAAAATGGATGCCGGTGCAGCGCAAGCCGCGTTCAGGCGGATTGCTCGCGCCGACGTCGAGGCCTTGGTGGTGCCGGGTGGCAACTTTCCGACCATGCACCGGATCGCCGACTGGGAGCGCGAGTTCGGCAAGCCGGTGGTGACGACCAATCAGGCAACGCTTTGGGCAGTGCTGGGGGCCATGCGCATCATCACGCCGCTTGTCGGCAAGGGGCGCTTGCTCGAGATGTTGCCGCAGGGCTAGGCGCAGCTCGCAAAAGCCGAATGGCAGCCGCGCGCGGGCTCGTCTTCCTCAGCGCGCCAGGGTCGATAAAGGCCGAACGCCATGATCACCGATGCCGCCCGCTTGCAGGATCTGTTGGCCAATACGCGTCGCTTCGTCACCGAGGTCGCCATCCCCAACGAGGAGCGGGTCGAACGCGAGGACCGGGTCGATGCCGCCATCCTCGCCGAACTGCGCCGGCTTGGCACTTTTGGCTGGAGCATCCCCAGGGCCTACGGCGGCAGCGAACTGACCCAGGAGGAGCTGGCCCTCGCCTTCATCGAGCTCAGCCAATGCTCGGTCGCCTACCGCGTCGTCGGGGCGCAGAATGCCGGGATCGGCTCGGAATGCCTGATCCGCGACGGCACGGCAGAGCAAAAGCAGACGTATCTGCCGCGTCTAGCCGCGGGTGATCTCATTGGCTGCCTGGCGCTGACCGAAGAGGGCGCGGGCTCGGATGCTACTGCGCTTTCGACGCGGGCCGAACCCCTGTCCGACGGCAGCTACGTCCTCAACGGTTCGAAGCGCTATATCACGCTGGCCCCGATCGCCGGCCTCTTTACGGTGCTGGCGCGGACCGATACCCGCGCACGCGGCGCGGCGGGCATTTCCGCATTCCTCATCGAGCGCGGCACGCCTGGGCTCACGACCAGCGCGCCGACGCCAAAAATGGGGCAGGAGGGCGCGCCGATCGGCGAGGTGTATTTGCGGGACTGCCGGGTCTCGGGCGACGCGATCATCGGGCGCACGCCCGGACAAGGTTTTGCGACCGTGATGAAGTGCCTGAACAAGCAGCGCATCAATCTGGCCGCCCTGTCGACGGGGCCGGCCATTCGTCTCCTCAACGAGGGCATCGCCTATGCCAGGGAACGGCGGCAAGGAGGCCGCGCCATTGCCGAGTTTCAACTCGTGCAGGCCATGCTCGCCGAATGCAAGGTCGATATCGAGGCCACCCGCGCCCTAACCTTGGAGACGGCGCGCAAGCGCGACCGCGGCGAGGACGTCACCATGGACGTGTCAGTCTGCAAGTATCTGGCAACGGAGATGTGCTGCCGCGTCGCCGACCGCATCGTGCAAGTCTTCGCTGGCCAGGGCTACGTCAAGGCGCGCGGCATCGAGCGCTTCTACCGGGATGTGCGTGCCGCCCGCATCTACGAGGGCACGAGCCAGATCCACCTCCTCAACATTGCCAAGCATCTGTTGCGCCAAGCTCCAGGGGCTGAGCCATCGATCGCCGACGCCATCGCGTGAGGAAAGCGCATGTGGCCGACGCCGGAATGGGGTAGCCTCGGCGACCGACTACTGGCAAGTGAGGGCTGAGCCATGCCTGTGCTCGAGCGTCCCGACGCTCAGATCTATTTCGAAGAATTTGGTGACGGCTACCCCGTGCTGCTGTTTGCCCCGGGTGGGCTGAGGTCCCGCCTGGAGATGTGGCACAGCCCGGCGGCGGGACCTCCGCGCGCCTGGAACGATTGGACACGCGCGCTTGCCGCCCACTACCGGGTGATTGCCATGGATCAGCGCAACGCCGGGCGCTCGCGAGGTGCCATTGCCGCCGAGCATGGCTGGCACACCTATGCGGCCGACCAGCTGGCGTTGATGGATCAACTTGGCCACCGGCGCTTTCACACGCTCGGAGGCTGCATCGGTGCGAGCTTCTGCCTCAAGCTGTGTGAGCTTGCCCCGGAACGGATCAGCGCCGCGGTCTTGCAGAACCCAATCGGGCTCAACCCCGAGGCCCCCAGCTATTTCCCCGAGAGCCATCGCGACTGGAGCCAGGAGCAGCGCGCGGCGCGCCCCGATCTCGAGCCAACGGCGCTCGCAAGCTTCGGTCGCAATCTGTGGCAGGGCGATTTCGTGTTCAGCGTCAGCCGCGAGGTCGCGCGCCGCTGTCAGGTCCCCTGCCTGGTGCTCCCCGGCAATGACGTGCCGCATCCCGCGATCGCCGGTGCCGAACTCGCTCGGCTCCTCCCCAGGTGCGAGGTGCTCGATCCCTGGAAGGGCCCGGAGCATCTCGCCTTGCAACGGGAACGGGTGCTCTCCTTCTTGCGGACGCACACGCCGCGCGGCGACTAGGCGCCGGCCGGTGCAACCTCGTCGGGGGCGAAATCGAGTTCGACTTTGGCGCCGTTGGGGTCGAGAAAGAACACCTGCCAGACGCCGGCGGCATAGCCGCCCTCGGGCACCCGGCGCAGGTCGTACTTGAGGTTGCGCGCCTTGAGCTTGCCGATGTAATCGGCCAAGCCGCTTGCGGAAAAGGCCATGTGATCAAGCAGCCCCGTCTCCTTGGGAATTTCGGGACGCTCGATGACGTGCAGGATGGGCTTGCCGTCGTTGTGCAACCAGCAGCCGGGAAAGGCGAAGTTTGGCCGCGCACCGGCCTTGAAGCCGAGCAGGTCCTCATAGAACTCCGCCGTCGCCCGCCAGTCCTTGGTGAGGATGGTGAAATGGTCCATTTTTTGGATCGGCATAACGTGTTGGTCCTGCTGGTGTTTTCCGGAACTGAGAGCTCAGGGATGGGAGGGGCTCCCCGGTAGGTTGCCTCAGCGGTCATGTCTAAAATACCCCGGGAAAATCGTCCAGGCTATTGGGACCCTTTCAAGCGTCTTAATCGCGGCAACGCCCCAATTCCGGATCGCGGTGCAAATAGCGCGCATCCATGATGTTGCGCACGTGCCTGAGGCTGTGCCGGTGATGCCGGCGATCTGCGCCTCGCTGGCGCCCATCGACGCCGCCCGCGTCACGTACCCCTCAAAGACGACGACATCACGGAGCCGGTGAGCCTCGCAGCTGCTGCGCTCCACGACACTATCGAGGATACCGAAACGTCCGAACAGGAGGTGCGGACGCTGTTCGGCGATGAAAGCGCGTCTCTTGTTGTTGCGATGTCAGACGCCAAGTCGCTACCCAGGGCGGCGCGCAAGCGCCAGCAAATCGGAGCCTGCCCAGCATACGAGCCGAGCGGCCGCACGCGTGAAGCTCGCCGATAACATCGGCAATCGGCGCGACATTGCAGTAAATGCATCGGCGCATTGGAGTGTCGAGCGGCAGAGGGAATACTTCGCGTGGGCAAAGGCGAGGATTGATGGATGAGCGCAGGTGAGCCGCGAGCCGCTTGGGTTGTTCAACGCAGCCTATGCCGCGAGGCCACACGGCGGTGACCGCAATGGCCATGGCACCCGCAAGCAGCCGAGGACAGCAAGGCGACCGCAAGCGGCAAGCTGATGCGCTATCATGGCCGGTCTGGCCGACATCGAGCGCGCTCTGATCCGGAATCGGGTTAGATCCGGCCTGGCCAGCGGCTAGAGCGAGGGGCCGATTCTAGCGTGATCCTTGGTTTCGCGACGCTGGCAGGCCATACTGGCTCGCGACTATCGTTTGCGGCGCGCGTGGCCAAGGCCAACTCAGCAACCGAGACTGACAGAATGCAACGGGCGACGATCTACGAGCGACCGCGGGTCGAGGCCAAGGTTGGCGAGACCGTGGTTACCAGCACTTGCGGCCACAACTGCGGGGGCCGCTGCGTGGTGAATGCGCACGTCGTCAACGGGCGCATAGTCAAGATTTCCACCGACCCGCGCCGGTGGGAGTGCGAACTGCCGCCGCTGCACGCCTGCGCCCGCGGCGTGGGCCAAATAGAACGCGTTTATCACCCCGACCGCCTGCAGTATCCCCTGCGCCGCAAGGGGCCGCGCGGCAGCGGCGCCTTCGAGCGCATCTCCTGGGAGGAGGCGCTGAGTGAGGTCGCCCGCCAGCTGCTGCGCGTGCGCGCGCAATATGGCAACGCCGCGATCCTCGATGCGTCTCGGTCCGGCAGCCTTTCGGTTCTGCACGGGCGGGCGGCGGCGCAGCGGTTCCTTTACATGTTCGGCGGCTGCACGGTGCTGTGGTCGAACATGTCGGCGGAAGCCGAGGTGTTTGCCGTGCGCATGACTTACGGTGCCGAGGCTCATTACAAGAGCGCTGGGCGTGAGCCCACCGACTACGCCAACTCGAAACTGATCATCATGTGGGGCTGGAGTCCTGGCGACGGCACCTTTGGGACCGGCACCTACCAATATCTCAAACACGCCAAGAAGCAGGGCGTGCGTATCGTCTGCGTGGACCCGCGCAGGACCCGTTCGAGCCTCGTACTCGCTGACGAGCACGTCTTCATCCAGCCCTCGACCGACACGGCCGCACTCATCGCCATGGCCTACGTGATCGCCAGTGAGGGTCTCCACGATCGGAGCTACTGCGAGAGACATGTGCTGGGCTTCGATGAGGCACACTTGCCCCCCGCTGCGCCACCGGGCTCGTCCTATTGGTCTTATCTCTTCGGTCTCACGGATGGCATCGTCAAGACGCCCGAATGGGCGGCTGCGATCACCGGCATCCCGGCGGAGACTATTCGCCGGCTCGCCATCGAATTCGCCACCACCAAGCCCGCTGCCCTGCAGTGCGGCTACGCACCCGGTCGCACTGCCTTCGGTGAACAATTCCATCGTGCCGCTTACGCGCTCTGCGCGATCACCGGTAATGTTGGCATTGCAGGCGGCAGTTCGGGGGTAAGCAACGGTGCCACTGGGGGAGCCGGCATCAAGAACCTGCCGACGGGTGCCAACCCGCTGAAGTCTCGCGTGGCTTCGCCGCTGCTCGCCGACCTACTGGCGCGCGGCAAGGCCGGCGGCTATCCGGCGGACATCAAGATGATCTATTCGGTCGGCGGCGATCTTTTCAATCAGGCCCCCAATGTCAACAAGATAGTTGGCGCGCTCGGCAGCATCGAGTTCTTGGCGGCGCAAGATCATTTCCTGACACCCACGGCCCGCTATGCGGATATCGTTCTCCCGGCCACTACCTTCTGGGAACGCAATGACGTGCACACGCCGTGGGCCGGCGCGGGGCACTATGCGATCTACATGCGCCAGGCGATCGAACCGATGTATGAGTGTCGCAACGACATCGATATCTTCGCCGACCTTGCGGTGCGCGTCGGTATTACCGGCTACAACAACAAGAGCGAGGCCGCTTGGCTGCGCGAGCTGACCGAGGGTACCGTCGACGACTTCGATGCCTTTGTCGACAACGGCGTTGCCCGCTTCGCGCCTCCAGAGGACGCGACGGCGTTCGCGGCCGAGATTCGCGACCCCGAGCGTCACAGGTTCACGACGCCCTCCGGCAAGATCGAGATTTACTCGATGGCGCTTGCGGCCAAGCCCGACCCCTACGGGCTCGGCGCAATCCCGCCGATCCCGACCTGGATACCGCAGCTGGAAGCGGATGTGCGTTACCCACTGAAGCTCTGCACGCCCAAGTCGCGCGGTCGCACGCACTCCATTCACGGCAATCAGCCGATGCTGGCGCGCGTCGACCGCGACGATATCTGGCTCAATCCTGAGGACGCGCGGACGCGCGGCATCACCGATGGGGAGCGCGTGCGCGTGTTCAACGACCGGGGCTCCACAGTGCTGCCGGTGCGCGTCACCACGCGGATGGCGCGCGGTGCCGTGTCGATCAAGGAAGGCGCCTGGTTCACGCCCGATGCCTCGGGCACGGACAGGAAAGGCTGCGCCAACGTGCTTACCGACGACCGCTCGGCGCCCTGCGGGGCAACTACGTACAATACCAATTTGGTGGAGGTGGAGCGGGCTTTCCCTGGGCGCGAAGTGACAAGCGAGTAATGCGCGTCATGTATCGTGAGAGTTCAACCAAACGATAGACATCACAGGGAACTGATCGATTGCTATCTCCGGCGCCCAACGTTGGGCCGACCGATATGTCCTCGATGACGTCATCGTCACTCAGGATCAAGCGGCGGCGGACGATTGTGGGACTACTCGCTGCTCTATTCCGCTAAACGCTTCCCCCGACGCAAAGACGCTGTTGAGTATATCGATGGTTGCCGGGGTTCACTTGCTACCCAACCGCTGCAATCTAGCTTCTGCCTCTGGCGAGCCAAGCTCAAGCGCCCGCTCATACCACTTTTTCGCTTCGGCTGGGTCGGGCATTAGGCCGCGCACGTTGATGCCGCCAAGAGCCCGCGCATCGTGTGTCTCTGCCATTTTCAGCGCTGCAATTGCGAGCCCAAGCTCGAAGGCACGGAGGAAATATTGGCGCGCGATTGTGATGTTGCCGTCAGCGAGATGGCGCTCACCCCGGCTCACGAGCCTCTCCGCCTCAGCGCGCACCTCCTTGCTGGCGGCGGCCGGCCGGCCTTTCCGATGAGGAGGGTCCGTAGAAACTGGCGCCGAGCCAACTGGCGAATTGGTAAAGGCTGCACTGCGGAGCGCTTGCGTCTCGTCCACTTTGTTGTCGGGGGGCGCGGTGACGGCCGCGGCGGCGACGTAAAGTGCAACGGTCCGCTCGACAAGCACGGTACCATCGGCAACGAGCGCGATTGAGAACTCTAACCCTTGTGGTAGGCGAGCGGAGGCGGTGACCTTGAGTCTTTCAAGCACCAGGAGCGGAACAACCCAAGATCCCGCTGACGTCTTCTTACCTTCTGACAAAATAACAGACGATGGCAGCTTATCGATCAGAACATAGCTGCGCGGAGGCAAAGCGTCGGTGGGACCGCCCACACGCAGATAGAATTCCGTGGGTATTGAGAGCTCCACCTCTAGAGTTGGTGCAACCGCAAATTGAGGCTGTGCCGGACCAGTCTTATTTTCTTCCCCAGGTTCAGCCGCGCTAGCGCATGCAGTCATTGGGGTGATCAGCGTGGCGACCAAAATTCGAAGCGCCACCCAGAACCGAATTCGCCATTGACGCGGGCGGTTTAGACTTCCGCCAATTGCCGCGACGAGCACATTTGACACACGGCCTGGCGCAGTCATGGCAAACACCTCCAACGTCCACAGCTAGCCTTTTGGGGTGCTTTTTTGGGCGCCGCGCTAACGCAATGACGAGGCCTGCGGCCTCGGCCCATGCATGCACATCGTCCAGAAATATCCCGCACCTTCAAAGTACTGCGGGAGCAACTTAATACACAATGGTCTGAACCTCAGTATGAAAGATGACGTTGAGGCCGAGCCTCAGCCCGCTGCAAATTCGGACCGCGCGTTCAGAGTAAAGACAATCACTAGAATTCTGCTGGCCAGGACGCCCATGCCTAACGCAACCTTGAGCATTGGCGTGTTCGCGGTTTCGCACGCACGCGTCATTGTATCTGTTGCCCGAAATATCGGCGTAGAGCCGGCAGCGACCGAAGCTTGGGGCGCGCGCAGGCCCCGCACGTTCGAACACGAGCGCCAAACCGCACCCGGCCAGAGCCGCCTTTCCACTTTGCCGCTGCCGCGCCACGCCCGCGCGAGGGTTTTCAAGGCTTGGCGTGCGCCACGGCGGCGTCGAACGGTGGGATGAGCGCCGGGGCGCGCCGGATCAGCTCGCGACCCGGATAGGCGCGTTGCGCATGGCTGACTAAGGCCTCGCCGAAGGCTGCCACATAGGGGGCCAAGAAGCGCTGCGGATCCCAGGCGAGGCGGGTCCACTGCCCAATCGAAGCTTGCCGGTCGACGAGGGCAAGCGCGCGCAGGCCCTTGCGAGACAGCTGCACCATCGAGGGCAGGATGGCGATGCCATAGCCGGCTTCGGCCAGGCCGAGGACGACGTTGGGGGCACCGCTCTCGAGCCGGATGTTGGCAGCCATGTTGGCCCTTTGGCAGGCAGCATCAAACCACTGCCGCGAGGCAAAGCTGCGGTTGAGCAGCAGCAGCGGCTCACCGGCCAGCTTGGCGATGTCGAGGCAGCGTCCGCGACTGAGGGCGTGCGCCTCGGGCAGGACGGCCATGACGTGGATTGGATAGAGCAATCGCCCGCTGAAGCGCGGATCACCGACGGGAACGTAGGCCAGATGCACCTCGCCACGGGCCAGCCGGGCGATCAGTCCAGCGCCCCCATCTTCCACCACGCTAATATCGATGCCGGGATGGCGGCGGCGATACTTGCCGAGAAAGCCGGCGAGCACCGACTCGATCATGGGTGGCGTGGCGCCGATGCGCACCTGCCCCGTCTCGCCGGACTGCAAGGCCCGTGCGCGCTCGCGCAGGGACTGCGCCTCGGCCAAGAGCCTGCGCGCCCGCGGCACGAGATCCTCGCCCTCCGACGTCAGGCGCATGCGACGGCCGATGCGATCGAACAGCAGCATCCCCAGGTCCGCCTCGAGGGCTTGCAGCTGCCGCGAAGCTGCCGGCTGGCTCAAATGCAGGCGCTGGGCGGCGCGCGCGACGCCGCCACTGTCCGCAATGGCGATGAAGGTGTGCAGCTGCTGCAGGTCCAGGGTTTTATGATTGTTTTGCATCATAATCGATATGATAAATGCATTGGACAGATTAAGCCAGCGTGCGGCATGGTGCGTAATCCTTGTTTTCATCGCTGAGGTGGGCCGCGTGAGCCGTCGGGACAGTCATGACCAGCGCCTCGATTCTCTCGTACTCGACCTGATCGAGTGGGTTTTGGTCTCCCCGCGCCCCTACGCGGAGGTGATGGAGGTCTGGCGCACCACCTGTGCCCGCCTGCCGATCTGGGAGGAGGCCGTCGACCGCGGCTTTCTCGTCAGCGAAATGCTCGCGCGTGGAGGCGTGCTGGTGCAGGTGACGCCGGCGGGACGCGCGTTCCTTGAGTTGCGCCGGGGTGGAGATCGGCAAGGAGCCAACCATGCCGCGCAACTGCGCTAGGCGAGGCGCGTCGAAGCCGATGCGCGCGCGGCGCTTGTCGTGCTAAGCATAATCGCCAGCGTCTCGTCCCTCTGTCCGCGCAACAGCGATGCCCGCCATGCAGCTCTACGTCACGCTCACCTCGCCTTACGCGCGCCTCGCGCGCATCCTCGTGCTCGAGAAAGGCCTCGGCGATCGTGTTGCCATTATCGAGGCGAAGACGCGCACGCTGGGCAGCCCCTACTATGGCGTCAATCCCTCGGGGCGCGTGCCCTACCTGATCGATGCCAGCGGCGTCGGCCTGGAGGACAGCCAGCTGATCTGTGCTTATCTCGACCAGCTCGATGGCGCGCCGAGATTTCATTTGCCCGCGGATAGCTCGAACTGGGCCTACCGCAGGTTGGAGGCAACGGCGCGCAGTCTGTGCGATGGTATCGCCGTGTGGGTGCGTGAAATGGCCCGGCCGCCAAACGAGCGCTCGCCCACCGTGCTTGCTCATGAGGTCGCCCGCAGCGAGCGCTTGGCGGATCTGTTCGAAGAGAGGGTGGGCGGCGACGGTGAGCTCAAGGGCGCCCCGAAGATGGCGCACTTTATACTGGTAGCGGCGCTCGACATGGCGCGCAAGCGCGGCGCGGGCGACCTGACGCGGGGACGTCCACGGCTTGCCGCTTGGCATCGGGACATCTCAGAACTGCCCTCGCTGCGCGCTACCGCCTTGCCTTGAGATCGTGCTCGCTGGCGCACGCGCGCATTTGGCGCGCCCGCCGCTTGTTCGGGACGCTGGCGCCTTCTCGAGGCTTGCGGCTTAACAATTCGACGCAGTCATGGCTTGGCGCTACTCTGGGCCACTTTTTCCGCGCCTGAAGGGCGCCCCAGCGCGCCAACAGACGACAGCTTGGAGGAAACCCCATGTCCCGCGTGATGCTGGCGGCCGCGGCCGCCGTCCTGGCCCTCAGCCCTGTCGAGCTTGCCGCGCAAAATGGCGGGCCGCCGCAATATCTGGTCGAGCCGTTCTGGCCCAAGCCGTTGCCCGACAATTGGATCTTGGGCCAGGTCGCGGGCGTCGCCGTCGACAACGACGACAGCGTCTGGATCATCCACCGCCCCTCGACGCTGGTCGATGACGAAAAGGGCGCGGAGAAGACGCCACCGGAAACGCGCTGCTGCAAGGCGGCACCCCCCGTGCTGCACTTCGCCGCCGACGGCAAGCTGCTGGCCAGCTGGGGTGGACCGGGGGCGGGCTTCGAATGGCCGGCCACCGAGCACGGCATTCACATCGACAAGGACGGTAACGTCTGGCTCGCCGGCAACGGCAAAGACGACCACCAAATCCTGAAGTTCACGCCCGAGGGCAAGTTCCTGCAGCAAATCGGCAAGGCCGGCAGCACCAGCGGCTCCAACAGCAAAACGGCACTGGGTCGCCCGGCGCACATGGTGACGGACGATGCTGCCGGCGAACTCTATGTTGCCGACGGCTATCTGAACCGGCGTATCGTCGTGTTCAATGCAAAAACCGGCGAGTACAAACGTCACTGGGGGGCTTATGGCAGCAAGGAGCCGAGCGACGACAAGCTGCCGGCCTACACGCCGGTGGCGATCAGTGCGCTATCGAAGTCGTTTTCGAACCCCGTACACTGCGTGCGCCTGGCGCGGGACGGCATGGTCTACGTGTGCGATCGGGCCAACGACCGCATCCAGGTGTTCCAAAAGGACGGCACCTTCGTGAAGGAGTTCCAGGTCGACCCGCAGACCCTGCAGAACGGTTCCGTCTGGGATCTGGTGCTGTCGGAGGATGCGGCCCAGCGCTACATTTTCGTGGCCGATGGCGCCAACATGCAGATAAACACGCTCGAGCGGCAGACGGGCGAGAAGCTGGCGCAATTCGGTCGCCCCGGCCGCATGGCCGGCGAGTTCAAGTGGGTGCACAACATGGCGATCGATTCGAAAGGCAACCTCTACACGACCGAGGTGGGCACGGGACGCCGCGTGCAGAAATTCAAGCGCAGCGGCGGCCCGACCAACTGATGAAGCCGCGCCGCTGCCGCCGGTCGCCCCGCCCATGGCGCGCCAGGGCTGGTCGCGGCACCGAGAGGTCTGTCGAGCCCGCGCTCGACGGTCCTGTCACCAGCGTGGGGCGCGCGCTCTGGCACGGCCCGGGCTCGGGCGACGGTACGGGGCACTCGCCGCGCCGCGCGTCAGTCTGCCCCAGGGCTGGCCAGCAATGCTCAATTCTGCGCCCGTGTTGGCATGAGGCATGCGTGCCAGGCCGGATGTAGAGAACGAGATTTCCCTCGAAAACCGAGCCCTTCAAAGGCTCTGCCGGGTGCGCCATATGACGGCGACGGCGCGTCGTCTCGCAGGCGCTGCGTGCATGCGCGCCGAGCTGGAGCAGAAGAGGATCGAGGATGTCTGTGAGCCTTGGCAGCGGCGCCGCGAGCGCGCCGGCGATTTTTGTGCTGCATGAGAACTCGGATTGGGTGGAACCGCTGCGGCGCGAGTTTGCCGCCCTCGGCGCGCCTTATCAGGAATGGTTTCTCGACAGCGGCAGTCTC
>Ga0075433_10001111_pt1 | contig 19431 bp, 16 predicted proteins | sample RhiMethybrSRZTD2_FD_75299 | JGI IMG/M metagenome (GOLD analysis project Ga0075433, IMG submission 75299) | Populus rhizosphere microbial communities from Tennessee, USA - Rhizosphere MetaG P. TD hybrid SRZTD2 | ecosystem: Host-associated > Plants > Roots > Rhizosphere > Soil | place: USA... | reverse complement strand
GTTGGAGTCAAGGTTGTAGTCGAAATACAGTCCACGCTGCGCGTCCCAGAGGTATTTCTGAATTCTGTCTTTTCTTCGCTGCGCGCGTTCGGCCCATTTCTGCGCCTCATCCTTCCGGCCTAGCATCCCACTGATCTGCTGCAGGTCTGTCTCAGTTTTATAGAGCAGGCTGTTCAGACACACCGGGGCGTAGTGGTGAGTTGCTGCGCCGTAAGGCCCAAAGCGGAACGAAATATCAAAGCCCGATTCGCGCATGGAGCGGTCGCCTTTGTAATAATCGCGACTGAGTGAAATATCTTTGGCAGGCTCGCACTGCGGCTTAGCGGACGAGTTGTCCTGGTCGCAGACTTGTGCTGAAAAATGAAAACCAAGGGTGGAATCAGGGGGCGAGGGATCTGTAACGATGTAGCCGTGCGCGGGATCGGGGTGAAACAGGAAATAAGCAGCGACCTTGCGATGCACGCCAGTCTCATCCTTTAAGCTCTCAGGAGCGGGGCCTTCACCGAAATCGTAATAACGCGAGAGGCCCGTTGCCCCTGTAAGGTGAGGCTCACGATTCCACAACTGGTAATCTTTCTCGGCGTAGCGATATGCCTTTTCCAGCCAACTGCGGTCTTCGCGACCAGTGCCTTTCCGGGCTTCGTACACAGCCAAAATCATGGACGTGAGAAAAGGCGGCTGGGAACGGGTCAGGTAGTAAGTGCGGTTGGCATTAAGGACTGTCCCGTAGTGCTCAATCTCAAAAAAGAAGTTCTCCACCATTCCGCGCGCCAGATCGATCCGGCCATTTTCCAGCAGCCCGCGAATGATGAAGTAACTGTCCCAACCATACATTTCGTTGAATCGCCCTCCGGGAACTACGTAACTGTGCTCAAGGTACAGCAACCCGGGAGGCGTCAGCTTGTTGGGATCGACCTGCCCCGGACCGGTGATTGGCATTGGCAAATGCTGCACACGGACCTTGCACCGTTTCTCCATCTCGCCGACCTTTGCGGGCGCTGGAAAACCTGCCGGCAGGTAGAGCACTGAGCCCTCCGCCAGCTTCGGATCGACGATGGTTTCACAATTTGTCATTGACCGGGTCAGCGTGTCCCATGCCGATGAGATGTAGGTGAGAATCGGCGCAAGCCCTGGTTGTGAGACGGGGGCTTTGGTTGCGCTGGTTTGCGCAGCGAGGTTCGCTACACAAAAGTAGAGGACAAAGAGAAGTCGCAGGAGCCGGACATTACGCCCGCATGACGTGTGTCTACTCATGGAAGTTTTCGTCGGCAATCTTTGCAGGCTACGCCGCCCTCTCCAGTTCGGCGCGATCCCATTTCGCGAGATTCGCGCCAGCCTCGTATGTGCTCTCCAGGAAGTCGAGTAAAGCCGTTTTTGGAGAGGCGCTCTGCCGGACGGCGTCGTACATGAACACGAATTCGCGGAGCTGGGGATGGTAAAACGCACCGGCGGGCCGAACGCGAGCTTCAGCAAAGCCCAATGGTTCGGGAGCGGCGTAGGCATAGAAAGCGGCACCGTTAATATCACCACCACCGGGCCAAAAACCTGCGCTGATCACTTCGTGCGAATACGCTTCGCGCGTAATGGAATCGGCTCCGTCGCGCGGCGGGGCACGGCGGCCTGAAAAACGCGTCACAGCAAGATCGAAACTTCCCCAGAAAAAATGCACGGGGCTATTTTTGCCGATGAACTGGGAACGGAATTCCTTGAAGACTGTGTCAGCAATCATCAGAACGCGCCAGAATTGCTCGACAGCCTTCGAATCATACGAGGAATGCTGTGTGTCTTTATCAAATGCGATGGGATTCGGAACCTCCACAGGCATGGGCCACACTTTCGCGTGGATGCCGAGTAATCGCAGCATCGCCATGAACTCATGATAGAAATCGGCGACTGAGCGCGGTGCCAGGGCAATGCTTTTGCTCGTGTTCTCGCTTGTATGGATCCGCAACTCATGCTTCAGGAAGTCGAATTCGGCTTCGAAAATACCGCGCTCATAAGGAACGGGAGAGGTTGTAAGCCCGCGAGCGCTGACGTAGAGCGGCACCTCCCACCAGTGGTTGACGAGCGGACTGAGCGCGAGGCGAACTTTCCCGACGACTTGCGTCCACATGTGCAGCGTGTCCTTGGTGTCCTGCCACGATTCCACAGGCAGAGCGGGCCATGATTCGGGGCGGGCTGTGAAATCCGAAGTATGTGTACTCTCTGCGGCATTCATAAAAGTTTTCACGAGCAGATCAAGCGTACTCCGGCAGCTACTTCGCAGGCAAAGCAGCAGCTTGTCCCGCGCTGGCTTGCACCAGCTTCTGCACCGATGGCGCGATGACCAGAAGCACCTGGGCCTGCGGTTTTTTGGTTTGCTCGATCGCCGATAATTGCTGGGACACCCAGGCAGCAGGCGCGGGTTCGCCGCGATCAAGATACTCCAGCGCTGCCAGGCCCGCTGCACCCAAAGCCGAAAGGTTTTGCGAAAGTGTGTCCACCTCTTTCATGAGGAATGACTGTTCGAAAAATGGCTGCAGGTCAGTATGATTGTTGCGCCATTTCTCCAGGACGGCCCGGAGTTGAGGCTCGACTCCTGGTTTCAAATTGCCCGCGACCAATGCGTCGACCAGTTCTGAAAAATGGCGTGCCGGAAGGCTCTCCGGACGCGCCGCGTCAATCAGGTGGTTCAGGGGCATAGTGCTGGTCGGCGGCGTGGGGGCGAGCTCCTCGCGGCTGTACTCTTTTACTGGTTCCACTACATCCACAAGGACCTTGAGCGGCGAGGGGTCGCCGTTGCCAACGATCCGGCGAAGCATGGGAACGTAACCGGAATTGTGAGTCAGGCCGACCCAGTCCAATTTTTGGCTGATTTCTTCCATGCGTTGATACATGGAATTTGCGTCTCGCACTTCCTGAGGAGACCACAATCTCTCAGCGATCGCGGCAGCGCGCGGCCAGACGCGGGAGTCGATATTCTCGCCGACAACGTATTCCCCCCACATGCAGGCTTCACCACCGAGTACGAGTTTTTGCTCTTCAAGGCTGAGATTTGCGGCGGCATCGCTCATGGGGTCGATCGCGTAATGTCTGGATGTAGGCCACATCAGATCGAGATAGTAGCCGGAGGACAGCAGTCCGCGAAAACCCTGTTTGGCCGCTTGCGCCAGCGATTCCTGGCCGCGCCACGACTGTATGACTGAGACCTTCGGCAAATCAGGATGGAGAATCTCATCCCAGCCGACCATCGTCTTGCCGTGCTTACTCAGGATTTGCTCTACACGCTTGTTGAAATAGGCCTGTAGATCGGCATTGTTCTTCATGCCGTGGGCGCGTTTGAACTCCTGGATTTTCGGATACGCATCCCATTCCTTGCCGTTCACCTCGTCCCCGCCAATGTGAAAGAAGCGATCGGGAAACAACTTGGCCATCTCGCCAATAAATCCGTCCAGGAATTTGTAGGTGTATTCCTTGGTCGGATCCATCGCTGGATTCAGCACGCCCCAGGTCCGTTCGATCTGGTAGGGTCCCGGTCCGCTGGCCAGTTCAGAGTAGCCCACGAACCATGAAGTGCTGTGTCCCGGCATGTCGAACTCGGGGACAACGCGAATGCCCCGGTCGCGCGCATAGGCAACGAAGTCGCGGACTTCGGCTTGAGTGTAGAAAAGGCCGTCCGAGCCCATCTCCTGCAACTTCGGAAATTTCTTGCTCTCGATGCGGAAGCCCTGGTAGTCCGAAATGTGCCAGTGGAAGACGTTCAGCTTGACCGCTGCCATGCCGTCGAGGTTGCGCTTGAGCACTTCGATGGGAATGTAGTGCCGGCCAACGTCAACCAGCAGGCCGCGCCAAGCGAAGCGAGGTTTGTCATCGATAGAGATGGCTGGAACGGCGAAGCCGGCTGGGCCTGTGTACACCAGTTGCAGGAAAGTCTGGAGGCCGCGCATGACACCGAGGGTTGTCGGAGCTTGGAGCGTCGCGCCGGAACTGCTGACGTCCAATTTGTACGACTCGTCTTCGCCCAGCTCCGGAATATCTTTGCTCGCGTTTTCGGAGGAGATGGTTAAAGCAGCTTTGGACGAATCGGTGATTCTCAGATCAACGGCAGTTATACCGGTTTGGCGCCGCAGGTCATCCAGGAATAACTCAACGGCGCGCGGCAGTCGCGCATCTTTGTGACCCGGGACCGCAACCGAGAAAGAAGGGTCGATAACAAATTCACCGCTGCGCACTTCCATGTGCGCCGGCAGAGGCATGAGAGCAGGCATGCGTTGTGCCTGTGCACTGCATGAGGAGACCACAGAGGTAAGCACCGCCAAAATCAGGAATATGCGCACGTTCGATTCGCCTCGTTTCGCTTAAACTTGCAAGCTGGGCAGAATAGTAGAACGCGCTGCGATCTGCAAATTGTAAACAGGAAGAATTAGTGGAACGTTTGTGGACTGCAAAAGGACTCGCAATCGGAGCGCTGCGAGTTCAGAAATCTAGTCGCAGTGTGCGCCTAACCCTCAGCTACCAACTGACACTGGCGCAAATCTACCCCCCAAATGTAAGGTTCGATAGTCAGCCGCTCGAGTCCGATCTCGCCGTCTCTACGAGTTCCGGGCTTGCCTGTCCAAACCACGCGGAATTGGGTTCTTTCATCGCCAAGCTGCACATCCAGAATTTCACCAGGACGAATGCGCGTGTGCATACCGTCTATCACCGCGCCGCTGCTGCTGATATTTGTAACCGTTGCCAATTGCGTGAATGGCATGGAACGGGCATCCAGACCCCAGACCCGCACCGGCACAAGAGTTGCGACTCGCTGATTGCGACGACGATCCATGTCACCTCACAGGAACGAACACCGCAATCGTATGCAGCTTTTGAACAAAAGAAAACTTACAGCGGTCATCCGCAGCTGGTGCCGTAAGTCATAGGACAACTAGCTGGAAACGAACTACTTAGAAGCGCCTTAGTCCATGTCCGGTAATGAACAGGAGCCGGGGCCACGGGGATCGCCGCAGGTTCCGCAAGCGCCGCCAGAACCAGAGGAAAAATCAGATGAAGACGAGCCCTTCCCCGCGACAGCAAAAACCGAGAGCTGCGGAGTGAGTTTCTTGCTGTGGCACTTTGGACATTCGGCTTTGTCTTTGCCAAAGACGAGGGCTTCGAACTCGTGTTTGCACTCTCCGCAGATGTATTCAAAAATCGGCATGACTGCTCCTCAAATGAGCTGCTTCCAATATACATTTAAAATCAAATCATGGCGGATACGCAATTTCAGCCACGACGAGGGTTACGGGGTGGACACCGCCAGACGATTGCCAGCTTCTTGCTGCAAAGGCGAATCCGTGTTCCTGTTCCGGAGGAGCGATTAGTTGAGGTCGAACCGGGGGTACAGGTGCTGTGCCACTGCCATTGGCAGACTGAACGACAAAATGCATTGACCCTCATCACCTTGCATGGCCTCGAGGGCTCCAGCGACTCGCAATACATGCTGGGGCTTGCCGAGAAGGGGATGGCGGCGGGCATGAATGTAATTCGGATGAACCAGCGCAATTGCGGCGGCACGGATAAGCTGGCACCGACCCTCTATCACTCAGGGCGGTCTCATGACGTTGCAGCGGTTGCGGACAGCCTCATCAAACGGGACTGCATCTCGCGATTCGCCCTGGCGGGATTTTCCATGGGGGGCAACCTGGTTCTGAAAACAGCCGGCGAGTGGGGCGGCGACGCTCCACCGCAATTTCGCGCCGTGGCTGCGGTCTGTCCAGCCATCGATCTGGCGGCCTCTGCCGATTCCTTACACCTGCCCAGCAATCGGCTCTACGAAATCTATTTTCTTTGGAAGCTGCGACGCCGTTTGCGAGCCAAGGCGCGTTTGTTCCCTGGAAAGTACGAGGTGTCGCGGCTACGCGGGGTGAGGTCACTGCGCGAGTTTGACGACCGGATCACGGCATATTATTGCGGCTTCGAAGGAGCGTCTGACTACTATGTCCGCGCCGCCGCTGCGGGCGTAGTGGATCGAATCGCGGCGCCTGCGCTCATTCTGCATGCAGCAAATGATCCCTTCATCCGTATTCTTCCGGAGACCCGGAAGAAGATTCTGGCCAACCCTAACATTACGTTTCTCGAGAGCGACGACGGGGGCCACTGCTCGTTTCTTGCCGATCCAAACGGTTACGATGGGCGCTGGGCGGAATTGCGGGTGATCGAATTTCTACGGCGATTCTAGTCCAGCTATGGAAGCAGACTTCGGAGTTGAACGCGCAGCTGACGATGAGGTATGGGAGATTCCGCGACGCCCGCACGAAAGAATTGTGGTTTTCGACGAAGCTCAACGCGCTTGGGATGCGGACCGAACTGCAGAGTATCTGACTGATGATTCCGGTGCGTGGATTGGGTATTCTGAACCTGCTATGTTGCTTTCAATACTGATTGTCAACATGGGCTGCTCTCGTCGCGTTGGTATGGGGCGGGTCAAGAGATCAACAGGGGGGAGGCGGGTCTTGCAGAGTGGGTCAAGGCTTGTCTGGTGAATATGGCGCCGGTGCAAGGCTATTTGGAGGTGTGATGCCGGAAGGTATCGACCTGAAAACATGCACTGACCCGCATCTTGACAATCCTACACGTCAATTCCGTGGAAAGACGATTGCTAGCTGGACGGAAGCCAAAGCCCTGTGCAATCCGGCTCCAGAGAGTGCCAAAGAGCTCTTGTACAAAACCCGCAATACCCGATCCGTATCACACGAGATCTTTCAAGGGCTAAGCCGCTCTAATTTGCTATTTATTCCTCTGCAGCTCGCGATATGCCTCGCTCTTCGAGATTCCGCGCTCTTTCGCCACTTTCTTCAGAGCGGATTTTTCATCCAGCTTTTCCTCGACCATGATCTTGGTAACTCTCTCTTGAAGGCTTTCGCGAGCTGGGCCTTGCCGCTCTGTCGCGTCCGTCTTCCCGATCAGTAAGGTAATCTCGCCTTTGATCTCTCCTCGGGCTTTCAGAGTTTCCAGAACTTCGTCTGCCCGACCTCTCAGGAACTCTTCATGAACTTTGGTTACTTCGCGCGCCAGCACGACGTGCCGCTCCGGGCCGAGAACCTCTATGACATCCTGTAAGGTTTCTTTTACGCGATGCGGCGCCTCGTAGAAAACTTGCGTTCGCGGCGAGCGTCTTACGCTCTCGAGCGCCTCTCTACGCTGACCTCGTTTTGCCGACAGAAATCCGCTGAAGCGGAATGAGTCCGTGGGCAAACCGCTCGCAACCAATGCCGCCAGGAATGCCGAAGCGCCGGGAATGGGTACCACCGGAACATGATGGCGAATTGCCAGTGAAATCAGGCGGAAACCGGGATCGGAAATGCCCGGCATGCCGGCGTCAGTCACTAGCGCGACTCGCGCGCCTTGCTCAAGATCACGCACCAACTCTGGCGCTTGCGTCATCTCGTTGTGTTCGTGATAACTAACCGTACGAGTGCTGATCCCATAATGATTAAGCAACTTTTGCGTCTGGCGCGTGTCTTCGCAGGCAATTACATCCGACTCCCTGAGCACGCGCAGGGCCCGAAGCGTAATGTCTTCCAGATTCCCGATCGGAGTTGCTACTAGGTACAGCGCCCCCGCGGCCCCAGTTTCGCCGGTCTTCATCGACGCGAGTCTAACATTGCAGCCGCATGCTGCATCCAGTTCGTAAATTGACGCCACCACAGGCAATCCCTAGAATCGAAAATAGAGGTATTAGTAGCCACTTCATCGAACCATGCCTATTTACGAGTACCAATGCAAGAAGTGCAAATACCGCTTTGAGAAGATCCAGAAGTTTTCCGATCCTCATGTGAAGAAGTGCCCCAAGTGCGGGAGTGCGCTGGAGTTATTGCTGTCCCCTTCGGCGGTACAATTCAAAGGCTCGGGATGGTATGTAACCGATTACGCCAAGAAGTCAACCGGCACTGCCGCATCCAATGGCGACTCGGCTTCGAAAAAGGAAGGCAAAACGAAGAGCGAGAGTTCCGCCAAAGAGAGTTCATCGAAATCCGAAAGCACCAACAAGACTGAAAAGAAGTGATCGCTCTGCCCCGCTAACGCCACTTCAGGCTGTAGCCAAGCGCCGCCAGAATGTGGTTTTCAAATTCGTATTCCAGAATCAGAGAGAAGTTGTCCTCCTGAATCTCCCATGAACCAGCGTAGCGGGCAGTGTGGCGTTGATACCAGGAATACGCCGCCGCATACCGTACATTGCAGGGCTCCGGACACTCTATCATTCCGGTCGGGTCTGCCCGGTATGTTCCAGTTGCGGCAAACAGCGTGCGTGAACTGACATCTGCTTCCGGGCTAACCAGCAACTGATGTGGCATGACCTGCAGCGCGCGCGAATCGCCCGGATGAATGTCGGCCTTTGCGTCCTACATCGAGCGCTGCAGCGGATTCAAATCCACGCGTTGTGACAAGATCTACTGCGCCGTCTTCCATATCCTCCACAGTTGCTCGTCCGAATGCCGCGTCTGATTCAGGAATCCAACCGGAAGAGATTCGGCAGCCCGCCTCCACATCCACACAGAAGGAGAAGCGGGGCCAGCTTCGATAAGATGCGCAGCATCTACTGAAGATCGGCAAGAATTTGATTTCTCTGAGGGGCACCGAAGAATGCCAGCGCCGGCAGCAAAAGATGGTCTAGATTGAGAAGGATTCCTGGCTAGCGTGTGCGACTGAGAAACTTCCCGATACCTAGTCTCACCTGAACGATGTTAATTCCCGGATTCGGGGCAGCCAGTCCCGCGTTTGAAATGTGCGTGTAGCGTACTTCGACCGCCCAATTGTGCGAATTCCCCAAAATATGCGTACCCAGTGCTGCGGCGGACGTGAAGTTGGTCGTGTTCGTCCCACGAGGCACGTCATGATTCGTGAATAGCGTTCCGCCGCTGAGTTCGAAATACGGCACAATACGGCCGCGCGTCGCGAAGGTCCATTTCAGATTTAAGGGATTGAATCCTGCGCCGAAGGCGGTATCGGAGTGCTGAAACACCAGGAACGCAGGCACAGCGTCGATCGCATATTCAAAGCGTCCCTTGAGAAAGCCCGGCCCGTGAGGACGGCTCAAGATCCATCCGTATCGCAATCCAAGGTTCCAGACAGCCGTCTTGGAAGTTCCGCCGGGAACGCTGTGGCCACCGCCGCTCCATAGCTGCAACTCGTGTCCACCGTCTTCCGGGCGCGCCTGAGCTATGGCGAATGTCCCGCACCAGATAAGGAATGCCGCGACCAGAGTCTTCGTGCCCCTGGATGATGAAGGTTTCTGGTACGTGATCTGAGTTGATTTGAACCCTGATTTCGTCACAGTCCTAGCCCGCCATCGACGGCGAGAATTTGTCCGGTGATGAAATGGGGAGCAGTAGCAAAAAACAGAGCCGCCGCTGCAATTTCTTCAACAGTCCCGTTCCGTCCCATGGGAGTCTGTTTCGCCATTCTCTGGAAAAATGGTTGGGCTGCTTTTTCTCCCAGATCGATCATCCCCGGCGCGATGCAGTTTGCTGCAATTTCCGGAGCCAGAGCCTTGGCCATGACCTTCGTCAGCATATGAAGAGCCGCTTTGGAACAGCAGTAGTGCGCGTGCGTGGTCCACGGGCGGAGGCCCCCCAGCGAACCCATGTTTATGATTCGGCCTTGGCGCCGCCGCAGGTGTTTGATTGCTTCACGGGACACGAGAAAAGGGCCGCGTGTATTAGAAGCGAAAATTGCGTCCCACTGGCCCACCGTGAGTTTCTCGAAGTCCACTGTCCCGTAGTTGGCAGCATTGTTCACCAGAACGTCGATGCCGCCCAGTGTCCGCACAACCTCTTTGATAGTCTTTCGGACTGCGTCTTCATCCGCAACATCACAGCGCAAGGCAACAGCACGTACCTTTAAGTTTCTTAGGTCGTAGGTTGTACGCTGCGCTTCACGCGAGGAACGAAGAAACGTGATCGCGACATCCGCACCCGCTCCTGCCAACTTCAGTGCCAGCGCGCGCCCAAGACGGCGGGCAGCGCCAGTTATGAGGACAACCTTTCTCGCCAGGGGTTTCGCGCTGGTCTGCAACATCCACGGAATTGTACCGGAAGCTGGAGCCGATACTGGCTCGGAACACTCTAATCCAAGGTGATAATGCCGCGCTGCAGGGCCGCGGTAGCTGCCTGGGTACGATCTTTCACGTTCAGTTTCTCCAGCACGTGACTGACATGTAATTTGACGGTTACTTCCGCAATGTTGAGTGCCGCTCCGATTTCCTTGTTGCCCAACCCGTTTGCAACCATACGAAGGACTTCTAATTCGCGGCTGGTTAGAGAACGGTGTGACATCCGCTCGGCCAGCAGCGGAGCAACCGTGGGATCTAAATATCGTCGACCCTTGTAAACCTCTCGGATGGCACGCAACAAATCCTCGCGGATCGCGCTCTTTAAAATGTACCCTCGCGCACCGGCCTGCATGGCGCGATAAACTTCCTCCTCTCCGGAGTGCGTTGAAAGCATAAGGACACGCGCATCCGGGAATTCGCGAACGATCGCTGCTGTGGTATTGGTGCCATTTACACCTGGCAGTCGAACATCCATGATCACAAGCGTGGGAAGATGCCGGCGATACGCCTCCAGTGCATGCGCGCTGGTTCCTGCTTCGGCAACGACCTCCATATCGGGCTCCACATTCAGTGAGGCGGAGAGTCCCATGCGGACCATGAAGTGGTCGTCAACTACCAGAATACGTATGGGTTTTTGATTCCGCATAAGGCGGCTGTTTCCAATCGATGGGAACTTCTACCGTAATCCGCGTGCCGTGGCCAGGCTCGCTTGTGATCTGGAGTGAACACCCAAGCGCTTGTGCTCGTTCCTTCATGTCAAGCAGGCCGAAGTGCCCATTGCCCGCCAGGAGAGCCTCATCCGGAGAAAACCCACGGCCATCATCACTCGCCTTGAGCCGAACCTTGTCAGCATCGTAATGCAACTCCAACGCGATGTGTTTAGCCAAGCCGTGCTTCACCGCATTGGTCAATGCCTCCTGGCCAATCCGCAACAGGTTGATTTCGACCGGAGCTGGCAGCTGGTTGGGAATCCCCGAAATTTCAACATCGATCTTGATCCCACCCCGTTTCGTCAAAGGCTCCGCCACGTGCTTCAAAGCGGATGCCAGGTCACCGTTTTCCAGCAAGTGGCAGCGTAAATCCCATACCGAACGCCGGGCTGCGACCATGCTGTGGCGGCTCATGTTGCGCGCTGTGTCCATAGCGCGCCGTGCGATTTGCGGAGCTTGTGTGAAGCAATCGACTGCCAGGTCCAACTGCATGGTGATGCCCACCAGCTCTTGTTCCAACGTATCGTGCAACTCGCGGGCGATGCGATTACGCTCCTCAAGCACCGCGCCTCTGCGCAATTTCTGACGAATGATGGCCATCTGTTCGCGAATCCTCCTGCCCAGCACCACCACCCAGGCCATCACGATAAGTAGTACAGCCGCGGTGCTTTCCAGCAGCCACAGTGCGTGCCGCAAGTTCCACCAGGAGGGAACATGCAAGACGGTGACATCCTGAGCTGAGCGCAAGAGCAGGCGAAATGATTGTGGCACGGGCCATAATCCGCCGTTGCGCACCAGACATACGCCGATTACGCGGACCTCACTATTCGGCGAAAGGGATAGCAACCGGTCATAATCACTACCGGGCGGCAAGGTCGCGGTAAATACAGTACCGGCGCGCTGCAGCAACAGATTCAGGCCATCCGGGCGACGATCCCGCTGGAGCAGCGTGGCATCGGTTGTGACCAACGCTCCATCGTGGCGCTCCCAGGGAACGTTGAGATCGAGCACGATCGGATCAGGTGGAACTTGATGGCCAATTCGATGGAAGATCGCGTCCTCGAGTACCGGCGCTGACTCTCCGACGGTTGGGAAACCTCGCACATCAACTATGTCACCTGGCGCGAGCTGTGTGTCCTGCTTGGTGAGCACCCGCAGCCCCTTCTGCTGGCTCTGCAGAAACAACGCGCTCCCGCGTTCTTGATATGTGACCGCGCCGCGAACTCTGACGCGTTGCCGCGGACCTTTCCCTGGAGAGAACCGCAGTAAGGCTGGGAACGGAACCTCCTTCGCAGTTGCCTCGACCTTCATAAAACTTAGGCGCGGCACATAAAACAGCACGCCCACCAGCTGGCGTTCGCCGTTAAACAGACTGCCGCAGACCCCCTCAATCACCACCTCACTGTCTATCCAGGCGGAAAAATCCTGTTCTCCGGAAATAGGCACGCGGACCTTGAACTGCCCGCCGCCTGAGGCTAGGTTCATCGCCAAAGTGGTTTCATGCCACGAAGTCCGGTCAATGGAAACCGACTGCACAATGCCGCGCACCTGCGCCCACTGGCTGTCCTGCTGCCCGTCGGCGAGTTCGCTGAACGCGTAAAGATGCGCCTTTGGGAGAGTGCCTTTGCCAAGTACACGAACGCTCTGCTCGCGGATTACTGGAGCGAACCACCCTGGTCCGGTTATGCCTTCGAGCTCGACTCTCTCGCCGAGTACGTGGCGAAATAGCGGAGAATGGCTACCCTCCACGTAGACTCCAGCGGTGTCGTCCTGTATGAAGAAATCAGGGGTAGGCACGTCGCCGGTTACCACTCCGCGAATTCGCACGGGGTAGCCAAGCTTTGCCTGTTCGGGGGTCAACCGTCGCACCTGATCAACATGGGTTAGAGTAGGAAGTGATGAAGGTGAGCTTTGCGCAGCCACCGACGTAACAAGGCAAGAAACCATCCACAAGAGCCGGATGGCCCAAAGTTGAGCCGCACCTTTAGTTCGCATCGATCGGCTTGAGTAGCGAAGGACTGACACCGGGAACCCTCCACTAGTCACCAGTTCAGCGTGCTCTAAGGGTAGCTGAAACCACGCTCCTGCGGAAGGCACCCGTTTTCCGGTGAGTCAGTTTGAAAGTCTTCTCCTACGTCGGATGGCGTTTTCGACTAATAAAGCCAAATAAGCATAGAGGGCGGCATCTACGAGTAAACCGATAATGAAAAGAGGCGTTGCTTGGGTTGCTGCCATGTGAAATCAGGCCAGAAATAATCATCCCAGGGAAGAAAAAGCCTAACGAGTCCGACGCTGCCAGATGCCAGAGGACCGCCTTCCCAGCGCCAGAGCGATCGCGAAATATAGAAATGCACGGTTCAAGCGGCTATCAAAATTAGCGTTTAAGAATCCAACCAATTCCTTTGGACTGTAGACGTGATCTGCGAGGCCCCTTTCCTTTGCTGGAGCCATGTCAAGGTTGGATGCATGCGACAAAAACACCGGGGTCTCTTTAAATCCGAAATGATTCTTTCGAGCCACCTCTTAGCACGGCCACTCGCCGAAATGTATGTTGCTCTTGCACTAGGGTTTGGCGCGTAGTGCTTGACGCCATAATTGGGTTTAACCCATGTTGATTCATGAGCTTGGCCGGAACTGAAGCACAAAATAATCGACGCAATCGAAATAGTAGGAGCGCCTATCGCTGAGAACGAAGATGTGGAACTCTTATCCGCTCCCGATGCGGAGAATAGGTCCAAGATCCCGAGCTGGCTTGCGTCTAAGGTAGCGGCATTAGAGGCATCAGAACGGGAAAATAATGCGGACAAAATTTTTGAGGTTTTAGCGCCCCAATGCTCAAAGTCCATTTGGGAGCCGGCCAAAATATGGCATTGTTAATTGATTTCGCGTTTAGCTAGTCGTATTTTTCTCTAGCCTAGGAAAAGAATATTTTCGCCCGGGCAGCCATTTTGGCGAGACCAGCTCCTCCACTCTACTCACGGATAAGCGGTGGAACGATGTACGCCATGTCAGTAAAATTTTACTCTCGACGCCATCAAACGCCTGAGATTAGTCCTTTTTCTCCCGCGAGCCCTGTTTTCGGCTCCAACGTGCCATCGCGAGGAACAGCGGGCGCGAACTTCAAAAGTCGATCGCCACGTAAGGTTGCGGTTGAGCTGGCCCTTGGTCTCATGTGTCTCTTGCGTTGTGCTGCATGGGGCCAAGCCGTTTACGGTAGCATCTTCGGCACTGTCACGGACCCGTCGGGCGCAGCCATGCCAAGGGTCAGAATTGTCGTGTCGTCTCCGGAACGAGGAACTCAGTTGGAAACTGTTACAAACGGAACGGGCAACTATGAATTGCTTCATCTCCTTCCAGGACTATATACCGTCACATCACAGGCGAGCGGGTTCAAAATATCCGAGATTACGGATGTCCCCGTTCACGTTGACCAAGCTTCACGTGTGAACGTGCAACTGCGAGTCGGTGGAGCAAAGGAGAGCGTGACAGTGTCCGCAAACGACGTGCCGCTATTAAAGACGGAACGTGCTGACGTGGCAATCACGTTCAACGAACGATACATTAAAGAATTGCCCATTCTTAATCGGAACTTTACAGCTCTGGAGTTGTTTACCCCAGGCACGTCTCCCTTCCACAGTTGGCAGCACGCTTCGAGTGAGAATCCCCAGGGCGGATTGCAAATTGATGTGAATGGCCAAGCCTGGGCAATGACATCATTTCAACTGGACGGTATCGAGAATCGTGATCCGATACTGGGCATTATCGTGATTAATCCCACACTCGATTCGGTCATCGAAGCGAAGATCACGACCCAGAATTACGACGCCGAGTTCGGACAAGCGTTGGCGGGTGTGGTTACTGCACAGACAAGATCAGGGAGCAATCGTTTTCACGGTGGCGCGTTCGAATTCCGTCGCAGCAGTTGGCATCAAGCCCGTAACCCGTTCACGCAACCTCCCGATCAGCCCTTGCCGCCCACAAAGTGGAACCAATTCGGTGCATCGCTCGGTGGACCGGTTTTAAGGAACAAACTCTTCTTCTTTGGCGACTATCAGGGAACGAGGCGCGCAAACGGCTTTTCCAATCTGGCGAGTGTGCCGACTGCATTGGTGCGGTCAACGTGTTTGAATACCGCAAGCCCTTTGTGTGACTTGAGTCAGTATCCTGAGGCGATCTTTGATCCCGCCACCAATAACACTGTACAGTTTCCGGGTAATCAAATTCCGCGTGACCGAATCTCTCCTCAAGCAGTCGCCTTGCTGAAACTGCTGCCTGCCCCAAACGTGCCGGATTCCTGGATCGGTTTGAACTTCATCTCATCCGGACAGGAAGGATATGACGATGATGATTTCAACATCCGTGTTGACCAGGTGGCGAACGAAAAGCTCCGGTATTTTGGCCGTTACAGCTTCGCTGATTTCCGACTTCATGCGGTAGGCGTATTTGGCCCACTTGCGGGCGGCGTGGGTCTCTCGACGGACGGCTTTCCTGGCCAATCACTGACCCGCAATCAGAGCCTTGCTGCAGGCGTAAGCTACACGCTCAGTCCCAGAATGCTCCTTGATTTCCGATTCGGTTTCTTGCGTTATCACGTCAATGTTCTTCCAAACGGAATAGGCACAACGCCCGCCAAGGATGCAGGGATTCCTAACATCAACCTAAATGATTTCTTCACGTCGTACATGCCAGAAATAAGAGTGCCCGGGCAAAACATTGATGATTATTCATTCGGCACCATGTGCAATTGTCCTCTGCTCGAGCACGAGCAGCAGTTCCAGTGGATAAGTAACTGGGCAAGGGCGCATAAGGATCACATGTTCAAATGGGGAGCCGATATTCGGTACGCCCAGAATCTTCGTATTCCCAGCTATCCCCATCGCCCAGGTACTCTGACCTTTGCAATCGAGCGGACACAGGGTCCTGTAGCCGGCAGCGGCCTGGGTTTAGCCACCTTGCTTCTTGGAGACGTGACTAGCTTTGAGAGGACAGTGAGCACCTCGGTCAACGCGGGAGAACGGCAGAAACGATGGTTTTTCTATGGGCAGGATACCTGGCGCATCACTCCCAAGCTCACCTTGAATTACGGCTTGCGTTGGGAGATCGTATTCCCACAATCGGTCACAGGCAAAGGCAGGGGAGGCTGGCTGGACCTCAATAACGGACTAATTGAGGTGGCAGGTTACGACGGCATAAACCTACAGGGCAATGTACGAAACACTCTCACCAACTTTGCACCACGTATAGGAATCGCATACGCGGCAAACTCAAGGACAGTCATGCGTGCAGGTTACGGGCGCAGCTTCGATATCGGAACCTTTGGTACCGTCTTCGGCCACACGGTTACACAGAATTTGCCTGTGCTCGCTGTTCAGCAGGTTCTGCCCCCCACGAGTATGGACGCCGTGTTCAGGCTTCAGGACGGGCCACCTGCGCCAAATTTCGTAGCTGTTCCGGCCTCGGGAAAATTTCCGCTTCCGGACCAGGTTTTTGCCTCAGCGCTGCCAGATCATATCCGCCTGCCCACGGCAGATAGTTGGAATCTCAGCGTTCAGCGAGCGATTACCCCCACTTTTTCAGTGGAGGCCGCTTACGTCGGTAACAAAGGTACACATGTATTTGTGGGCGATCAGCCCGCGTACAATGCCAATCAGCCAAGCATCATTGGGTTCGGGATTTTGGCGCGCGATGAACGGAAGCCTTTCTTTAAGAAGTTCGGGTGGACACAAGATATCCTTTTTCATGCGAGCAATGCATCCAGCAACTACAACGCCCTCCAGCTGAAATCAGAGAAGCGGTTCACTCGCTCCTACCAAATGCTTGCGCACTATACATGGTCTAAGGCGATGGACTACTCCGGAGATTACTTTGGCATCGATCCCCGAATTGGGTACGGCCCCTCGGATTACAATCGGCGACATGTCTTTGTGCTGGCGAACGTCATTGATCTCCCGTTCGGCCGCAAAAGGCCATATCTTGCAAAACTTCCGCTCTGGGCGGAGGAGGCTTTGGGTGGCTGGACCCTAGGAAGCTCCACAATAGTGCGCAGTGGGCTCCCGTTCTCAGCGCAATATTCAAGTTGTGGAGCTGACATCGACACAGGGCCGTGTCGGCCCAACAGAGTTGGCGACGTCCATATCATTGGCAATCATTTCCACTGGTACACAACTACGAACGGTGTACCTTTGCAACCGCACGGCGTCCCCGGCGACACCATTGGTCCTTGGCAGCGACCCGCACCGGGAGCTTTCGGTAATGCGGGACGAAATTCCTTGACAGGACCGGGATTCTGGCAAACAGACGTGTCGGTGATAAAGAACTTCCGGCTAAAAGAGGACGCTGCCATTCAATTCCGAGCAGACATTTTCAACTTGTTTAATACCGTCAATCTGTCTACTCCGGACGCCTGTGTCGATTGTGTGGGTGAAGGCTCTGTTTTTGTAACTGTGGGGCAGCAGCGAGCTCTCCAATTCGGACTAAGACTGGAGTTCTGAGTCGTACTCTCAATCGAGGGCAGGTTCACTGGAAGTTTTCCACGAGCATGATGTCAACAGATTTGGCAACCTGTCCGTACAGAGCAATCTTACCGTCCGGAGACACATCGAAGTCAGGCATTTCCGGCGGTATGGCTTTGTCGACTTTCGCGAGAACCGAAATCTTGTGGCTCGCAAAACTATAGAAGCGGATGGTCGCCCGCCGCCCAGGTCCCTCACGGTTTAAGAAGTAGATGCCCTTATCAAGCACTGCCCAGTCTCCCCAACTCGCCAGCTGGACATTCAAAATTCGTTCTTCGGCGCCACCCTTCGTAGGAATTTGCCAAATGCCATCCGGATCTTCTTTGGCGTAATAGATGTGTTTGCTGTCCGGCGATTCAATGGCAAAAAAACCGTGATTCTTCGTGACGCGAATCGGGTCCCCACCGGCAGATGAAACTTTCCACAGTTGCCAACCATCGTTGCGATTAGACCCAAAGTAGATCCATTCGCCGTCGCGGGACCAATTCGGGACTGAGTTCTCAAAATCGCCAGAAGTCACCTGGCGTGCCGGACCCCCATCGCCTGCCATAACGAAAATCTGACTGCGGGTGCCTCGCCGGGAGTCGAACACAATGTATCTACCGTCGGGTGACCATCGTGGTGTGCCACTGAGCACGCTGAAGCTGGTCAGCTGCACCGGATTCGAACCATCCGAGTTGACGGTCCAAAGCTCGAAATAAGTGCCTGATCGTGACGAGTAATAGACGATCTTCTTGCCATCGGGAGAAAAGTGCGGGCCGTCCTCACCCCAACTCGAAGAGAATGGGGCGCGCGCCCTTGGCTTGCCCGGCTTATTCAACTCCATCTGCCAAATCTCGCCGTGTAGGTCTCCACTGGCGTACGCAAGCCGGTTCCCTTGCGGCGAAACAGCTGGGGAGCCTGCTCTCGGGCCCGCAATTGCGATCGGCTCAATACGACCGCCCGCTGCGGGCACTCTCCACAAGCCAGCCGTTCCCAGACGACTTGACGAAAATATGATGCTCTTGTTATCAGGACCCCAGGTAAGATCACCAACAAACGTGTTGTCGAAGGTGATCCGATGCGGTTCCCCACCCTGAACGGGCACAACATAGATATCCGTTATTCCCGGGCTGCTGACCCGTCTGAAGGCAATGTACCGACCATCTAGGGAAAACGCTGGAATATGATCTCCAATCGTGTGAGCAGGAGGAAATGTAAGCTTCTTGTGTTCGTGTGTGTCGATGTCGAACAAGAAGATGCTCCACAGGTCGTTGGAGGATAGCTTGTGAGCAAACGTAAGCAGTTTCCCGTCCGATGACCAACTTAGACCCAGGCCTCCGCAACCACCCTCATCCGTCACTTTCCGCTCGGCGCCGCCGAGCGCAGGAACGATAGACGTACCACAGCCACCCGCGCAGCGACCAAACGCAATGTAACGGCCGTCGGGTGACCATGCGGGCACAGATTCGATGCCAACCCCTTCTGCCAACTTCAACGGATTTTCGCCGCCAATTAATTTGACGTACAGGTCGGCGGTTGCGGCATTTTCCCCTTCGGCAATGAAGGCGATCTGCCTACCGTCGGGAGAAAACCTGGGCCTCATCTCGGCTCCAGGCGAGGTCGTGAAAGGGGCAACTTTCATGAGTGGGAGTGCAACAATCGGGCGTGCAGAACGGATGCTCCAAAGCCGCTGAGCGAAATAGATTATGAGGATCAAGGCTGCAAATCCTGCAAGCATCGACACAGAAATTGCCCTGGAACACGGCGGCAACGTGAGTAGCGGTCGGCGGGAATTCGGCGGAGAGTTGTTTCTGTCACTTCGTACTGGGTGCAAAAACCGGTATCCACGCCGTGGGATCGTTTCAATGAAAACCGGGTTTTCCGCTGAATCACCTAAGCTTTCGCGAAGACGCTTTACGGCGGCGTTTAGGCTATGTTCGAAATCAACAAACGTATCGGCGGGCCACAACTTTATCCGCAGGTCCTCCCGGGTGACCAGTTCTCCGGGTCGCTCAAGCAGAGTGATAAGAATCTCGAACGGCTGCCCTTGGAGTTTCACCTTCACGCCGTTGCGGCGCAGTTCAGCGCTTTGGACATCAACTTCAAAGACGCCGAAGCGGAGGATTCTGTGCGGTTCACTCCCGGGCATGCCACG
>Ga0075433_10001110_pt1 | contig 19439 bp, 23 predicted proteins | sample RhiMethybrSRZTD2_FD_75299 | JGI IMG/M metagenome (GOLD analysis project Ga0075433, IMG submission 75299) | Populus rhizosphere microbial communities from Tennessee, USA - Rhizosphere MetaG P. TD hybrid SRZTD2 | ecosystem: Host-associated > Plants > Roots > Rhizosphere > Soil | place: USA... | reverse complement strand
GACGGTGAAGTCGGCGTCGCGGGTGACGCGGAAGTAGCCGTGGTCGACCACCTCGGCGCCGGGGAAGAGCGCGTCGAGGTTGGCCGCGATCGCCTCCTCCAGAGGCACGAAGACCTCGTTGCGCTCGCCGACCCGCAGGAAGCGGCCGAGCAGCTCCTTCGGCACCTTGACGCGGGCGATGATCTCGGTGCCGGCCTCGGGATCGCGCAGCAGCACACCGAGGCTGAGCGAGAGGTTGGAGATGTAGGGGAAAGGACGGCCGAGCCCGACCACGAGCGGGGTCAGCGCCGGGAAGACCTGCTCGTGGAAGCGGCTGTCGATTTCGCGTCGCTCCCGCTCGCTCGCCGTCCCCAGGGAGACGATGCGAACCCCCTCGGCCTCCAGCGCCGGGCGCAGGGTCCCGTCGAAGCAGCTGTGTAGGCGGGTGTCGAGCTCCAGCACCCGCGCCTGGATCGCGTCGATCTGTTCGCTCGCGGCGAGGCCGTCGGGGCCGCGGGCGTCGATGCCGGCGTCGAGCTGATCGAACAGCCCGGCGACCCGGACCATGAAGAACTCGTCGAGGTTCGAGGCGTAGATCGAGCAGAACCTGACCCGCTCCAGCAGCGGGATCCCCGCGTCCTCCGCCAGTTCCAGAACACGCTGGTTGAAGTCGAGCCAGGAGAGCTCGCGGTTGAAATAGAGCGCCGGATCGTCGATCCGGCCATCGTACTGCGGCACCCGAGCCGGTCCCCCGGCCTCAGGCGGCCCGGGAAGCCGCTTGCCGGGCCGCGGCGTGATCGGCTGAAGATCTAGTGAAGGGCGCGCTCGAGGGCGGCCCAGGTGCCGGAGTCGGCGTGCTCGCGCCAGAGGTCGTGGAACTGGCGGAAGAGCAGCTCGCGCCGGGTGCGCAGCAAGGTGCGCAAGGACTCGATGCCCCAAACGCGGGGCAGCATCACGTCGCAGTCGTGGAGGTCGCCGAGCACGCCCTGCAGGCGCTTGGCGGCATCGCGGGCCTCGCTTGCCTCCGGCCCGAAACAGGGCCCGGCGATCTCCAGCACGTAGCGCAGCCGCTTGGCGGCGATCCGCATCTCGTGCTGGGCGGTCGAAGCCGAGGGCTCGAGCGCGGCAGGGGCGAAGGAGCGCAGCTCGTCGAGCCGCGTGCGCACGATCCGCATCGCGTTGGGACGGAGCGGCGCCGCCGGGTCGAGACCGGTGACCTCGCGCGCCTTCACCCGCGGGCCGCCTTCACCAGCTTGCCGAGTCGGCGTCGCAGCTTTCTCAGGCGCTTGCTCGCGACGTAGGGCGTCAATTCCTCGTTTGCCTGCCGCTGCTCCTCGCGCAGGCGCTCGATCAGCGCGGCTACCGCTGGACGGTCGGCCTGCGGCGCCTCGCCCTCGAAGCCGGCGAGGAACTCGATCGCGACGTCGCGATCGCGCCGCTCGCCGAGCGCGTCGGCGAGCGCCTTGACCCGCTTCAGCGCCTTGCGATGGCGCTTGGCGGGAAAGCACGGCGCGAAGACCTCGAGCGCGGCGCGCAGGCGCCGGGTCGCGACGCGCATGTCGTGCACCCGCTCGATCTCGTCCATGTCGAGCACGCCGGCGGAGTGCTCGAAGACCTCGGCCGCCCGCACCTCGACCACCCTTGCCGCCGCATCGGCGAACGGCTCCTCGCAGTCGAAGCCGGGGACCTCACGAGCGCGCGCCACGGGCGCGGAGGCTAGTGGATCGACGGCGGCGGCCTAAGCGGCGAGCCTGGCGGGAGAGGAGCCGTTGGCGTTGCCGAGCAGGTCGAGCACGACGCCCTCGCGCAGGCCCCCCTTGCCGATCTGCAGGGGCTGGCCGAGCAGCTCGGAGAGCTTCTCCAGCAGCAGCACGCCGGTGGCGAGGATGCGCACCCGTTCGGGGTCGAGCTCGAAGCGCCGCGCCACCTCCGCGGCCGGATCGCCGCAGAGGACCCGCACCCCGCGCTCCAGCGTCTCGTACTCGAGCACCGCGCCGACCAGGCGCCGCAGCGAGGTCGCGCTGCCACCGACGGCGACCGCCTGCGCCGGCTGCTCGATCTCGACCCCGGCGAAGAGGTCGTCGACGCGGTCGCGGATCTTGCGGATCTCCGCCGCCGAAGGGGGATCGGAGGCGATCAGCTCGTCGGCGAGGACACCGGAGCCGACCCGCCAGGAGCGCACCTCCTGCACGCCGCCGGGCACGGTGCCGAGGATCACCTCGGTCGAGCCGCCGCCGACGTCGACGACGCCGACCCGGCCCTCGACCGGGTGGCCGAGCGTCTTGGTCGCGCCGATGAATGAGAGTCTCCCCTCCTCCTCCTCGCCGAGGATCTCCACCGGCACCCCCGCCCGATCGCCGATCTCCGCCGCGACGAGCGGGCCGTTGCTCGCTTCCCGCACGGCGGCCGTGGCCACCGCCCGGATCGTCTCCGCGCCGAGCTCGCGCGCCAGCCGCACCTGCGTCGCCACCACCTCGCCGACTTCGGCCGCCTTCTCATCGGGTATTTCCCCCGAGTCGCGGATCGCCTTGTTGATCCGCGTGTAGGCCCGCTGCTCCATCACCTTCTTCAACTGCCCGTCGACTGGCTCGGCGACGAGCAGGCGCGTCGTGTTCGACCCGATGTCTATGGCGGCGCAGAGCATCCCGGACTCACTCGTCATGTTCCCAGACCGCTCGGATCTCAACCGCGACTAGGCGTTCGGGTGCGAGGCGTCCTCGAACTCTTTGAAGAGGCCGGTGACGACGAAGGCGACTTGCTCGCCGATGTCGACCGCGTTGTCGCCGATCCGCTCGATCGCCCTGGCACCCAGCAGCATCGTCATCGCCCACTCGCGCGAGTCGGGGTCGTCGCCGATCGCCAGCGCCAGGCTGAAGCACTCGCGGTTGAGGTTGTCGACGACGTCGTCCTGGCGGACCAGGTCGCGCGCCATCTCGACGTCGCGATTCTCGAATGCGCGCTTGGACTGGCTGATCAGGGTGCGGGTCTGGCGGCCCATGGTCAGGATCAGCTTCACCATCTCCTCGTCGGCCGGCGGCTCGTTGCCGGTCAGCGGGATCATCTTGCAGACGTTCACGCACTGGTCTCCCATCCGCTCGATGTTCTTCAGCACGTGCAGCAGGGCGGAGATCAAGCGCAGGTCCGTCGCCACCGGCGACTGCGTGGCGAGCAGCGTGATCAGGCTCTGGTGCACCTCGAGGTAGCGGCCGTCGATGCGGTCGTCGTCGGCGATCACCAGCTGCGCCAGCTCGACGTCCTGGTGCTCGATCGCCTCCAGCGTCCGTTCCAGCGAGCCGCTGACCAGCTCCAGCCCGCCCAGCGCGCTTGCCTCGAGACGCTCCAGCTCCTCCTGGTATTCGACCCTGACGGCGGCTTCGGGCATCAGCCGAATCGCCCGCTGACGTAGTCCTCGGTCGCCTGCTCCTGGGGGCTGGTGAAGATCCTCTCGGTGGGCCCGATCTCGACCAGCCGCCCGGGCTTCCCCGTTTCCTCCAGGTTGAAGAAGGCGGTGACGTCGCTGGCCCGCGCCGCCTGCTGCATGTTGTGGGTGACGATCGCGATCGTGTAGCGGTTCTTCAGCTCGCCGATCAGGTCCTCGATCGCCAGCGTGGCGACCGGGTCGAGGGCGGAGCAGGGCTCGTCCATCAGCAGCACCTCGGGCTCGACCGCGATCGCGCGGGCGATGCAGAGGCGCTGCTGCTGGCCGCCGGAAAGGCCCGAGCCGGGCTTGTCGAGCCGGTCCTTGACCTCGTTCCAGAGGTGCGCTCCGCGCAGCGAGCGCTCGACGACCTCGTCCTTCTCCGCCTTCTTCACCCTGCCGCCGTTGAGGCTGAGGCCGGCGGCGACGTTCTCGTAGACCGACATGGTCGGGAACGGGTTCGGCGCCTGGAAGACCATGCCGACCAGGCGCCGCACCTGGACCGGATCGACCCCCTTGGCGTAGATGTCCTGGTCGTCGAGGGTGATCCTCCCCTCGACCCGCGCACCGGGCGTCAGCTCGTGCATGCGGTTGAGGGCGCGCAGGAAGGTCGTCTTGCCGCAGCCGGAGGAGCCGATCAGGGCGGTCGCCTTGTTCGGCTCGATCGTCACCGACACCCCCGCGACGGCCTGGAAGTCGCCGTAGAAGAGATCGACATCGTGCGCCTCGATCCGCTTCGCGCCGCCTTGCGCGGGCCCGGGGGCGGCGTCCGCCCCGTTGGCGGTGGCCGGCGTCTTCAGCGGCGAAGGCACCGCCTCCACCTCGGCTCGGGTCGCGCCCGCTGCTCCTTGCATGGTTCGTCTTCTCCTTATCTCCACGGGGCTAGCGATCGCTCACTATCTGATCTCGGTTCTGTAGTGGCGGTAGACGAAGCGGGCTGCGAGGTTGAGGATCATCACGATAGCGATCAGGGTCAGCGCCGCCGCCCAGGCCCGGTCGTAGGAGGCCTGTTTCATCACGCCGGGGGTCCGGTACTCGCTGTAGGCGTAGACCGCGAGGTTCTGCATGCGGCCTTCGAAGGGGTTGGAGTTGATCGAGTCGACGACGCCGGTCGTCACCAGCAGCGGCGCCGTCTCGCCGACGATGCGGGCGACGGCGATCATCACGCCGGTGACCAGGCCGGCGAATGCCGTCGGCAGGACGACCTTGACGATCGTCCGCCACTTCGGCGTGCCGAGCGCGTAGGACGCCTCGCGCAGGTGGTTCGGCACGATCTTCAGCACCTCCTCGGAGGAGCGGATCACGATCGGGATCATCAATACCGAGAGCGCCACCGAGCCCATCACGCCGAGGCGGATGCCGGGGCCGAGGAAGATCGCGAAGAGGGCGAAGGCGAACAGCCCGGCGACGATCGACGGGATGCCGGTCATCACGTCGACGAAGAAGGTCAGCACGCGACGCAGGCGGCTCTTGCCGCCGTACTCGGTCAGGTAGATCGCCGCCATGATCCCGATCGGCACCGAGATCGCCGCCGTGACCGCGGTGATCACCAGCGTGCCTACGATCGCGTGCGCCGCCCCGCCGCCGCCGATAACGCCGCGCGGCGAGCTGGTGAAGAATTCCCAGCTGAGGCCGGGGATGCCCCGCTTGGCGACCTCGAACAGCAGCGAGAAGAGCGGGATCAGCGCGATCGCGAAGGCGGCAACGATCAACCCGGTCATCACCCAGTTGACCGTCTTGCGGCGCCAGAGCCGGCCGCCGAGGGGCGTGGCGAGAAGCGTGTTGGTTTCCGGCGGCGCCTGCATCTACTGGATGTTCTGACGGGCGATGATCGCCCGTGCGGCGAGGTTGGTGACCAGGGTGATCGCGAAGAGGACGAGGCCGGAGGCGATCAGGGTGTTGACCGCGAGGCCCGAGGACTCGGGGAAGTCGAGGGCGATGTTGGCGGCGATCGTCGACGGGTTCGACTGGCTGATCAGGTTGAACGTCACCACGCCGGAGACCGAGAGGATGATCGTCACCGCCATCGTCTCGCCGAGCGCCCGGCCGAGGCCGAGCATCGCCCCGCTGATGATCGAGGACTTGCCGAAGGGCAGGACGGTCATCCTGATCATCTCCCAGCGAGTCGCCCCTAGCGCCAGCGCGCCCTCCTGCAGCTTGCGCGGCGCCTGCGAGAAGACCTCGCGGGCGACGGCGGAGACGATCGGCAGGATCATCACCGTCAGCACCAGGCCGGCGACGAGCATCGTGCGGCCGGTCGAGGAGGCCGGCCCCGCGAAGAAGGGGAGGAAGCCGAGCTTCGCTTCCAGCCACTCCAGCACTGGCACGGCGGCGGGGCCGAGGACGAAGATGCCCCAGAGGCCGTAGACGATGCTGGGGATCGCCGCCAGCAGGTCGACCATGAAGCCGAGCGCCAGCACGATCCGGCGGGGCGCGATGTGGCTGATGAAGAGCGCCACCGCGATCGCCAGGGGGACGGCGAGCAGGACCGCGATCGACGCGGCGAGGACGGTGCCGAAGGCGAGCGGCGCGATGTAGTCGACCAGGGTCTTGCCTTCGGGCAGCTGAGCGGCGTCGGCGGTCACGGCGGGCAGCGCTTCGATCAGGAGGAAGACCGCCACGCCGGCGAGGAGGAGCAGGATCGTCACCCCGGCCGCCACGGCGAGGTTGGAGAAGATCCGGTCTCCCCGGCGACGCTCGCCGCCAGAGGCGGCGGCGAGCAGCTGTCCCGCGTTGGTCGTCGTGTCCGGGTGCAGCTCCATCGCTCAGGCCCTTGTAACGCGCAGCGGGCCCCGCCGCGAGCGGCGGGGCCCCATTTTGCGCGTAGGTATCAAGACAGCTGCCCGACTAGCCGGTCTGGATCGCTTCGACCGCCGGGGTGACCTTCTTCGTCAGCGCTGCCGAGAGCGGCGCGGAGCCGGCGTTTTCGGCCGCCGCCTTCTGCCCTTCGGCGCCGATCGCGTATTCGAAGTAGGCCTTGACGATCGCCGCTTCGTCGGCCGAGCCGTACTTGGTGCAGCCGATCAGGTAGGAGACGAGGACGATCGGGTAGGTCCCCTGCGATTCGGTCTTGCGATCGAGCTCGTAGGCGAATACGTACTTGCCCTTGCTCAGTTCCTTGTCTTCGGGCGACTCTTCGAGGATCTTCGCCGCCGCCTCGGGCGTCGGTTCGGCGTATTCCTTGCCGACCTTGATCGTGGCGACGCCGAGTTCGCCCGCCTGGCTGGCGTCGGCGTAGCCGATCGCGCCGTCGCCGGCGCTGACCGCTTCGACCACGCCGGAGGTGCCCTGCGCGGCCTCGCCCCCCTTCACCGGCCAGTTGCCTTCGACTTCGTAGGTCCAGATGCTCGGCACTACCTCGGAGAGGTATTCGGTGAAGTTCTCGGTCGTGCCGGACTCATCCGAGCGGTTGACCGGGGTGATGCGGGTATCCGGCAGTTCGACGCCGGGGTTGTCGGCGGCGATCGCCTTGTCGTCCCAGCTGGTGATTTCCTGGTTGAAGATCTTCGCCAGCGTTTGCGGGTCGAGCTGCAGCGATTCGACCCCTTCCAGGTTGTAGATGATCGCGATCGGCGAGACGTAGTCCGGGACCTGGATCAGCTCGCCGCCCTTGCAGCGCTTCGTCGCCTTTTCGAGTTCGTCTTCTTCGGTCGAAAGCGCCGCGTCGCTGCCGGCGTAGGCGACCCCGCCGGAGATGAACTGTTCGCGGCCGCCGCCCGAGCCGACCGGGTCATAGGAGATGGTCACACCCGAGTTTTCGCTCTCGAAGTTCGCGACCCAGGCTTCCTGGGCGGCCTCCTGCGCGGTCGAGCCCGCGCCGGCGACCTGGCCGGACAGCTCACCGGACGAGCCGCCGCTGTCGCTGCTGCCGCAGGCGGCGACGCCGACCGCCAGCACAGCCAGGGAGGCAATGACTGCAATCCATCTCGAGGGACTCACACGGTCTCCTTTGGTCGTTGGACGAAAGCGGCATGCGGGGGCCGCTCGTGGCCACGTTCTCAGCGGGGCGGCGACAGCTTGTTAGGCAGCTGTGTCGAAGATGTAAAAAAGATGTGAAAGAAAGAAACAACCGGGTCGCGCTAGGCGCCGACCTTCTTCGCTTCCGCTTTCGACTTTGCGAGCTGCTTTTCGGTCAGAGGGACGAAGCCGGCCGATTCGGCGAGATTTCCGACGTTTTCGAGGTAGTAGTCAACGAACGCCTTCACCTCGGGCCTCTTCAGCGCCCGGTCGCTCAGATAGAGCAAGAGCGGTCTGCTTAGCGGCGCGTAGGAGCCGTCCTGGGCGGTTTCGGCCGACGGGCCGACGCAGCCCTTGCCGTCGTCGACTTCCAGCGCCTTGACCTTGTCTTCGTTCTGCCTGAAGGAGGAGAAGTTGGCGAAGCCCATGCCGCCAAGGGTGTCTTCGACGGCGGCCACGGTGGCGTCTTCATCGTCGCCAACGTCGTTGTAGTCCTCGCGGGTCCCGCCCGCGACGCCGGTGATCGCTTCGGTGAAGTATTCGAAGCTGGCGGAGTCGATGGCCGGCCCGGACAGCGCCAGTTCCTCGTCGAATTCCTCCTTCAGATCCGGGATTTCGTCCCAACTGGAGATCTTCGAGTCTGCCCCCCAGATCGCGGCCAGCTGTGCAACGGTGAGGCAGCCGACGGGGTTTTCCTTGTTGACCATCACCACCAATACCTCGGTGGCGACCTGGGCGTCCCGATAGGCGATACCCGCTTCCGCGCATTGCTGTTCAACCCGTTCGTCGAACAGCCACGCGGCATCGCTGATGTCGGCCTTGCTGGCGCAGAGCGATTCGAACCCCGCGCCGGTTCCCGCCGTCCCAACGGCCACCCCGACCCTCGGGTTCGACTCCTTGAAGCCTTCGGCGACCGCTTCGGTCAGGGGAGCGATGACGCGCGACCCGTCTACTCGAACCAGGCCCGAGAGGTCGCTGTGCACGGGGGGCGGGGAGGACGATTCGCCGCTCCCGCTGCCAGGGGACGTGCCGCTTCGGCTATCAGGGGACGCTTCATCGTCGCCGCATGCCGCGATGCCGAGCGCCAGCACCGCCAAAGCAACCGTGACCGTCGGCCGTCTCGAGCCGGTCATCGCGATCATCAGCGCAGCGCCTCTTCGGACTGTTCGAGCTGCGCTTCGCCCAGGGGCACGAGCCCGAGCGAGTCGGCTACGCCGCTGGCGTGCCCGAGGTAAAAATCGAGGAACGCGCTCGTCGCGGAATCGTCGAGCGCTTCAGGGGAGGGATAGATGAGCAGCGCCCGGCCAAGCGGGCTGTAAGAGCCGTCCTGCACGGTCGCGTCGCTTGGAAGCACGCAGGTTCCGCTTTCGCTCTCGACTTCAACCGCTTTCACCCCCTTTGAGCCGAGCGGCGGGAAAGAAGAGAAATCGAGGTAGCCGATGCCGCCTTGGGCATTCGCCACGCGAGCGATCGTGGGCGCTTCGTCCTCACCGGCGTCGACGTAGTCTCTCGTCTGCCGGCCTTCGGCGCCGTTGACCGCTTCGGTGAAGTAGGCGAACGTCGCCGATGACGGGGCAGGGCCGAAGCGCTCGATCTTGACCGGGAAAGTGCGGACGCCGTTCACGACCTGGGTCCACCTGGCGATCGGTTGTCTGGGGCGCCAGATCTGCGCCAGCTGTTCCAGCCTGATGCAGGTCTGCGGGTTACGCGGGTTGCGGAGCACGACGATTGCCTGATTGGCCACGGGCGCCTCGGCAAAGCCGATGCCTTCCGCCTCGCACAGCTTGGCCTCCTTGGGCTGAATCGCTCGCGATGCGTCGCTGATGTCGATTTCCCCGCTGCAAAGCCCCTTGAAGCCTCGCCTGGTGTCCGATCGGCTAACCGCGACGTGGACGCCCGGGTGCTGCCGTTCGAACTTCACGGCGAGCGCTCGGGTGAGGGGAGTGACGGCGCCCGAGCCGTCGATTCGAATTCTGCCCCGCAGCTCGCCGCTGGACGATGCGGCGCCGCAAGCCGTTACCGCGGTCGCCGAGGCAATGGCCATGGCAAGGGCCGGAAACCACCTGTGATCGATCACGGTAGGAGGACCGCTCAGGCGGCGGCAAAGGTTCCCAAGCGGTCGCTCGACCCCAGCGTGTAGTCAGGCGGCGCTGAGGTCGGTGCGCACCGCCTCCAGCGGGGCGCTGGGGGCGGCCGCTGGAGTTTCGAGGGTCGCGCCGTCAGCCGGCTCGGGGTCGAAGCGGTAGCCGACGCCGAAGTGGGTGTGGATGTAGCTCCAGCTCGGCGAGAGCTTCTCCAGCTTCTGACGGAGCTTGCGGACGAAGACGTCGACCGAGCGGTCGCCGTGGGCCATCGCGTAGCCCCAGACGCGCTGGTATATCGCCTCGCGCTCGAGCACCTGCCCCTGTGAGTCGGCGAGCAGCTGCAGCAGCTCGAACTCGCGCCTGGTCAGGTCGAGGCTGACTTCGCCGACGAAGGCCTGGAAGCGGTCGGAGCGGATCTCCAGCTCGCCGGCGACGACCGGACCGGCGTCGGCCTGCGGACGTGCCCGGCGGCGGCGGCGCGAGACAGCTTCGACCCGCGCGATCGCCTCTTCGGGATGGCAGGGCTTGGTGATCCAGTCGTCGATCCCGAGTCGCAGGCCGCGGACCCGCTGGGCGACGGTCGAGCGACCGGTGCAGACGACCACGCCGAGGTCGGGAAGCATTCCGCAGACCCGCTCCAGGTAGGGCCAGGCCTCTTCGCCCAGCACGGTCGGGTCGACCAGCAGCGCGTTCAGCTTCATCGCCACCAGCTCCTCGGGTGGGATCGCCCCGGCCAGCGTGCGCTGCTGCCAGCCCGCCGCTTCGGTGCGCTTCGCCAGCACGGTGACGAAGCCGCTGTCGTCATCGATTACCGCGAGCCTGATGGTCTGCTGCGGGTTCACGGGCCGAGCGGGATTGTATGCGGATGCGCGGCCGAACAAAGATCAAATCCCCTGCGTTCACGAGTTTTTCACAAGTCGATCGGCGGAAATTGCGGCAACGATGCCTCCGTAGGGGTTTGGGCCTTATCGAAATGTTCACCCATCGAAGTCAGAGGGCAAGCAAGATGGAGCTCTCACGAGACTCCTCTCTCGTCGCGAACGGCCCGCCTGCCCCGGGCCGTTTGCATTTAGGGCCTGTCTTAGAAGGCGAGGATCAGCGAGCACGCCACCCCGGCGACTATGCAGTAGATGCCGAAGGGGGTGAGGCGGTTGGTCTCGAAGAAGCGGAGGAGGAACTTGACCGCGATGTAGGTGGTGAGCGCCGCGGCGATGGCCCCGGCGAGGGCCGGGCCCCGGACCCCGTTGCCTGCCGTGCCCAGCAGTTCGGGGAGCTTCAAGACGCCGGCCGCGCCGATGATCGGCGTCGCGAGCAAGAACGCGTAGCGGGCGGCGTCCTCGTTCGAGAGGCCGAAGAGCAGACCGCCGCCCATCGTTATCCCGGAGCGAGATATGCCCGGGACGAGCGCGGCCGCCTGCGCCGTGCCGACGCCGAAGGCCTCTCGCCAGGTCAGCTTGGCGATGCGACTGTCGGAATCGCCGAGGTAGTCGCCGGGCCGCGGCGGGCGCCTGCGAAAGCGCTCGAAGATGAGCAACAGGACGCCGTTGAGGACGAGGAAGGCCGCCGCGGTGGAGGCGGAGGCGAAGAGCGTGCGAAGCGGATGCTCGAGCAGCAGCCCGAGCACTCCGGCCGGGATCGTGCCGACCACCAGCAGCCAGCCGAGACGGGCGCCGGTGTCCTCGGCGCCGATCTCGCGATCGCGAAGGGAGCGGCCGAGGCCGCTGAGGATCCGCTTCCAATCATCGAGGAAGATGAAGAAGAGAACGAGAGCCGTCGCGCAGTGCGTGGCGACCAGGAAGGCGAGAAAGAAGTCGTCGTTCTGGTGGATGTCCCAGCCGAAGAGACTCGGTGCGATCACGCCATGGCCGAGGCTGGAGATCGGGAAGGGCTCGGCGATGCCCTGCAGCAACCCGAGGACGATTGCCTGAAAGTAGGAGATCGGGTGCATCGGCGCCGCCGTTCAGGCAGGGCTCGCCTTTGAGGGACCGCTCTGGAACCAGGCGAAGACGAAGCAGGCGAGCGCGACGACGAGGGCGGCGATTCCGTGCTTGGTGTGGTGGTGAGCGGAGCCGGCCTCATGCCCGGGGAAGAACGACGGCAGCGAGCCGGCGGGCTCGACGAAGTAGACGACCGCGATCGCCAGGAAGACGAGGCCGGCCAGGACAGCGGGCACGATCAACTTTGGCCGCTTGGTCAAGGGCGAGATCCTATGCCCTGACCGTGGATGCCGCACGTCTGCTCCTCGGGGCTGACCACTGAGGCGCCGCCTCCGTGCGCTAGATTGCGGGACGTGAGGTCGCCCGCCAGATTCTCCCTAGCCGCCGCCGCACTGTTCGCGGCGCTGGCGATGCCGCTGGCCGCGGCGCCGGCCGCGCTCGCCGACAACGGCGTCGGCCTCGCCGGGCCGACCACCGACAAGACGGTGACCTTCTTCTGCTTCGGCGTGATCGCCTTCTTCGCCGTCCTGGTCATAGTCCTCTCGCTGGTCCAGGGCCGACTCGAGAAGCGCAAGGAAATGCGCCGAGCAACTTTGAACCGCCTGTCCTGAAGGTTGTCAGGCAAGGACGCAGGGAGCGTGGCGTGCTCTGCACGCGAGCGACCAAGGACGCCGCATGACGACCTTCAGGACAGGCGGAAGCCAGACAGAAGGCGTTTCTCCGTCTCGCCCTCGATCCTGGCTGCGACCTCAATCCGACCCTCCAGCGGCGTGTCGCGGATCTTGGTCGCCAGCAGGTCGTCGACCTGGAAGATCCCGGCCGAGTTGTTGAGCTCGATCTCGATCCGCACCGGGCGCTCCTCCCCCGCCTCGATCCGCACCTCGTCGACCGCGGCGGCGGAGATCGAGTGGATGCCCTCCCGGCCGGCCTCGAGCGGCAGCCGGGTGCGACCCTGGGCCATGTCGAGCGCGTCGGCGACGCGGACGACCCCCGCCTCGAGCGTGTAGGGCTCGCCCCTGCGACGGTGCCCGATGATCGCGTGCAGGATCTCCGCGGCGACGATCGTCCGCTTCGGCTCCTTGTAGATGCCCTCCAGCAGCCGCTGCAAGGCGCCGTTGGCCAGAAAGAGGCTGTACGCCTCGTGGTCGGCGCGGTGGATCGACATGCCGACGTCGTGCAGCAGCGCACCGCCGGCGACCACGACCTCGGCGTCGCGAGCCGACATCCCGTGGTCGGCGACGACGGCCGGCTCGACCCCCGCCTTGACCAGCAGCCGCAGCAACCGAAGCGCGATGTTCAGCACGATCTGCGTATGGACCCACGAGTGGTCCGACATGCCCAATCGCTCGGCGTGCACCTGCGACATGTACCACCAGGCCCGCACCTGCTCGTCCTGGTTGACGGCATCCAGGAACTGCTCCAGCTTGCGGTTCCCCCGCGTGGGCGCCCGCACCTCGGCCTCGGCTATCGCCTCCTCGGGCGGCTTGCGAGCGGGGCCCTGTGGATCGGGGGCAGGTACAGCCTCGTCATTCATCTGGCGCATCGTAGGAGGAGGAGCGGGTGTCCGCTCTCCGCGCAGTGGTCAGCCGCAGACCGGCCAGGGACTCGGGCCCGACTGCGAATAGAGCAAGGCGGCTCGATAGTCCTGCTCCGACTCTGAAGCTGCGGCGGGGTCACCCGAGCCGCCGACCGATTCCCAGGTGCCGTAGTCGAACTGGTACTTGCCGCGGTAGCTGCCGTCGGATGAGACAGCAGTGGGGTCGCCGCCGGACTCACAGGCGGCGATGGCATCGAGGGTTTCTTGCGAGACGCCGTCCGGCAGCGTCGCGAAGGCTTCGCGCCGTTCCTTGCGGATTCGAGCGCGACGAGCAGCCTCGATCCGCTGCGCCACATGGTGCATCTCGGCGCGCAGGCTCCGGTGCGGCTGGAAGAGCGGCAAGGCCGGCACGGCGTCGGCCAGGGCGATGCGGGGGGTTGGGCTCTCACCACTTTGGCCCGCGACGGCCAGGGCCGGGAAGGTGACGAGCAGTATGAGTGCAAGGGCTGGATATGTGCGTTTCGTAAGCAAGCGCGGGACCGTGGCGAGGTCCCGGCACCAAAAAGGTGATCGCCCTCACAGAGCTCACATATACGTGCGTATTCACACGTGTGCAGGCACAGGCCGCACATTCGAGTCGCGGGCTGAATGCGATCCTGCGGGATTGCCGACAGCGCCCTTGGGGTCAACAACGGATTGATTCCGCCCGGCGGTGTGAGTAGATGAGGCGGTCCGCAACGGCGTCAGGGGTCCAGTCTCTGCGCTCGTCCATCGATCCGGGGGGAATAATGAGAGCTACCGCGCAGCGACTTCTTGTTGGAATTGCGGCAATCGCGATCACGGCGATCTTTGCCGCCGGATGCGGCAGTGACAGCGGCACGACCACCAGCACCGAGAACGAGGGCGAGCCCGCGGCGGCCACCGGCGGCGGTGGAACCGGGGCGGAAGCCACGCTCTCGATCGCGATGGGGGACTTCTTCTTCGCGCCGAAAAGCACCGCCGCAAAGGCCGGCGCGACCACGATCGAAGCGCCCAACGAAGGCTCGGTCGAGCACGAGCTGGTGCTGTTCAAGACGAACATGAACCCGGCCAAGCTGCCGACCGAAGCCGGTGGCGGGGTAGACGAGGAGAAGATGGACCAGATCGCCGAAGAGGGCGGCGAGATCCCCGACGTCGAGGCCGGCGAGACCAAGTCCAACAAGTTCAACCTGACCCCGGGCAGGTACGTCATCTTCTGCAACCTGCCCGGTCACTACGCCCAGGGCATGTACGGAACCCTCACCGTCACCAAGTAGCCGCTCGCCGCGCCCAACCGCAATCATCCCTACATCGACGGTCAGCCCCCGACCTCACGCCTCCTCCTCGCCTGCCCGGACCAGCCCGGCCTGATCGCCGCCGTCAGCGGCTTTCTCGCCGATGCCGGGCGCAACATCGTCGACGCCGACCAGCACTCGAGCCGCGAGGGGCGCTTCTTCATGCGGATGGCCTTCGAGCCGGCCCCCGCGGCCGAGCGGGAGGGGCTCTACCGGCGCTTCGCGGAGGAGATCGCCGGGCCGCTGCGGATGGAGCACCGCTTCGCCGAGTCCGACGAGCGCCGGCGGCTGGCGATCATGGTCTCGCGCGAAGACCACTGTCTCTCCGACCTGCTCTGGCGCTGGCGCAGCGGTGAGCTCGGAGCCGAGGTCGTCGCGGTGGTCTCCAACCATCCCGACCACGCCGACCAGGTGTCCTCGCTGGGGCTCCCCTTCCACCACGTGCCGGTGGGCGAGGACAAGGGGAGCGCCGAGGCGCGGGCGCTGGAGCTGATCGGCGAGGTCGACCTGCTCGTCCTCGCCCGCTACATGCAAGTCCTCTCCGCCGGCTTCCTGCGCCGGATCGGCGCGCCGGCGATCAACATCCATCACAGCTTCCTGCCCGCCTTCGTCGGCGCCGACCCCTACGCCCGCGCCCACGAGCGCGGCGTCAAGCTGATCGGCGCGACCGCCCACTACGTGACCGAGGAGCTGGATGCCGGGCCGATCATCGACCAGGACGTGACCCGGGTCAGCCACCGCGACGAGATCGACGACTTGATGCGAATCGGACGCGACATCGAGCGCCTCGTCCTCGCCCGCGCGGTGCAGGCCCACCTCGACGATCGCGTCCTGCTGGACGGCGACCGCACGATCGTCTTCTAAGACCGGCGGCGATCGCCGCCCTGCACTACCGCGAGGAGCTTTTCCCGGATCCGCGAGAGTTCCGCCCGGAGCGCTTGGGCACGCTGGTCAGCCTCGACCGGCCGCTGGGCTAGGGGAGGCAGCCTCGGCTTCGGCCGCCTCCCACTGCTCGTAGAGCTCGGCCACCGCCTGCTTCGCGGCGGCGTGGCGGGCTTCGGCGCGCTCGGCGCGACCGGGGCTCGACCACGCTTCGGGATCCGACAGCTCCTCCTCCAGCGCCCGCAGATCGGCCTCCGCCCGCTCGATCCGCTCGGCGAGGCGGCCGGCCTTGCGCGCCGCCTTCTTCGCCGCCCGGCCGGCGTTGCGCCCGCTCGCGCTCGCCGGCTCCGGCTTGACCGCCCGTGCCGTCGTCTCGGCCGCCGCTTCGCGTTCGTCGCGCTCGCGCTGGTAGGCGGCCCAGCCGGACTGGTGGCTGCGCAGCTCACCCTCCTCGCAGACGAGCGTGCGGGTGCCGACGGCCTCCAGCAGGGCCCGATCGTGGGAGACGAGAACGACCGCTCCCTCGAAGGCCAAGAGCGCGTCCTCGAGCGCCTCACGGCTCTCCAGGTCGAGGTGGTTGGTCGGCTCGTCGAGGATCAGCACGTTGGCGCCGGAGGCGACCAGCATCGCCAGCGAGAGCCGCCGCTGCTCGCCGCCGGAGATCTCGGCGAGCTGCTTCTCGACCTCGGCGCCGGAGAAAAGGAAGCTGCCGAGCAGGTCGCGCGCCCTCTGACCGCTGAGACCGGTCTCCCGCTGGGCCGCATCGAGCACCGTCCCCTCCCCCGCCGCCGTGTCGGCATGCTGGGAGAGGTAGCCGACCTTGACGTTGTGGCCGCGCCGCACCGAGCCGGCAGCCGGCTCGCGGCGCCCGGCCAGGGTTTCGATCAGCGTCGTCTTGCCGGCGCCGTTGGGGCCGACGAGGACGACGTGCTCGCCGCGCTCGACTTCGAGCCGGGCGTCGGAGAGCAGCGTGCGCCCCGGCACCTCGATCGTCGCCCCGACGAGCTTCAGCACGACCCTGCCCGGCCGCTCGGGCTTGACGAAGGAGAAGCGCAGGTTGCGGCGGTCGCGGTGCTCGGCCTTCGCCCCCTCGCGCTTGATCCTCTCGATCTGCTTCAGCCGCGACTGCGCCTGGCGCGCCTTGGTCGCCTTGTAGCGGAAGCGCTCGACAAAGCGCTCCATACGGGCGATCTCGGCCTCCTGGCGCTCGATCGCCTTGCCGCGGGCGATCTCGCGGGCGGCCTGCTCCTTGCGCCAGGCGTGCCAGGGGCCGGCGAAGAAGCGCGCCCGCTTGGCGTCGAGCTCCAGCACCGAGGTGCCGACCGCCTCGAGGAACCAGCGGTCGTGGGCGACGAGGACGACGGCGGCGTCGAGCTCGGTGAGATAGCGCTCCAGCCACTCCAGCGAGGGGATGTCGAGGTGGTTGGTCGGCTCGTCGAGGAGAAGCAAATCGGGGCGGCCGGCCAACGCCCGTGCCAGCGAGGCGCGGGTCAGCTCGCCGCCGGAGAAGGTCGAGAGGGGCCGCTCCGTCTCCTCGCCGCCGAAGCCAAGGCCGCGCAGGACGGCGATGACGCCGTCGCGCCAGCGGTAGCCGCCGCCGTGCTCGAGCCGCTGCTGGGCGGCGGCGTAGGCGGCGAGCGTCTCCTCGCCGGCCTCCTCGGCCGCCATCGCCGTCTCGAGCCGCTTCAGCTCGGCCTCCGTCGCCAGCATCTCCCTGCGTCCGGAGAAGACGTACTCGCCCAGTGAAACCGCCGGCTCGCGGGGTGGGCGCTGGTCGTGCAGGGCGACGCGTGCGCCCTTCCGCAGGACGACGCTGCCGGTGTCTGGGGAGAGCTCGCCCGCCAGCAGTCGCAGCAGGGTCGACTTGCCGGCGCCATTGCGGCCCGAGAGCGTCATCCGTTCGCGCGGCTCGAGCTTGAAGGAGACGCCGGCGAACAGCAGCTCGCCGCCCATGTGGACGTCGAGGCTGGTTGCGGCCGCGATCGCCATCCGACTTACGTTACGAGACCGCGGCCCAAGGCATCCAGGGGTGAAACGCCCTACGTCAGCAGGGTGAGGACGCCACGGGCGACCATCAGGGTCCCCAGCACCAGGGCCACGCGGACCCCCCAGATGCGGCCGCGTTCACGCAGCTTGAGCTTGAAGCGCTCGACCGCCCTGGGCGTCCACTCGGGCGCGAAGGTGTACGCGAGCAAGGGAATCTCGAGCAGCATCAGCATGATCAGGTTGAAGGCGAGGATGACGGCGACGGTGACTGGGTCGGTGAGGTTTTCGTCGGCGATCCGGTGGAGGGCGGTGATGTAGGTGGCGCCCGGCAGGGTGAGGAGAGCGCCGACGACGAAGGTGGTGCGTGCCGAGCCGCGGCCCAGCGCCTGCTGCCAGCGCGGTGGGCCGGTGGGTCCCTTGGCCGCCTTGCGCTCGCGTCGCCGCTCGACCAGCCGCTGGTCGCGCCCGGAGTGGAGAACGAGGGCGACGGCGAGCGCCAGGCAGCCGAGCACGATGTCCGCGCCAGGGCCCAAGGTGGCCTTGGTCGTGCTCACCAGGCCCGAGTGGCGCAGGGTAAAGACGATGACGAGACCGAGCGTGACGCTGGTCATCGCCGCGCCCAGCAGGTAGCCAAGCAGCAGCCGCTTCGGGTGCGGCAGCACCAGCATCACCGTCGTCGCCGCCAGCAGGGTCGGATAGAGCGCGGCGAGGAAGGCCAGGAAAAAGACATCGCCCATCGCGCAGTGACCCTACTTTGCGCGGAACTCAACACAAACATTTTGCATTTGACGCGCCACTTGCGCGCCGGTGAACCCTACGGTGCGGCCATGGCACCCTGCGACGCAGGAAGCGCTCGCGAACTGCTCGAAGCGGTGGTCGCCGCCTTTGCGGTACTCGGTGGGCTCATGGCTTACTTCAGCGGATATTTCGCGGCTCAGGCAATCGCCGAGGGTCAACCCCTTCATGTCATAGCTCAGCAAGTCAATGAAGGGGTTGGCGAGGGCTTCGTCAAGGGCGTGCTGCCCGCGATCTTGGCGCTTATCATCGTGGTGTGGAGTTAATGGAGCGCTTGACCGGTTTTCCCTGGGGCTCATTCGCGATGAGCGCGATCACGACCGCAATCGCGGCTGTCGCGATCTTCGCCTTCGGGGCTCCGGCCTGGATCCTGATACCGGTGACCTTGGTGGGCGGGACGCTTCACTTGGAGATGCGCTCCTGGGTTGAGCGCCAGCGCGAGCCCCGGGAATAGCGCATCAGCAGAGATGCTTGGCAGCGATCTGGTCAATCGTGCCCTTGGTGCGGATCGTGTTCGGGCCGAGGAACGAGGCCTCCGAAGCGGCGATGACTTTCGCCTTGAAGGGCTGGTGCCGGCCGGTGCTCTCGAAGATCACATTGCCGCTGGCGCGGAAGGTTGCGACATCCCCGCAACCGAGTGCCTCGCAGTGCGCCAGCAGCGCGTCGTTGGTGATGCGGCGCCCACCGAGGCTCATCCCGCGAAACCACATGGAGGCGGCCGGAATCGAACCGGCGTGTCTGGTCGTAGCGCGAAGGCTTCTACAGGCTTAGCCGGCGCTTGAGTCTCGTCTCCCGGGGTCCGCGCCGGCGGGCACTGCGGGAGACAGAGCCCTCTGAGATTTCCCCTGGTGGACGGGGCGATCCACCCGGGTGAGCCCGCATTTGAAGCCGGGACCCCCCTCCGCGGGCGGGAGAGGGCCGACTCTCGCTCACCTAGATCTAACTAGGCAGCGAGGGCGAACTCATGGTCCGCACGTATTGGTTGTTGCCGGTGTTTTACGAGGCCTCCGGCCACCTCGACCTGCGACCGTTCGCACGGACCGACCAGATCGAAGCCTGTCGCCCCCGTGCTATGTGTCTTCCGATTGTACGGTGTCGGCGATGAGCGAGCGCGAATTCGACGCGATCGTGATCGGCGCCGGTGCTCCGGGCGAGGTCTGCGCGGGACGTCTGGCCGACGGCGGGCTCTCGGTGGCGATCGTCGAGAGCCACCTGGTCGGCGGCGAGTGCTCCTACTACGCCTGCATGCCCTCGAAGGCCCTGCTTCGCCCGGGCGAGCTGCTGGCCGAGACGCGCCGGGTTCCCGGCGCAAGCGCCGCGGTGACCGGCGACCTCGACCCGCGGGGGGTGCTCGACCGTCGCGACGAGGTGATCCACGATCGCGACGACTCAGGGCAGCTGCCGTGGCTGCGCGAGCATGGGATCGAGCTCTTCCGCGGCGAGGGCAGGCTGGAGGGAGAGCGTCGCGTCGTCGTCGGCGAGCAGGCGCTGAATGCCGGTAGGGCGATCGTCGTGGCGACCGGCAGCGGCGCCGCGATGCCGCCGATCGAC
>Ga0075433_10001109_pt1 | contig 19442 bp, 18 predicted proteins | sample RhiMethybrSRZTD2_FD_75299 | JGI IMG/M metagenome (GOLD analysis project Ga0075433, IMG submission 75299) | Populus rhizosphere microbial communities from Tennessee, USA - Rhizosphere MetaG P. TD hybrid SRZTD2 | ecosystem: Host-associated > Plants > Roots > Rhizosphere > Soil | place: USA... | reverse complement strand
CCCGATCGAGATCGCCGGCGTGAGCAACGCTGCCTTCCTCAAGGCCGCGATCAACGAGATGCGCGCTGCGCGCGGGCAGGAGGAGCTCGACGCCATGGAGATGCTCGAGCTGCTCGAGAAGAAGCTCGCGCTCGTCGAGATGGACCGGAGCTTCCTCAGCCGGCCGGTCAACGAGGGCTTCTCCGGCGGCGAGAAGAAGCGCAACGAGATTCTCCAGATGGCCGTGCTCGAGCCGAAGCTCGCCATCCTCGACGAGACCGACTCGGGACTTGACATCGACGCGCTCAAGATCGTCGCGCAGGGTGTGAACCGCCTGCGGCGACCGGACAACGCGATCATCCTCGTGACGCACTACCAGCGCATCCTGAACTACGTCGAACCCGATCACGTGCACGTGCTCGTCGATGGCCACATCGTGAAGTCGGCGGGCAAGGAGCTGGCGCTCGAGCTCGAGCGCAAGGGCTACGACTGGGTCAAGGGACAGCCGGCGCCCGTCCAGCCGGCGGCGTAGGCGATGAGCATGTCCACCGCAGTCGCCAGTACCGATCGCTACCTCGCGGAGTTCGAGCGCCTCGAGCGCCGAAGCTCCACGCGCGCACCCGCGTGGCTGGCTGAGCTGCGGCGCTCCGCCATGGAGCGCTTCGTTGAGCGCGGCTTCCCGACGACGCGCGACGAGGACTGGCGCTACACGAACCTCGCGGCCCTGGCGGGGACGCCGTTCGGCACGGCGAGCTCGGCCGCTCCCGATGCCGTGTCCAGCAAGACGGTTCAGCGATCGGTGATCGGCCCGAGCGCCTGGCCTCGCCTGGTCTTTGTTGACGGGCGATACGCGCCCAGACATTCGTTCGGGCAGTCGCTGCCAGGCGGCGCCCGGCTATCGAGCCTCGCCGAAGCGATGACCGACGACGAGGAGCTAGTCGAGCGACATCTGGCGAGACATGCCAGCTCGCCGGCCGACGTCTTTGCAGCTCTCAGCACGGCATTCGTGGAAGACGGCGCCCTGCTGCACATCCCGGCCGAAGCGGTGATTACAGCGCCGATCGAGCTGGTGTTCCTCACCACGCAGGCCGGTGTCCTGTCTCAGCCGCGGATCCTGATCGTCGCCGGCCCGCACAGCCGTTTTACCGTCGTGGAGCGCTACGTCGGGCTCGCCGCCGAAGCGTCCTTCGTCAACGCCGTGACCGAGATGGCGCTGGGCCCGGGCGCCTCGGTGGACCACTACGTCCTGCAAGAGCAGAGCGCCGCGACATTCCACATCGCAGGGATTCACGCCGATCTGGAGCGCGACAGCGCGTTCTCGACGTGCGAAGCGACCTTCGGGGCGCGGCTCGCCCGGACGACGCTCGACGTACGGTTCGGCGGCGAAGGCGGCCGTGCCTCGCTGGCCGGCCTCTACGTCGCGGGCGGTCATCAGCACGTCGACCACCACGTGACGGTCGACCATGCGGTGCCGCGCTGCTCGAGCCGGCAGCTCTACAAGGGCGTGCTCGACGGCTCGGCGCGCGCCGTCTTCGACGGGCGGATCATCGTGAGACCGAATGCGCAGAAGACCGACGCCGCGCAGACCAACAAGCATCTGCTGCTCTCCGACGGCGTCGAGGTCGACAGCAAGCCTCGGCTCGAGATCTACGCGGACGACGTCAAGTGTACCCACGGCGCCGCCGAAGGGCAGCTGGCGCCGGAGGCGATTTTCTATCTGAGGAGCCGCGGCCTCGACGAGCCCGACGCGCGGCGGTTACTAACCCTCGGGTTCGTACGAGAGGTCATCGACCGGATCACCGTGGAGCCGATCCGGAGCTATCTGGATCGCGCGCTCGAGGCACGGCTCGGCAAGGAACGCGTCAGCAAGGAGATTCGATGAGCACGATCACTCGATCCGCGCAAGGGCCCGCTGCCACCGGCTGGGACGTCGCGCGCATCCGCCAGGATTTCCCGGCCCTGCACCAGGAGATCCACGGTAAGCCGCTGGTCTATCTGGACAACGCCGCGACCACTCAGAAGCCGCAGGTCGTGATCGACGCGCTGAGCGCGTACTACACGCGAGACAACGCCAACGTGCACCGGGGCGTGCACCTGCTCAGCGAGCGCGCCACCGACGCGTACGAGAGCGCCCGCCGTCGCATCCAGCGCCATCTGAACGCCGCGTCGCATCGCGAGATCGTGTTCGTACGTCAGGCCACGGAAGCCATCAACCTCGTGGCCGCGAGCTTCGGCCGCATGGCCGTCGGTGCGGGCGACGAGATCGTGATCTCGGCGATCGAGCATCATGCCAACATCGTGCCCTGGCAGATGCTCTGTGAGGAAAAGGGCGCCCGTCTCAAGGTGGTGCCCGTCGACGACCGCGGCGATCTGATCATGGACGAATATGCTGGCTTGCTCGGCCCGCGGACGCGGCTGGTGGCGATCACCCAGGTGTCGAACGCGCTGGGCACGATCACGCCGATCGAGGAGATCATTCGGCTCGCGCATCGCGAGAACATTCCGGTTCTGGTCGACGGCGCCCAGGCGGCGCCGCACCAGGCGGTGGACGTGCGGGCGCTCGACTGCGACTTCTTCGTCTTCTCCGGTCACAAGACGTACGGCCCGACGGGCATTGGCGTCCTCTACGGCAAGGAGACCTGGCTCGAGCGGATGCCGCCCTACCAGGGCGGCGGCGACATGATCAAGATGGTCACGTTCGAGAAGACCATCTACAACGATCTGCCGTACAAGTTCGAGGCCGGCACGCCGCACATCGCGGGCGCGATCGGCCTAGCCACGGCGCTCGACTACCTCGACGGGCTCGGCCTCGATCGCATCGCGGCCTGGGAGCACGAGCTCCTCGAGTACGGGACCGAGCTGCTCCAGGCGGTGCCCGGCGTCCGGCTGATCGGGACGGCGCGCCGCAAGGCGGCAGTGCTCTCGTTCGTCCTCGACGGGATCCATCCGCACGACGTCGGCACGATCCTCGACCACGAGGGCGTGGCCGTGCGGGCCGGGCACCACTGCGCGATGCCGGTCATGGACCGCTTCGGCGTGCCGGCGACCGTGCGCGCGTCGCTCGGTCTCTACAACACGCCGGCGGAGCTCGACACGTTGGCGACCGCCGTCCACACGGCGCGGGAGATCATCGGCGGATGAGCGAGCTGCGCGAGCTCTATCAGCAGGTGATCCTCGACCACAACCGAAAGCCGCGGAACTTCCGCGTGCTCGAGGACGCCAACCGTACGGCCGACGGTTACAACCCGCTCTGCGGCGACCAGATCAAGCTTTATCTGGCGGTGGAAGACGGCGTCATCAAAGACGCGGCGTTTCAGGGCAAGGGCTGCGCCATCTCGAAGGCGTCGGCCTCGATGATGACCGCCGGCGTGATCGGCAAGCGTGTGGACGAAGCCGAGGCCTTGTTTCAGCGCGTTCACGCCATGCTGACCGCGGCGCCGTCGCCCGGCGATACCGCCGGCGAGGGCCTCGGCAAGCTGGCGGTCTTCTCGGGCGTCCGAGAGTTCCCCAGCCGCGTCAAGTGCGCCGTCCTTCCGTGGCACACGTTGCGTGCGGCGCTCAGCGGGGCCGCCGAGCCGGTGTCGACGGAGTGACCCAAACGCGAGAGGGAAAGATGGCCGACCCAGCCGTGATCGAGCGCGACGTGATCCAGGCGCTGCACCGGTGCTACGACCCCGAGATCCCGGTCGACATCTACGAGCTCGGCCTGATCTACGGGCTCCGTGTCGCACCGGACGGAGCGGTCGAGGTCCGCATGACGTTGACGGCACCCAACTGTCCCGCGGCTCAAGAGCTGCCGGCTGAAGTGGAGCGCGCGGTGCGCGCGGTTCCCGGCGTCACCGATGCGCGCGTCGAGATCACCTTCGACCCGCCCTGGGACTCTTGCCGGATGTCCGACGCTGCGAAGCTGAAGCTCGGGATGCTGTAACGCGCGACGGACACGCTACGGGGCGACGCCCCACACGCGTTTCACCAGGAGCCCGATGGTGAACGTGATGCCGACGGCCGACGTGATCGTCACCAGATTCGCCGCGACCCGCCGCTTCATCTCCATGCCGGACAGGAACGACAGCACCATCGACACGATGATGATCAGGCTTCCCGCCATGAGCACGGACGGCCAGACCGTGGTCGCTCCGGCGAGCACGGGAAGAACCGGAACGAGCGCGCCGGCGAAGTAGCTCGTGCCCACGACCAGGGCCGAGCGCACGGGGCTCTCGCTGGCTTCCTCCTGCCGATCGGGCTCTCCGAGAAAGCGCCGGCGCGCCGCCTCGGTCGCCCGAATCTCCGCCTCCGAATCCACCGCGGCCCAGGCGCCCGCCGCCATCGAGAGCGCGCCCGCCACCGCCACGGTGATCGAGGCCATCAGCACCGCGGCGGCGCTGCCGAGTGCCGCGAAGAAGCCGCTGACGGCGCCGAGAATCTCGATGAGCCCGTCGTTCAGGCCGAGAAAGATGTTGCGGACCCGCTCCGGGTTGAGCTGAAGCTCGGTCGTGCTGGTCACCACGGCGTCCTCGTGCTTGAACTCGTCCTCCAGAATTTCGCGTACGGCCGCCGCGCGCGGCCCGTCGCCGTAGGTGCTCCAGACCTTCAGATACTTCCGTACGCCGTAGACCTCGATGGCTTCGAGAGCGAGATGAATCGCCGGCGCGCCGAACAGTCGGCAGACCAGGACGATCAGCTGGAGCTTCAGTCGCCGCACCAGATCCAGGCGCTCGACGCGCAGGCTGAAGAAGTCCTGCCAGAAGTGGAAATGATGCTCCTCGATCGGGATGAGCCGATCGAGGATTCCCTGCAGGTGATCCGGCGCGAGCCGCCGCAGCCTCTGATACAGCGACAGATCGAACAGCTCGTCGAGCACGAGCCGCCGCGCCAGTCGCCGATCCGCCCTGTCGAACGCGTCCATCGGCGCAGCGGCTCGGTCCAGACCGGCGCTCAGCTCCGGCGAACGACGCGGTCGGTCTTCACCGGCTCGAATCGACCGGTCCGAACGATCGTCCACAGCACGCGCCAGGCACCGCGGGTGGCCAGGAGCCAGTAGGTCTGGCAGCGGAAGATCCCCCAGAACCTCGCCTTCAACGTGGTGCGGGTGACGTCGACGCGGCGCGGAAAGTGCGGGGCGAGGCTCTCGATCATGTCCTGGGTCACGATGCCGCCGACCCAGATCGTGAGCCCGAGCGAGATCGACGGAAACGCCACGCCCAGGAGGAACCACACCGGGTGATACGAGAATCGATACGCGAGGTGCCAGCCGAGGAAGCCGAGCGCGGGATAGACGACCGCGGCGATGGGCCACTCGACCACCTTGTTGCCGACGTGCCGCGCGAGCTGTGCGAAGTTGTACGCCGTCGGCCGTGCGCGCCACACGCCGCGCAGGAACGCGATGTCGTCGAGCACGCCCTTGTACCAGCGCGCGTTCTGCCGCACCATGCCGGCGTTCGTCTCCGGCATGTCGACCAGCTCCAGCATCGGCATCGCGGCCATCAGCACGTTGCGCGCGCCCAGCGCGTAGCCCAGCGTCGAATCCTCCGTCGCGCCCGACGTCGGAAATCCGCCGACGCTCTGCAGCGTATCGAGCCGCACGAACTGGTTGTGGCCCAGGCAGATCTGCGAGCGCCGAAAGCAGAGCTCGAACAGCGGGCGCACCAGACGCCCCAGTCGCGGGGCGCGCGCCTCGAGCCGCGCGAAGGCCGCGATGCGCCGCCGCTCGTTGATCAGCCGCGCGATCGAGACGCGGATGAAGATCGACGACTGCTGCACGGCGCACACACGTCCGCGCGCGTCGAGCCGGGCGAAGTTGGCCAGCGAGAGCGTGACCCCCTGATAGGCGAGCTGGCCTCGTTGCTTCGCCAGATCGGCGGCGATCCAGCGATAGATGTTCGGATCGGGGAGCGAATCGGCGTCGCTGAGCCCGATCCAGACGCGTGCCGGATCGTAGCGGAGGTCGAGCAGCGGCTTGAGCACTTCGGGCCGGAGCGCCCAGTTGAGCTGCTGCGGCTTGCGGCCCTCGCCCGGCATCGCGACCACCGAGAGCATCTTCTGCTGCCAGGGCGGCAGCCCTTCGCGGAAGCGTCGGACCAGCTCGGCGGTCGAGACACCCATCGCCGGGTGCGGCGCGTGTTCTTCGGCCTCGCGCGTCGCGACCACCACGTGCAGCTTGGCGTGCGGATAGCACGACTCGAGCAGCGCGCGCAGGGTCGTCGCAATCTCGGGCTCGTGCCAGGCGGGAACCAGGTGCACGAAGACGGGCGCGTTCGGATCGCGCTCCAGCGCGGCCTCATCGGGCAAGGTCGCGAGCTTCGCGTACGCTTCCTCGACGAAGCGGCACGTGGTGAGCATGCCCTTCCAGTCGAGCAAGAGCTTGAAGGCCGCGCGGCCATTCACGAGCAGAGCCACCCAGAACATCGCGAACCAGAACCACCCGGTGCCCCAGAGCCAGGCCCAGAACGCGTCCACGGCGAGCTAGCGAGTCGGCGCCGGCGCCTGCGGCGAGCTCTGCGACGGGAACTTCAGCACGGTCTCGCCCTCCCGGACCATTCCCATTTCCTCGCGGGCGAGCTTCTCGATGTAGAGCGGATCGTTGCGCAGGCGGTCTACCGTGCGCGTGAGATCGGCCTGCTTGGCCCGGAGCGCGTTCAGCTCGCGCTCGACGGCCTGCATGTCGCGCCGCATGTGCCAGGCGCGCACCGATTCCTTCACGCCGAATACGGCCAGGCCTACCGCAAGCGCCACCATCGCGAAGGTGCCCAGGCGCTGCGGGCTCAGCCGCTGGTCCTCGGCCCGGCGCGCCCTCACCGCGCGATGCGGGTGTAGAGGGAGCGCCCTGGCCACGATGCGGCGTGGCCCAGCTCTTCCTCGATGCGCAGCAGCTGGTTGTACTTCGCGGTCCGCTCGCTCCGTGCGACCGAGCCGGTCTTGATCTGGCCGGCGTTGACCGCGACGGAAAGATCGGCGACGAAGGTGTCCTCGGTCTCACCCGACCGATGGGAGATGACGGTGCCGTAGCCGGCGCGCTTGGCCAGCTCGATGGCCTCGAGCGTCTCGGTGAGCGTGCCGACCTGGTTCACCTTCACGAGCACGGCGTTGGCGAGCCCGTTCTTGATCGCCTGCTGGATGATGGCCGGATTCGTCACCAGAAGATCGTCGCCCACCAGCTGGACGCGGCCGCCGAGCTTGCGCGTCATCGCGCCCCATCCGGCCACGTCGTCTTCGCCCAGGCCATCCTCGATCGACACGATCGGATAGCGATCGACCAGTTGCTCGTAGCGGTGGATCAGCTCCTCGCTCGAGAGTACCAGGTTCTCGCGGCGCAGCCGGTAGCGGCCGCCCGGCTCGGCGAACTCGCTCGCGGCCACGTCGAGGGCCAGGAAGACGTCGCCGCCGGGCCGGTAGCCGGCCTTCTCGATCGCCTGTAAGAACAGATCGAGCGCGGCGGTATTGCTGGCCAGGTTCGGCGCGAAGCCGCCCTCGTCGCCGACGCCGGTCGCCAGGCCCTTGTCGTGCAGGATCTCCTTGAGCGTGTGGAAGATCTCGGCGGCCATGCGCAGCGCGGTTGAGAAGTTCTCGGCGCCGGCCGGCACCAGCATGAACTCCTGGAAGTCGATCCCGTTGTCGGCGTGCGCGCCGCCGTTGAGCACGTTCAGCATCGGCACCGGCATGAGCCGGGCGCCGACGCCGCCGAGGTAGGCGTACAGCGGGAGCCCGGCGTCGTCCGCCGCCGCCCGCGCCACCGCGAGCGAGACCGCGAGGATCGCGTTGGCGCCGAGCGCCGATTTGTTCGGCGTGCCGTCGAGCTCGAGCAGCGCCTGGTCGAGCGCCGCCTGCTCGGAGGCTTCCATCCCCTCGACCTCGGGCGCGATGGTTTCCTCGACATTGCGCACGGCCTGGCGCACGCCCTTGCCGCGATAGCGCTGGCCGTCGCCGTCGCGCAGCTCGATCGCCTCGCGCTTGCCGGTCGAGGCGCCCGAGGGCACCGCGGCCCGGCCCCAGGCGCCGGATTCGAGCTGCACTTCCACCTCGACCGTCGGATTGCCGCGCGAATCGAGAATCTCGCGCGCGTAGAGCCCTGTGATCGACGACACTAGCTCTTCCTCTCCACGACGAAGTCCGCCAGCGCGCAGACGGGCGCCGATCGGGCGCCGAACACGGCGAGTCGGCTCTTCGTGCGTTCTATGAGTCTCCGCGCCTCACGGCGTGAGGCCTCGATGCCGTGCAGCGCGGGATAGGTCACCTTCTGTTTGCGCTCGTCGCTCCCGGCCGTCTTGCCGAGCGTCTCGAGACTCCCCTCCACGTCGAGGATGTCGTCGACGATCTGGAACGCGAGGCCGAGACTCTGCCCCGCGTCGCGGACGGCGGCCAGCGCGGCCGCGTCGGCGCCGCCCAGGCGCGCTCCCACCGAGAGCGAGGCGCGGATCAGCGCGGCGGTCTTGTGCACGTGGATGTACTCGAGCTGCTCGGGCGTGATCGTCTTGCCCTCCGATTCGATGTCCACGACCTGGCCGCCCACCATGCCGACGGTACCGGCCGCCTCGGCGATCTCGGCGACCACGTCGCACACGACCTTCGCGTCCACGCCGGCGAGCGCCGCATTCTCGGCCACGAGCTGGAACGCGTAGGTGAGCAGCGCGTCGCCCGCCAGGATCGCGATCGCGTCGCCGAATACCTTGTGATTGGTCAGCCGGCCGCGGCGGTAGTCGTCATCGTCCATCGCCGGCAGATCGTCGTGGATCAAGGAGTACGTGTGGATCATCTCGAGCGCGCACGCGGTCGGCATCACCGAGCTCGGCTGGGCGCCGACCAGCTCGGCGCCGGCGATCACGAGGACCGGCCGCAACCGCTTGCCACCGGCCAGCACGCTGTAGCGCATGGCGCGATGCACCGAGGGCGGCGGCGTGTCCTCCGCGGGCAGGAAGCGATCGAGCGCGGCATCGACGAGCCTCTGCCGCTCCTTCAGATAGGCGTCGAGGTCGAAGGCGCTCACTGATCCCTCTCGGGCTCCAGGGCGAACGGTCGAGCACCCAGCGCGCCGCTCTCGTCCTTGGTGAGCACCTCGATGCGCTTCTCGGCATCCTCCAGGTAGCGCGCGCAGCTCCGCGCCAGCCCGATGCCTTCCTCGAAGATCTTCAGCGATTCCTCGAGCGGCAGATTGCCGGTCTCGAGCCGGCCGACGATCTGCTCGAGCCGCGACAGACAATCCTCAAACTTGAGGTCGGTCATCCTGCTCCCTCGTGGCCGTCACGCGCGCATCGAGGCTGCCGCGGTGCAACAGCACGCGAATCGTCTCGCCAATGGTCACCTGCGCCGGGCTGTGCACGACCTCGCCGGCGGGCGTCCGGGTCAGGCTGTAGCCGCGCCCGAGCACCGCCAGCGGTGAGAGCGAATCGAGCCGGCCAACGGTGGCCACGAGGGCGTGGCGCGCGCGATCCCGCCGGCGAGTGAGCGCCGTCAGCATCCGCGAGCGCAGATTGTCGAGTCGATGGCGGTCGCGGGCCACCCGCGCTACCGGGTCCGAGGCGCGCAGCGCCCGGGTCGCCAGCGCGACGCGGTGGTTGGCGCGGCCGAGCTCGTTGCGCATCTCGCGGCGCAGCCGCGCGGTCAGCTCGTCGACTCGGCGCTCCAGATCGCGCAGCGGCCGGGCGGCGAAGCGCTCGAGGCGGGCCCGCAGCTGGCCGAGGCTGTCGACCACCGCCTGTTTCTCGCGCACGACCAGCTCGGCCGCGGCGGAGGGCGTCGGCGCGCGCAGGTCGGCGACGAAGTCGGCGATGGTGAAGTCCACTTCGTGCCCGACCGCCGAGATCACCGGCACCTTCGAGCCCGCGATCGCGCGCGCGACACTCTCCTCGTTGAAGGCCCAGAGATCCTCGAGCGAGCCGCCGCCGCGCCCCACGATGATCACGTCGACACCGCCGAGCGCGTTGAGGTCGCGCAGTCCCTGGGTGATCTCCTCGGCCGCGCCCTCGCCCTGCACCCGGCACGGCGCGACCACGATGTGGAGCTCGCCGAAGCGCCGGCCGATCACGCGGAGCATGTCGCGGATGGCCGCGCCGCTGGGCGACGTCACGATGCCGATCTTGCGCGGGAATCGCGGCAATTCGCGCTTGCGCGCCTGATCGAAGAGGCCTTCGGCCTGCAGGCGCGTCTTCAGCTGCTCGAACGCCAGCTGGAGCGCGCCGAGCCCCTTGGGCTCCAGCAGCTCGATCACCATCTGGTATTCGCCGCGCTGCGCGTACACCTCGATGCTGCCGAAGGCGATCACGTGCAGGCCGTCCGCGGGCTCGAACTTGATGCGCCGCGCGCGATTGCGGAAGAGCACGGCGCGAATCTGCGCATCGGCGTCCTTGAGCGTGAAGTACGCGTGGCCGGAGCCGTACAGGCGGAAGTTCGAGATCTCGCCCTCGACCCATACGGCGGGAAAGCGATCCTCGAGCACTTCTTGCAAGCGCCGCGTCAGCTCGGAGATCGTGAGGACCGCGCGGGCCGTGCTCATGCCGCGCCCAGCTGCCGCTCGGCGGCGCGCAGGGTATTGCGCAGGAGCATCGCGATCGTCATCGGACCCACGCCGCCGGGTACCGGCGTGACCGCATGGGCCCGCGCCGAGACGCTCTCGTAGTCGACGTCGCCCACGAGCTTGCCCGTCTCCAGGCGATTGATGCCGACGTCGATCACCCAGGCGCCTTCCTTCACCATGCCGCCGCTCACCGTGCGGGGGCGGCCGGCCGCGACGCACAGCACGTCGGCGCGGCGCGTGTGCGCGGCCAGATCGCGCGTGCGCGTGTGGCACATCGTGACCGTGGCATGGCGCGCCAGCAGGAGCTGCGCCAGCGGCTTGCCGACCAGCCGCGAGCGGCCGATCACCACCGCCTCGACGCCCTTCAGGTCGCAGCCGTAGTGGTCGAGGATCTCCATGCAACCGGCGGGCGTGCACGGGACGACGCTCGGCGTTCCGGCCAGCAGGTGGCCGAGATTCGTCGGATGCAAGCCGTCGGCGTCCTTCTCGGGCGCGATCGCCGAGATCGCCTCGTCCTCATCGAGCCCGGCCGGGAGCGGCAGCTGCAACAGGATGCCGTGCACGTTCGGATCGGCGTTGAGCTTTCCGAGGAGCGCCAGCAGCGCCGCGCGATCGAGCCCTTCCTGATGGATGTGGTCCTGCGACGCGATGCCGACGGTGTCGGCGGCACGCTTCTTGTTCGCGACGTACACCTTCGAGGGCGCGAAATCACCGACCAGGACGACGGCGAGCGTCGGCACCTTGCCCGAGCGGTCCTTGAGTCGCGCGACGCCGGTGCGCACCTCGTCCAGGACCTTCTGAGCGACGACCTTGCCGTCGAGGGTCAAGCCGCGACGCGCAGCCGGCGAATCGACGTCGCGCGGCCGGTCTCGGGCTCGACCACGATCACCACACCCTGCAGAGCGGCGGGGCCCTTGGCGGTCTCGAAGCGGATCGGCATCTGATTGAGGAAGCGCTGGATGATCTGATCGCGATCGACGCCGATCACCCCGTCGGTCGGACCGGTGAGCCCAAGGTCGGTGATGTAGGCGGTACCGCCGGGCAGGACGCGCTCGTCGGCGGTCTGCACGTGGCGATGGGTCCCGACCACCGCGCTGACGCGGCCGTCGAGATACCAGCCCATCGCGATCGACTCCGACGTCGCCTCGCAATGCATGTCAACCAGGACGATCGGCGTTTCCTTGCGAAGCTCGGGTAGGACCTCGTCGGCCTTCCGGAACGGACAGTCGATCGGCAGCATGAACACGCGGCCCATCAGGTTCAGCACCGCGACCTTGTGTGGGCCGGCCTTCACCGTGACGTGGCCGACACCCGGGGTGCCCGCCGGAAAATTCGCGGGCCGCAGCAGGAGATTTTCCTTCGTGATGTACTCGACGATCTCGCGCTTGTCCCAGATGTGGTTGCCCGACGTCAGGACGTCGGCGCCCGACTCGAAGGCCTGCCGCGCGATCGTCGGGGTCACCCCGAAGCCGGCCGCGGCGTTCTCGATGTTGACCACGGCGAAGTCGATCGCGTGTTCCTGGCGAAGCTGCGGCACGAGCTTGGCGACCGCCTGGCGGCCCGGCTCGCCGTAGACGTCGCCGACCATCAGGATGTTCATGACCGAGCTACTTCGCCACTTCGACGGCGCGCGTCTCTCGGATGACGATCACTTTGATGTGACCGGGGTACTGCATCTCGGCTTCGATGCGCTTGCTGATGTCCTTGGCGAGCTGGTGCGCGTCGAGATCGGAGACGATGTCGGCCTTGGTCATCACGCGCAGCTCACGCCCGGCCTGGATCGCGTAGCACATCTCGACGCCCTTGTACGAGAGCGCGATCTCCTCGAGCTTGGCCAGCCGCTTGATGTACGACTCGAGCACGTCGCGCCGCGCGCCCGGGCGCGCCGCCGAGATGCCGTCGGCGGCCTCGACCAGCACCGCCTCGATCGTCTCGGGCTCGACGTTCTCGTGTCCGCAGAGCGCGGCGTTGATGACCTTCGCCGACTCGTTGTACTTCGTCAGCACCTGCAGCGAGAGCTCGGGGTGGCTGCCCTCCTGCTCGTGCGTGAGGGCTTTGCCGATGTCGTGGAGCAGACCCATGCGCTTGGCGAGCTTGACGTCGGCCTTCACCTCAGCCGCCATCATGCCGGCGAGCCAGGCGACTTCCTTCGAGTGCTGCAGGCAGTTCTGGCCGTAGGACGTGCGGAACTTCATGCGCCCGACCAGTTTCACCAGCTCGGGGTGCAGGTTGTGCACGCCGATCTCGAAGCAGGCCTTGTCGCCTTCTTCCTTCAGGTGCTGGTCCATCTCCTTCTTGATCTTCTCGACGACTTCCTCGATGCGCGCCGGATGGATACGACCGTCCGCGATCAAGACTTGCAGGCTGCGGCGCGCGATCTCGCGCCGGTAGGGATCGTAGGCCGAGATCAGCACCGCCTCGGGCGTGTCGTCCACGATCAGGTCGACGCCGGTGTGGAGCTCGAGCGCCCGGATGTTGCGTCCCTCGCGGCCGATGATGCGGCCCTTCATGTCGTCGGAGGGCAGGTCGACGACCGACACCGCGGTCTCGACCGTGTAGTCGGGCGCGAGACGCTGGATGGTCGTGGCCAGCACCTCGCGCGCCTTCACCTGCGCGGTCTCGCGCGCTTCTTCTTCCAGGCGCATCGCGACCAGCTGCGCCTCGCGGCGCGCTTCGATCTCCATCTGCGCGAGCAGCTGGCGCTTGGCCTCCTCGGCGGTGAGGCTCGCGATCGATTCGAGCTTGCGGCGCTGCTCGTCGAGCGCGGAGGCGAGTCGGCTTTCCTTCTCGCCGACCGACTTCTCGCGCCCGGTCAGCTCACGCTCCTTCGAGACGGACTCGTTGAGCCGGCGCTCGAGCTGATCGAGCTTGCGCGCGAGCTCCTCTTCCTTCGAGAGCACGCGCTGCTCGATCTGCTGAATCTTGCCCTCGCGCTGCCGCGTATCTTCTTCGAACGCCGAGCGCGCCTTGAGCGCGGCTTCTTTGACTTCGAGCTCGGCGGTTTTCACGCGGTTGGCGGCTTCGCGCTCGGCCTCGTGCACGATGCGCTGAGCTTGGCTCGCGGCGTCGCCGATTTTTCTCTCGCTGATCCACTTGTGAAGGATGAAGCCGAGTACCAGCGCAAGGACCGCGATGATCGAGTCGGCAATGAGCCAAATGCCTTGCATTGCCGCAGTATAGGGGGCACCGAGCGAGGGAGTCAAATCCCCGCCTCTGCCGTGTGCCGTGGTGTTTCGAACCTGGTATTACCAGGTGGGCGCCGTTAATTGGAGGGCTTCAGGCTTCCCCTTCGAGAGGGGCTTGCACACGACCCTCGTCCACAGCTCCCCATTTGTTAACGAGGTTGAAACTTCCCTCCGGCATCACGAGCAGCGCAGGGACAACTCGTTGGTACCTCAGCGCGCGAGGGCGCGTCAAGTTGATTGTGCAACGACTTGCAACGTGCACGCGTATAGTCGCGGCGACATAGCGTCGATCGCAGGCTCACTTCGGAGGAGACCACCCACCATGGACCGACCGAGTGTCAGATCCGAGACACAGGGAGCCGTCACCACGATCATCCTCGACCGTCCCGATCGGCGGAACGCGATCGACCGGCCGACCGGCACCGCGCTGGCCGCGGCCTTCCGCGCGTTCGAGCGGAGCAAGGGCGCCCGCGTCGCCGTGCTGTGGGGGGCGAACGGCACCTTCTGCGCCGGCGCCGACCTGAAGGCCGTGGCGGCCGGGCCGAAGAAGCGCAAGATCGCGTATGGCGACGGGCCGATGGGGCCCACGCGCACGCTGCTCACCAAGCCCGTGCTCGGCGCCATCGCGGGCTACGCGGTCGCCGGAGGCTTCGAGCTCGCGCTGTGGTGCGACCTGCGCATCGTCGAGGAGGACGCGGTGATGGGCGTTTTCAACCGGCGCTGGGGCATCCCGCTGATCGACGGCGGCACGGTGCGCCTGCCCGCGCTGATCGGGCTCGGCCGCGCGCTCGATCTGATCATGACCGGCCGCCCTGTGGATGCGCGCGAAGCCTTCGCCATCGGCCTGGCCAACCGGATCGTCCCGCGCGGCGAGGCCCGCCGCGAAGCCGAGGCCCTCGCCGCCACGATCGCGTCCTTCCCCCCCAACAGCGTCCGCAGCGACCGGCGCTCGGCCCACGAGTCGGTCGGCGCTCGCGTACCCGCCGCTCTGCGCCGCGAATACCAGCTCGGCGCCGCAACGTTCAACACCGGGGAAAGTATTTCCGGCGCCCAACGCTTCGCCTCCGGCGCCGGCCGCCACGGCAGATTCTGAGGGCGCGAACTAGCGACACAGACGAGCGAGCTCGTCGCTCGAGTCTGTCAGCGCCGCGGGAAGCGGCACACCCTTGTCGCGGGCGATATGCACCAGAAACGTCGCGCCGTCGTCCACGGCCGCCTGCGCAGCGATCCTGTACGCCGGATCCTGAACCGCCTCGGAGAGGCGGATGAATCGGGCACCTGCGGCGCGATGGGCCGCGAGCAGGTCGTCGAGCACCATCGCGTCGAACGCGCCCATGTGCACCAGCAGAATGTGTTTGATCGAGCGTTTGAACAGCCGTTGGGACAGCTCGTCGAAGGCGGCCATTCGCCGGATCGACGTATCGACGAACCGACGTTTCAGGCGGGCAATCGTCAGCGTGTCGCCCATCCCAACGCAGCGGGCATAGGCTGCGGCCCACCCCTCGTCCTCCAGCGACACGGTCACGGGCGCAATGGTATATGCCCGAGCCGCCAGCCATTCCCGGACGGTCGTGCGCTTGTCCTCGGTATTGCCCTCATGCAGATACGGATAGCGGAAATACCTGGACGTCTCCGTCCGCGAGAAACGTTTGAGGACCGCCTCGTTGCGTTCGATATCCGCGACGTAGTCGACGGCCGCTACGCGTGTCAGATCCAAGTGCGAGTACGTGTGGTTGCCGAGCACGAAGCCGGCCTGTCGCCAGGCGCGCACTATGGCCTCGAGCTCGGGCTCGTGCTGAAGCTGTCCGCCATTCATGAACCCGTAGACACCCGGCACAGCGTGGCGTCTCAACGCATGAATCATCTGGTCGGCGATAGCGCGTCGGGTCGTCCCAGGCGGCATAGCGCCGTGCGTCGGAAGATCGTCCACCGTCACCGCCACCTCGGGCCCGGCGAGCGCCGGCGTCGCGAGCGCCATCGACAGGAGCAGCGCCATCCCCGCGACGGCCCACGTTCTCACCGCGAAATTCCAAGGTCCGCGACGAGTTGTACAGCCATGATCCGGTTCGCCTCGGCGGAGTTGTGATAGTCGAGCTCGGACAGACGGTATCGCACGTCGCGCGTGTCGAAGAGACGCGTGTAGTCGAGATGCGGGACTCCTTCGCGCACGAGGGCCTCGCGGTACCCCTGGACCACACGACGCTGTGGGTCGTTGTACACCTGTCCGAGAATGACCACGAAGCCACGAAGGTGTAGTTGCTCGGCGAGCGCGCGGCTGGACTCCTTGAGAATCATCGCGGTCAGACGGTAGTCGTGCTCGGTATACCGAGATGGCAGATCCGCCTGGAAGTACGTCGCAAGATTGGATCTGGTCCAGAAGAAGTAGGCCAGCGTGAGCAACGGACGCCCATGCACGAAGTCCCCTCTCGACACCAACGCGCCATGTTCTCGCATCTCGTAATACGGGAAGTGCCGGCCCCAGCCCGTACTGACGATGCTGGATCCGATCACGCGTCCGACGTGAGCCGGGATGAGGAAGAAGACGGCGTAGCCGTCCTGCTCGGGCACCGCTTGGCGCAGGCGTCCCGAGCGCGCGAGCGTGAGCAGGTGCGCAGGACCGTAGCCGGAGACGCCGTAGTTATAGGGTCGGAAGGCCTGGGCCTGCCCGCCCGTGTAGTACGGCAGCGTCTCAGTCTCAGAAAGTCCCTCGCCGAACATATTGGAGTCACCGAAGAAGAGCAGGAACGACCTGCGCGGCGTGCCGGGACTCGTCGGAGTCTCGCGACGCCCTTGCGCGTCGGTGCGGTAGGTGACGTCATAGATTTTTGCGTCGCCCACGCTGCGGCGATGCCGGGCGACGGTCGATGGCGCCATCACGTATCCCAGTGCGGCATCGGGCACGTAAAACGGCCCGCCCTGCGCCTCAGGCTCGCCGCGAATGGCCGGCTTCGCCGGCCTGAGGACCCACGCGCCGGTCTCGGCCAGCAGCATCAGGCAAGCCAGGACAGCGAGGTTGATCGTGACGGTACGGGGAAGAACGGCCGTAACCAAACACACGATGACCACCGACGCCGGAAACACCAGCAGGCCGTAGAACCGCGTCGCCTGCTGCGTCAGGCTATCGAGATTGACGAACGAGAGCCCCTCGAACGAGAGCGTCGCGACGATCACAGCTCCCGCCGCCGCCGCTGTTTCGAGCAACCGGGCGGGAGCCCTTCCTAGGTTCGGCGCGCGCCAGGCCATGGGGAGCCGTAGAGAAAAGAGCCCAGGCGGCGACTGGGGCCGAAATCCAGAGGCCCAAAGCGAGGAACACCGATGAACGTGAGGATGGCGTAGGCCAGAAAGGCGGCATTCGCCAGCGCCAACATTGCCTGAACGCGTCGCCCCAGTAGGAGCTCCACGACGGCGCCGAGCAGCCACTGCGTCAGGATGAGGTATTCGACCGCCAAGTAGAAGCTTGGTGTGCGTGTAGAGCCCTGGGTTTTCGGGGTCCGGCCGAAGGCGCTCTTCCGCCCGGTCCACGCTTGATGGAGCGATCTGAATGAGCCCGCCAGGTTGATCGGGATCAGCAACAAGTTCAGCGCATAGACCCGAAGCACGTCCGTGGCGCGATAGCCGCTCATCACCAGATCACGGGTGTAGAGCGCGTAGTAGGGCACGGCCGTCAGCGGCAGCCACAGCGTCTGCAGATCCTGTCCCACCGGAAGACCCAGAACAAGGAGCAAGCCGACGTTGACGACCGCGAGAGACGTCAGGTAGTGGCACCGCATCAGCCCCTCGGTGATCCGCCCCCTCGCCAACGCGCCGCGCAGATAGCGAATCAGCTTCGGCAGAATGATGAGGCCACCGTTGGCCCAACGGCGCCGCTGAATGACGAGCGCGCCGAAATCCGGCGGTGTCGCGCTGAAGGCTAGCCGCTCGGGATAGTTGTAGAGCGTCCAACCTCGATCGATGAGATCCACGGTGGATTCGGTGTCTTCGATCACGGTCCGATCCTGAATGAACTTGCGAATCGGATGACCCCGCTCGACGTCGAGGACGGCGATATCTTCGAGGGCCCGCTTACGGGCCAGCGCGTTGGCACCCACCCAGAACGTCGCCGCATAGTGCGTAAAGCCCTGATGGATGATGTACTGGATATCCGTCGTGGCGCCGGCGACCCGTTCGAGAGCTCCCGCCGCGTTGGGAAACGCGTTGTAGGGCGTCTGCGCGACCGCGATCGTTTCGTGCCCGGGCTGTTCCATGAAGTGGACGAGACGCGCTGTGTAGTCCGGATGGAGGATGCTGTCGGCATCCACCATCAGCACGTAATCCGCATCGGCCACCGAGAGCTCAGCGCGAGCCGCCGCCGTCTCCTCGAGGAGCACCGTCCCTCGCGCCGTCGCTACCGTGCGAAACGCGCGTCCCATGAGGCCCAGATAGCTATTGAGGTTCATCGCCTTGTTCGACGCGTGAGAGAGATTCTCGTATCGCTTGCGTTCGAAGCTCGCCACTTCCGCGTCGAACAAGCTCACGAGACGTCGGTAGTCGGCGTCGAGCCGCTCCACGTCCGAGTCGGCCGGGGCCGGCCGCCGGCTGAGCTCGAGGCTGCGCATGAAACACCAGCTGGCTTGGCCGCGGTAGACCAGCTCCACGAACAGCTGATCGGCATGATCGGTGATCGGATGCTTGGCCGCCTGGTGGTCGAACCAGACTCCGATGTCCCGATGCAGGCGACACAACCGGCGCCGTTCCTGCGCGAGGTCGGCGGCGCCGCCGGTCTGCCGCTCACGGAAGGCGGCGAAGGCGGCTTCACAGCGTAGTCGCGGCTCTCTGAGCTGCTCGTCGATCCGCTGGGCCAGGCGACGCATGGCCGACAGACCGGCGAGATCGTGCGGATTCGCCGGCTCCGGCGGATCGTCGATGAGCAGCACGATGCGTCGCCTCGGGTAAGCTTGCAGTGCGGCCGCGAGGAGCGTCTTTCTGACAACCGCGACCTCTTCCTTGTAGGCCGGGACCAGCACCGTCACGCGCGGCGCACGAGCAACGTCATAGAAGGCCTGCAGCTCCGCGTCCGGCGCGAGCCGGTGGAGCAAGAGACGTTTGAGGTAGGCGCAGCGGGACAGCTGGTATACGACGCTTCCGTAGATCAGATACGTGACGATGACGAAGAAGACGAGTCCGGCGAGCCGATGCGGCCCCGTGACGCCTGACTGGCCGCAGATACGCGCGGCCACCGGGGCCAGGGACAGCAGCGCTGCGACAAGCGTCACCGCGATGCCGATGCGTGTCAGGGCGATCTCACGCCAAATCTCCGCGGCGGGAAGAGCAGGAGCTCGCGGGAACATGGGCCTCCTCGATATTCAGGAGACCCAAGCCCAGCCTCAGGAAAGATTTACTCTGCTCTGGGCAGGTGTCTCCGTGCGTCGAGAGGGGCCAGACGCAAGGGCCGAGCCAAGTGAAGAAGCATCACGGTCGCACGATTTCCACGCATAGGATCACATTGCGATGGGCATTTAGAGGACACGCGAGCACGCTCGCCGCATGAATCGAGCGAGAAACAATCGCGTCGACAGTCAGGGCCGCGCCAACATGACACCATGGTCGCCGGCCCTGCGGTTTCCTCGCCGCCTGCGCCGACTGGTCCCGCTCGAAGGCCTAGCGTCCCGAGCCAGGCTCGGGCGGCGCGACCTTGTCGAGCAAAGCGACGAGGGCTCCGAGGCGAGCGCCGACGTCGTCTTCGTCGCGATTCTTGTCCTCGCGCGCGCGAAAGAGCTCGTCGGTGATGTCCA
>Ga0075433_10001107_pt1 | contig 19455 bp, 19 predicted proteins | sample RhiMethybrSRZTD2_FD_75299 | JGI IMG/M metagenome (GOLD analysis project Ga0075433, IMG submission 75299) | Populus rhizosphere microbial communities from Tennessee, USA - Rhizosphere MetaG P. TD hybrid SRZTD2 | ecosystem: Host-associated > Plants > Roots > Rhizosphere > Soil | place: USA... | reverse complement strand
CCGATCGCGTTGGCCGACACGATGAACAGGAAGAACAGCAGGATGAGGGGCGTGTAGGTATCGACCCACTTCTTGCCGACCGACGGCTCCACGATTTCGTCGCGCACGCGGAGGGTCACGTACTCAATCAGGCCCATGAGCGGTCCCGAGGGGACCATCGTGCCCTGGCGCGCGTAGCGACGGACGGCCAGCGTCACGACGACCAGCAGCGATGCGGCGACGACCCACAGCATCAGCACATGCTTGGTCACCGACATGTCGATGCCCCAGATCGTCGGCAAGTGGATCAGCGGGTGATCGACCGGCGAGTTGGCCACGTGGCCGATGATGGTTTCGCCGGGATTCAGCTTCTCCGAGGTCGCGGCCTCGGCAGCGGCATGGACGATTTCAGGCGCTTGAAGCATCTCGGCTCACTGGAGCGCAGTCAGACGCTTCAGGAACAGCGCCTGCATCGCATACAAAACGATGAAGTACGTCACGAACATGGTGACGAACGGCACCGGCCTCAGCGCCAGCAGTCGCAGCATGGCCGCAACGTAGAGCGCAAAGAACATCAACTTGATTGCAAAGCCCACGATCATCACACCCGTCACACGTTCGGGAGCAGACCTGTGCCTCCGATCGATCGTCCACCAGCTCAGGCTCGTGGCCACCAGCGGGCCGAGCATGGCGAAGAACGCCTCCGGGTTCAAGCGATCTCCGGCAATCGCCGTGATGGCGAGCCAGGACACCAGACCCGCACCGGTCATCCACCCGACCGGGCTCATCGTCGATAGACCGTTTTCGCCAGCTCGTAAAATCCGACGACCATCCCGAGCAACAGCCCTCCCAGCAGGAACCATGGGGCTGTGCCGCGCCATCGATCGACCAGGTATCCGGCCCCGCCCAGCAGGAGGATGCTGCCCACCAGCGTGTAGGACGCCGCGATCACCGATCCTGAGCGGGCGACGTTGTTCTCCAGAAACGTGTAGGAACGCCCGAACGGAAACGCTCGACTCTTCCTCGGCATGCCGCCAGTATGACCGAGCGACCGCCGCGCCAATAGCGTGACGCGCCACACGGTGCACTCATCACGCCACGTACCGCCCATGAGTATAGCCGGCTTTGTGAAAAACTTCACCAGCCCATCTCAAGTGCAGTGTTTTCAATAAGTTTCGGGTAGCCCTCCGCTTGACGCTGGTCGTCAGCGGGACCTATACTCCGACGTACCAGCGTCGCCGTCCGCTTTGTATGCCCACACCCGCCCTTCGGACGACCCTTGCCCTAACCGTCGCCACGCTCGCCTGCGTCGCGATGGCGATCGTGTCTCCAGCCGCGCAGCGGCCCGTCTCTCGCGAACGAACGCTCTTCGTCAGCGCCGTCGACACCAGCGGAGAGCCGGTCGGCAGCCTCGGCCCCGAGGCATTCATCGTCCGCGAAGACGGCGTGAGACGCGAGGTGATCCGCGTCGCGCGCGCCACTGAACCGATCGATGTCGCCCTGCTGATCGACAACAGTCAGGCGGCCACCGAGGAAGTCACGTTCTTCCGCGAGGCGCTCTCGAAGTTTGTCGCCAAGATGGCGCCGGGCAATCACATCGCCCTCATCGCCCTTGCTGACCGGCCGACGATCCTGGTCGACTACACCGATGACACGAAACGGCTGTCCGATGCGGTCGGCCGTCTCTTTCCGATGAGCGGCAGCGGGATGACGCTGCTCGATGCGATGTTCGAGACCTCAAAGGGACTCGAGAAGCGCGAAACGCCGCGAGCCGTGATGGTGCCCGTGCTCACCGACGGCGTCGAGTACTCGAATCATTACCACCGCGATGTCGTGAACGCGCTGCGCAAGGCTCGCACCGCGGTGCACATGGTCACCATCGGTCAGTTCCCTCACCAGGAGGAGCCGGAGGGCACGCGCGAGCGATCGCTGCTGCTCGATCTCGGCCCGAAAGAGAGCGGCGGTCAGCGGATCTCGCTGCTCAGCGCCCACGGCCTCGATCCGGCCCTGCAGCGGCTCGCTCGCGAGCTGCTCTCGCAGTACAAAGTCACGTACGGTCGGCCGGAATCTCTGATTCCACCAGAGAAGGCGGACGTGTCGTCGGGAAAGGCGGGAGTCACCATGCACGGTGCGCCCGCACGCGGGGAGTCGGGAGTTTGAGGTGTCGCGTTCTTCGTTCCTTGCAGTCATCGTTGTCCTAGGCGCCGCGGCGGCGCTGTCGGCGCAGCAGGCACCGCCCGCGGTCCCTCCGGCCGCGCCTCAGACGGCTGCGCCCGCGCCTGCGGCGCCCGCTCCGCCGGCCGGGCCCGCTCCGCAGTCGTCTCCAGACCGCCAGCGGCCTTCGTTCCGATCGGGGATCGACATCGTGTCGCTGAACGTCACGGTGACCGACAGCGCCGCGCACTACGTCACCGATCTCGACGAAAACGACTTCTCGGTATTCGAGGACGGCATCAAGCAGAACCTCACGTTCTTCTCGAGACGACAGCAGCCGATCGCGTTGTCGCTGCTGCTCGACAGCAGCGCCAGCATGGAGCAGCACATCGCCACGCTGCAGACCGCGGCCGCCAATTTCGTGCAGCGCCTCAAGTCCAACGACATCGCGCAGGTGATCGACTTCGACAGCCGTGTCGAGATCCGTCAGGGCTTCACCAACAACAAGACCGACCTGCAGGCGGCAATCGAGCAGACGACTGCCGGCGGATCGACCTCGCTGCACAACGCAATCTACATCGCGTTGAAAGAGCTGCGGAAGGTGCGGGCGGTCAACGAGGAAGATGTGCGGCGTCAGGCTCTGATCCTCTTCTCGGACGGCGAAGACACCTCCAGTCTGGTATCCGCCGACGAGGTGCTCGATCTGGCCAAGCGCTCTGAAACCGCGATCTACACCATCGCGCTGCGCGGAGCCGACTCGCAGGCCAAGGGCTTTCGCGAGGCCGAGTTCATGATGCGGACGCTGGCCCAGGAAACCGGCGGGCGCGCGTTCTTTCCCGCCAAGATCGAGGATCTCGCGGGCGTCTACGCGCAGATCGCCGACGAGCTCGCCAGTCAGTACACGCTCGGTTACGCGTCGGGCAACCAACGTCGCGACGGAGCCTGGCGCCGCATCGTCGTCCAGGTGGCGCGACCGAGTATCACTCCACGTACCAAGAAGGGGTACTACGCCCCGACCCCACGTTGAATCTCATCCCACTGATCCTGTACGCGGCGGCCGGCGTCGTCTATGCGATTCATTTCGCCCGACGCCAACCGGCGATCGGCCGGGCCGCGACGACGCTGCTGCTCTTTGCCGTGCTGTCGCACACATTCGTCATCGGCATGCAGACGATGGAAGTGGGACACGTGCCGTTTGCCAACCTGTCGCGCCTGGTGTCGTCGTTCGTGTGGCTGCTCGCGCTGTCGTACATGTATCTCGAGCTCACGACCGACGAGCGCGCGATGGGCGTGTTCATCCTGCCGATCCTCGTCGGTCTGCAGATGATTCCGGCCATCAATCCGGGAGTTGAGCGAGCCGATCCCGTACTCGACAGCCCGTGGTTCTGGGTGCACATCGCGTCGCTGCTGTTCGCGTACGCCAGCTTCGCGCTCGCGGCCATGCTGGGCTTGACCTACATGCTGCAGTTCAAGGAGATCAAGAAGAAGCAGCTCGGCTACTTCTACACGCGGCTGCCGTCGCTGCACATTCTCGATGCGATGAATTCGCGCGCGGTGCTTCTTGGCTGGGTGTTTCTGACGATTGGCGTCGTGGTCGGCGTCGTGTGGACGGCGCAGGCGCGCGCGCTCAGCCCTGGCAATATCAACCTCCAGGAGATGTCGCTCGACGATCCGAAGATCTTCATCGCGGTGCTGTCGTGGGCCGTGTACTCGTTCGAGATGTTCGCGCGACGCACACTCGGCTGGGCCGGCCGACGATCGGCGTGGCTCTCGGCGCTGGGATTCGTGATCATCTTGCTCAATTTCCTGCCGGTGAATTACTTCGTCACGACGAGCCACACCTTCCAGTAATGCATCTGCTGCTGCTCGGGGTGAGTCACAAGACGGCGCCCGTCGACTTGCGGGAGCGCCTCGATTTCTCGAGTCGCGATCTGGGTGCGGCGGTGGAAGCGCTCGCGACGCGTCCGTCGACCGCCGAATCGGTGGTGCTGTCGACCTGCAATCGATCCGAGATCTACGTCGCCAGCAGTGATCCGTTTCAGGCCCGCGACGACGTCACCGCGTTCTTGAGTGAGTATCACTCGCTCGAGCCTGGCACGTTCATGCCGCACGTATTCGCGCACAGCGACGAAGCCGCGGCGCGGCACCTGTTTCGTGTCGCGGCCGGCCTCGACTCACTCGTCGTTGGCGAGCCGCAGATCCTCGGGCAGGTGAAGGAGGCGTTCCAGACGGCGTCCGATCGCCGCTGCACCGGACCAATCCTCAGCAAGTTGTTTCACTGGGCGTTCGGCGTCGGCAAGCGCGTTCGAACGGAAACGGCGCTCGGCGAAGGCGCGGTGTCGATCAGCTTTGCCGCCGTCGCACTGGCGCGCAAGATCTTCGGCCGCCTCGAAGGACGTCGAGTCGTGATCATCGGCGCCGGCGAGATCAGCACGCTCACCGCCGAGCATCTGCGAACATATGGCGTCGGCGAGATGCTGATCACGAGCCGAACAGCGGCCAGCGCCGAGGCGCTGGCGGCCGCGGTGGGCGGCGTCACGGTGTCGTGGGACGAAGCCATGGGCGCCCTCGGTCATGCCGATATCGTGGTGACGGCTACAGGCTCGCAGCGGCCGATCCTGACGCTCCCGCAGGTTGAAGCCGCAACCGGCAGACGCCGATCCGATCCGCTCTTCATCATCGATATGGCGGTGCCGCGTGACGTCGATCCCGCGGTCGGCGATCTCGAGCAGGTGTTCCTCTACAACATCGACGACCTGCAGACGACCGTTCAGGAGAACCTCTCACGGCGAGCGGCGGAGATTCAGCACGCCGAGACGATCGTCTCGGAGGAGCTGGTCAAGTTCGCGTCGTGGCAGCGGTCACGAGGCGCGGTGCCGACGGTCGTCGCACTTCGCCAGCGGTTCGATGCGATTCGACGATCGGAGCTGCAGCGTCTGGACAGCAAGCTCGCTGGCCTGTCACCGGAAGCGCGGGCGAGGGTCGACGAGATCACGCGGCTGATCATCGAGAAGCTGCTGCTCGATCCGACCGAGCAGCTCAAGGCGCTGCCGGACGAGGAGACGCAAGTCGCCTACACCGAAGCGGTGAATCGTCTATTCCGGCTGCGCGCCAACGAGTCGACATCGGAAATGCCCGATTCGTCGACGCCGACCAGGCCACCAGATCGCCGCCGCTCGTGACGACATGCCGGACGTGAACCTCGGTACCCGCGGCAGCCAGCTTGCGCTCGTGCAAGCTCGAATGGTTGCCGCGCTGCTCCACGAGCGCACAGGCACATCGTGCACCCAGATCATCATCAAGACATCGGGCGATCGACTGTCGGAGGCCAGCCTCTCGGAGATTGGCGGCAAGCGACTCTTCGTCAAGGAAATCGAAGACGCGCTGCTGGCCGGCGAGATCGATCTCGCGGTGCACAGCAGCAAGGACATGCCGGCGGTGCTGCCCGACGGACTCGCCATCGGTGCCGTGTTGCCGCGTGAAGATCCGCGCGACGCCGTCGTGCTCCCGGGCGCCGCCGCACCGGCATCACTCGAGGCGATTGTCAAAACGCTCGGCAACGCGCCGCGCATCGGCACGAGCAGCGTGCGGCGCACGGCACAGCTCACGCGCCTGTTTCCGCGTGCGCGATTTGCCCCCATTCGAGGCAATCTCGACACCCGGATGCGCAAGCTCGACTCGGGCGATTATGATGCACTCGTCCTCGCCGCGGCCGGTCTGAACCGACTGCAGCACGGGCACCGCGTCTCGGCGCCGCTGCCGATCGACGCGTGCGTGCCGGCGCCGGGTCAGGGGATCATCGCCGTCGAGATCCGGCGGGATGATGAGCGCACACGACGGCTGATCAGTGCGATCGACGATCGGCCTTCAACCGCAGCGCTGCACGCGGAACGAGCGCTCGTCGAGCAGCTTGGTGGAGGGTGTCAGATGCCGATCGGTGCGTACGCCCGCATCGTCGACGACGCCATCCACATCATCGGCGTCGTGATCTCTCTCGACGGCTCGCGCATGGTGCGCGCGGAAGCGACCGGCCCGATGAACGACGCGGCGGCAGCGGGCCGCGCGGCGGCGCGACGATTGCTGGACGAGGGTGCCGACGCGATCCTGGCCGAGGCACGAACCGGCGCATCTGCAGTGGAAGGCTTACAGCCATGAAGAACCCGGCGGTTTATCTGATCGGCACCGGACCCGGCGATCCCGGCCTGATCACCGTGCACGGCCTGGAATGTCTCCGCGCCGCCGACGTGGTCATCTACGATCCGCTCGTCTCGCCGCGACTGTTGAAGCACGCGCGACCTGGTGCGGAGTTGATCAACGTCGGCAGCTCGGCGCAAAAGCCGATGGCCCAGGAAGCCATCAGCTATCTGCTCGCCGAGAAGGCTCGCGATGGCGGCCTCGTAGCCAGGCTCAAACGCGGCGATCCCTTCGTGTTCGATCGCGGCGGCGAAGAGGCGCTGTTCCTTCACGAACAGAGAATTCCCTTCGAGGTGATTCCGGGTATTCCACTGGGGATCGGCGTGCCTGCGTACGCGGGCGTGCCGGTGACCTACCCCGGGGGCGGCGACACCATCACACTCGTCCGCGGCTACGAGGACGAGAGCAGAACGCCCCCTGACATCGAGTGGGCCAGTCTGGCGCGGCTCGAGGGCACGGTCGTGTGCTACGCCGGTGCGCACCAGCTCCGTCGCATGCTCGAAACGATGCGCGCCAACGGGTGGGCGGGCGACGACGAAGCGGTCATCGTGTACGACGGCACGCTGGCCAGCCAGGAAAGCATTCACGGCACGATCGACGACCTGCTCGATCAGGTGCACGAGCACCCGCGAAAGGGTCCGGCCATTCTCGTGGTCGGACGGGTCGTCGGCTTTCGCGAGCACATACGCTGGTTCGACGCCCGACCGCTGTTCGGGAAGCGCGTGCTGGTGACGCGCCCGCGCGATCAGGCCGGCGAGATGGTCGATCGATTGACGCGGCTCGGCGCCGATGCGATCGAGGCGCCGATGATCCGCATCGTGCCTCCCGAAGACGATGCTCCGCTCAAGCAGGCCGCCCGCGACGTCAAGGAGTTCGACTGGATCGTCTTCACCAGCGCCAACGCCGTGGATGCGTTCATGACCGCACTGCTCGAGGTGTCGCACGACATCCGGTCGCTCGCAGGTCCGCATATCGCGACCGTGGGCAGTGGTACGGCGGAGCGCCTGGCACGATACGGCATTCGCGTCGATCTCGTGCCCGACGAATTTCGCGCCGAGGCGGTCGTGGCTGCGCTCGAAGAGCACGGTCGCATTGAGGGAGCGAGCGTGCTCGTCCCGCGCGCCGATATCGGCCGCGATGTGATCGCCGAAGGGCTGCGGGCCGCCGGGGCAGAGATCACGGATGTCGTCGCCTACTGCACCGTGCTCGAAGATGCACAGCAAGAAGACGGCCCCGATGTGTACCGGATGCTGCTGGATGAGAAGATCGACGTGGTGACGTTTACGAGCCCGTCGGCGGTGCGGAACTTCTCGCAGATCTACGGCGCGGAGCAGACGACCGACCTGTTGAAGCACACCATTGTGGCGACGATCGGCCCGGTGACTGCGGACGCGGCCATTCAGCTCGGTATCCCCGTGACCGTGCAGCCCACGGTCTCGACGATTCCGGCGCTGGTCGATGCAATCGCCGCGCACGTGTCGCGCGGCCGCTTCGTGAGTACGTAGGGGCCGCCTTTAGGCGGCCCACAAGAGGAACAGATGGCTGTCACCACCACCCCTCGACTCGCTCTTACCCGTCGTCCTCGCCGTCTGCGACGGACCGAAGCCATTCGTTCGCTCGTGCGCGAGACACGGCTGACACCCGACTGCTTCATCTACCCGCTGTTCATCGTGTCGGGCCGCGGCGTGCGACGCGAGATCGGATCGATGCCCGGGGTGTTTCAGCTCTCGGTGGACGAAGCGGTGAAAGAGGCCGCTGCGGCCAAAGCCGACGGCGTGAATGCGGTGATTCTGTTCGGCCTTCCCGACAACAAGGATCTGATCGGATCGGCGGCATGGGATCCAGATGCGCCGGTGCAGACGGCCGTGCGTGCGCTGAAGCGCGAGGTGCGCGATCTCCTCGTCATCACCGACGTCTGCCTGTGCGAGTACACCTCGCATGGCCACTGCGGGATCGTCGAGGGCGACGAGATCGTCAACGATGCGACGGTGGCGCACTTGGCGCAGGCGGCGTTGTCGCATGCGGTCGCCGGCGCCGATATCGTCGCGCCGTCGGACATGATGGACGGCCGCGTAGCGGCCATTCGCACGACGCTCGACGAACGCGGCCACGAGCAGACCGCCATCATGTCGTACGCGGCGAAGTACTGCTCGGGCTTCTACGGGCCCTTCCGCGAGGCGGCCGACTCGACGCCGCAGTTCGGCGACCGGCGGAGTCACCAGCTGGATCCCGGCAACGTCGAGGAAGCGCTACGCGAGGTCGAGATCGATCTCGCAGAAGGCGCCGACATCGTGATCGTGAAGCCGGCGCTCCCCTATCTCGATGTCCTCGCGAAAGTGAAGGACCGTTTCGGCCAGCCGACGGCCGCTTATCACGTCAGCGGCGAGTACTCGATGCTGAAGGCCGCGGCTGAGCGCGGATGGATCGACGAGCCGCGGGTGATGATGGAGACGCTGATCGGCATCAAGCGCGCCGGCGCCGACATGATCATTACGTATTACGCACGTGAGGCGGCGCGAGCGCTCTCTCGATGAAGAAGCCGCTCAACTCGCAGAAACTCTTTTCTCGCGCAGCTCATATTCTTCCCGGCGGCGTCGACAGTCCGGTTCGCGCCTTTCAGGCCGTTGGCGGATCGCCGCTCTTCGTCAGGCGCGCAGCCGGCGCGACGATCGAGGACGTGGACGGCAATCGCTTCATCGACTACGTGATGTCGTGGGGGCCGCTGATTCACGGCCACGCTCCACGCGCGCTGGTGCAGGCGATCGCATCCGCCGCGCGGAAGGGCACGAGCTTCGGCGCGCCGTCGCCGCTCGAGCACGAACTGGGCGAGCGCGTCCGCATGCTGATGCCGTCGCTCGAGCGCGTGCGCTTCGTCAGTTCGGGCACCGAGGCAGCGATGAGCGCGATCCGAGTGGCGCGGGCGTACACGCGGCGCGATCTGATCATCAAGTTCGAGGGCTGTTACCACGGTCACGCCGATGCCTTTCTCGTGAAGGCTGGATCGGGGGCGACGACGCTCGGCATTCCAACCAGCCCCGGCGTTCCACTGGCGGTGACGGGGCACACGCTCCTCGCGCGTTACAACAGCATGGCATCCGTCGACGCCGTGATCGACGCGCATCCCGACGCGATCGCCGCGATCATCGTCGAGCCGATTGCCGGCAACATGGGCGTCGTGGCGCCCAGCGAAGGATTTCTCAGCGGCCTGCGCGAGCGATGCCTGCGTCACGGCATCGTGTTGATCTTCGATGAGGTGATCTCGGGCTTTCGCGCGTCAGCGGGCGGCGCGCAAGCGGTTTTTGATATCAGGCCAGACCTGACCTGTCTGGGCAAGATCATCGGTGGTGGTCTTCCGGTCGGCGCGTATGGTGGCCGCGCCGCGATCATGGATCTCGTCGCACCGGCCGGACCGGTCTATCAGGCCGGCACGCTATCGGGAAATCCGGTGGCGATGACCGCTGGACTCTGGGCGCTCAAGCGTCTCACGCCGCGCCTCTACAAAGATCTGGCGCGGCGAGGATCGATGCTGGCCAGCGGGCTCGCCGACGCGGCCCGCGACGCCGCCGTCGCATTGCAGGTCAACGCGTTCGGCTCGCTCGTCACGCCGTTCTTCACCTCGTCTCCCGTTCGCGACTACCAGTCCGCCCTCGCGGCGAACACAACCGCGTACGCCACGTTCTTCAGGGCCATGCTCGCGCGAGGCGTGTATGGTCCGCCCTCACAATTCGAGGCGTGGTTCCTCTCAGCGTCGCACACCGACACACACATCAAGAAGACCATTGCCGCGGCGCGCGCGGCGATGAAGGAAGTGGCGCGAAAGGCCTAGGCCTCGCTGCGCTCGGCCAAGTGCGGGGCTCGCTGTGCTCGTCGGTGCGGGCGCCTCGCTATCGCTCGGCGGTGCGAGGCGCGATCACGCGCGCGTGCGGCTCCTCTGACATTTGTTGGTGCGTTTTCGCTGCGCATTTGAGGGAGCGACGTCGAGCGCCAGCGTCCCGTGCCAGGGCCTGCCTAACCACTCGAATCGGCCCTTGCGTTCGCGCTCCTTGGCAGTGATCCCGATTTCCACCAGTTTGAGTGCGTGGATCACAGCCTGCAGCGAGTCGACTCCGATTCCGCGCATGCCCGTCGCGAAGATCCCGTGATCGCCACGGAGCATCGCCAGTCCAATCCGCCCGCCGTACGTTCGGCATCGCAGGGAGGTCCATGATTCACACATGTCGCACCGCGAGCAGAGCGAGCCCGCACCGACGAGTACAGCGAGTCGCTCGCACCGGCGAGCGTCAGCGAGCCGTCCGCACGGCGCGCGAAGCGCGCCCTCGCACTCCGCCAGCGACAGCGAGAGCGCCGCACGCCCGCGAGCGCTAGCGAGCGGGCTGTATTTGTACGGGCGAGTCGAGGCGCACTCTCAGCACTGCGCCCTGCGGCAGCTCCACTTCCTTGCCTTCGGTCGCGGCGGTGATGCCGCCGCCGCCGATCAGTACGCCGAGCAGCGCGCCCTTGAAGCCGCCGAGCAGACCGCCGAGCACGGCGCCCACACCGGCGCCTGTGGCGATGCGGCCGGTTTCACCTTTGATGCCTTCGCCTTGAATCGCCTGCGTCACCGTGCCGCGAATCGGATACGCGCGGCCATTCACAGTCACCTGATCGAAGCTGACGGCCATCTTCGCCGTGCGATTCGTGCGCGTCGCCGGCTCGACCGACGTGATCACGCCGCGCATCACCGAACCGGCGGGAATCACCACGCGCCCGCTGGCGCTGACGTCCACGAGCGTCGTGGCCTCGAATCGATCTTCCACCTGCGCAGTGCCTGAATTCAGCGGCGCCTGCAGCCGTACGTCGAGCTCGGTTCCAGTCGGGATCTCGATGGCCCCAGCCACCGGGGCGGGCGATGACGTCGACGGCGTTCGTGACGCAGGCGATGCCGTCGTCGACGATGCGCTCGAAGAAACCGGTGATGAGGATGGCGGGGGCGGCGCCGCGGACACGGCCGGCGCATCGCCGCGCGCACGCGAACGGAGATCGTCGATGCGATCGCGCGTGTCGGCCCACTCGCTTCGCGACAGCGTGCGCTCCTTGCGCAGCTTCACCTTCAGGTAGATCACTTCATCGCGAAGATCGTCGAGCTCGGTTGCCAGCTGCGTGGCGCGAGCAGAGTCGCGGCTTCGCGCCTGCTGAACGTCGCGATCGGCGAGATAAATGTTGTCCTGCAAGCGCTGTACGTCGGCCTGCGTCACGGTGCTGCCTTGTTGGGCAGCGGCCGGTGTCGCGAGCGCAGCGAGTACGAGACCCGCCAAGGCCATTCGTCGAATCGATGTCATGGCTGCTTCCTCTGTCTGAAGAGTATCGGCGCGGCGCTTCTAATTACGCCACGGCATCAGGCGCTCAATCCAGCTGATGCGTGTGAGGTCGTTGTAGATCACCGTGACCATTAGCATCATCAGCACCACGAAGCCGGCGAGGAGCATCTTCTCCTTGACCTGCATGCTGAAGTCGCGGCGGGCAATGCCTTCGAGCGCCATGATGAGGATGTGGCCCCCGTCGAGGACCGGCACCGGCATCAAGTTGATGATACCGAGGTTGATGCTGAGCATCGCCATCAGCCCCAGCAGCGATAAGAATCCTTCCTCGGCCGATTCGCCCGAAAGCTGCGCAATGCCCACCGGACCCTGCAGCGCGCGGACGGAGGTTTCGCCGGTGAACAGACCGGCGAGCGTTCTGAAGATGAGACCGGAGTTCTCGACGTTGCGCTCGACGCTCAGCTTGATCGCCTCGAGCGGACCGGGCTTGAACCACTTCGTCTGCTCGCCGATGTAAAAACCCATCATGCCGCGCGCGCCGCGCTGCTCGGGAGTACCGGTCAGAGTGAGCTGCTGATCGCCGCGCTGGATGGTGACCTTGATCGTCTTACCGCCGTTGCGCGAGATCGCGTCGATCAACTGCTGGCGCGTCGCCATCGGCTCACCATTCACGGAGAGGACGATATCGCCCGCCTTGAGGCCGGCCTGCTCCGCCCGATCGCCCGCGATGGTGGACGACACCACTGGATGGACCTTCGGGAGTGCGCCGATGTTGCCGATCTCGAACCGGCCTTGCGGCACCGGGCGTACCGTGGTCGTGACAGTACGTCCGCTTCGCATCAGAGTCAGCGAGACGTCACGATCCGGTTTCGTCCCGATCGCGATATCGAGCTGTTCCCACGTCATGACGTCGCGGCCAGCGACGGTGAGGACGCGATCGCCCGGCATCAGGCCGGCGCGCTCTGCAGGCGATCCCGCCAACACGCTCGCGATCACCGGCGGTTCATCGAGATAGGCTTTAACTTGGGCGCCCTGTGCCAGTACGAACGCCAGCACCGCTACGGCCAGCAGGATGTTCATGGCCGGTCCGGCAAACAGAATCTGAAAACGCTGCCATTTCGTCTTCGAGAGGAATTCGTCGGGCTGTCCCGTTCGCTGATCCTCGGGAGTCTCGCCCGCCATCTTGACGTAGCCGCCAAGCGGAATGGCGCTGACGCAGTACTCGGTGTCGCCGCGCGTCACCTTGAGGATCTTCGGTCCGAAACCGAGTGAGAAGGTCAACACGCGAACGCCGTGGCGGCGTGCGACCAGAAAGTGCCCCAATTCGTGAACGAAGATGAGGACACCAAGGACGAACAGAAACGAGAGGAGCGTGATCAAACAAAAGCCCTCAGAGAATCAATTCTAACTCGGCGGCCATGGCTCGGGCTTGCTCGCGTGCCCACAGATCGACCCGCCGGATGACCTCGATGGTTAGGACGTGTTCAGGGGAATGACCGTTCATGGCCCGTTCGATCACTCGGGGAATCGACGTAAAGCCCAGCTTGCCGTCGAGAAATGCCTCCACCGCAACCTCGTTGGCGGCGTTGAGCACCACGGGGAACGTCTCCCCCGCCCGCAGCGCCCGATATGCCAGTGTCAAACACGGGAACCGCTCGTAGTCTGGAGCGAGAAAGTCGAGGCGTCCGGCGCGTGTGAGGTCGAGTGTGGGAAGCGCGCCGTCCCAGCGTTCGGGATAGGAGCACGCGTATTGAATGGGCAGGCGCATGTCGGTGACGCCGAGCTGCGCGATCATCGAACCATCGGTGAGCTCGACGAGCGAGTGCACGATCGACTGCGGGTGGATAACCACGTCGATCTGATCCGCCGCGACGCCGAACAGCCAGTGCGCCTCGATGACCTCGAGGCCCTTGTTCATCAGCGTCGCCGAATCGATCGTGATCTTGCGACCCATTTGCCACGTCGGATGGCGCAGCGCTTCATCGGGTCCGACACGTTCGAGCGCGGCCGCCGAGTACTCACGGAACGGTCCGCCCGAGGCGGTGAGAATCAGACGCCTCACCTCGGTTCGCGCCCGACCGTGCAGACACTGATGCACGGCGTTGTGCTCGCTGTCGACCGGAAGCACCGACACGCCGCGTTCCCGCGCGCGCGCCATCACCAGCGCGCCGGCCATGACCAGCACTTCCTTGTTGGCGAGAGCAATCGTCTTGCCGGCATCGATTGCGGCCAGTACCGCTTCCAGGCCTGCCGTCCCGGCAGACGCACAGATCACGATGTCGACGGATGGGTGCGTGGCAACGGCGATGAGACCCTCTTGGCCTTGCGCCATCGCCGGAGAGGAGTCGCCGCACGCCGATCGCAGACGGTCGATGCCCTCGCCGCTGGCCATTGCAACCATCAAGGGGCGATAGCGCTGCACCTGCGCAGCGAGCCGCGCGTCGTTGTCGCCAGCTGCCAGCGCAACGACCGACAACTTGTCCGGGTGCGCGTCGACGACGGCAAGTGCGCTGCGTCCAATCGAGCCGGTCGAGCCGAGAATGGCCAGGCGCTTCACGTGATGTTCCGCACGTACAAGTAGAACGGCGCGGCCGCAAACAAGAGCGCGTCGATGCGGTCGAGCACACCGCCGTGTCCCGGAATCAGCGAGGAGCTGTCCTTGATTCCCGCGGTACGCTTGAGTCTCGACTCGAACAGATCGCCGCAGATGCCCACGATCACGACGAAGAGACCAAGACCGACGAGCGGCGCCATCCCGCGCGACGGCAGCACGTGTGCACCGACGAACACCATGAACGCTGTCCCGAATATCACGCCGCCGATCGCGCCCTCAACCGTCTTTTTCGGACTGATCGATGGCGCGAGCTTCGTGCGGCCGAGCAGCCGACCCGAATAGTACTGCGCGCTATCGCTGACGACGATCGTCCCGACGAGAAGCAGCGTGGCTTTCCAGCCGAGAAGCGCGTGGACGGCCGTGAGCATCCCGAGCGGCATGCCAATGTAAACCGCGGCGAAGAGGCCAGCGGCGACGTGCGGCACGCCGTGATCCGAGATGAGCACGTTGGCGGCAACCCACAGCAGCGCGATCGAGAGGAGCACGTAGCTGTCCGGCCACGTCCCACTCGACACGATCCAGCAGAGCACGATGACGAGCACGACGGCACGAATGCTGACGCCGGTCATCTCGAAGTATTCCTGTGCGGCCATTGCCGCGACGACACAGGCCAGCACGCGCAGCGCGATCGTCGGCAGAAACACGATCGCGGCAATGGCGACGACAGCGAGGATCGCCCCGCTGATGAACCGGATCATCCTTCGACTCGCCGCATGAATCCAGCGGGCTCGCTCAGGATGACCCCGAGCGCAAGTCGAGGGCTCATTTGGTCGCGCCGATGACCGCCGGAGTTGAGGTGATGCCGCCGTAGCGACGCTCGCGTTTCTGATACGCGAGAACGGCTTCGATGAGATGCCGGCGTCGGAAGTCGGGCCAGAGTGTGTCGGTGACGTAGATCTCCGAGTACGCGATCTGCCAGAGCAGATAGTTGCTCACCCGCATCTCGCCGCTGGTGCGAATGAGGAGGTCGGGATCGGGCTGACCGGCGGTGTACAGGAAGCTCGCGAAGCGCTGCTCGTCGAGGTCCTCCGGACGCACACCGGCTTCGATCGCACGGCGCGCGGCATCGACGATCTCGGCGCGGCCGCTGTAATTGAGCGCGATGTTGAACAGCATGCCGCGGCCCGACTCGGTGCGTGCGATGGCGACGTTGAGCTCTTCCTGGATGTCGGGCGACAGTTCCTCCATCCGTCCGATGACGCGGAAACGAATATCGTTGCGCAGCAGCGTATTGAGCTCGGAGCGGAGATAGCGCTTGAGCAGGCGCATGAGCATGCCGACCTCGGTGACCGGCCGCTTCCAGTTCTCGATCGAAAACGCGTAGAGCGTCAGCACCTCGATGCCCAGGCGGGCGGCGGTTTCAACCGAATCGCGCACCGCATCGATGCCGGCGCGATGACCCTCGACGCGCGGCAAGTGTCGCTGTGCCGCCCAGCGCCCGTTGCCGTCCATGATGATGGCCACGTGCGCCGGCAGCCGATCGAAATGGATCTGGCGCGCGAGCGCTTCGTCCGGGTGCCCGGGCGGAATCCACTTCAGCAGATCGTCAAGCGACACGTGTTCGGTCCTTGGTGAAACAAAGCACTTAATGATAATCCACACGGACCAGGAACAGGCCCTGCGGCGGAGCCGTCGGTCCTGCGTCGCCGCGTGTGGAACCGCGCAGCAGTGCGATCATGCCGCTGGAGGGACGCCATCCGCGCCCGATCTCGACGAGCGTGCCGATGAGCGCTCGGACCATGTGGCGCAGAAAACCGTCTCCGGTGATCTCATACGTCACCAGGCCCGCGGTATCACCCGCGATCTCCGACTGCCACACCGTGCGGACCGTTCCGTTCGTCTCGCTGCCGGCGCTCTGAAAGGCGGCGAAATCGTGGGTGCCGACGACGGCCGCCGCCGCGTCTCTCATGGCGGCCACGTCTAACGGTTCGGGAATGTGCCACACGTACGCGCGATCGAAGGGATCGGCCAGCGGCGTATTGCGAATGCGATAGCGGTACGTCTTGCCGCGTGCGCTGAAGCGGGCGTGAAAGTCGGGCGCGGTTTCTTCGACCGCGAGCACGCGAACGTCCTCGGGCAGGTGCGCGTTGATGGCGCGCGTCAGCGTGACCACGTCGTGCTGACAGGTGAGCTGGACACTAGCGGTCTGCGCCAGGGCATGGACGCCTGCATCGGTCCGGCCGGCACCGTGAACCGCGACACGTGCGCCTTCGAACTTCGCGAGCGCATCCTCGAGGAGGCCCTGGATCGACTCCCCCTCGGCCTGCCGCTGCCAGCCGACGAATCGCGTGCCGTCGTACGCAATCGTCAATTTGAGCGTACGCATTTATGGGGACGCGGACCCTTATTCAAGCGCCGGGTCTCAAGACTCGGCCTACGTACGAGAGCCGGGCTTGACCACAGGTTGACCCGCCGCGCAGAGCGGGCACGATTCGGGTTGATAGGTCGGCAACGAGACGGTCGCCAAGGCATGAAACGGAATGTCGAGGTTCTGCTCGCCGCCGCTGCGGTCGATGATCGCCGCCGCCCCAACCACGTCTGCGCCGGCGGCCCGCGCCACGTCGATGGTTTCCCGCGTGGATTTCCCGGTGGTCACGACATCCTCGACCACGAGCACGCGATCCTGCGGTCCAAGCGTGAACCCGCGACGCAGCATCAGAACGCCATCCTGCCGCTCCGCGAACAACGCCCGAACACCCAGGGCACGCCCGACCTCCTGCCCGATGACAATCCCGCCAAGGGCGGGCGACAGCACCACGCTCGGCGACAGGCTGCGCACCCGGTCGGCGAGCTCCGCGCCGAGCGCCTCTGCGTCACGCGGGTGCGCGAGCACCAGGGCGCATTGCATAAACCCGGGGCTGTGCAGTCCGGAGGTCAACCGGAAGTGGCCTTCGAGGAAGGCGCCCACCCGCCGGAACCGATCGAGCACGGAATCTGTGGTCACAGTGGCCATTGGAGCCGAGTATACCTTTTGCAAGTCCGCGAACATCTAACTGCCGTTGTTCGTCAAACTTACGTCGGTTCAGCCCAATTTCTGGAGTTCCTGAGAGATGCGTACGATTGTGTTCAGAGCCTGTGTCATCGCCGTGGCGGTCGCTTGCGGAACGCCGGTGTTCGTTTCCGCACAGACCCAATTCCCGCTAGGCCGGGGCCCTCTGTTTCAGGCGGCGCTGCAGGTGGCAAGCGGGTCCCAACCGGCCACCCCCGCCCCGCAAACAAGTTCACAGACCCCCGCGGGTCTAACCAGGAGACTGACCGCCGACGAGGCCGTGAAGCTGGCGGTCGAGAACAACCTCGGCATCCAGATCGCGCGCCTCGATCCGCAGATCCAGGACCTCACCATCGTCCAGGCCCGAACGAGCTGGTCGCCGACGATGACGAGCACGTTCCAGCGCAACAGCAACGAGGCGCCGAATCAGAACATCATCGGCGGCGGCGCAAACGTCTCGACCTCCGATCAGTTTCAGAACAGCGTCGGGGTGCAGCAGAACTTCCCTTGGGGCGGCAGCTACAACATCGCCTGGAACAGCTCGCGCTTCGAGAGCAATAGCAACATCAGCGCCGCCAACCCGCAGCTGCGTTCTGCGATGTCGCTGCAATACGCGCAGCCGCTGCTGCGGAACTGGAACATCGACAACGCCCGGCAGCAGCTGCAGACCAGCGAGAAGAACCGCGAGATCGCCGACGTTCAGCTGCGCCAGACGCTCGCGACAACCATACGGACGGTGAGAAACGCGTACTGGGATCTCGCGTACGCCGTCGCCTCATTGGCCGTGCAGCAGCAGTCGCTGGAGCTCGCGCAGGAGTCGCTCCGCAACACGAGATCCCGCGTCGAGATCGGCACGACTCCACCCATTGACATCATCGAGGCCGAAGCCGAAGTCGCCACGCGGCAGGAAGCCGTGATCGTGGCCGAGGCGCAGATTGCAACCGCCGAGGACACCTTGCGCGCGCTCGTGTTCAACCCATCGACGCCCGACTTCTGGACGCTTCACATCGAGCCGACCGATCTGCCGCAGTTTCAAATCACGAAGGTCGACGCCGAAGCGGCAGTTCGCACCGCGCTCGATCGCCGCACTGATCTCGTGATGGCGAAGAAGTCGCTTGAAATCGACAGCATCGGCATCAAGTTCTACCGCAATCAAACGCTCCCCGACGTGAGCGCGAACTTCAACTACGGGCTGCAGGGCCTGGGCGGCACGCAATTGATTCGCGGACCCGGATTCCTGGGCCCCAACACCGGCGACGTCATCGGCGAGTTCAACCGTGGATTCGGCACCGTGCTCAGCGATTTGTTCCGCAACGATTTCCCGAATTGGACGGCCTCACTCAACATCTCGTATCCGCTTGGCAAGAGCGCGGCCGAGGCCAACCTGGCGCGAGTGCGACTGCAGCAGAACCAGAGCACGACGCAACTACGGAATCAGGAACTGCAGGTGGCGACGCAAGTCCGGCAGGCGGCGCGCAACCTCCAGACCAACCAGCAGCGAGTGGAAACGACGCGCGCCTCGCGTCAGCTCGCCGAACGCCGGCTGGACGCCGAGCAGCGAAAATTCACGGCGGGCACCTCCACGAGCTTCCAAGTGTTCCAGGTCCAGCGCGATCTGTCGCAGGCACGCAACAACGAGCTTCGCGCGATTCTCGATTACAGTCGCTCGGTCGTCGACCTCGAAACCGTCCAGGAAGTGCCGCTGAATGGCGGCAGCGGCGGTGGCGTCGCGTTGGCAGCAGCGAGACAGTAAACTCAAAACTCAAGACTCAAAACTCAAAAACTGCATATGGGGCCGCCCCGTCAGCTGGAGGCGGCCCTTGGTGCTTGAGGCCCCCGGCGTCCGCGGTTTTTGCGTTTTGAGTTTTGATTTTTGAGTTTCGGGTAACATCGCCGCCGTGCCGGCGCTATCCGTCACAATCATCACGCTCAACGAGGCCGACCACATCGCCGCAGCCATTGACAGCGCGTCATGGGCCGACGAGATCATCGTGGTCGACTCCGGCAGCACCGATCGCACGGTGGCCATCGCGCAGTCGAAGGGCGCGCGCGTGGAGAGCCGCGCGTGGACTGGATACGTCGACCAGAAGAACTTCGCGGCGAGCCTGGCCCGGCACGATTGGATCTTCTCGCTCGATGCTGACGAGCGGCTGACCACAGACCTCGAGCGTGAGATCCGGGCGCTGCTCGCGACCGACCCGCCGGTGCACGGATATCGAGTGCCGCGG
>Ga0075433_10001105_pt1 | contig 19470 bp, 24 predicted proteins | sample RhiMethybrSRZTD2_FD_75299 | JGI IMG/M metagenome (GOLD analysis project Ga0075433, IMG submission 75299) | Populus rhizosphere microbial communities from Tennessee, USA - Rhizosphere MetaG P. TD hybrid SRZTD2 | ecosystem: Host-associated > Plants > Roots > Rhizosphere > Soil | place: USA... | reverse complement strand
GTTCACGATCGCGGGTGCGATCTCGAGCTGGTTCAGGGCCGCGAAGATACCGATCACCAGGATCGCGACTCCGGCCCCCCGGGCGATCCATTCCCCGCCCGCTCCTTCCTGCGACCGGTTTGAGTGAGTACCCACGACCACGCTGGAAATTCACAATCTCGGCACGATGAGTCGCAAACCCCTGCACGGTGATGCCTCGGTGATGCGTATCCGATTCGTGCATAAACGCCTCATGTCTGCGTCGGTGTCGCGTCGCGACGAGCCCCCCTGGATCCATGAGGGGCTCGTAACGAGACAGCCCGTTAGTCCCAGGCGCCCCTTGGGTACTTCATCCTCTGCCGAACAGACTTTTGATCGGCAGCCGGAAGGGGTTGAAGAGGAACGACCTTGGGTGCCTCGCCCACCTATGGGGGACCCTCTTCAACCCCTCGGCTTTCTTGATGCTCTGCTGAGTCGGACCCTCTCGCAACCGAAGAACGAGCGACCAACCATCAAGCTACGGTGGTTTCTGTAGTCCCGGAAGAAGGACGAGGCAGAGGCGTGGCTCCCACTCTTCCTCGCACGAAGGCATTCCTGCAGAACCTCGGCGGCTGCGTGTTGATCAGGGACACCGGGCGGACCCGCTTCATGGGGTCCCACTGCGAAGCGGGCACCCTCGCCGTGGCCCGACTACTGCAAGCCCGGTGTCCCTGAATCGCGAATCATAGGAACGCCCCGCGAGCCGCACATCCGGCATTCGACGTACAGGGAACGATTCAAGGTCACGTCTGCGGCACGTCTGCCCGGTTGCGTCCAGATGAGCTCGAGCGAGTGCTACACGCCCACCCCATCTCGCAGCATCCCGACGACTAGCGCCCGCAACGCCAGGTCAACGTTGCCGTTATCAGACTTGCCTTTGCCTCGGTGGATCACCCGCTGCCAGCCGTGTCATGTCAACGAACCCTCGCGCAGGCGGCTCCTCTACGCTTGGGCGATGGAGGGCGCTCGGAATCCTGGCGGGTCATCGCCGATGGCTACGATCGGATGGGCTTGGGGTTCTCGACGTGGAACTCCGCGCGTCCGACCGAGGTCCGGCAGTGGTTCCGAGACGAAGCACTCGCGCGGTTGGGAAGAGGATCGACGGTTCTGGAGCTGGGGTGCGGACCCGGCACCGATGCGGAGGCGCTGTCGGCGGACGGACGGTACATCGGCGTGGATCTGTCCCAAGTACAGCTCTCGATAGCCCGGCACCGCGTCCCCAGCGCGACCTTCCTGGTTGGCGACTTCACCACGATGACATTCCGCCCGTCCTCGTTCGACGGGGTCGTCGCGTTCTACGCGTTCGACCACGTCGCACAGGACGACGTCGGGCCGACGTTCGCCAGCATCTTCACGTGGCTGCGTCGCGGTGGCTGGCTGATGACATCGCTTCAGACGATGGAAGCGGAGGATCGGGTCGAAGAATGGCTGGATGTCCCCATGTTCTTCGCAGGCCTTTCAGTCCCGTCCTACGAACGCCTCTTGCGCCAAACGGGCTTTGTGCTCGAGCTCTCCGAGTTCCGCGAAGAGGTGGACCCTATCTATGGTCTCGGGGGACACCACTGGGTCATCGCTCGACGCCCGTGATGGGAGTTCAATCACACGATCGGAACCCGTCGACGATCCTCAGAGCCCGAAAGGCCTTCCCGCGATGCTCGTCGGACCACCCGATGCGACGGTTGGGCTCCCCGGCTAGGCAGGGGAGCCCAACGCCGATGGTGAAGCAAGAGTGACGCCGAACTCCTCCTCCAGCCAGTCAAGGACCGAGGGGATATCCACTCGCTGCGTCTGATCGTTGGCGCGGCAGTTGGCGTCACCCCAGCTCGTGACGACACGATGATCAACGTGTCGTTCCAGAAGTGGGGACCACCGGAATCACCGAAGCACGTCCCGCCCGCGCCATCTGGGACGGGGTTCTGGAACAGATGCAGGTTGTTCTTCTTCAGCCCTCGATACGGGATGGTGCCGACCCAGCGGCTCTCGTTGTCCACGAGCCGGGGCGGCGGGAACCCGTTGGGGACCCCGTAGCCGACCGCCACGAACGAATCATCTCGGTCGCGGCTGCGACGTCCTCGCCTCGTGCGTACGCCGCAGACCTACGGCACCGCCGAAGCGTCCGCTCAGGGCGTGGCGGTTTCGTACCGCGGACGCCCGGTGGGCCGGAAGACCTGGATCGTCACCCCGCGGGGAGTGACGGCCGGCGATCCCACCAGCTCGAACGCGATGTCCGGGCCGGTGTCAGGGAACAGCCGCGTCCCCTGGCCGAGGACCAGGGGGAAGGTGAGCAGGTTGATCTCGTCGACGAGGTCGTTGGCGAGCAGCCACCGGATCAGGACGCCGCTGCCGTGCACCTCCAGCTCGCCTCCCGCCTGCCCCTTCAGCTCGCGGATGTCGGCCGCCACGTCCCCGGACAGGACGGTCGTGTCCGACCACTCGGGATCGAAGGGTGTGGTCGTTGCCACGTACTTGGGTCGCGTGTTCAACGCCGTCCAGATGGGGCTGTCGCCAGGGTCTGGCCACGTTCCCCACGATGCCGCGAAGATCTCGAAGGTCCGGCGGCCCAACAGGAACGTATCGGCGCGCCCGTAGACCTCGTTCAGGAACGCCATGCCCTGCTCGTCGTTGTACGGCCCGACCCATCCCCCGCGCTCGAATCCGCCCCGGCGATCCTCGTCCGATCCCCCGAGCCCCTGCATCACGCCGTCGAGTGTCACCATCGTCGTCGTCGTCAACTTCATGGTCGCGGTTCCTCCTTCTCAGAGGTCGTTCGGTTCGTGTCCCCTCACACCCTAGAGACGTGAGCAAGGAGTCGGCGACGCCCTTCGGGCGTGGGGTGCAGGACCTCCATAGAAGCAAGCTGCCACGTGTCACAGATGTGCGGCTCGTTCGTCTCCATGGTCAGCAGATGCGGCAACGGGTTCGAGAAAGGACGCGGCCATGTTGACGGAGGAACGGGTCAGACCGAGGTCGATCCCACCCATCCGGCTCGAGGAGGTGCGCTTATCTCCCGAACGAGAGGAGCCACGCCCGGAGTTCTCCGTTGCGAGCCTGCTCGGGCGGGTCCTCGTGGTCGCGATCGGGTTCGGGCTCGCCTTCACCGGATGGATGCTGATGATGTCGGTGTTCCTGGTGTTCATCGGCCTGCCGCTCTTCTTCTTCGGGTTGGCGGTGATGCAGACCCAGGAGCGCTGACTCAGGCGGGCCAACGCTTCCGGACCGTGTCGTCCCCGTCGTAAACCGTGGTCATCGCCTCGTCCACGTCGAACTCGAGCACGACGTACCGCTCCGGGTTCGAGCGCTCCGCGTTCGCCGACGCCAACAGGTCCGGATCCTCGACCAGCTTGGCCGTGCCGAACAGGAGCGCCTCGCCGCCGGTCCCGTCGTCGTCCGGGACCGCGGAGTGCAGCGAGAAGCGCGGGTCCCGTTCGAGCGCCCGCACCTTGGCCGATCTCGGGTACATCCGGATGAAGAGCCGGCCCGCCGTGAACCACGGGGTCACCGGGTTCACGCGGGGTGCGCCGTCGGGCCGAAGCGTCGCGAGGTACGACACCTGCAGATCCATCTTTCCGCGGACGAACGCTGCCAGCTCCGGCGCTTCCGCCTCGAAAGTCTCCCAGCGTGTCATCGTTCGGTGACGAGCTCGGTCAGCGCGCCGCCTTCTTCACGAGCGCCGTGATCTTCTTCTCGTCTGCGGGAGTCAGCTTCGTGAGCGCGTACGAGGTCGGCCACATGCCTCCATCGTCGAGCTTCGCCGCATCCTCGAAGCCGAACGTGGCGTACCTGGACTCGAACTTCTCCGCGGCTTTGAAGAAACAGACGACCTTGCCGTCCCTGGCATAGGCCGGCATCCCGTACCAGGTCTTGGGCCATAGGTCCGGCGCGGTCGCCGCGACGATCTCGTGGACCCGCTTGGCCATGCCGCGATCCGGTTCGCTCAGAGCGTCGATCGCCTCGAGCACCGCACGCTCCCCCTCGGCCCGGTTCTTGCTGGCGCGCTCCTCCGCCTTGCGCTCCTTGACGAGAGCCTTCATCGCGGCTCGTTCGTCTGCCGTGAACGTGCCGGAGCTCGTGGTGCGCTTGGCCGTGCTCTTCTTCGCCGTCTTCTTCTCAGCCATCGCGAAGCACCTCCTTTGTCTCGGTCGCCTCTGTGTCGCTCTGCGTCGTACTGGATCACCGGACGAGTCAGCGCAGCTCCTGGATGCGGATCAGGTTGCCGGCGGGGTCACGGAATGCGCAGTCGCGAACCCCGTACGGCTGGTCCGTCGGTTCCTGGACGACCTCGGCGTCGCCGGCCTGCAACCGCTCGAACGCGCCGTCGACGTCCTTGGTGGCCAGGTTGATGCTGGCGAAGGTCCCCTTGGCCATCATCTCGGCGATCGTGCGTCGCTCGTCCTCGGTGAGGCCGGGGCTGGCGGCGGGCGGGTACAGGACGATCGCCGTGTCGGGCTGGTCGGGCGGGCCGACCGTGATCCAGTGCATCCCGCCGTACTCGACGTCGAGGCGGACCTCGAAGCCCAGGGCGTCCCGGTAGAAGGCCAGGGAAGCCTCGGGGTCGTCGTGCGGCAACAGGCTCGAGTGGATGCTGATGTCCATGCCGGTCATGCTACGTGGGGCTCGGATACCGGCGCTTCTCGATTCCTGACCGGTCTGGTCACCTGTTTCGACACGCACGGCGGCATGCCCGCCATCTCCTCGGGCGCGTCGCGCCGGTAGGTGCTGGGCGGCACGCCGACCAGCTCGGTGAAGCGGGTGCTGAAGGTTCCGAGCGATGAGCAGCCGACCTCGAAACACACCTCGGTGACGCTCAGATCCCCTCGTCGCAGGAGCGCCATCGCGCGCTCGATGCGCCTGGTCATCAGGTAGCTGTACGGGGACTCGCCGAACGCGGCCCGGAACTGCCGGCTGAGGTGCCCGGCCGACATGTGGGCCCCGCGCGCGAGGGCCTCGACGTCCAGCGGCTGCGCGTACTCCCGGTCGATCCGGTCGCGGACCCGGCGCAGCCGCGCGAGGTCGCGCAGGCGCTCCGCCTCGGGGCTGTTGATCACGCCCGAGATGATGGCACGCGACCCCGGCCCCGGATCACCTCACCGGCACCAGGCAGAACGGGTGTCCGGCGGGATCCGCCATCACCCGCTGACCATCTGGCGAGGGCTGACCGCGAAGCTCGATGCCCCGAGCTCGAGCGCAGTGCGCTCGGCCTGGTCGAGGTCGGAGACCCTGATGTGCAGGTGTGCCTGCATCGAGGAGCGTGGATCCGGCCAGGTCGGCGGTTCGTGATCGGGCGCTCGCTGGAACGAGAGGTGGAAGTCCGAGTCCGGACGTTCCCCGATCGCCACGACCTCCTCGTCGCCGAACACGACCGGAAGGCCGGTGAGGACGCTGTAGAAGCGCGCGAGCGCCTCTGGATCACGAGCCTCCAGAACGATCCCGCTCAGCGAGCCGACGCCACCCATCTCCCCAAACCTACCCGCGGACGCCGCAGACGGATACGAGGCGGGGCTCGCGTTGGACGTGCGCTACGCGCCGCGGAAGGTGGCGATGATCCAGGAGCCGGCGCGTGCGGTGTTCCACGAGATCGTCGGCGAGACGACGCCCGTACCGCTGAGGACCTTCGTGGCCGCGATCGCGCGGCTGTCGGGAGCCAGCACCGAGAAGCCGCTGGACGCCGAGGAGCCTCCCCCGTTATCGCCGTTCAGCGCGACGGCGGCGATCGCCCACTCGTCGGCCGCATCGGTCGCACCCCCGGTCGTTGGGGTGACGCTGGCGGCCGACCCGAAGATCGCGCTCCCGGCCTGGTCGAAGGCGTTGGACGTGTCGATGCCTGCGAGCTCCACCACCCACATCCGAAGCGCCGTCGCGGACTGGCCGGAGCCGAGGTTGACCGTGACGGTCTGCTCCGAGCCGTTCGAGGCCCTCCAGAACACCGCGCCGCGCGCCGGCGTGAACGCCTTCGTCCACCCCGAGGGCGTCGCGAACGCGGGGCTCGCCGACTGCGGCACGACGACGACGGCTACGAGCACGTTCCCGGCCGTCGCCTGCGAGCCGAGCGTGGCGGAGATGCTCTGGGCGTTCGCGCTCGCCTTCTTCGACTGGATCTCCGAGATCCCACCCGGCGGCGGGGGCGGGGGCGAGCCGCTCCCGATCTCGTAGGAGACCTCGTCCATGTCGCCGGTGTAGACGTCGTCCTGGGTCTTGTCCGCACCGATCGTCAGGGGGTCGCTGTTGGCGATCGAGCCGATCGTCACCGACTTGCGGTAGTTCGTCCCGTCGACGGAGAGCGTCACGTCCGAGCTGGTCTTCGTGCACGAGAGCGTGTGCCAGTTGCCGTCGTTCAAGGAGGCCGGCGCGCCCGTGATCTTGATGTGGCCACCCGACCCCTTCATCTGGCACAGCGCGTTCGCCTTGGTGTGGGAGCTGTTCGGGTAGATCTCGATCTTCCAGTAGCCGCCGTTGGTGGAGCCGAGTCCCTTTCGGATCAGGTCGTAGTCGCCGCCGTCCCCGTCGGTCGGCATCCGCGTGAACTTCACGTGCGTCGTCACCGTGAACCCGTCCGTCCCGGGGTCGAGGGACGCCGCGTCGGGGACCGTGACGCGGGAGGTGCCGTCGAAGCGGTATGCAGTACCCGAGAACCCTGGGACCCCGGCCTGGATGTTGAGCCAGTTCCCGTTGGTGGCCGGGGAGCCCGCATCGAGCATCGTGCCCGTGCCGGACGCCTCGTCCATGGACCAGTCGTGACTGCCCGTTGCGGCTCGCGCAGGCGGTGAAATGGCTATGACACCCGCAAGGGTCATACCGACGAGGACGACACCGAGCGCCCTGGGTCGCGCGATCCGATGAGCGGACATGACCCACGTATGTTCGCCGAGACGCACGTCCGTGACGACCCCTGTAGGCCGTACCTTTCTACGTCTTCCGAGTACGCACGACGTACGCCTGTCCTCACCACCGGTGTGGCGCCGGTTCCCTCCATCGCGAACGGGCCGAACTCGACGTCTCGTCCTCGTTGGAGCACGATGCGGGGGTGGACGTCCGCCCGGCCGCCTCGCACCCCGCCGGCTACGTCGTGGTCCTGCTCGGCGTCGTCGGGTTCCTCGTGGCTTGCTTCCTCCCCTACTACGGCGGGCCGGTCCTGGGGTCCGACCGGACGATCTCCCTCTATGACAGCGTGCGCCTCCCCGGGGCCAGCAGCGGCGAGGTGTTCGCCTCACGGCTCTACCTGTTCGCGGGCGCGGCGACCGTCGGCGTGATCGCGCTCGTTGGGATCGCGCGCACCCGAACCTGGACCCCCTACGCGCTGCTAGCAGGCGTCGCCGTGTGGGCGCTGACGTGGCTGGGTGTCCTGATCAGCCAGTGGGGGTTCCTGCAACACGAGGTCGGCTACTGGATCGCACTCGCCAGCCTTGGCGTCGCCCTCGTGGGCACGATCGTCGTCTGGCTCTCGTCCCGATCATCCGAGCCCGAGCCGGCCCAGATCGCGGCGTAGCGATGGAGGACTGGACCGCCGCCCTCACGCTCGCCGAGCTCCCCGACCGCCGGCCCACGATGGTCACCGTGGACGGCACCCAGGTGCTGCTGGTCCGCAACGGCGAGGACGTGTTCGCGATCGGGAACCGCTGCTCGCACATGGGGGCGCCGCTCGCCAAGGGACCGGTCACGTTCGCCGGGTCGCTGCGGACCGTGAAGTGCCCGCTGCACGGCAGCACGTTCGACCTTTCGAACGGGAAGGTGATGAAGGGCCCCGCGACCCAGCCCGTGCCTGCGTTCGAGACGCGGGTGACCGATGGCGTGGTCGAGATCCGGGCTGCGGATCGCGGCTAGGATGCGCTCGTGGATCCCGACCAACACGGCGCCGGCGGCGCGATGGGGCCGTTCGGCTCCCGGTTGCTGGGCCTCGGCATCGGCATGGCCTGCGTGGCGGTCCTGGTCATGCTCCCGTTCCTGATCCCGGTCACCTTCTATGTGATCGCCAACGTGTACGCGCTGGTCAAGGGCACGACGTTCTCGGGGGCGACGGTCAACGACGGCGTGCTGCTCACGCTGCTGGTGCTCTCGGTGGCCGTGTTCCCGGTCGTTCTGGCGGTCCTCGTGGCCCTCCTGGGACGGGCGCTTTCGCCAAGACGCCGGCGCGCCTGACGCGGGCTCGAACGCGGCCGCCGTCGTTCGCTATCCTCCCTCGCTTCGATGTCCACCCTCCGCCAGGACCCGACCACCCGCCAGTGGGCGATCCTCGCCACCCGGCGCGGGGACCGGCCGCACGAGGACGTCGTGGTCCCCCGCCCCGAGCTTCCCGCGTTCGACGAGACGTGCCCGTTCTGCCCGGGCAACGAGGACCAGACCCCGCCGGAGATCCTGCGCGAGCCGCCGGGCGACACCTGGCAGGTCCGCGTGGTCCCGAACATGTATGCGGCGCTCTCGGGCGACGGCACCACGGTGCGGTCGGGCGAGCCGATGTTCCGGGAGATGCCTGGAGTCGGCAGCCACGAGGTCGTGGTGGAGACCACGCGGCACGACGGCCGCATGGACGAGATGACCGTGGACGAGGTGGCCAGGGTCATCTGGGTCTGGCGCGAGCGCTACCGAGCGCTGATCTCCCGGCCCGACGTCCGGGCCGTGGTGGTGTTCAAGAACTTCGGCGCGCTGGCCGGAACCTCCCTCACGCACTCGCACTCGCAGATCGTGGCGACGCCGGTGTTCCTGCCTCGGCTCCTCCGGCGCCTGGACGTGGCGACGCGCTTCTACGACGAGAACGGCGCGTGCGTGTACGACCAGCTGCTCGAGGCCGAGGTCGAGGCCGGCGTTCGGATGGTCGACGACTTCGGCGGGTTCGTCGCGCTCGAGCCCTGGGCGGCGCAGACGCCGTTCGAGACCTGGATCGCGCCCCGGCTCCACCAGGGCTCGTTCGGCTCGCTGGACGACGAGGGGATCCGCGGCCTGGCCGGCATCCTGATCCGAACGCTCACCGCGCTCCGGCACGCCTGCGGCGACCCCGATTACAACCTCGTGATGTACTCGGCGCCCACCGACGGCGGGCACGCCGAGGAGGTCTTCCACTGGCACCTCAAGCTGATCCCCCGCGTCTCGACGCAGGCGGGGTTCGAGATCGGCTCGGCGATGGCGATCAACACGGTCGCGCCCGAGGACGCCGCGCAAGCGCTGCGCGCCTCCCTGCCGCCCGACTGACCTGGCCCTCCGACCGGCCTAGACGTCCGGCCGACCTCGCAGCCCGACTGACCTAGCAGCCCGAGTCGACCCACTGCGGCCCGGCGCCCAGCGGCACGTGGAGACGCCCGGCGACGCGCTTGAGCCGCCTGCGGAACGTCCGCATCTCGGAACGGTCGAAGTCCGCGTGGGTCATGCATCGCCAGGCCTCGTACCGCTCGTGGTGGTACGGGCTCTGGAGCGTCTCGGCGTGTCCGATCACGTTGCCGTAGGAGATCCCGTACTTGAGCATCAGCCACGCCGTCAGGCGCAGCGAGGCCCGCATCATGTCGCGGTCGCCCAGGATCTGCTGCGCGCTCGTCCCCACGTGCTCGATGCCGATCGCGGTCCAGTTCATCCCGATCGCGTGCCGGCAGCGGGTCCGAAGGTTCACGAGTTGATAGATCGCCCCGTCGGAGTCGATCACGAAATGGGCGCAGACGCCGGGCTTCTCGCCCAGATGGATCGCGTTGGACGCGAAGTGGTTCCACGCCGAGTCGAACGACGTGCCGTCCGTGTAGTGCTCGACGACGACGTGGGGATGGTTGAGGACGTAGGTGCGTTCGCCGTAGTGGCGTCGCGAGTATGCGGCCGTTTGCTGCTTGCGGCGAGCGCCGAACGGGATCCTCTTCACGACGATCCGCGGCTTCACGTCTGCGGGCCTCGGCGGCTCGCGCGCGACCGCCGCGCACTCCGGCGCGACAAGGACGAACGCCGCGACCAGCAGGACGAGCGCGCGTCTCACGAGGCCGCCCGCAGGCGCGCGATCGTGCGCTCTCGCCCGAGCAGCTCGAGGGACTCGGGCAGCGGGGGCGAGACCGTCGAGCCGGTCACGGCCGCTCGGACCGGCTGCCACCCCTTCCTCCGGTTCAGCCCGGCGGCGGTCGCGGATACGTCGAGCGCGGCCGTGATCGGCTCCGTCTCCCACGGCTCGACCGACTCCAGGGCGTCGGCGACGACCTTCAGGTAACCCTCGGGTGCCGCGCCGATCGCCTTGGCAGCCTGGTCGTCCGGCGCGATGTCGTCGGTGAACAGGAACCGGAGCAACCGGACGCTCTCCGCGAGCGTCGGCATGCGCTCCTTGACCAACGGCATCGCGCGGCGGAGCAGGCCGAGGTCGGGCGAGAGCCCGGCCACGGTCAGGAAGTGGAGGCACCGCGACGCCAGGTCGTCGTCGTCCAGCGACTGGATCTCGTGGTTGTTCATCCACGTCAGCTTCTCGATGTCGAAACGCGCGGGGTTCTTCGACACGCGCTCGATCTCGAACGCGTCGATGAGCTCCTGTTTCGACAGGAACGTCGTGTCCGCGTCCTTGGACCAGCCGAGCAGCGCGAGGTAGTTCATCAGCGCCTCGGGCAGGATCCCCTGCTCGCGGAACGCCTCCACGCTGGTCGAACCGTGGCGCTTGGACAGCGGCTTGCCGTCGGACCCGTGCACCTGCGGCACGTGGGCATAGGCGGGCGGGGTGCCGCCGAGCGCCTCGATCACCGCGGCGTTGCGCGGGCCGCTCTCGAGCAAGTCGTCGCCGCGGATCACGTGCGTGATCCCCATCAGCATGTCGTCGACGGCGACGGCCAACAGGAACACGGGCGTGCCGTCCGAACGCATCAGCACGAAGTCACGAAGGTGACCGGGCGCCCAGCGAACCTCGCCCTTGACCAGGTCGTGCAGGACGTGCTCACGATCGGGCATCAGGAAGCGGATCGCGGCCGGTCGGCCCTCGGCCTCGAACGCGGCCCGAACGTGAGGATCCCGGCACTTGCCGTCGTAGCCCGAGGGCTCCCCGCGCACCTTCGCGGCCTCGCGCCGCTCGCGCAGCTCCTCCTCCGTGCAGTAGCAGGGATAGGCGTCGCCCTGCTCCATCAGTCGAGCGACCGTGTCGCGATAGATGTCCATCCGCTGTGACTGCCGGTACGGCTCGTGCGGCCCACCCACGTCCGGCCCCTCGTCCCAGTCGATGCCGAGCCATCGCAGCGACTCCATCACGCCGTGGACGGCCTCCTCGGTCACGCGCGAGGCGTCGGTGTCCTCGATCCGAAGGACGAACGCCCCGCCGTGGTGGCGCGCGTGGGCCCACGAGAACAGACCGGTCCGCGCGTTGCCGACGTGGATCGACCCGGACGGGGCCGGCGCGAACCGCGTTCGGACCTCTCGACCCCCGCCCTCCCGCGAGCTCACGAGCCGGCCTCGACCGGGTTCGCGAGCGTCCCGACGCCGTCCACCTCGACCTCGACCGCGTCGCCGGCGCTCAGCGGGCCCACGCCTTCGGGCGTGCCCGTCAGGAGCACGTCGCCCGGCAGCAGCGTCATGAAGGTCGTCACGTACTCGATCAGGCTCGCGACGCCGAACACCATGTCGCTGGTCTGGCCGGCCTGACGGACCTCGCCGTTCAGCCGGGTCTCGACGCGAACGTCGTTGGGATCCAGGTCGGTCTCGATCCAGGGCCCCAGCGGACACGACCCGTCGAACCCCTTCGCGCGCGCCCACTGGTCGTCGGTCTTCTGCAGGTCGCGCAGCGTGACGTCGTTCGCGCAGGTGTAGCCGAGGATCACGCGGAACGCCTCCTCGGTGCGGACGTTGCGAGCGATCCGCCCGATCACGACGGCCATCTCCCCCTCGTAGTCGACCCGACGGCTGATCGGCAGCAGAGGGATCGGGTCGTGGGGCCCGATCACGGCCGTCGAGGGCTTGAGGAAGATCAGCGGCTCCTCGGGCACCTCCGATCCGAACTCGGCCGCATGTGCCGCGTAGTTCTTGCCCACGCAAACGACCTTGGACGGCAGGATCGGCGCGAGCAGCCGCACGTCGTCGAACGGCACCTCCTCCCCCGTCGGCACGGGATCCTCGAAGAACGTGCCCTGCAGCACCTGGATCGTGTCGGACTCGAACTCGGAGGCGCCGGTCGCGATCCGGTCGCCGAAACGGAACCGCGCCAGCCGCATGGGCCGCAGGCTATCGCAGCGCGGCGCTCAGCCGAGCGAGCGGCGCCACGCCGGCGGCACCGGACCGGTGACCTCGACGCGGTCGGCGCCCAGCCAGCCGGCGAGCTCGTGCACGGCGCCGGCCAGCGTGGCAGCGTTCGACCGGTCGGGCTTGACGCCGTCCTCCGGCGTGACGGCGTGCACCAGGAGCCGCCCGCGCTCCCGGTCGAACGCCGGATCCACGCGGGCGACGAAGCGGTCGCCCACCAGCAGCGGCATCGAGTAGTAGCCGTAGCGCCGCTGTGCCTTGGGCACGTAGATCTCCATCCGGTAGTCCAGGCCGAGCATCAGCGCCGAGCGCTTCCGGTCGTGGATCAGGTTGTCGAACGGCGACAGCAGGGTCGCCCGCGGCTCCCATCGGCCGCGCTCGATGCGTTCGAGCAGGGGGAGGTCGTCGCGGTGCACGTACCAGCGCCCGGGCAGGCGGGAGCCGTCGTCGACGACCTCGACGCGCTCGATCGCGCCCGAACGCTCGAGTCGATCGAGCTCGGCCGGCAGCCCCGGGTAGCGGTCCATCGTGAAGTGCCCCTTGACGTGCGCCGCCGTCGCGACGCCGAGCCCGCGGATCGAGAGTTCGGCGGCCCGCCGCGTCACCTCCGGGTCGCGGAGGGGGCGGCGCGCGAGGGCCTCGGCCGGCAGCACGCGGTCCACACGATCCCACCACTTCTCCAGGCCGCGTCGCCGGGCGACCATCACCTTGCCTCGGATCCACAGGAACCGGACCATCTGGTCGACGTTGCGGTCGCGGGTCCAGCCGGTCGACACCCAGGCCTCTGAGACGTCGTTGCCATCCAGATCGCGAAGCCGAAGCGGCCCGCGGCGCCCCACCGCCCGCATGATCGACCGCCGGAGCGCGTCGTTGCGAACGGCCCACTCTCCGAACTGGCTGCCGGGGGACGGCCAGGTCCGCATCAAATAGCGGTGGATCGCGTAGTCCTCGGACAGGACGATCGAGGCCGCGTGGGCCCAGTACTCGAACAGCGAACGATCGTGCCACAGCAGGCGGTCCAGGTGTTCGGGGCGGAAGCTCGGCAGGCGCGAACGCAGGACGAGCAGCGGGCTCCTCGCCACCACCGAGATCGGGTCCAGCTGCACGCACCGGATGTCGCCGACCACGCCCAGGACGGCCGCCGCCGACGAGCGTGGCGCCCGGCCGCTCAGCCGTTGCTTCGCGATCGCGAGCCGGCGGGCGGCGACGAGATCGACCGTTCGAAGCGGCACGCCTCAGACGAGCCGGGTGCCGATGCCCCAGGTGACCCCGACGCTGCGCCAGTAGCCGGCGATCATCTCGACGGGCGCGAGGCTCTCCAGCTCCTCGACCGGCGACGCGCCGAACGTGAGCTCGGCCTCGCCCGCCCAGACCTGCGAGCCCTCCCAGTCGTAGCTCTTCATCGTGACGAGCTCGTCCATCGAGGGCGTTTGTCCCTCCTCGATGCTCGGGAAGAACCTCGTGTGCAGCATCGGGAGCGCGTTGACGAACCCCGGTCCCTCGGCCGTGCCAGTGATCGTGAATCGAGCGTCGATCACGCGGCGATCGTGCACGCTCACGCTCGCGCCGAAGCGGCCACCGGGCTCGAGCCGCGGTCCCGCCCGGCCGAGCGTCACCGGCCGCGTCATCCAGATCGAGCCGAGCTTCTTCGGGTAGCCCTGGTGCCAGCCACGGACCATCGCGAAGTCCTTGTCCACCCAGATCAGGATGCAGCGCGAGTACGTCTCGCCCCGGTAGCGGCACCGGACGACGAGGAACGCCTCCTTGTACTGGGAGCGAACGGGATCGAGCAGTTCGTCGAACGAGTCCGAGCAGGACTGCCAGTCGGCGAACACCACGGCGATCGCGTCGGGGTCCTCCTCCGAGGGTTCGACCGGATCCGGGAGCCATCGCGCGACCGAACCCGGGGCGGCGCGGTACTCGATCGTCAGCAGGTCGCCGGAGTAATGCCACGGTGGCCCGGGCACCACGGATGAGCGGCCTTCGGGCGAGAGCGGCGGAACGAACCCCTTGAGCTCGGCCACGGCGAGATACTACCCGTCGGTTCCGACCGATCGGGAGGCATGCGTTGGAGACCAGACGGATCCTGCTCGACGGCGCGGAGGCGATCGTCACACGCGCCGGCGACGAGCTGATCGCGGCCGACGGCCGGCGCGTGCCGGCGGCCGACGCACGACACCTGGCGCCCACCGAACCCAGCAAGATCGTCTGCGTGCACCTGAACTACGAGAGCCGCGTGCAGGAGTTCGGTGCGACGATGCCGCCGGCGCCCACGTACTTCCACAAGCCGGTGAGCGCGCTGAACGCGCACGGCGGCGAGGTGGTGCGCCCTCCGCGGTGCCGTTACCTGAACTACGAGGGCGAGATCGCGATCGTGATCGGCCGCGAGACCCGTCACGTCGCCCCGGACGAGGCCGGCGCCCACATCGCCGGCTACACGGTCGCGAACGACTACGGGCTCCACGACTTCCGGGACACCGACGCGGGCTCGATGCTGCGGGTCAAGGGCTCGGACACGCTGTGCCCGCTCGGGCCGGGCCTCGTGGACGACTGGGACTTCCGCGGCAAACGGATCCGAACGCTCGTCAACGGCGAGGTGCGCCAGGACGGCACCACCGACGAGATGCGCTGGGACATGCACTACCTGGTCGCCGACATCGCGCGCACGATCACCCTGGTCCCCGGCGACGTGATCCTGTCGGGTACCCCGGCGAACTCCCGGCCGGTCGAACCCGGCGATGTGGTCGAGGTGGAGGTCGAGGGCCTCGGCACGCTGCGGAACGCGATCGTCGAGGGTTCGGTCCCGATCCGCGAGGACGTCGGCGCGCAGCCGAGCGCGTCCGAGGAGGTCGTCTCGACCGCGCTCGGGGGCGACTGGGAGTTCCGCGGGATCCGGCCGCCGAAGCGGTGAACCTCGAACCGCTCCTGCGCGCCCACGGGTTCATGAAGGTCGAGCACCCGCCCGAGCTCTGGGGGGCCGACACCGAGGACGAGGCCTTCCTGCGCGTGCTGGGCGAGATGATCGCGATCGGGCTCGGCCGTGGGAACGAGCTCGCCGAGCTCACGATCAACGTCGCGAACGTGACCGCCGCGGCCGATGACGAGGGCGGGTGGATCCCGCCCGGCGACTACGTCGCCGTCTCGGTACGCGGCGGCGGTGCGTGGGAGGACGACACGTGGCGCGCCGGCCAGGTCCCGTCGACCGGACTGCTGGTGAACGTCGGCCCGGCCGCCGGCACGGCCGGCGCCGTCTACGCCTACAGCCGGAACCTCGGCTCGGAGGGCTCGGTCACGACGCTGTTCCCCCGGCTCGTTCCTCCCAGCTAGCCCGGTCGATCCGGTAGATCCGGTGGAGGTAGCCCTTGTGGTCCGTCTCGTGGTCGACGTGCATCCCGATCTTCTGTGCCACCCGGTTCGAACCGGCGTTCTCGGGACGGACGAGCGAGATCAGGTGATCGACGTCGAGGTTCGCGAACGCCCAGTCCCGGGCCGCGGCGCCCGCCTCGGGCGCGATCCCCTCCCCCTTCCTGCCCGGCTTGGTGTGCCACCCGATCTCGACGTGCTCGACGCCCTCGACCAGCATCGTTGCCGGACCTGCGGTGCCGAGGAATTCGTCGGTCTCACGATCCTCGACGATCAGGAGCCCGAATCCCGGGTCGCGGTAGCGAGCGATCTGCCGCTCGAGCCAGGCAACGGATTCCTCACGCTCGAATGGGGCGGGGTACCACCGCATGTGTTCGGGATCCGAGAGCATCCCGTGCAGGTCGTCGAGGTCGTCCTCTCGGTACGGGCGCAGGCGAAGGCGCTCGGTCTCGAGCCGGAAGTCCGGATCCATGGCGCCGAACCTTAGCCCAGGCGACTTCGCAGGCTCCTGGACTATCCTCGGCTCGGTCCCCCGAACGAGGAGCGTCATGGACATCAAGGGCAAGCGGCTCCGCCTGTTGTTCTCCGACGTGCTGGGCGTCGAGCGCGGCAAGTACCTGTACGGCGACGTGGCGGATTCGGGGCGGTCGGCCTTCTGCATCGGCGTGTACCCCCTCACGACGGACAAGGAGATCCTGGAGGTCTCCCGGCAGCAGTTCGACGTAGGCCTGCCCGACGTGGACGCGTTCGTGGACCGGGGCACCCTCCGGCCCGGGTGGGAGGACGACACGATCGTCGGCATCGCCGACGTCCGTCTACACGATGAGCCTCTGGAGGTCGACCCCAGGCAGGTGTTGCGCACGGCGGTCGAACCCTGGCTCGAGGTCGGCCTGGAGCCGATGTTCGCGTTCGAGTCCGAGTTCTACCTGCTCGACCCCGACCCCGAGGGGGGCTGGAAGGCGGCCGACCTGCCGTCGCATCGCGTCTACGGGACGGGGGCGGCCGTGGACCCGAGCGGCACCGTCGACGCGATGGTCCGCGCGGCGCAGCAGTCCGGTTTCCCGATCGAAAGCTGGGCAAGCGAGTTCGACACGGCGGCCTTCGAGGTCAACGTCCGCTACAAGGACGTGATCGCGGCCGCGGACGAATGCTTCCTGTTCCGCCTCCTGGTCAAGGAGACCGCGGCCAAGAACGGCAAGCTCGCCACGTTCATGGGCCGGCCGTTCAACGATCGCGGCGGCAGCGGCCTGCACCTGAACATCTCGTTCCGGGGCAAGGACGGATCGAACGCGCTCGAGGACACGAACGCGCCGGACGGGCTCGCGCCGCTGGCCAAGGAGTGCATCGCCGGCATGCTGGCGCACCACGAGGCGATCGCGGCGATCGCCGCGCCGCATGCGAACGCCTACAAGCGGCTGCAGCCCGACATGCTGAACGGCTACTGGGCCAACTGGGGCTACGACGACCGCACGGTCTGCGTTCGCGTGCCCCCCGCGCGCGGGGAGGGCACGCGCCTGGAGCACCGGATGGCCGACGGGGCGGCGAACCCGTACCTCGTGGCTGCGGCGGTGCTGCACGCGGCTCGGTTCGGCATGGAGCACCAGATGTCACCGCCCACGCCGCAGACGCCCGGGGAGCCCCCGAACACCGACCGCAAGGTCCCGCCGACGCTGGAGGCGGCCCTGGTCGCGCTCGAGGCCGACGACGAGCTCTGCGCGGCGCTGGGACCCTGGTTGATCGAGACGTTCACCAAGCTCAAGCGCGCCGAGTGGGAGCGCTACGCCAAGACGGTCGGCGACCCGAACACGACCGAGGTCACGCCGTGGGAGATCGAGTACTACCTTCCGTTCTTCTAGACCGTTCCTCCAGGCCGTTCCTCGACCGGTTTGTCCGAACCGGTCGTTCGGTGCCAAACTATCTTGCGTCGCCCGCGAGGAGGTCCCGGTGAGCGTTCGGCTGGACGAGATCGACCTGTCGAGCCACGACGCCTTCGTCGAGGAGGTCCCGCTGTGGGCCTTCAAGGAGCTCCGCGAGCGCGATCCCGTCCACTGGCAGCCCGAGCCCTCGCCCAACCACGGCTTCTGGGCGATCACGCGATTCCGCGACATCGAGGACATCCTGCGCGACACCAGGAGCTTCTCCTCGGCCCACGGGATCACCCTCGAAGAGCAGACCGAAGAGGAGGTCGAGGCGCGCCGGTCGATGATCGACATGGACCCGCCGAACCACTCACGGCTGCGCCGCCTGGTCAGCAAGCTCTTCACGCGCAGTGCCGTCGCGCAGTACGAGGGGTTCGTCCGCGAGCAGGCTCGGCTCGTGCTCGACAAGGGGCTGCCGCAGGGTGAGTTCGACTTCGTCGAGGAGATCTCGCGCGAGCTCCCGATCCGCGTCCTCGCCCGGATCATGGGCGTCCCCGACCAGGACCTGCCGTTGTGCGTCGAGCTCGGCGACGCGATGATCGCGCAGGCCGATCCCGAGTACTCGCGAGCCGTGATCGACAAGGAGGACACGAGCGAGTACCGGCTCCTCCCCTTCCGCAGCCCGGCCGCGGTCGAGCTCATGGCGTACGGACACGAGCTCGCCGAGCAGCGGCGCGCGGACCCCAGGGACGACCTGGTCACCAAGCTCGTGCAGTCCGAGGTGGACGGCGAGCGCCTCACGAAGGCGCAGTTCGACAACTTCTTCTGCCTGCTGATCGTCGCCGGCAACGAGACGACGCGGCACGCGATCACCCACGGGACCAAGGCCCTGGTCGACCACCCGGACCAGTGGCAGCGCCTGCGCGACGACCCCGGGCTCACGCCGCTGGCCGCGGAGGAGATCCTCCGGTTCGGCTCGCCCACGATGCATTTCCGCCGCACGACGACACAGGACCTCCAGATCCACGACACGACGATCAAGCAGGGCGACAAGGTCGTGGTCTGGTTCGTGTCGGGGAACTACGACGAGGAGGTCTTCCCGAACGCCGAGCGCTTCGACGTCGGGCGCGACCCGAACCCACACATGGCGTTCGGCAGCGGGGGGCCGCACGTGTGCCTCGGCGCGCATCTCGCCCGCCTTGAGGTCAACGTGATGTTCGAGGAGATGGTGCCGCGGCTGAAGAGCCTCGAGATCACCGGCCCGATCGAGCGCCTGCGCTCGAACTTCATCAACGGCGTCAAGCACATGCCGGTCAGGGTGAAACTCAACTGAACCGGTCTCCGATCGGGTCGTTCACTGACGGTTCACCTGCGCCCGGGCATGAACCTCCGGTACCCGTGGAACGCATCCATGTTGGGTTGGCGTTTCGCACGTCGAAGGGCTCGTGAGGGGGAGACGATGAGCAGCGAGGGGAGCCACCAGATCGAGGAGATCGTGGACGATCTCACGCAGGAGTTCGACCAGCGGATCGGTCCCAAGCACGTCCACGACGAGGTGATGCGTGTCTACGGGCGGTTCTCGAGGGCCCCGATCCAGCAGTTCGTGCCGGTCCTGACGCGACGGATCGCCCGCGAGGAGCTCCTCAAGAAGACGTGACGTCACCGCGCACGAGGATCAGCCACGGCGGATCCTCACCATCCCCGATCTCAGCGGGGAGGCAAGGAGCGAGGTGACCTCGCCGCGCCGTGGCTGATGGAGTCACCCAGCTCGAAGGGGACGGACGCGACCGGCCGTTCATGACTCCTCGCGGGCGGGAACGTGACCACCGCGTGAAGACACCGAGGAGCGAGACTCAGTCCCTCTCGGCCTCGAGCAGCTTTCGAGCCTCGGCGTTGGCCGTGCGGTCCTTCTCGGAGACCTCGGGCCACGACAGGCCGAGTCCCTGGATCGTCTCGACGAGGACGCGCGCCACGATCGCCTGCATGACCGGCTTGTGGTCGGCCGGGATCACGTACCAGGGCGCCCACGTGGTCGAGGTCGCCGTGATCGCGTCATCGAACG
>Ga0075433_10001101_pt1 | contig 19508 bp, 21 predicted proteins | sample RhiMethybrSRZTD2_FD_75299 | JGI IMG/M metagenome (GOLD analysis project Ga0075433, IMG submission 75299) | Populus rhizosphere microbial communities from Tennessee, USA - Rhizosphere MetaG P. TD hybrid SRZTD2 | ecosystem: Host-associated > Plants > Roots > Rhizosphere > Soil | place: USA... | reverse complement strand
TACACGGGAGGCGGGGTGACGATTACCGCCTTGATCGCGGGACGGACACAGGACGAGCTCGGACTAGCGGTCGCGGCGGCGCACAACGGATCCGAGTACATGGCGGCGCAGCGAAAGCAGGGACTGGGCGTGCAGCGCTCGGAAGTCGCTCTGGAGCTGACCTACCTCGCACCGCTCGGGGCGCACTTGGCGGTGCAGCCCGACGTTCAATTCGTCATCAATCCGAACACCGACCCGAAGCTCAGGAACGCGCTTGCGTTCATGCTCCGCTTCGAAGTTTCATTATGACTGAATGTGCTCCCACAAGACGCGCGCCTAGGCGTCCAATTTCTTCCCTGCAAGCTCTTCCACCAGGGTAACCAGCCCGGCATGGTCGAGATCCCCGCCTCCCGTCGCTTTCAGCGCGGCCATCATCTGCGCGACGATGCTCGTGACCATGAGCGGAACGCCGTACTCCGACCCGGAGGCGAGCGCGATCCTCAAATCTTTTTCGTGGAGGCGGATGCGGAAGCCGGGCTTGAAGTTGCGCTCGAGCATCTTCTGCCCGTGCGCGTCGAGTATCTTAGATTGCGCGAAGCCGCCGAGCAGCACCTCGCGCACCTTCGCCGGATCGACGCCGGCCTTCGCCGCGAGCACGAGCGCTTCGCTGACGGCCGCGATCGTCACGCCGACGACGATCTGGTTCGCCGCCTTGGCGACCTGCCCCGCGCCGCTTTCGCCGACGTGCACGATGTTTTTCCCGAGTTTTTGAAATATCGGCATGGCGCGCTCGACGGCCGCGGCCTTGCCGCCGATCATTATAGATAAGGTAGCCCCGATGGCGCCGGCTTCGCCGCCGCTGACCGGCGCGTCGAGCATCGCGCAGGCGCGCTGCTCCGCTTCCGCTGCGAGCTTGCGCGCCACCACGGGCGAGATCGTCGACATGTCGATCAAGAGAGCGCCGGAGCGCGCGCCAGCGAAGACGCCGTCTTTGCCGCCATAGACGCTTTCCACGTCGGGCGAATCGGGCAGCATCGTGATGACGATACCCGCTTGCGCGGCTACTTCGCGCGGGTTCGTCGCCGCCTTGGCGCCTTCGCGCGCGAGCTCGTCGACGGGCGGCCGGCTCCGGCTGTGAACGATGAGAGGATATCCGGCCTTGAGGAGATTGCGCGCCATCGGCTTGCCCATGATGCCGAGGCCGATGAAGCCGATCGTATCGCTCATGATCGCCTCCCTAACGGTTTATAGCTTCGCGGCGCGCTCGCGCATCTCGGTAGGCGAGGTTACGCAGACATCGAGATCGCGCAGCAAGCCGTCGGCGATGCTGTAGATCCAGCCGTGGACCGCGAGCGACTGCCCGCGCTCCCAGGCGCTTTGCACGACGGTCGTCTTGCAGACGTGGAGCACCTGCTCGGCGACGTTGAGCTCGCACAGCCGGTCGTGCCGCCGCGTCTCGCCGTCGAGGGACTCGAGCTGCGCGAGATTTTTGTCGCGCACGTCCTGGACGTTCCTCAGCCAATTATCGATGAGACCGAGCCGCTCGCCGCGGAGCGCGGCGAGAACGCCGCCGCAGCCGTAGTGGCCGCAGACGATGATGTGCTGGACGCGGAGCGCCTCGACGGCGTACTGAATCACCGACAGACAGTTGAGGTCGGTCTGCACGACAAGGTTCGCGACATTGCGGTGCACGAACAGCTCGCCGGGCAACAGGCCGACGATCTCGTTCGCCGGCACGCGGCTGTCGGCGCAGCCGATCCAGAGATACTGCGGCGTCTGCTGATGCGACAGGCGCTTGAAGAAATTCGGCTCGCGCTGCGTGATCGCCGCCGCCCACTTCCTGTTATTGTCGAATAGATGGCCGAGAATGCGCATCAACAACCTCTCCGGTGAGAATGCGAAACGACATCGGCTTATCGTGCCGAATCGGTGAATTCAAGGGACGACCGTGTCTATAGAATCGCCGGGCTCACGTGCTCGGGACGGACGCCGACGCCGATGAGCCGCGCCGGGATCCGGCGCAGCGCGGGGACTTTCGCCATCCAGCGGAAGAGGAGAGGCGGCTCGAACGGACCGGTATCGTCCAGGGCGCGCGCGATCACGCGCCGCTGCACCGCGATCTGCAGGCGCTGGGTCACGCGCGTGGGCCATTCGCGCCGCCGCTGCACGCTGCGCAGATGCGACGGCGTCAATCGTTTTTCTTTCAGCGGCACGGCGAGTAGATTCCCCGCGGCGACCGCATCCTGGATCGCGAGATTGATGCCGACGCCGCCGACCGGGGACATCGCGTGCGCGGCATCGCCGATCGAGAGAAAGCCGGGGCGGGACCATTCCACCAGGCGGTCCACCTGGACCGTCAGCAATTTGATCTGCTCCCAGTCGGTCAGCTCGCCCACGTGGGCTTTAAGGTGCGGTGCCGCCCTGGCTACCCGCTCGCGGAACGCCTGCAGCCCTTCGCGGCGGATATCCTCGTTTTGTCCTTTGGCGATCACGTAGCCGCACTGCCAGTAGTCGCCCCGGTTGATCGAGATGAAGATGCGTCCGCGATCGAAGCGCCCCATCGTCTGCGCCGTCTCGCCCCGGCTGCGCGAGAGGCGAAACCAGAGAACGTCCATCGGCGCGCCGTAGTCCTTGATTTTAAGTCCCGCGCGCTCGCGGAGCACCGAGTGGCGGCCGTCCGCGGCGACCACGAGATCGGCGCGCGCCTCGAGCGCTCCGTCTTTCGTGCGCGCGCGCAGCCCGACCACTCGTTCGCTTTCCACGATAAGATCGGTCGCCTCCGCTTCCATCAGCAGGTGGAATGACGGATATCGTTTTGCATGGCCCGCGAGAAAGTCGAGGAAATCCCATTGCGGCATCATGGCGATAAACTTGCAGCGCGTCGGCACTCTGGAGAAATCGGCCAGCGTCACGTCGAGCGCGCCGAATTGGGCCGTCAACTCGCGCACTTCCTGGTGGGGCAGCTTGAGAAATTCGTCCAGCAGCCCGAGCTCGTGCATGACTTCGAGCGTCGACGGATGGATCGTGTCGCCGCGAAAGTCGCGCAGGAAATCGGCGTGCTTCTCCAGCACGGCGACTTCCACTCCCGCTCGCGCCAGGAGATACCCGAGCATCATACCCGCCGGACCGCCGCCGGCGATGACGCACGTTGCGTTGAGATTGCCGTTCGCCATTAGACGTTGATGCTGCCGTCGATCGTGGTCACGGCATGGCCGCCGATCTCGACGCCGTTGTCGCTGATGCGGACGGCGATTCGGCCGTCGCGGCCGAGGTTCATGCCTTGACGCGCCGTATACGACGAGCCGTAGCGGCCGAGAGCGCCGGTGTGGCGGAGATATGCGCCGACGGCGGCGTTGCCGCTGCCGCAGACCGGATCTTCAGGAATGCCGTCCCCCGGCGCAAAGGCACGCACGTGCAGCGCGGCGATGCCGTCGTCGGCGCTCCCGAAAATCGTCACGCCGGTCGCGCCGAGCGCCGCGCTGATCTTGGCCACTGCGTTCAAGTCGGGCTTCACCGCGGCGACTTTCTCGGCGCCGCCGATGTCGGCCACGATCCAAACGGGTCCGGTTTCGATGCGGAGTGGCGCAGCCACGACGGGAGTACCAAGTGCCGCGGTGAGAGCGCTCGTCGCATCGACAGGATCGATCTTTGCGTCGGGCGCGCGGACGAAAATCCGCCGGCCGTCATCGCTATCATCGATGGTCAAAGCGAAAATCCCCGCGGCGCACTCCTGACGTAATACGCCCGAGCGCGGCGCGGCATAGCCGCTCTCGATCGCCGCATGCGCGCTGCCGATCACCGGATGTCCGGCGAAGGCGAGCTCGCGCCGCGGCGTGAAGATCCTCAGCCGATAGTCGGCGTGCTGCGAAGGCAAGACGAATGTCGTCTCGGAAAGATTGGTCCAGGCGGCGATCCGCTGCATCTCCTCGGTCGTCAGTCCGTCGGCGCCGATAACGACGGCCACGGGATTGCCCATGAACGGCAGTCGCGTGAAGACGTCGACCTGTTTGAATTGGAAGGTCTGCATAGCTTCGGCGTGAAACGAGTTTAACACAACCGCGATGCTTCGAGCCATGACGGATAGTTACCCGGACGGAAATTGCGGCACGGAGCGTCGTCTTGCGAAGGCGTTTGTCGCAATCGCGATTCCGAGCAGGACCGCGACGAACCCGACCACGAACTCGCGGCTGACCGGCTCCGATAGAAGGACGGCGCCGAGGAACGACGCCGTGAGCGCGTTGACGGTGACGGTCAGCGCCACCAGCGACGGGCTCGCCAACTGAATGCCGACCGACCAGAGCACCCACAAAAACGCGCAGCCGACCACGCCCAAATAGATCAGGACTATCCAGGCCGGCGCGCCGAGCGCCGCGAGCGGCGCGAAAACGCCGGTAAGCGAAGCGACAGCTACCAGCAGCACGGCGCCGACGCAGAGCGCCAGAGCTGTGAATGGTAGCGCGCCGAATCGTTTGATGTAGGGGCGAGACAGGACATTGTAAATGGCTTGGACGGAGGCCGCCGCGATCATGATGAGATCCCCGCGTCGTGCTGCGGCCGCCGACGCGAGCTTTGGCGACAGAGCAAAGGCAAGCCCGGCCATCGCGACAACGATGCCGAGCAAGCGCTTGTAGGAAAACCGCTCTTGCCGGAACAGCAGCGCAAAACCCAGCGTCATCAGAGGCATCGTGGAAAGCACGAGCGCGCCGCGCGCGGCGGTGGTGTAGGCGAACGCCAATGCGAAGAGGTACGGATAAAGCGCAAAAAAGGCGAGGCCGAGCGCCACGACGGCCAACGCGTCTTTGCCGCCTTGCAGCTTGCGGAGAGAGCGCGCCGCGAAGGGGAGGAGAAACAGCGCGCCGATGCCGTAGCGCAGCGCGACCACCGCGAGCGGATCGATTGCGCCGACGGCGTAGCGCGTGCCCGCCGATGCCGTGCCGCCGAGAAAGCTCCCGAGCAGTGCGGCGCCGAGCCCCAGCCACTCGCTCATCGCTCTAAGACGTCGCCTTCAGTCCGACGATGCCCGCGATAATGACGGCGATGCAGACGAGCCGGGGCAGCGCGGCGGACTCCGAAAAGAGGACGATGCCGAGTATCGCGGTCCCGGCCGCGCCGATGCCGGTCCATACGGCGTAGCCCGTGCCGATCGGGATCGTCTTCAAGGCGAGGGAGAGAAACAAAAAACTCGCGACCATCGCCGCCACGGTGAGCGCGCTCGGCGCAGCCCGGCTGAATCCCTCGGTGTATTTGAGCCCAATCGCCCACGCGATCTCGAACAATCCAGCAATAATGAGAAAAATCCAATCCATAGGCACTCCTGACTCGATCAGCGGCGGATTATCGGGGCCTTTAAGACAGCTTGTCAAATGGAGTAGCGGGTTTCATATTTAATTTGACATGCCTAGGCCGTATCGGATAGAAAAAGCGTCATGCCCCGGAAGCCTCGAGCGGTGGTAAAGTCTCGACCTGCGCGCCTAATTCTCGGCGTGCTGGCCGTCGCGATTTTCGCGCTTTCCCTGCAAGATGACTGGGACCTCGAGGTCACCCTTTCCCAGCCGAGTCATAGCTTTGTCGCCAAGGTCACCAAGGATTCGAAAGAAAACCCCGGCGGCGATAGGCTTGCGCCGGTGGCTGCTACGTCGCTCGATTGGGCGCCTTCGTTCGCTGCCTATCTGATTTCGGCCGCCGACCCGCGCGGTTTCCCCGTACTATATCTCCTCCGCTCTATCAGCGTGCGTGCTCCCCCAGTAGTTTAATCAAACTCTTCTTTCTTCGTTCGAATCGTTTGATCGTTCTGCGGTGACAATCCGCAGGCCGGTTGAGGTTCGTAGGTATTAACGAATCGTATGGGAGTAGTTTTTTATGAGCTATGGCACAAGACTGACGGTGGACGATAAAATCCGGTCTTTATTTCAATTGGATCCGGTGCTGCCTGCCCTATACCAAAATACGTTCCAAAGACGATTTCATCTACTGCCGGAAAAAACGCTGATGCTGGCCGTACTGGAAGACGCGGTCGACTGCTTTCAGAAGTACTCTACCGCGGGGAGCCCTAAGATGAAGCAGTTGTTCCAGGAAGCTGAGCAATGGATTCTGGAGCAGGACAGCGAGTGGCTTTTTTCTTTCGAGCAAGTGTGTTCGACTTTAGGCTGGAACCCCAACTATATCCGACGCGGCTTGATGGAAGAGAAACAGCGACTGCAGGCGCGCCGACACGAAAAGACGCCCGACGGCGACGATTCGAGCAGGAGCGGATGTAAGCGAAAAAAGCCGCGCCTTGCGGCATAATCCGCTCATTGGACGACGAGCGCGCCGCCGCGGTTGATTTCGATGCGGCGGATCTTCGCCGGCAGGTCGAAGGGCGCGTCGATATCCAGGCCGCGCGGATTTTCCGCCGTCCGGGAAAAGAAGCTCACGAGCTCCTGAATCACCTGCCTGGGAAGAGTCACGCCGAGAAGTTCCGCAGAGGCGAGCTGAAAACGGCCTCTGCCTTCATGGGTCCGCAGCGCGCCGCGCGCGGTGATCGGCACCTGACCCGAGATATAACTCAGCGGGTCCATGAAATTCTGCGGCCCGCGGCTACGGTTGAACTCGTCGATGTCGACGAGGACCCGTCCCGTGAGCGTGCCGTCGCCGATCATTGAAATCTGCGGCTCGGCGAGACCGCGCGGAATTTCATTCCTTAGATTGAAGGCGAGATAGGAGTTGAGCTCGCCTTCGGAGACCGGCGTGGTTTTCGGCTTCACGTTCGCGGCGGCGGCGTTCGCCCCGATGTCGTCGATTTTTTGCTGCAGCCGGTCGCCGTCCGTCCGCGAGCGCTGAGCCGCTCCGGCTGCGGCGACGACAAGAAGAATGACGATCGCCGAAACGGGCTTCCACACGGATTTCCGTCGCATCCTCTTACGATAGGGTCCGAACCGCGGCCGTGCAAGACGTTCGCTTGCAAAACCGGCTTGGCGATAGGTAAACTACCAGTTCGACTCTACCTCGATTAGGAGCTTTATGGCTGAAGACGGAAAACAGCGAAGCCGTGTGATCACGGACGGTCCGGATCGCGCGCCGTCGCGCGCGATGCTGAAGGCGGTCGGCTTCACCGATCAGGATCTTTCCCGACCCATCGTCGGAGTGGCCAATACCTGGATCGAGATCGGTCCCTGCAACTTTCACCTGCGCCGCTTGGCGGTCAAGGTAAAGGAGGGGATCCGCGCCGCCGGGGGCACGCCGATGGAGTTCAATACGGTGTCGATCTCGGACGGCATCAGCATGGGCGCCGAGGGGATGAAATGCTCGCTCGTCAGCCGCGAGGTGATCGCGGACTCGATCGAGCTGGTCGCGCGCGGCAACCACTTCGACGCGCTGGTGTGCATCTCGGGCTGCGATAAAACCAATCCCGGCGTCGTCATGGCGCTGGCGCGCCTGGACATTCCCGGGCTCGCGCTCTACGGCGGCTCGATCGCTCCCGGCCGTCTCGGCGGCCGCGATCTGACGATTCAAGACGTTTTCGAAGCCGTTGGGGCATACGCCGGCGGAAAAATCGGCGCGGAAGAGTTCAAGGCGATCGAGGACAGCGCCTGCCCCGGAGCCGGCGCATGCGGCGGGCAGTTCACCGCCAACACGATGTCGACGGTGATGGAGTTTCTCGGCATCTCGCCGCTCGGCAGCAACGGCATCCCGGCGATCGCGGAAGAGAAAGACGAGGCGGCGTTCAATGCCGGCAAGCTCGTCATGGAGCTGCTCCGTAAAGATATCCGGCCGTCGCGGATCATCACGCGCCATGCCGTGGAGAACGCCATCGCGGCCGTCGCCGCGACCGGCGGATCGACCAACGCCGTGCTGCATCTGCTGGCGATCGCGCGCGAGGCCGGCGTCGAGCTGGCGATCGACGATTTCGATCAGATCAGCTCGCGCACGCCGCTCATCGCCGATTTAAAACCGGGCGGCCGCTTCGTCGCGAACGATCTCTACAGCGCCGGCGGCATCCAATTGATCGCCAAGCGCCTTTCCGAAGCCGGCTTGGTTCACCGCGATGCGCTCACGGTGACCGGGAAAACGCTTGGGGAAGCAGCCGAAGGCGCCACGGAGGCGCGCGGCCAGGAAGTGCTGCGGCCGGTTTCCAATCCCTTGAAGGCGACCGGCGGCCTGGTGATCCTCCACGGCAATCTCGCCCCGGACGGATGCGTGGTGAAGGTCGCCGGTCACGAGCGGATGCTTCACCGCGGTCCGGCGCGGGTTTTCGACCGGGAAGAGGACGCGTTCCAGGCGGTGCAGAAACAGCAAATCAAAGCGAACGACGTCGTGGTGATCCGCTATGAAGGGCCGAAGGGCGGACCGGGCATGCGCGAGATGCTCGCCGTGACCGCCGCGCTGGTGGGCGCGGGCCTCGGCGATTCGGTGGCGCTCCTCACCGACGGACGTTTTTCCGGAGCGACGCACGGCCTCATGGCGGGCCACGTCGCCCCGGAAGCCGCGGCCGGCGGCCCGATCGCAGCGGTGCGCGACGGCGACACGATCGTCTTCGACATCGAGAAGCGCCGGCTCGACCTCGACATCTCGCGCGAGGAGATGGATGCTCGCCTCCGCCGCTGGTCGCCTCCGCCGCCGCGCTACAAGACCGGCGTCATGGCGAAATACGCCAAGCTCGTCTCTTCCGCCGCCGAAGGCGCTGTGACGCGCTAAAAGAATTCAGGAGCCAGAATCAGAACTTAGAACTTAGAATCTAGAATTTAGAATCTAGAAGAGGAAGCACCGGCCTCATGAACTTCTAGCTTCTAAATTCTAACTTCTATATTCTTCCTTCCAGCTGTTGAATCCTGTAGTCTTTCGTTATGGCCAACCAAGTCGTCTGGGTGGACATTCCCGTAAAAGACCTCGACCGCGCGATTAAATTCTACTCCGCCGTCCTCGGCGGACACGTTCACAAAGAAGAATCGCCGGGCATATCGATGGGCGTCCTGCCGCACCAGGAAGGCGACGCCGGCGGCTGCCTGGTCAAAGGCGAAGAGCCTTCAGCCAAAGGTCCGCTTATTTACCTCAACGCCAACGGCCGCCTCGATCAGGCGGTCGCCGCCGTCGAAGCAAATGGAGGCAAGATCGTGCAGCCGAAGCATCAGATCGGCCCGCACGGCTGGCGCGCCATCGTGCTCGACAGCGAAGGCAACCGTTTGGCGCTGCATTCCGAATAAGCTACCGCGAACTCCACCATACGATTCCTCGCTCCCGTTTTTGTAGGGAATTATTTGTTTCCCGCTCAGGTGTTTACCTCATTGTCGTTTCGGGCCCTATTCAACACACTAGGAAGGCGAAGAATCGATATGCGCGCGACTCATCTCTTTCCCAGCCCGTCGATGTTGAAAGCCGAGCAGTCGCCCGGCCGTCTCCCCGCGTTCCGGCAGTCGGATTTCGTCATCGAGGTTCCATGGGCGATCGCAGTGGGAGCGACCGCCTGGGTCCTAGCCGCGGCGCTGTTTCTCGCCGCCATGAAGGTGTTGTGATGGTTATCGTCCTGGTGCTGACGATTATTGTGGGATTTCTCTTCGCCTTGGTCTTTGGCTCCATCGCCCGCGAGATGGAGTGACGCACCAGGTTCTTAAGAAAGGAAGATCATGCAAGGGACATTGTCGCAAATCAGCTTGACCGATATCCTCCAGCTCTGCATCCTCGCGAAAAAATCGGGCCGGTTGAAGCTCACGCGTGGAAAGGAGAATGTCGAGATCTATTTTATCGGCGGCGAGATCGCGCACGCAGTGTCGCCGCTCGGAGAGGGCGAAACAGCTTTCTTCCACCCGCTTACGTGGAGCGAAGGGGAATTTAACCTCGACAAAGACGCGACGCCGGCACAGAAATCGATCACCCGCCCCACGCGAGAACTGCTGACCGAGTGGCTCGGTGTTTCGCGCGAGTTGGAACAGATCCAGGAGATCATACCGACCGAGAACGCGGTATTTCACGTCGCCGAGGCCGACCTCGAATTGTCCGGATCGACCACCCTTACCTCCGAGCAATGGAAGATCTTGAGTCGGGTCAACGGCGTGCGCACGGTCAAGGCGATCGCGGAGGCGGTTCGCCTCGCTTACTTCGACACCGCGAAAATTCTCTGCTCGTTATCCAAGGACCGGCTCATCGAGCTCAGCTCCGCCGGCGCGAAACCATTGGTCAGCCCGTCGATGAAAGCGCCCGCCGATCCCGTCCCGCAGGGTTTTTTCGACCGCATGGTCCATGGTCTCGCCGAGGTGTCCGGCCCGATCGCCTCGGTTGTCGTCCGCGATCAAATCGCCGCGTTGGGCGCGACGGAAGAGACCTTTCCAAAGAGCCGCATCCCTGAACTCGTCGACTCGGTGAGTCAGGTGATTCCCGACAAGAAACTCAAGGCGCGCTTCCAGCAGCGCATGAACGAAGAGATGCGAGCGCTCAAGGTTCCCGCCCCGAACGCGCAAAATTTCACGCTGTAGAAGGTAGAAGATGGCTTTAGTGGCCGCTTGGACGAAGGGCGGCAGATTATGGGCGGCGCGCGTCGCCCGCGGCCCGATCAGTTTCACCTGGCGGATCGCCCTGGCCTATGGCATTCTCCTGCTCACTGTCGGCCTGGCGATGGGCTGGATCGTGGATGCCTCGATGAGCCGGTCGGTGCGTGCGCAAATCGACCGTCGTCTCGCGCTTGCCGCAGGCGAGCTCGGCGATATCGCCGCCGGCTACATGTCGCTCAGACAGCCGCTCGACCTTCGCCCGCTGGCCGAGCGCTACAGCCGGTATGACGGGGTCGCCTACGTCTTTATCGAAGATCGCAAAGGAAACGTGCTGGCCTATAGCATGAAGTCGTTTCCCTCCGATCTTCAAGAATCACGCGCCGCCGAGCTCCGGCAGATGAAAAGAGTCACGCGCAGTTACCATGGCCGCGCGGTTGAAGAAATCCAGATGCCGATGGAAGGGCAGCTTGGAACGGCGCACATCGGCGTGTGGCGCGACGCCATCGAGGCCGAGGTAAAAAAGAGCGTGCGGCCCGTGCTCGTTCTCATCGCGGTCGCGACCTGCGCCGCGGCCGCGCTCGCGGTGGTTTTGGCGCACGGGCTTATGTACCCGCTCCGGCGGCTCACGAGCCGTGCCGGCAAGCTCAGCACCGGCGATTTGGAGACGCCGGTGCCAGTGGACTCCAACGATGAAATCGGCGAATTGGCCCGCTCGTTCGAGCGCATGCGCGCAAGCCTCAAAGCGGCCATCCGGCTCGGCCGCGCGCATTGATCGACATCTTCAGCCATCCAGGTTATCGCCGTTAGTACCCATTCGGGTCATATCGCTTCAAATCGCGTTTTGTCTTACGTCCACTTTCCTCCGGTTTCATAAAAAACTCTTTGAATCTTCCATAAAAATTTCCCCTTGACAGTTGGTTTGGGCTGATGGATATAGGAATCAGCCGGTAATCTAGACTGATTCCATAGGCTTACGAATCGCTTCGGGAGGTTTTATGGATGTCTCAAGGCGTGACTTCCTCCGGTTTTCCGTCGCCGCCGCCAGCGGCACGGCGCTCGGCGGATTGGTCGGATCAGGAGTCAACCTCGGCCCCGCAGTTGCACGCGCGCAGGAACTGCGGATCAAGAACGCGAAGGTCACTCCCAGCGTCTGTCCCTACTGCTCCGTTGGCTGTGCGACGCTGATCCACACGATCGACGGCAAGATCGTCAACATCGAAGGCGACCCGCGAAGCCCGCACAACGAGGGAACGCTCTGCCCCAAGGGCGCCGCGATCTTCCAGCTCCACGTCAATCCCAACCGACCGACTCAGGTGCTCCATCGCGCGCCGGGAGCGGCGGACTGGGAGGTCTGGGATCTCGATCGTGCGATGAACCGCATCGCCGAGCTCACCAAAAAGACGCGCGACGAGACTTTCATCGAAAAGCTTCCCAACGGCAAGCTCGTCAACATGACGTCGGCGATCTTCGCGCTCGGCGGCGCGACTCTCGAGACCGAGTTCAACCACGTGCATCAGAAGCTGATGCGCGGTCTCGGGATCGTCGCGATCGAGAATCAGGCACGAATATGACACAGCTCTAGCGTCCCCGGTCTGGGGACACGCTTCGGCCGCGGCGCGGCCACCCTCTATCCGCGGAGCATGGCCGACTCCGACTGCATCGTCGTGATGGGCTCGAACATGGCGGAGAACCATCCCGTCGCCTTCCGCTGGCCGATGAAGGCCAAGGTCGAGCACGGCGCGAAGATCATCCACATCGACCCGCGCTTCACGCGCACAAGCGCGGTAGCGGACATTTACGCCCCGGTGCGCGCCGGCTCCGACATCGCGTTTCTCGGCGGCGTGATCAACTACGTGATCAACAACGAGAAGTGGAACAGCGACCCCTTCTTCAAGACTTGGGTAGCGAATTACACGAATGCCGCGACGATCATCAACGAAGACTTTAAAGACACCGAAGACAACAACGGCGTCTTCTCCGGTTTGGTCGAGTACAAAGGCGGCGTCGCCGAATGGCCGTTCAATGCTTTCACCAACCAGTACGACGGCGCAACGTGGCAGTACGCGCGCACGAAGGTCGGCGATCAGGGGCATACCGCGGCCACGGCGAAATCCGGCGAGGCGAAAATGACTTCCGGGCCCAATCCGACGAACCCGCCGGGGAGCCCGAACGCGCCGAAGAGCGGCGTGCAGCCGACCGGAAAGGAGCCGACGCCCCCACCGTCATTCACTCCGCTCATCCAAGCTCAGGTGAAGCCGCCGGTAGAAAAAGATCCGACGCTGCAAAATCCGCACTGCGTATTCCAGATCTTAAAGCGCCATTTCAGCCGCTATACGCCCGAGATGGTCGAGCAAAACACCGGCTGCCCGAAGGAGACCTTCCTCAAAGTCGCTGAGACGATTCTCGCCAACTCCGGCGCCGAGCGCACGGTGTCTTTCGCCTACGCCGTTGCCTGGACGCAGCATACGTATGGCGTCCAGATCATCGGCTGCTGCGCGATACTCCAGCTGCTTTTGGGCAATGTCGGCAGGCCCGGCGCCGGCGTCATGGCGCTCCGCGGCCATGCCTCGATTCAAGGCTCGACCGACGTGCCGACGCTGTATCATTCTATTCAGGGCTACATGCCGGCGCCGACAGCGCTCAAAAAGCACGATACGCTCGCCGACTATTTAGTCGCCGAGACGCCGCCCACGGGTTACTTCGCCAATATGCCGAAGTTCATGGTGTCGTACCTGAAATCGGTGTACGGCGACGCCGCCAAGCCTGAGAACCAATACGGCTACGAATGGCACCCGAAGATTCTCGGCGACCACTCGCACATGGCGATGTTCGCGGCGATGAACGCCGGCAAGGTGAAAGGAATGATCCTTGTCGGCCAGAATCCCGCCACGTCGCTGAACGCGCGGCTCGAGCGCGCTGCCATGCGCAAACTCGAATGGCTCGTCGTCAAAGACAACTGGCTGACGGAGAGCGCGACGTACTGGAAGGGCGCGCCGGAAGTCAAAAATGGCGAGGTCAAAACAGCGGACATTAAGACCGAGGTTTTTTACCTGCCGGCCACCCAAGTGGGCGAGATCGACGGTACGTTCACCAATACGCAGCGCATGCTGCAATTTCACCACAAAGCCGCCGAGGCGCCCGGCGACTGCCGGTCCGACACCTGGTTTAGCTACGAGCTCGGCAAGCGGCTGAAAAAGCTCTACGCCAATTCGACGCTCCCACGGGACGATGGTTGGAAAAACGTGACCTGGGATTACGAGCATGAGAATCCCGAAGAGCGGAAGAAAGGCGAGCCTTCGGCGCTGAAGATCAACAAAGAGCTGAACGGCTTTTTCACCGACGACCCGTCGCGCCACTGCGTCGGCTTCGGCGAGCTGAAGGACGACGGCTCGACGACCTGCGCCTCGTGGATCTACTCGGGCATGTATCCTGCTGCCGACAAATACCTGCCGGACCGCCGCACGCCGGATCCACCCGGCAAGCCCAGCGCGCAGCTCAACTGGGGCTGGGCTTGGCCGGCGAACCGCCGGATCATGTACAACCGCGCCTCAGCCGATCTCGAAGGCAAGCCGTGGAGCGAGCGCAAGAAGTGGGTCTGGTGGGACGCAGAAGCGAAAAAATGGACCGGCTACGACGTGCCCGATTATATCGTTACGAAGCCGCCCGATGATAAGCCGAAGCCCGGAGCGATAGGGATGGACGCGCTGCCGGGGACCGCGCCGTTCATCATGCGCGCCGACGGCCTCGGCTGGCTCTTCGCCCCGGCCGGAATGGTCGACGGCCCGCTGCCGACGCATTACGAGCCGGTGGAATCGCCGGTGAAAAACCAGCTCTACCGGCAGCAGTCGAGCCCGGTCATCAAGTATTGGAAGGACAACGCTAATCCGCTTGCGCAACCCGGCGATCCGAAATTCCCGCACGTTTTGACGACCTATCGTCTCACCGAGCATTACCTCGCCGGCGGCATGAGCCGGTGGAATCCCTGGCTCACCGAGCTTCAGCCCGAGCTGTTCGTTGAGATCAGCCCCGAGCTCGCGCAGGAAAAGGGGATCAAGAACCTCGATTGGGTAAAAATTACGAGCCCCCGCGCGCAGATCAAAGCGAAGGCGCTCGTCACCAAGCGCCTGCGTCCGTTCAACATGGGCGGCAAAGTCGTGCATCAGGTCGGCATGCCGTGGCATTGGGGCTACGAAGGTCTCTCGACCGGCGACGTGGTCAATGAGCTCACAGCGCTCGTCGGCGATCCGAACGTCTCGATGCACGAGGGCAAGGCGTTCGTCTGCAACGTGGAGAAAGCCTAGAAGATCGGAGCGATGGGACGATGGACAACCCTAGTACTCCATTACTCCGATACTCCGATTAGCGAGGAGCTTTTATGGCTGAACCGATGGGATTCTATACCGACACGACGGTTTGCATCGGCTGCAAAGCGTGCGAGGTCGCCTGTAAAGAATGGAACCAGCTCCCCAGCACGAATGGCGGCAAGAACACGCTTTCCGGCGATAGCTACGACAACACGCGCGCGCTCGACGGCATCCACTGGCGCCACGTGAAGTTCGTCGAGCAGTTCACCGACGACCGCAAGGACGGCCGGTGGCTGTTAATGAGCGACGTGTGCAAACACTGCGTGCAGGCGGCTTGCCTCGAGGTGTGCCCGACCGGCGCGATCATTCGCACCGAGTTCGACACCGTCGTGATCCAGTCCGACGCCTGCAACGGCTGCCGCGACTGCATCTCCGCCTGTCCTTTCGGCGTGATCGAGATCAATCCCGCCTCGGGCACGGCGCAGAAATGCACGCTGTGCTATGACCGCCTCCAGGCCGGCATGGAGCCGGCGTGCTCCAAGGCGTGCCCGACGCAGTCGATTCAGTTCGGCACGATTCGCGAGCTCAAGGAACGGGCGCAGAAGCGCGTCGCCCAACTGCATCAAATGGGCGAGAAGCGCGCCTACCTTTACGGCGCCGACGATAAGTTTCTGGGGGGCCTCAACTCATTCTATCTGCTGGTGGATAAGCCGGAGGTCTACCGTCTGCCGGCCAATCCCCAGATGCCGACGCGTAACTTAAAGCTGGGCTCGTGGTTCTCAGTCCTCGGGGCCGTGCTCGTCGGCCTGATGGGAATGATCAGCTTCCGCAACCGCGGCGCGGAGGAGCGGCCATGAATACTGTTCCGCCGTCCGATACTTTTTTCAGCGCCTCTCCGGAATGGGGCTGGCTTGTCGCGCTGTACTTCTTCGTCGGCGGGCTCGCCGGCGGCTCCTATTTTATCGCCATGTTTATCGACTTGTTCGGCCGTCCGGCCGACCGGGCACTCGCGCGGATCGGATATTACATCTCTTTTCCCTGCATCGTTTTGAGCGGGATTCTGCTCACGCTCGACCTCAAGCGCCCCGAGCGGTTCTGGCACATGCTGATCGAATCGAACACGTTCCGGCCGATGTTCAAATACTGGTCGCCGATGTCGATCGGCTCGTGGGCGCTCACGATCTTCGGCCTGTTTTCTCTCATCAAGTTTTTGAGCGCGCTTTCCGAGGACGGAAAGATCAACTGGCCGCAGGCGAACCGGTGGCGGCCGCCGCATCCGCTCGGCACAACTCTCGCGGTGGTCGGCGGGCTTCTGGGATTTTACGTCGCGGGCTATACGGGGGTCTTGCTTGCAGTGACCAATCGGCCGATCTGGTCCGACACGCCGCTTCTCGGAATGCTTTTTATCGTGTCGGCCGCGTCGATCTCGGCGTCGCTGATCCTACTGCTGGCGGAAAGATCGCGCCTGACGATGCCGGGCGTCCGCGCGCTCCATCAGATGGACGGCTGGGTAGTTTTGCTGGAGCTGATCATCCTGATCGCGCTTATGATCTCTCTCGGGCCGGTATTTCGCGCGTGGCTCAATCTGTGGGGTGTGCTGCTTTTCCTCGTTATCGTTCTCGGCCTGCTGGTCCCGCTGGCGCTTTTCTGGCGCAGGGATTTGCTCGGAGCGCGCAATTTGATAGGGACTGCGGCGTTGGTGCTGCTCGGCGGTTTCCTTCTCCGGGTGGTCATCGTCTTCTCGGCGCAAGGAGTGTGAGGTGGGAGCCATCATTTTGTCGATTACTGCGATTGTCTTCCTATCTGCGTGCAGCAGCCCGGAAACACGCCGTAGCCGCGGGGCGGGCCCCGGCGCGGACGTCGGGAACCGGGAAAAAGTTGTCCGTATGCACGAAGGCGCGGACCCATTCGCCAACACACCCAAAATCATCCGCTTTCAGGGCCCCTCTCTCGACGGCGCGCGTCAGGCGGAACGCCTGAGCCGCCAATGACCGATCCCGTCGCAGCCGGTCTCGACGACCTTGCACGCCAGCGACCGGAATGGGGGCCGTGGCTCGCCGTCGTCCGCGCGGTCGTGGAAGAAGCCGCCGACGCGAAGTGGGACGCTTGCGTCCCCGACCTTCCCGCGACGCGCGAAAACAAAGTTCCGCTGCTCGCGGGAGCGACGATCCCATTGGAAAAAAAGCCGCTGGCCCGGTGGATGGAGCGGCTGGTCCGCACTGCGTTCAAGAGCGGCACGGCGAAGATGGCAACACTCGAAACCGCCGCCGGCGAGGCGGACGTCTTCAGTCTGTTTAAAGCTTCGCTGTGCCAAGACGGCGCCGCGCTCGGCAACGCCGCCCTCAGGCTCGGCGCCGATCCCGAAGCGTTTCAAGCGGTGGCCTCGCAGGTTCCGATCCCATTTCTCCATGCCTGCAACCGGCAGTGGTCGCGGGCCGTCCCTGAGAGCTGGATGGAAGGGTATTGCCCGATATGCGGCGCGTGGCCCGCGTTCGCGGAGGTGCGCGGCATCGAGCGCAGCCGCTATTATCGCTGCGGCCGCTGCGCGGGGGAGTGGCAGTTTCACGAATTGGTCTGTCCTTATTGCGGGATGAACGACCACGAGCAGCTGGTCAGAATGGTTCCGGAAAAAGGCGGAACAACGCGCGTGATCGAGGCGTGCAAACGCTGTATGGGGTACATCAAAACTTTTACCACGCTGCAGGGCAGCCCGGCGGGCAGGGTCATCCTCGACGACCTCGCGAGTGTTGATCTCGACATGGCGGCGCTCGAGCAAGGCTACCTGCGCCCCCCGGGGGCAGGGTATACAATCGATGTCGCGCTGCTGGAAAAAAGCGGGGCGGATGATAAGTTCTTCTCCTGGAGAAGGTGAATGGATTCGATTCGTCCCAGCAAAATCTGCCGCGCTCTCCTGTCCGCGCTCGAAGCGGCCGAAGGCCGCAGGCGGAGCCGCAAGCGCGATCAGACACCCGACGCGATCGGCATCGGCATCAAGCGCGAGCTTTTGGCGCGCGCCGTCGAGGCCGATCCGGAGCCGGAAGCGTTCGAAGATTGGCTGCTGCGATATCCGCAGAGCTGCGCGCCGGAGATTTCCGGCCCGGCCGCCGCGATGGCGCGCGCCGTCTTCGACGAGTGGCGTCTGGCCCACTCGCTCGGCGACTTCAAGGCGTGGCTCGATCAGGGTGCGCCCTCGGAGGACGCGACGGCGGCGAAGGATCGCGATGGGCGCGACAACGTGAGAGATTTTCGCTGATGCCAATTCACCTCTATGGAACCGACCAACAGATTCTTCGCGAACGGCTCGGCCGTTATCTTAAGCGGCGGCAAAAGCTCGCGCATGGGAAGCGCCAAGGCCCTTCTGCGCTTCGACGGCGAGCCGCTGATCCTCCATCTCGCGCGTAAGCTCGACGCGCTCTTTTCCAACCTCGTCGTGGTCGCCGCGCCGGGCCAAGATCTGCCGCCGCTCCCGGGAACGTTGGTGCGCGATGAAGTCGCCTATCAAGGCCCTGTGGGCGGCATCTACTACGGTCTGCGTGCGGCGGCCGGTGAGGTTGCTTTCGTCACCTCATGCGACGTACCGTTCCTCCAGGCCGAGCTGGTCGCGCATCTCGTTTCGCTCATTGAGGATTACGACGTCGTCGCGCCTTATTGGCAGGAGCGCTTCCAGCCGCTGTGCGCCGTCTATCGCACGAGCGTGGCGACGCTTTTGGGCCAACAGCTCGCGCGCGGCGAGCTGCGGCCGATTTATCTTTACGACAAGGTGCGCACCCGAAAGGTCGGCGAGGAAGAGGTCCGTCAGTTCGACCCCGACGGTCTCAGCTTCTTCAATATGAACAGCCCGGCGGATTACGAACTGGCGCAGCAACGCTGGAGAGAAAGACAGAAATTTGAGACAGAGATAGAGACAAAGAACGGCCGGCCTCGGTCTATCTCTGTCTCTGTCCCTCTCTCTATCACTGTGGAGCTTTTCGGTGTCCCTCGGCTGCTCACCAAAACCAAGGAAATCTCGCTCTCCCTGTCCGAGCCGGCGACGCTTTCGGATGTCTTTGGCGCACTGGCGGAGCGGCTGCCGGTCTTGTCAGGCCGCGTCATCGACGCGGAAAAAAAAATCCTCTCCAGCGGCTACGCCTGCAACGTGAACGGCCTATCGTTCGTACGCAATCCCGGCGCCACGGTCAGTTCCGGCGACCGGATTTTCATCGTTTCCGCCGACGCTGGAGGCTGAACGATGCATGGATTTCACGGCCGCCTGCTGCACATCGATTTGACCCGGCGCGAAAGTTCGTGGCGCGATCTCGAACCATCGCGGCTCCGCGCGTACTTGGGCGGCATCGGCCTCGGCGCGAGCCTGCTGTATGAATGGGCGCCGCCGGGCGTCGAACCGTTCTCGCCCGATAACCCGCTCATTTTCGCGAGCGCGCCGCTCGTCGGCACCGGCCTCACGACGACTGCCAAGTTCGCCGTGGTCACCAAATCGCCGCTCACGGGCTTTATCGCCGATTCTTTGTCCTCGAGCCGCTTCGCGCTGGAGCTCAAGCGTATCGGCGTCGATGCGCTCGTGGTGACCGGGGGCGCTTCTTCGCTGGTCTATATCTTCGTCAAGGACGGAAAAGTCGAGATTCGCGATGCCGAAAGATTCCGCGGCCAGAGCGCCGGCGCGACCGAAGCAGGAGTCCGAGAGGAATTGAACTCACCCGAAGCGCGCATCGCGGCGATCGGGCTCGCGGGCGAGAACCGAGTGCGCTTCGCGACGATCAGCAACGAG
>Ga0075433_10001098_pt1 | contig 19537 bp, 14 predicted proteins | sample RhiMethybrSRZTD2_FD_75299 | JGI IMG/M metagenome (GOLD analysis project Ga0075433, IMG submission 75299) | Populus rhizosphere microbial communities from Tennessee, USA - Rhizosphere MetaG P. TD hybrid SRZTD2 | ecosystem: Host-associated > Plants > Roots > Rhizosphere > Soil | place: USA... | reverse complement strand
CGTTCGCCCGCCAGAATGGCCTTGAGGATGGCCTGTCCGGTCACCCCGCTGACATCGCTCAATACATTGGCCAGCTGGATATTCACCTCTGTCAGCGCCTTCTGTATCCGCTGGATGTGAGAGACGGCTGCCGGTATGAGATCGTTGCGCTGCTGCCAGTAGGTACGCATCGTGCGGATCTCCTGCGACGACCGGAACGAATTCCGCAGCAGACCGTAGGTGGGCAGTTTCATCAGCCACTGGCTCCCCATTCCCGCCACAGTGCCCACAAGCGCGTAACTTAAATCTATTGGCCGCCGCCAGGCTACGGTTCCTATCCGCACTGGCTTATGAAATCAGCTCTAGTTAGATTCGAAGCTCGACCACTGTCGCCCCCCCGCCGCCCTCATTCTGCGGAGGCTCTGTCACCGATTCCACGTGGGGATGTTTCTGCAGAAATTGCCTCAGCGCTTTGCGCAAAATGCCCATTCCGCTGCCATGGACGACGCGAACGCGAGGTAGGCCGGCGAGGAAAGCGCGATCTACGAATTTTTCTACCTCGCGAGTGGCTTCGTCGACAGTCTGCCCAATCACATTGATCTCCGAGGGCACGCTCTGCTTTTCGCTCTCCAGCGACACCGAAATGCCCCGCGCCCGCGCAGCTTTCACCGGAGAATCTGAAGCGCGTGCCAGGACTTCAGCGATGTCCTCGCGCCCGATCTTCATTTTCATGGCCCCGACTTCGACTTCGAAGCGATCCTCATCGAGTTTGCGCGTAACCAGCGCGGGTCGACCGACGGATTTCAGCTTTACCGTGTCCCCGTCACCAACATGCTTCACAAGCTGCGGCTGAGCATTGGGATCGCCCTGATCCGCACCGGTCTTATGCGCCACCACAGTCGAATCGAAATGCTCACGCAATTCGCGGCGCAGCTTTGAGATCCTGCGCTCCGCATCTTTCGACACCTTTTGTGCAGCGGCACGATCCTGGACGGCGGCGACGGCTTCCCGCGCGCGATACTCAAAATCCCTCAAGACCGCCTCCAACTTCTTTTCTAACTCTCTGACTTTGGTCTGCTGCGCTTTCCAGCCCTCGGCATCAAGACGTGCCTTCTCGCGCGCGAGTTCGGCTTCCCGCGCCTTTATTCGAAGCCGCTCGGACTCCACTGCCTGCAACCGCGCGTGCAGTTGATCGAGAAACTGGCCGACATCTTTCGCCTGCGTGCCTAGTCGCGCACGGGCAGAATCGATGATGGCAAGATTCAATCCCAGACGTTGCGCGATGTTGATTCCCGCCGAAGCTCCCGGTACCCCGAGTTTCAGCTCGTAGGTTGGCTGCAATGTAGCCTCGTCAAATCCAACCGAGGCATTCGCCACACCCGGCGTGTTCGCGCCATAGACCTTCAGTGATCTATGGTGCGTGGAAACTATAGTCACACCGCCGATCTGGCGAAAGTGATCAGCGATGGCAACGGCCAGCGCAGCTCCTTCTTCGGGGTCAGTAGCAGAACCAAGCTCATCGAGTAAGACGAGCGAATTCGAGGTCGCAATGCGCGAAATGGAATCAATCCTGCTGACGTGGGCGGAGAACGTGGACAAATTCTGTTCGATAGATTGGTAATCACCGATATCGGCGAGCACGGCATCGAAAATCGGGAGCTCGGCTCGGTCGGCGGGAACAGGAACGCCGGACTGCGCCATCAACGCCAGCAATCCCAAAGTTTTGAGAGCAACCGTTTTGCCCCCGGTGTTCGGCCCCGTGATGATGAGCTGTCGGTGGTCTTGATCCAGTTCGATGCTCGTAGGCACAATCTGTCCACCTCTTGCTCTCAGATTCCGTTCGAGCAGTGGATGGCGAGCCTTTTCCAGAACGATCCGCGCGTGTGATCCTTCCTGTCCAAGAAACGCGACCGGCACACAGTTGTATTCCTCGGCGAAGCGTGCTTTAGCAAACTGCAACTCTAATTCGGCCAGCGCTTCTTCAGACGCAATGACCGCATCGCTATGCTCAGCGATGCGTTCCGTCATTTCCACCAAAATACGGTGGATTTCAGCCTGTTCTTCTTCACGCAAACGTACGAGTTCATTGTTCTGCTCAATAGTTTCGAGCGGTTCAATGAAGACCGTCTGCCCACTGGAACTCGCGCCATGCACAACGCCCTGCACCCGTCTCTTCTGCTCGACTTTGATCGGGATCACAAAACGTTCATCGCGAATCGTGACAAGCTCTTCCTGCACTGCTCCGCCTTCAGCGAGCCGCCGCGCATAGGAGCGCAAGGATTCCTGAATGGTTCGCTTCTGTTTTTCAACATCCTTGCGAATACGAGCCAGATTCGCCGATGCGCGATCTTCGAGAGTTCCATCCGGAGCGATCTTGTTGCGGAATCCGCGGAGAAATTGCGTAAAGTCAATGATGCGCAACGAGAGCTGTGGCACAGACTTCCATTCAATCTTCATTGACGCAGGGGGATTCAGAGCGATTTCGCGCCACTCCGCCGCGCGATCCACGAGAAGTACGATGTCGCTGATCTCTTTGATCTCGAGGGCCGCGCCGATGATGCGCGCCCTTTCAACGAATTCGCTGACTGGCACTAATCCTGAAAACTCGAAACTGCTGCCCACGCGGCGGAACTCGCGAAGCTCAACCGTGAGTTGTTGCTGCTTCTCAATCCATTCCCTGTCGCAGGACGGCGAAATTGTGCCGATGCGCAGTTGCCCCAGTTCAGAGACCGCATAGCCGTACAAGAGTTGCCGAAAGGACTCGAATTCGAGTACTTGAGTACTGGTGTGAGTCAGGGGCCGCAGTTCCATCCGACCTCATGTTACAGGAGGGGGGACACCATTCTTGCTCGGGATGGATGCGATCCGCGTAAAGGTGCTAAGTGGCCGCGGCCTCGGTCAGGTCTTCAGTCAATAATTCCTGGCGCGCAATGGGAAAAGACAGGACAAAAGCGACGCCGCGGCCTGGGTGGTTTTCACAAGTAATCTGCCCGTGATGGTCCTGCACAATTCCGTACACAATGCTCAAACCCAGGCCGGCACCTTTGCCAATCGGCTTGGTAGTGTAAAAGGGATCAAAAACGCGTTTTGGTTCCCGCACTCCCGGGCCGGAATCAGAAAACTCCACCATAATTTCTCCGTCTGCCTGCCATGCTCTCACGGAGAATGTCCCACCGCCCGAGTCCTTCAGGGCGTCCGTGGCGTTGCCCATAATTTCCAGGCAGCACTGAAACAACTGATTGGCATTGCCCAGGATGGGTGGGAGCCCCAATGCTATTTGCGAGGTCACCTGAATTTTCTTGCTTTCCATCCGCAGGGTTTCCATCTGCAAGGCGCGTCGCAGGAGCGAACCCATGTCCACCAGTGTCTTTTCCGCCGGTGACTGTTGTGCGAAGCTCAGCAGGCCGGCAACTAACTCCTGAGTACGCCTTGCCTGCTGTCCGATCCTCTCGATCATTTTCTGCTGACTGGAATCGAGACTGTCTTTGGCTGCGAGTAACTCCGAATATCTCAGGATGGCGACTAGTGGCTGACTGATTTCATGCGCAGCGCCGGCTACCATCTGGCCCAACGACGCCAGTTTCTCTTTCTGTACTATCTGTGTTTGCAATCGCTGAAGATTTTCCAGACTGCGCCGTGAGCTCGCCAGCAGTTTCACAAGTTCGCCATCAAGCAAATATTGATGGACGAAAACGAAGACGCCGAGCGCCAGGATTGCCGCGAGACTCACCATCAGCCGGAGGCTACGCAAGCGATAAGGGTCATTGCTGCCGAACCAGGCCCAGAAGCCCATGGTGGGCAAGGAAAGGATTGCCAGCATGGCAAGGCGTGTTGCGACCGAGGACCAGCGCTCCCCCTTGCCTGGAGAAGCTTCGCAGGAGGGGTTCAAGCTGCGCGCCAGCGCGCCAGCATATGCCAACCACACGATTGAGGCAACGAACGGAATATCGTAGGCGCTTCCCGAATAGTATCGGCCGTGACTGATGGCGGCGTTGATCTGCTCGGAACTCATCGTGTAAAGCGCAAAGGAAACGAACAGGTTCCAATAGATGCTTCGCCACGCGCCGCGGGCGGAGAGCGCGAGCACCGCCAGGATCGTGATCAGCGCAAGATTCTCCAAAAAATATAAGAGGTCATAATTGCGCGTGTAGATTGCAATATTGTGCGTGACATACTGGTCGGGAAAGATCACAAACGCATAGACGAAAACCCACCACACCACCAGCATCAGAAAATTGAGCGTAATGAAATATGGCCTGCGTTCCTCCAGTAGGCGATGCGGGCGCAAAGCGACCGCGGCCATCAGCGGAACGATATGCAGGAAGAGAATTACGTCCCCGATGAACGGCTCAGGGAGGGGGCGGCGCAACGCCACCTCATAGAGCGCCCATAGCCCCAGGTTCGCCGTGGACATGAAACTTCCGGCGGCGATCAGCGCCCAGAACAATCGAATTTGCCCTCGGCTTGAAACGGCGTTTCCCAACATCCGAAGGGAAGCACTGAAGAAAAGAAGAAACTGGACCGTGTCGCTGAAACACGTTAAAGGCAAACCAGGAGACAGGCTAAGTGACACCACCGCATAGACGAGAATCACTCCTATGACAACAATCAGGCGCCAGTTTCGAGAAATATTCATACCGCTCCGGCATTGTAGTGGGCGTGATTGCGGCCTGATAGCTCTCGAAAGCAAGGTCAACATTACTTTGGTACCAGTTCATCTCTAGCCAAGAGCATCGCGCTACCTTCTTCAAGAGGAACTGCATTCCCAGCCGCAGCGGCACAGCGTGTATTGCCGACAGCATCGCCCTAGTGCTCTGCTAGAATCGACGCATGGCGTTTCCCGTGCATCGCCTTCGCAGGCTGCGCGCTAATGAACAAATGCGCTCCGTGGTGCGGGAAACGAGACTCACGCCTCAGTCGTTCGTGTACCCAATGTTTGTCTGTCTGGGCGAGGGGGTGCGCAAAGAAGTGCGCTCCATGCCGGGAGTGTTCAACTTCTCGGTCGACCAGGCGCTGAAAGAGGCTCGCGACACGTTTGCTTTGGGCATTCCGGCGATCATTCTCTTCGGATTACCGGAGAAGAAAGACGATGTTGCCACTGGCGCCTGGGCAGAAGATGGAATCGTACAGCAGGCCACGCGCGTCATGAAGCGGGAACTTCCTGGGTTGGTCATTATTGGCGATGTATGCCTTTGCGAATATATGTCTCATGGCCACTGCGGAGTGGTGAAAGCCACGCATCCGCCGCAATCGCTCGGAGCAGCGGCGCGGGATGCGGCGGCAACGGTAGTTGCGGTGAAGCGCAGCGAAATGACGAAGGCCAAAGACGCTGCTGCTGTGAAGGTGGCTCGTGCGTCCCAACCAGAATACGAAATTGTGAACGATGCCACACTGGAGATCCTGGCCAAGACGTCAGTTTCGCTTGCTCGGGCGGGGGTGGACATCATCGCGCCGTCCGACATGATGGATGGCCGGGTCGCCGCCATTCGCAGGGCGCTGGATGAAGCCGGGTTCATTAATACGCCAATCCTGTCTTATGCCGCAAAGTTTGCGTCTGGGTTCTATGGACCTTTTCGCGAGGCCGCTGACTCGGTTCCGCAGTTCGGCGATCGCCGCTCTTATCAGATGGATGGCGCCAACCTGCGCGAGGCCATGCGCGAGATTGCCCTCGACATAGAAGAAGGTGCGGACATCGTCATGGTAAAGCCAGCGCTGCCTTATCTTGATGTAATCGCGGCAGCGCGAGAGCGCTTTGATGTGCCCTTGGCTGCTTTTCAGGTTTCGGGCGAATACGCAATGATCGAGGCGGCTGCTCGAAACAATTGGATTGAGCGTGATCGTGTAATGATGGAATCGCTCACGTCGATCCGACGCGCCGGCGCGGGGAGTATTTTGACGTACTACGCGAAAGAAGCCGCCAGGTTGCTCGCCTGACCCCGTTGTCCTGACCTGTTACGCACGTCTCTTGAAGCGTTGTTCCCATCCTCTTAAACTTGAGAAATGCACGTCCATGGCAGCCACAGTCCGGGTGAGAAGACCTCACGCGTTCTGCGAATTTCACTCGTTGCGACGCTTGCCTATATCGTGCTTCTGGTGGTAGCAGGGATCCGCGCGCATTCCCTGGCATTGCTTTCAGAGGCTGGACACAATCTTTCCGACTTTTTCGCGCTGATGCTGTCACTTTTTGCCGTGTATCTGGAGTCCCGTCCTCCCAGTTCTACCAAGACCTACGGCTATCATCGCGCCGGAGTACTGGCAGCCTTGGTTAACGCCGTCTCGCTAGTAGCGGTTTCCTTTCTGATCTTTTACGAAGCGTTCCGCCGGATGCGCAACCCTGGCGAGGTCCACGCGCAGATAATGATCGTCGTCGCTGCCGCCGGTGTGCTCATGAACGGCGTGATCGCTCTTTTTCTCTACCGTGCAGGCCGCGACGTCAATATCCGCAGCGCCTTCCTGCACGAGATCGGAGACACCGTTTCGACTGCCGCCGTCATCGCAGGCGGATGGGCTATTCTCGCCACCGGGCAAGTTTGGATCGACTCGGCTCTCTCACTCGCCATCGGCGTGCTGATTCTGTGGTCGGGATTCGGTATTGTGCGGGAAACTCTCAATATCCTTCTGGAAGGCACTCCGCGCGGCGTAAGGCTTGAACGTGTAGAAACTGCGATCCGAGCCATCGATGGTGTCAACGACATTCATGACCTGCACGTGTGGAGCATTGGGTCGGAGACCCGCGCCCTCTCCTGTCACATCTCAATTGCCGATATACCGCCCTCGGTCAGCGAACGCATTCTGCGGGATGTGAAAGAGTGCCTCCATCACGACTTCCGGATTGATCACACAACTATCCAGTTCGAGCATGTGATTTGCGATGTAGCCCATGGTTGCGTGATTCCGGTAGGCGAAGGCCAAGGACATAGCCATAACCACTAATTTTGTGGCCGGTAGGACCTCGCCAATCTGAGCTCAACTGCATACCAAAACCCATGCTGGATGTGCCTAATTTGTCATCCGTGTAAAAGCCAGAGCGCGCCGAGGTTCCCGTGGCGCATGCTATAATTAACCATAAGAGCACCAAACATTAAGCACCTTTAATTACAATAACTTGCCAAGCTTTCTATCGGCACGAAAGCGCTGCGGTAGAGAACCAGAAAAATGCCTGACGATCAGAATCCCCAGCTTCCCTTAACTCCTCCTCCCGGCGATGGCGGGCCGGGCGCGCTCAACATCCAGCCGGTCAACATTGAAGAGGAGATGCGGCGGTCGTATCTCGATTACTCAATGTCGGTGATCATCGGCCGCGCGCTGCCAGATGTCCGCGACGGCCTCAAGCCTGTGCATAGACGCATTCTTTATGCCATGCATGACATGGGCCTGATGCACAATCGCCGGTTCGTAAAGTGCGCCGGCGTGGTTGGGGAGCTGCTGAAGAAATATCACCCGCACGGTGACAGCGCTGTGTACGACGCCCTCGTCCGCCTGGCGCAGCCATGGAGCATGCGTTATCCGCTAGTTGATGGCCAGGGCAATTTCGGATCAGTCGACGGCGATCCGCCTGCGGCCTACCGCTACACCGAATGCCGCATGACCCGCATCGCCGAAGAGATGCTGGTCGATATCGACAAAGACGCCGTAGATCTCGTTCCAAACTTTGATGGTGAAACTGTCGAACCTGTCGTACTGCCCACTCGAATTCCCAATCTACTGATCAACGGCTCTAACGGCATCGCCGTAGGCATGGCGACCAACATCCCGCCACATAATCTGACCGAGATCGTGGACGCCACCATCACGCTGGTCAACAACCCCGCCGCTCAACTCGCGGATATTTTGAAATTCGTGCAGGGTCCGGACTTCCCCACGGCGGGCATCATTCACGGCAAGAGCGGAATTTTCGAAGCCTACAGAACCGGGCGCGGCCGCTTTGTGATGCGCGCCAAGGCGGCGATTGAAAATCTCACCAAAGATCGCCAGGCCATCGTAATTACCGAAATTCCTTACCAGGTGAACAAGGCCAAGCTCGTCGAGCGGATGGCGCAACTGGTAAATGACAAAGTCATTGAGGATATCGCTGATATCCGCGACGAATCAGACCGCGACGGTATGCGCATCGTGGTCGAGCTCAAGCGCGGTGGGGAGTCGCAGCTCGTGCTCAATCAGCTTTTCAAGCACACCGCCATGCAGGAAAGCTTCAGCATGATTCTGCTCGCGGTGGTGAACGGACAGCCGCGCGAACTGGGCCTGATTCCGACGATCAAGTGCTTCATTGATCACCGCGTCGATGTGGTCCGCCGCAGAACCGCGTACCTGCTAAACAAAGCCAAAGAACGCGAGCACGTCCTGGAAGGCTATCTCGTTGCGTTGGATCATCTCGACAATGTGATCACGATTATTCGAGCCAGCGCTAACCGCGCCGATGCGCGCGATAATCTGGCCGCTTACTTCGGCGGGAAGAAGATCGACATAAACACGACCGGTCGTGCTCCCAAGCCCAATGCTGAAAAGCCCTTCACGGCCATCCAGGCTGATGCCATCCTCGAATTGCAACTGCACCGCCTGACCAAGCTTTCGATCGACGAGATCAGCAAGGAGTTGGCCTCTACCCGCGACAACATCGCTGAATACGAATCGATTCTCGGTTCAGAAAAGAAGCTGCGCGGCGTGATCATCAAAGAACTTGAGGAGATCAAGAAGCAGTACGGCGACGAGCGCCGCACCAAGATCGAAGACGAAGCTGCCGAGATCATGCTCGAAGACCTGATCGCCGACGAGCAGGTCGCGGTCACCGTCAGTCACGGCGGCTACCTCAAACGCACTCCGATCTCCACCTACCGCATGCAGCGTCGCGGAGGCACCGGCCGCACCGGCATGAAGACGCGCGACGAAGACTTCGTCGAGCATCTGTTCATCGCCTCGACGCACGCCTACATTCTCATCTTCACCAACACGGGACGCGTGTACTGGCTGAAGGTTTATGAGATTCCCGATGTCAGCGCCGCCGGAAAAGGCAAGCACGTCGGCAACCTCGTGGGACTGCAACCGGGAGAGACGGTCCGCACTATGCTTGCCGTGCGCAATCTTGAGGAGGAGGGCAAGTACATTCTCTTCGCGACGCGCAACGGGCTGGTGAAGAAGACCGAGCTCAAAGATTTCTCCCACGTTCGCGCGAATGGCATTTACGCCATCAGCATCGAGCAGGGAGACGAACTGGTCGCCGCCACGGTTACTGATGGCCAGCAAATTATTTTCCTGGCCACGCACGAAGGCCAGGCCATCCGCTTCGACGAAGAAGGCGTCCGCCCCATGGGCCGGCAGGCGTACGGAGTTTGGGGTATCCGCATGGAGAAGGACGACTACGTCGTCGGCATGGCAACCACGCCGAAGGACATCAAGAAAGCGGAAGCCGAGGCCGCCAAAGCCGCCGCCGAAGCCGGCGTGCCCGAAGCCACTGCCACCGACGAAACTCTGCCGCTGAAAGGGTCACTGATTCTCTCAGTGACCGAAAACGGTTACGGCAAACGCACCGCCGCCGACGAGTATCGCCTGCAGGGACGCGGCGGCTCCGGCGTCATCAACGTGAAGACCACAGAGCGCAACGGCAAAGTCGTAGGCATCGCGCAGGTGACGGAAAAATCCGAAGTCATGCTGATCAGTCAATACGGGAAGATCATCCGCATGGATTCAACCACCATCCGCGAATCCGGACGGGCGGCGCAAGGCGTGCGGTTGCTGCACCTGGAGCCGGGAGACCGGGTGGCCGCGGCAGTTGTCATTCCGCCGGAAGAGGAAGGCGGGAATGGGGCGCTGATTCAGTAGCGGCTCGTCATGCTCCAAAGGCGTGATGCCGCAACGTAAGGCCTAGAGAGTAGCGACTACTCTTTGTCCTGAGAAATCTATGCCTCTGCTGACGGCTGCAGGCGTGAACTACATCGGAGTCCGAGACTTGGCCTCGGCGAGTACCTGGTATATGGAGAAGCTCGGATTGCGCAAGATAGAAGTCGAGATGGACGAATCCGAGGATCTCACGCCGACACTGCGGGCTGCTTTTCGCAAAGGCGCCGTGTACCACCCCTATGACTCGATCTCTTCTTTGAAGAACCGTTGCACAGCTTTGGCATGCTCGACCGAGTCGCCGCCGGTTCTCAACTTCCGGCGGATTTGTGCCGCGACGTCAGATGGAGCACATTTTTCTTTGCTTTTTGTCATTGCGCGGCAGTCGCGCTCGCCGGCTGGACTTTTCTGTCATAGATCCACAACAGCACGGCAGTCCCTACCCCGACGGCGGTCACCGCCCACCAGATGCGCTCAGGCTGATGTGTGACCTCTCCGAAGTGATGGATCAGTAATCCGCCGAACCACCCTCCGATCAGCGAACCGATACCGATGGGCAAAAAGGCGAAGCCCATGTATGTCCCCTGCTGTCCCGGAGGCGCCAGCCGCGAAATGTACTCGTAATATCGGGGTGATTGTGTGATTTCCCCCAAAGAAACGGTAAACAACGTAAGCACTGCCATTGGTACCGTAGGATGCACGATCAAAATGATCCACGCCACGGCTGTGATCAAAGTCCCTAGCGTAATGGCGCGCAGTGCCGGGATCCGCTGGGTGAGAAAGCTGACGACCATCTGCAATGAAATCACGGTCAAGGGCCCCGTGACGAGAAGCAGCTCGGTGTCGGTATGTGGATTGATGTAATCGTGGATATAGAGCGGCAGGATGATGAATTCCTGCCAGTAAACAATCCAGTATCCGGAAAAGATCAGAAGGAAGAGCATGAAGCGCGGGTTGGAAATCACGACTGCGAAATTTTCGGCTGCCTGCGCGAGGCTCACCGTCTGGATTTCATCCGAGCGACGCGGCTCTTTGAACAGCAGGAGCACGGTGAAGAACATCAGGAAGACACTTAACGCGGCCACTCGGAAGACGTTTTCGACGCTCATGTGCTGGTGGACCCAGGAGGCGACATAAGGCCCGGCGGCACCGCCGATGTTCACCAGTGTGTAATAAATCGAGTAGCCAATCGAACGAACGTTTTCTTTCGAGGCTCGCGCCGTTGTTCCAACCACACAGGGCTTCACCAGGGCGATGCCCAGCGCCGGAAGCATCAGCACAAACGTGACCAGGACTATTAGAGGTACGGCATTGCGCACAGGCTCCAGCCACGGCGCCCCAAGCGAGCCAAGAAGGAAGTAGGAACAGCTCAGGATCAGATAGGCTAGAGATAGCGACCGCCGGAAGCCTAGCCGATCGGCGAGGGCGCCGCCGAATGCGGCCAGAAACCAGACCAGGCCCCCGAAGAGGCCGGTGAGTCTGCTCGCCTGCTCGACGCGAAAATCCAGTGTTTCATGGAGATAGCGGGCAAGCGATGCAAACGCAGCGTAGTACGAAAGCCGCTCAAAAAGTTCTGTAATGTTCGCAACCCAGAACGGGCGCTCGAAACCGGTGCGAATCTCCTGCAGACGCTGGGTCAATCGCGCTCCTGGTGCGGTGCGGACGCTGTTTGCGTTGCGACTGCCGATCGCTGGCGCAATTCCTGAGCCGAGATGCCGCTCACGCGAATCACTTTGTTCCGGCTGTTCTGGCCGGAGGCTATGGTAACCGACGATCGCGGCGCCTTCAAAAGCTTTGCAAATAACTCGATGCAGGCTTGGTTTGCTTTGCCATCGACAGGAGAGCTGTTATGGAAACCTTAATCCCGTCGCCGCAATCCCGTCGCCGCGTTCGCCAGTGATCGCAGCTTTCTTGGCACGAGGATCAACTTTGACCGCAAGCTCACGCCGCCGGCCGTATCGTGAATGGCAAACATAGGCATTCACCACAGAGCAAACAGTGGAATTACAGAGGGGTGCCCTACCAGATGAACATTCCTCTGTGAACCACTGTGTCCTCTGTGGTTACTTTCTCGGCCTGCCCCCAAAAATCGCTGTCCCCACACGCACGCAGGTTGAACCTTCTTCAATCGCGACTTCGAAATCGTGGGACATGCCCATGGATAGCGTTTCCAGGGTGATGGCCGGCAGCTTGCGGGCGGCAATCTTGTCGCGCAATTCCCGTAATTGACGGAAATAGCCCCGAGCTCTCTGGGGGTCTTCTGTAAATGGCGGGATGGTCATCCACCCACGGAACTGCAGATATTCGAGGCTGGGCGCCGCTTCCAATAATTTCTCCAGCTCCTGCGAGTCAGGCGCAACGCCGGCCTTCGCCGCTTCGCCACCCAAATTGATCTCCATCAGCACCGGCAACGTCTTCCCGAGCTGCTGAGCCGCAGCATTGAGCTTCTCCGCCAGCCGCGTCGAGTCGACTGAATCAACTGCCGTGAAAAGCTGAGCCGCTTTCGCAGCTTTGTTATTTTGCAGATGACCAATCATGTGCCACTCGGCCTCGCGAAGATCGCGCACTGCATCGATCTTTCCCGCAAATTCCTGCACGCGGTTCTCCCCGAACAATCGAATGCCCGCGTCGTAGGCCTCGCGAATCCTATCTGCTGCAAAGGTTTTGCTGACAGCCATGAGAGAAATATCTTCCGGATGACGCCCGGCGCGGCGCGCGGTGGCTGCGATCTGCGCACGCACTATGGCAACGTTGTCGGAGATCGGCATAGGGACGTCTCAACCACCTGTGTGTTCCTCTGGTCCTCTGTGATTGAGCTTTTGCTTACATCATAGCGGTCGGAGGTGCCGGCTCATTGGGATCGCCAGCGGCCGTAAGCGGCAACCCGATCATCAGCACGGCGAGGCCAACCATGACCATCATTCCGCCGACCAGATAAGACGGTTCTCTGAATATCTGCGGTCTCGCCCATGCGGGAGCAAACTGCAATCCCGCCCAAACGAGGCCGAGGATGGCTTCCCCCGCAATCAACCCCGATGCTGTAAGGATTCCGGCGTTCTCCACTCGCGCCTTCTGGGCGGCATTCAAGCCGCGCCGCTTTGCCAACCAATCTCCAGCAGAGCGGAACACTCCGCCGACAAAAATTGCGAACGTCGTCTCGAAAGGCAGATACATTCCGACCGCGACCAGCATGGGGCTTTTCACCTGCATCATGATCAACGATATGCCGAAAAAAACGCCGACTACCACTAAGGGCCAAGGCATGTCATGGCCAACAATTCCTTGCGCCAGAGTGGCCATTAACCCAGCCTGGGGTGCCGAAAGCTGCCGGTCGCCGAAGCCGATGCCGCCCGCTCGAATGTTGGCTTCGTGCAGCAGCATCAACGGCCAGTACATCACCAGGCTGGCGACGACCACCGCAATCAATTCTGCCAACTGGATTTTTTGCGGAGTTCCTCCTAGGATGTAGCCAACTTTGAAATCCTGCAGCAACTCGCCTGCGACGGCCGACGAGACACAGACGACTGCGGCCACACCCAAGACTGCCGCTACTCCCGAACTTCCAGAGACTCCGAGCGCAACCATGAGGAGCGCCGCAATCAGCAGTGTTGAAAGCGTCAGACCAGAAATCGGATTATTGGACGACCCGATGAACCCCACCAGATTGCCCGATACAGTTGCGAAGAAGAATCCGACAATGATCATCACCAGCGCTGCCAGGATCGCAGGCCATCGCAATCCGGAGATGTGTATGTATAGAAAACACATCAGAATGAACATCAGGCCAATCAATACGAAAACCGTCTTGAAGCTCATGTATCGTTCTGTGCGCGCCAGCTTCATCCGCTGATCGGCCGTTTGTCGCAGGTCTGCGAAGGCCTTTCCGATTCCCGACACCAGGCTCTCTCGCATTTTGAACAGCGTGTAAGCCGCGCCCACGAGCATTCCGCCAACAGCGATGGGGCGCACCACGAACCTCCACACCGCGCCCGCCATGCCCGCCCAATCGCCGGGTGTGTCTGCCGGTAGAAATTGCTTAATGTGAGGGCCAAGAAAGAAGATAAAAAATGGGACCATCAATCCCCATGCCAGCACGCCCCCTGCGAACTGCAGAGACGCGAGCCGAAGACCGATGATGTAACCCACTCCTAAGTAAGCCGGACTCACACTCGGAGCGGCAAATGTGCTCGTTCCACCCGCTGCCACGATGTTTGTGTTTCCTGCCGGCCCCAGGCGAACCTGGCTATGGCCGAGGTTTCCTACCGCAACGCGAAATTCTTTATCTGCGGCAAATAATCCGAATTTGCCCAACAGATAAAGGACACCACCCACGCCAATATTCCAGAACAGATATTTCGCCGCCTGCGCGCCGCGCTGTCCGGCTTTGTGAATCTCGGAGGCCGCCACCGACTCCGGAAATACCAGTTCCGGATCTTCCACCATCACCCGGCGCACTAAAGAGATAAAGAGCACGCCGAGGATGCTGCCTACCATGATCAACGCCGTCGATTTCCAGTAGGCGTCCGCCGGTCTGAACGATGTCCATGCCTTGGCAAGCAGGAACGCGGGAATCGTGAAGATGGCTCCGGCCGCAACGGACTCCCCGATTGATCCCGCCGTACGCGCAATGTTCTCTTCGAGCACCGACCCTTTCCACGCCCTCAGGATCGCCATGCCAATCACGGCCGCCGGGTAAGTTGCGGCAATCGTGATTCCGGCGCGCAAGCCCAGGTATGCGTTAGCCGCTCCCAGAACTACCGTCATCACCAGCCCCAGCAGCACGGCGCGCAGCGTGAACTCTCGCATTTCTACGTTTTCTGGGACGTAGGGCCGGTGCTTCTTTGCGCCTTCACTGGGACCGGCTGTAACTTGAGTGCTCATAGATTGGTTCCTGTTGAAGCTTTGCCCCTCTTCAACCCAAATGCAATAGGGGCACCTGAAAGATCACCGGGCATGCCGGTTTCTTCTCACCTTCGAACTGGCTGTCGCAGGTTTCACCGGCGGCGCGAGTTCGTCAGCGGTGACAAACATTGGCTCGATGTCCGTCGGAATCCCCTGCAGCCGTTCGAACCAACTCTTCAGCGACGGCCGGATGACTCCCAGTTCATCCTGCAGCTTCTTTGCGCCCGCGTAGTCTCCCTCAGCTTCAAGGGTGAGCAGATCGTGAGTCAGATCGCGCACTCCTTGCCTGAACTTCCGCAGATCGAGCGCAAATGTGCCGTCCTGGTTGGCGTTGATTGCGCCCTTGTCCATCAGGGAATTGAACTGGATCGCCATGCCCTTTCCGTGAGCGTCGTTCAAGCCGAACCGCAGAGTGCGGAACATCGATGCCAGATACGTGGCATAGAGCTGTCTCTGCGCCGCGTCATCGGCAGGCAAGACTTTCGTCAGCCCCATCGGCTGAACGTGATCCATCATGTACTGCAGCGCGAACAGGCCGGTGATGTCGGCCTTTGCTTCTTCAATCGCGCTGTAAAGCTCCTTTAACTCGTTCCGGGGTGTGGTATCCCGCTCCTGAACTTTGATTTGATGCGGTCCGAGCCCATGCATGAGTTCGTGGGCAACGATGTGAGTAAAGAAAGATTCGAAGTTGACGTCCACCATGGCTTGCCGGGAGAGCGTTCTGCGTGCAATCGGGAGCAGCACGTTGCGAAATTTGGCTTCCTGAATATTCCGCAGCATCACCCGCTTGCTGCCCTTCTGGTTCACTACACGTTCGTCATTGGGCAGATTGTATGCAGCGGTCGCTATGTCACGATTGCCCTCTCCTGCGCTTAGAATCTCATTCACCACCACGACCGGCGCGGCCGCACCCAACTTTGGATTGCGGTATTGAGGTTGAATCGGCAGATTGTCTTCAATCTCCTGCAGGTGGGCGGCGAGAACCGAGAATTTCTCCGTTTCCGCGTCGTCGCGAAGGTTTACGTAAGCTTCGAACGCCGCTTTGTAGCCGAACAATTCGTCGTTGTACGTTTCGTAGGGGCCGATTGTGATATCGACTGGCGCGTCCAAGTCCATCCACGCCATGTCGCTTTCGTAATAGTCGTTTGACAAGAATGCGTGTGCTCTTGACCTCAGGAATTTCTGCAGCGTGGGATTGTCTGTCAGGTCCGCGGCTTCCCGCAGAAGGCCCGCTGCACGGGTAAGTTCATCCTGGTAGGCTTCGCTGTATGGAACGCTCATCAGTTCCCGATGCGAATCATCCTTCCATCGGATCACGGTGAAAAAGCCCTTCGCGGCCTCCTGTTCGTTCTGCGGCAGCGATCCTACCCAGCTCTCAAACTGCTGCTTGCGCATATCTTCCGGATAGAAATTGGCGCCCTCAGGTTTGCGGCGTGCGATGCCGGGCAGGAACGGCTTAAAGTCATCGAGGGCCGACCACGGACTCTTATTGATCCAAAAATAATGCAGTCGCGCTTTTCCCAGAGCCGAACTGTCTCTCTGGAGCCGTGCATAAAGAGCCGGGTTGCCGCTCCAATATTGGTCCAAAAAGATGTCGTCCAGAATGTGGCTGGCCTGAACAAGCTTTACTAACGCCTGCCGGTCACCTATGGGAAGCCTCGAAACATCAACTCGCAGCGATGTCGGCGTGAAACGCGAGATCATCTTCTGCAGTTCCGTCCGTCCGGGTGCTGGCATTGCTTTCGGCTTTCTCGTCTTCCGCGCGCTAGCAGGTAGGGCTATTCCGAGGGAAAGTAGTAGAAATAAACAACAGGTCAGCCGAATCAGGAGTGCCTCCAGCAGGGATTTTGCAATGAGCAAAGAGGCTTATGATAGCAGCCTTTCCGCTGCAGAGGACTTGCTACAGGCATCAGAGCGCGCCTAGATCTGGTAATTCTTCTATCTCGGATTCCATCAGCTGAACTTCGTGGCTCGCCAGAGCGCGATACCGCTGATTGCTAATAAGACCAACATCGCAGCGAGCAGGGCTGCCATAGCGCCCCAGTGAGGTTCTGACTTGGGAATCTCCGCCGTGAGCGCAAAGGCTACAATCACTGCAGTGCTGACGCCTGCGAGCAGCCAGTCAAGCCAAGTGCGCTTCTGGCGCGCGCCCCCCTCCCCTGCCATGCGCGCAAGCACATAATCCTGGTCGAGGTTGTAACGTTGAGTTTCCCGCTGGGCGGCATCTTTCCATCTGGAGTGTTCCTTTTCAGTAGCAGAAGAAACGGCCACGGCTCCAGCGCCCAACGCCATTAGGACCGAGCCGCCAATGACTTCAAAGTGAACCGTCCTGGATGCGCCGCGCAGTTCAGCGAAAACCAAAATACCCCACAAAAGGCCCCAGAGCTGATTCGTGTTCGAAAGTGGAATGCCCCGGCTTATGCCGATGTACTTGGCCGCATACTGTTGGAAAATGTCTCCTATGACCCACATCACACCGCCCAAGACCAGCCAGAACAGCACGCCTTGACTGAGCACCAGCTGTTGCCACAGGGAGTGAATACCGCCGGTGTACACAATCGCCAGCGCGCTGATCATCCCCAATTCACCGACGGCGAAAAATGTTACAAATGAGAGCGGGCTCATGCCTGTCAGGTACGCTTTGCGATAGGGAATGTACATGGTGCCCCAGAGCACGCCGGCACCCAGTGCGCCGGCAATCCCTAACATAGCGTGTCCCTGCGCCTGAACCGAGGATGCAGCCGCCAGCAGCACTCCGCCCACGAACATGAGGGCGGCTCCTCCCAGCACTCCCAGCCATCGCAAACGGCCGGCGTTTCGCAATTCGTTGAACAAAACGAATCCCCAAAAAATTCCCAGCAGGCTGTTTGAATTCCATAGAGGAAAGGCGATGCTCAATCCGATGTTGCGAATTGCGAAGATTGTCAAAGTGTTGGCGACAGCCCACAGGCATCCTGCCAGGATGCCCCAGAGCATCAGGTGGGGAGCCTGGCGTACATCCTCTCGCACCTGAGACATCCCTTGCAGCAATGCCGGTACACTCCAGCGGGCGAGAAACACTCCCAGCACCATCATGAAAGAGATCACTAGCGGGCTAACGCCGATCGATACCAGCTTTGTTGGAGCCTCGGCCGCGCCCAGCCACGCACCTGCGGCGAAGCCGCAGAGCACGCCAACTCTCTGCAGGCTCTTCAGTCGTTTGGGAGCAATACTGGGTGGAGTGGCCTCATTGATGAGTGTCGGAGCCTCCGTCATCGGCTGATCCACTTGAGAAGCACAAGCCCTCCCAGCAGAACTGCTAATGGAATCCAGAAATGTATATCGCCTAGCACGGTTCCAAGGAGCCAACGATCTTGGCTAGCGTGTTCCTTATTCATGAACCATCCTCGTTCTACTATGCGCCTCTCGAAAAAGAGAGCGCATTCATCTCTGTTCTCGTTCCGACGGAAGAGGTCACATATTACTCCGATCGCCTTGCCAGCACGAAGATTGTAGGGGGGACTGCGACTGGGATGGCACAAAAAGGCGCGTCTTATCCACCTCAGATTGGGGTATGATTGCGCCCGATGAATGTGAACTACATTTCGGATCGCCTGACCAGCTTGAGGCAGGAAATCCGGGAGTTGCGAGGGTTGAGCGCTCTCTATCGAAGCCAGACTGAGCATACTCAAGCCGACCAGTCAGCTTACGAGTTGCAGCAACTACGGCTGCTGCATCTCAAGCACGAGCTGTGCGATTTGCTGAAGCACTCTTTTCGGATGCGAGCTGGAAGCCACTCCCAGAATTCCGGAGTGAACCCGGAAGGCAAAACTGCCTGAACCGCGGACGGCCTGACATGCTGCGCTTTCGTGAGCCAGCGCCTGCGCCGCTCTAGAAGTCAGCACCGGCAAGAGCCGCCACCCCTCAAAATCTAATTCAATTAACATAGGCGGTCGTGACAACGACTTCTGCGATATCAGCAAATAGCAAACTCAACAACAAGGTTGCGTTGATCACCGGCGGCGCTTCGGGAATTGGGCGCGCCACCGCACTGCTGTTTGCGCGGGAGGGAGCGAAGGTGGCGATCGCAGATTTGGATGCGGACGCGGGTGAGGCTGTGGTCCAAGAGATCGTCAATAGCGGCGGCCATGCGATTTTCGAAAGGGCAGACGTGAGTGGGGCGGCGGACTGTCAGCGCGTTGTCGAGCGAGTCACTCGCCAATTCGACGCAATCCACATCTTGTTTAACAATGCCGGCATCATTCGCCGAGCCTCGGTTGCAGAGTTAAGCGAGGAAGACTGGGACCGGGTCATGGCGGTGAACGTAAAATCCATTTTTCTCATATCGAGGCAGGTCATCCCGGTGATGGCTAAGCTCGGCGGCGGATCCATTATTAACATGGCTTCAGGATGGGGGCTGACGGGCGGGGCCAAGGCGGCCGTGTATTGTGCTTCGAAAGGCGCAGTTGTGCTTTTGACCAAGGCGATGGCCGTGGATCACGGCGCGCAGAACATTCGCGTAAACTGCCTCTGCCCCGGCGATACCGACACCGCGATGCTGCGCAGTGAAGCCCAGCAGCTTGGCGAACCGGGCGATCGTTTTCTGATGGATGCGGCGCGCCGGCCATTGGGTCGCGTGGGCAAGCCGGAAGAGATCGCGCAGGCCGCGCTCTACCTGGCGAGTGAGGCGGCATCGTTCGTGACCGGGGCGGCGCTCGTGGTGGATGGCGGCGGGCTGGCGGGATCGGTATAAACATACGATGCGCCTGAAAGACAAAGTCGCTCTCATCACTGGTGGCACTTCGGGAATCGGCGAAGCCGCCGCCATTCTTTTCGCCAAAGAAGG
>Ga0075433_10001093_pt1 | contig 19556 bp, 21 predicted proteins | sample RhiMethybrSRZTD2_FD_75299 | JGI IMG/M metagenome (GOLD analysis project Ga0075433, IMG submission 75299) | Populus rhizosphere microbial communities from Tennessee, USA - Rhizosphere MetaG P. TD hybrid SRZTD2 | ecosystem: Host-associated > Plants > Roots > Rhizosphere > Soil | place: USA... | reverse complement strand
CTTCTTCGTGGACGTCTTCAACTCCGACGAGTCGTTCCTCGGCGCCCAGGCCGAAGTCATCAGCGACGGGGGCAACCTCTACCACGAGGCCGCCGACCGCAAGCCGCCGCTCGTGCCCTACCTCTACGCGGCGACGTTCGCGATCTTCGGCACCACAGCCCTGTGGTCAGTGCGCGTGATGGCGATGTTGGCCGTCGCCCTCACCGCGTTGTTCCTCGCGCTCGAGGCCCGAAGACGCTACGGCAACCGCGCCGCGTGGATTGCGGGCGTGCTGATGGTGCTGGCGTCGGTCGCGTTCGCGCCCCAGGACGGGCAGGCGGCGAACTTCGAGATCTTCATGCTGCCGAGCATGACGGCGGCCGTGCTCCTCGCGCGTCGCGGCCGCGCGTTCTCGTCCGGCGCCGCCGTCGCGCTCGCCACCCTCGCCAAACAGACGGGGGCCGCGACGCTCCTGCCGGTGCTCTACCTCGTGTGGCGACAACGAGGCCGGCGGGGGGCGGCCGACGCGCTCGGCGGGTTCGCGCTGCCGTTGGCGGTCGTCGCGCTTCTGGTCGGACCGGGTGAGCTGCTGTTCTGGACGACGATCGGCAACGGCAGCTACCTCGGCATCAGCGGGCTCTGGGGCTTGGTCCTGCTGACGCTCGTCCTCATGACGGCGGCATTCGCGGTGGTGAACCTGCCGATCGTGTGGACGTTGCCGCGCGCGTGGCGCGAGCGCCGCACGGCGGGCAGCGGCGACACGGACCTCTGGCTCTGGCTCTTGTCGGCCGTCCTGTCGGTCGCGGTCGGTCTCCGCTTCTTCGGCCACTACTACCTGCAACTGCTGCCGCCCCTCGTGCTCATCACCACGAGCGTCCTGATGCGGTCGAGCGCACGCGCGGTGAAGCGCACGATCGCGCTGGCGGCAGGGATCGCGACCGTGGCCACCGGCCTCGCATTCCTGGTCCGCCCGTTCAACGAGAAGGCGCAGTACCAGCCGGTGAGTCAGTACCTGAAGGAGCGCGCCGGGCGCAACGACCGCATCCTCGTGTGGGGGCACGTGCCCGAGATCTACTGGGCGTCGGGCAAACGCCCCGCGACGCGCTTCCTCACGTCCGGGTTCCTCTCCGGATGGGAGCCCGGCCGACCGGGGAACGAAGCGAGCGTCAAGGACGCGACGCCCGGTGCGTGGGAGCTGTTCTTCGAGGACTTCGCCGCCCACCCGCCCACGTACGTCCTGGACACCGCGTACTCGGGCATCCGGGGCGCGCAGTACTACATGATCGCCCGCTACCCACCCTTGGCCCGCGTCGTGTACCGGGACTACGAGTACGTGGCGTCGGTGGACGGCATCGCGATCTACAAACGCCGCGCCGACGCGCCACCGCCATTGACGAGATCCGAGACGGCGGGCCGGTCGTAACCGACCCGCACCGGCTCGCGACTTACACGAGCGGCCACGGGAGCGAGTGGTACCCGGGGTCGGGGTCGGGGAGGCGCCCGGCCGCGACGAGCTCGTTGGCCCGCTCCCGAACCGCGTCGAGCTCGAGCGTCGAGACGAGCGGCATGAGACGAGCGCCGAGCGGCCCGTCGACGTCGACCGCGACCCGGCACACGTCGTCGGCGAGTTGCGGCGACACCGCCTCCCCGGCGAAGTCCCAGATCACCGTGCGGAGCTTCCAGGCGGGATGGAACGTCAGGCCGTGGTCGATCCCGACGATGGCGCCGTCGGGCCGGCGACGGATGCAATGACCGCCTTTGCGGTCGGCGTTGTTCACGAGCACGTCGAACACGGCGAACTGGCGGAAGCGATCGGCGTGCTCCTCGAGCAACGTGAAGTAGTGCTCCTCGGGATCGTGTTCGACGAAGCGTTGCACCATGCCGACGCCGAGCGGCCCGTCACGCAGCACCGTCGGAGGCACGAGGCCCCAGCCCAGCGCGTCGGACAGCTCGTACGTGGCGACCTCGCGCTGGCACAGCGTGCCGCTCGGGAAGTCCCACAGAGGACGCTCGCCCCGACGCGGCTTGTAGATGGCTTGCACGTCGACGCCGTCGGCGTGCGCTACTGCCAGCAACGTGGCGTTCGACGCCCACGGCATGCGGCCGAGCACCTCGAGCTCGCCGCGCGCCAGGACTTCGCCGGCGTCGGCGTCGCTCAGTTCCAGCGGGGGCACCGGTGTCCGGCGGGGTCCATCGGCATGTCGCACAGCGGGCACAGCGGCCGGCCTGCGGCCACCGCCTCCGCGCCCTTGGCCGCCATCGCCCGGACCTGCCCGCGGGTGGCGTAGATGCGCGCGACGTAGCCCTCTTCCTCCTCGTCGGTGGGATCGGCGACAGCCACGTCAGGGAGGTCGGAGAGGTCGGGGGTCGCGTCTTCTCCCTCGGACGGCAGCGCGTCGCCCGCTTCCTCGTCCTCGGACGAGCGCTCGCGCAGCTCGATGAGCACCATCTCGCGATCGGGATCGAACCCGAGGCCGATGAGGCGCGCCCGGAAGAGCGGCACCGTGGGTTCGCGCAGCCCCGCTTGGCGAGCGGCGGGCTCGCGCGGCCCTGACGGCTCCTCGGGGTAGTCCTCGGCGATGCGGTCGAGGAAGGCCACCGCCTCCGTCGCGAGCAGCGCCACCTGCTCCTTCTCCACCAGGACGGTGAGCTGAGCGGATTCCGTGCGGGCCTGGAGGAAGAACTCGCGCTCGCCGGGGTCGCCGACGGCGCCGGCGCCGAGACTGTCGACGGTCTCGAGCTCGATCTCGTTCTCATCCATGCGGGGCCTCCTTCTTCTCCTCGGGGGGCGGGGGGCGGAGCTCGTCGAGGTTGCCGGTGTCGTTGCATTTGACCAGGGCAGCGCCGTGGGCCGAGAGCTGGAACGCGGTGACCGACGCGGGTGCGACGACGATGCGCTGGAACTGGTCGAGGTGCAGCCCGGTGTAGTGCGCGATGGCGGCCTTGATGGGATCGGCGTGCGACACGACGACCACCAGGTCGCCCGGATGGTCGGCGACGACCGCTTCGAGGCAACCGACGATGCGGGCCTGCATCTCGGTCAACGATTCGCCGCCGGGGAAGCGGGCGCGCGAGGGCGCGCGTTGCACGGTCTTCCACAGATCCGTCTTGGCCAGGTCGGCGAGCTTGCCGCCGGTCCACTCGCCGTAGTCGGCCTCGAGCGCGCCCGGGAGCGCGTGCACCTGCAGGTCATGACGTTCGGCGACGGCAGCGGCCGTCTGCGCGGTGCGCTCGATCGGGCTCGCGTACACCGCCACCACCGGAAGGTCGGCGAGGCGTTCGGCCAGCGCCTCCGCTTGCTTGCGGCCGTCTTCTGAGAGATCGACGCCGGGCGCGCGCCCGGTCAGGAGTGGACCCGTCTGCTCGGTCACGGCGTGGCGCACGAGCACGAGCGTCGTCGGCTTGGGCGATTCGGGCGCCGCATCCTGCCCGTCGGCCTCGACGGACGCCGGCTCGGAGGCGCGCGTCTCGGCCGCGCGGGTGTCGGGCGGCGCGGCGGTGTCAGTCACGGATGCCGATGGTACCGGCGAGGTTCGGGCACCCTTTCGTCGGGTACGCGCCCGCCCGGTGCGTACAGTGCGGGGATGTCCGAGCCCGTGGGTCTGAGCCAGGGCCCGCCCGAGACGGTCCTTTCACCCGAGCCTGCCGACGCGCTGGCGGCGCTGGAGTCCGCCCTCGCCGTCGACCTCGAGCAGCGGCGAGCGGCCGTGTCGGACGTGGTGGCGCGCTGGCCCCGGTTCCTCGATGCATGGGCCCGGCTCGGAGAGCTCGCCCGCGACGACGTCGAGGCGTACGCGTGCTTCCGGGTCGGCTACCACCGGGGCCTCGACCGGCTGCGCCAGTCGGGTTGGCGGGGCTCGGGCTACGTGCGGTGGCGGCAGCCGACCAATCAGGGGTTCCTCCGGGCCCTCGACGGGCTACGCGTCGCCGCCGGTGCGATCGGCGAGCACGACGAGGAGCAGCGGTGCGCCGAGTTCCTCCACCAACTCGACCCGGAGTGGAGTTCGCAGCGCGGCTAGCCTCGGTGGCTTCCCACGGAGGCGCCCAGACATGAAACGCGCGCTCATCACCGGCATCACGGGGCAGGACGGCCGGTACATGGCCGAGCTGCTGGCCGGCAAGGGCTATCAGGTCTTCGGGCTCGTGCGCGGCCAGGCGAACCCGAAGGCCCAGATGATCCAGGACGAGAACCCCGCGCTCGAGCTGGTCGAGGGCGACCTGCAGGACCTCTCGTCGCTGATCGCCGCGGTCGAGCAGGTGCAGCCGGACGAGGTCTACAACCTCGGCGCCATCAGCTTCGTGCAGCTGTCGTTCAAGCAGCCCGAGCTCACGGCCGACATCACCGGCCTGGGCGTCCTGCGCATGCTCGAGGCGATCCGGGTCGTCGGCGGCACCGAGAACAACCCGATTCGCTTCTACCAGGCGTCGTCGTCGGAGATGTTCGGGAAGGTGCGCGAGACCCCGCAGAACGAGGAGACGCCGTTCCATCCCCGTTCGCCGTACGGCGCCGCCAAGGTGTTCGGTCACTACACGACGGTCAACTACCGCGAGGCCTACGGCCTGCATGCGTCGTCGGGCATCTGCTTCAACCACGAGTCCCCTCGCCGCGGTCTCGAGTTCGTCACCCGCAAGGTCACCAACTCGATGGCGCGCATCAAGCTCGGGCTCCAGGAGAAGATCACGCTCGGCAACCTCGATTCGTCGCGCGACTGGGGCTTTGCCGGCGACTACGTCGACGCGATGTGGCGAATGCTCCAGCAGCCCGAGCCGAGTGACTACGTGATTGCCATGGGCGAGACGCACACGAATCGCGAGCTGCTCGACGTCGCGGCCGGCGTCGCCGGCTTCGACGACTGGCATCCGCTCGTGCAGCAGGACGAACGCTTCATGCGACCGACCGAGGTCGACATCCTCACCGGCGACGCCGGCAAGGCTCGGCGGCAGCTCGACTGGCAGCCGCGCGTCACCTTCGAGGAGCTCGTGCAGCTGATGTACGAGAACGACCTCAAGGAAGAGCAGGCTCGAGCCGCCGCCGCCCGGCGGTAGAGCCGCGCCGCCGGGTCAGTCGAGCATGTCGGCCGCCTTGCGGGCGGCGACGAGCACCGGGTCCCACACGGGTGAGAATGGCGGCGCGTACGACAGGTCGAGGCTCGCCACCTCGTCGACCGGCATGCGGTTCCAGATCGCGGTGGCGATCACGTCGATGCGCTTCGCGGCACCCTCCGCGCCGACGATCTGTGCTCCCACGATGCGACCGTCGCCCCGATCGGCGACGACCTTCACCTTGATCGGCGCCGATTCCGGGTAGTAGCCCGCCCTGGTCGTGGACTCGATCGTGGCCGCGACGACGTCGCGGTCCAGCTCCGCGGCCTGACGTTCTGTGAGGCCGGTGCGGGCGACCTCGTAGATGCAGATCTTCGACACCGCCGTGCCGATCACGCCGGGGAAGCGCACGTCGCCGCCGGTGGCGTTGATCCCCACGACCCGGCCCTGCTTGTTGGCATGCGTGCCCAGCGCGATCGCGACGGGCATCCCCGTGATCCGGTGCGTCGACTCGACGCAGTCCCCCGCGGCCCAGATGCCGCCGACGCTGGTCTCCATCCGTGGATCGGTGACGATTCCGCCCGTGTCGCCGACGGCGACGCCGGCCTCCTTCGCCAGCGAGCTGTCCGGTCGTACGCCGAGGCCGAGGACGACCACGTCGGCCGGCAGTGAGCGGTTGGCGGTGTGCACGGCGCGCACCGATCCGTTCTCGACGTCGAACCCGTCGACCGCCTCGCCGAGGTACAGCGTCACGCCGACGGCGCGGAGCGCGTCCGCGACGAGCGCCCCCATGTCGAGGTCGAGCGTGCCCGCCATGGGCTGCTCGGTGCGGTCGACGAGCGCGACCTCGAGCCCGCGCCGTACGAGGGCCTCGGCCATCTCGAGCCCGACGTAGCCGCCGCCGACGACGACCGCCCGGTTCGGTGAGCGATCGTCGACGGCCCGACGCGCCGTGACGCCGTCGGCGAGCGTCTGCACGCCGAGGATGCCTGCGGCGTCGGCGCCCGGGACGGGCGGACGGGACGGCACCGCGCCCGTCGCCACCACCAGCTGGTCGAAGGGCTCTTCGCGCTCGGCGCCGGCAGCGCCGTCGCCGGCGAGGTCGCGCACGCGCACGCGCCGCCGGTTCACGTCGATGGCGACGACCTCGTGGCCGGTGCGCACGTCGATGCCGTTCCGGCGGTGCTCGTCGGGTGTTCGCGCGACGAGCTCGTCGACATCGGACACGAGATCGCCGACGAAGTACGGGATGCCACACGCGGAGTACGACGTGTACGGACCGCGCTCGAACGCGACGATCTCGAGGTCTTCAGGATCCCGGCGGCGCCGGGCGCGCGCCGCCGCGGTCATGCCGGCGGCGTCGCCCCCGATGACGACGAGCCGCTCGGTCACACGGAGACGCGGGTCACGCCGGCGCCTGCGCCCGCAGACCGCCGAGCGACTCGATCACGGCCTCGGCCTCGGCGACGAACCGCCGCACGAGCTCTCCCGCCGGGACGAGGGCGTCGATGGCGCCCGTTCCCTGTCCGGACGGGTAGCACTCGCGGTCGGTGTCGACGCCGGCGGCCTCATCCCCACCCGTCAGATGCAGGGTGCCTTCCTCCACCGCCTTGAAGAGCTGCTCCGGGAACGGCTTCAGCTCCCCGGGGTGGTCGTCGTAGTACTGCGTGGTCTTGTTGCGGACGGCCCGTAGCGTCTTGCCCGTGAACGCCCGGCTGATCACGGTGCCGTCCTCGGCGGTTCGGATCAGGGCGTCCTTGTAGCCCGGCGTCGAGCGCGCCTCCGGCGTGGCGATGAACCGGGTGCCGATCCATACGCCGTCGGCACCGAGCGCGAGCGACGCGGCCAGACCGCGGCCGTCGAAGAGCCCGCCGGCGGCGACGACCGGCACGCGGTCGCCGACCGCGTCGACGATCTGGGGCACGAGCGGCATCGTGGCCACGGTGCCGGTATGGCCGCCGGCCTCGGTGCCCTGGGCGACGACGAGGTCGCAGCCCGCTTCGACGGCGGCGATGGCGTGACGCACCTTTCCGCACATGTTGACGACGAGCACGTTGTTGTCGTGGCAGACCTTGATCACATCGCGCGGCACGCCGAGCCCGGCGACGAACACCTGCGCGCCCTCCCTGATCACGAGGTCGATGTTCGACATCATCTGTTCGGGAAGCGCGGTCAGGAGGTCGACACCGAACGGCTTGTTCGTGGCGGCCTTCACCGCGCGGATCTCGTCGACCATCTCGTCCTGGCTCATTGCCGACGCGCCGAGGCAACCGAACCCTCCCGCCTCGGACACCGCGGCGACGAGCCGGTGGTACGACACGCCCCCCATGCCGGCGAGCATCACCGGGTGCTGGATCTCCAGCGCGTCAGTCAGCCGTGTGCGCACAATTTCTCCTGTCGCCGTCGCAAGCTCCGGCTTTGCGGTGACGGTCGGGAAAGCCGCCGCCACCGCGTCACGCTAGCTTGGAGCACATGCCGAACGCGCTCGTCGGCGTGATCATGGGCAGTGACTCGGACCTCACCGTCATGCGGCCCGCGGTCGACGTCCTCGCCGAGTTCGGGATCGCGTTCGAGGTACGCGTGGTGTCGGCTCACCGCACTCCCGACGTGCTCTACGAGTACGCGAGCTCTGCCGCCGACCGCGGCCTGTGCGTGATCATCGCCGGCGCCGGCGGCGCCGCGCACCTGCCGGGCATGACGGCGTCGATGACGCCGCTGCCGGTCATCGGCGTGCCGGTCCCCCGCGAGAAGCTCGACGGCCTCGACTCGCTGCTCTCGATCGTCCAGATGCCGCCCGGGATCCCGGTGGCGACGGTCGGCATCGGCGAGGCCCGCAACGCCGGGCTGCTCGCCGTCCGGATCCTGGCGGCGACGAACCCCGAGCTCCGCCGCCAGATGCAGGCTTTCCAGTCCGAGCTGGCCGAGGCCGTGCGCGAAAAGGACGAGGGCGTCCGCAAGCAGTTCGAGTAGGCCGTCGTCACTCGATGGTGACAGCCCGCAGGACGTCGAGCTTGGCGGCGCGCCGCGCCGGGAAGATGGCGGCGAGCACGCCGGCGAAGCCGCCGACGATCACCACGAGGATCAGCTGCCCGCCGGGGGCCGCGAACTTGGTGAAGCCCTGGTCCTTGAGCGCCTCGACCACGGCCCAGCCGAAGAACAAGCCGATCACGAGGCCGAGGAACGTGCCCAGGAGCGAGATGATCACCGACTCCCATCGGATACTCGAGCGCAGCTGGCGCCGGCTCATGCCGACGGCGCGCAGGAGGCCGAGCTCACGTGTGCGCTCGTAGATCGAGAGCGCGAGCGTGTTGGCGATGCCGATGAGGGCGATGATCACCGCCAACAGGAGCATGACGTAGATCAAGCCCAAGAGCTGGTTGATCTGCGCGGCTTGGGCATCCTTGAACTCCGTACTGTCCTGGAGCTTGGCGTTCGGGTATGCCTTCAGGACAGGGTCGATGGCCTGGCGACCCTCGAGCGGGCTGACGCCCGACGCGAGCTTGACGAACACGTACTGATCGAGCTGCGAGGTGTAGTGCGCGCTCACCGTCGCGATCGACAGCGTGTAGTCGGCGAAGCCTTGCTTGTTGCCGTTGCCGTAGATCGTGCGGACTGTGAGCGGGGTGGCGCCGTTCGGGAACTGGGCCGGCACCCTGCTCCCGATTCGCAAGTGCTTGTCGTTTGCGACCGAGCGCGAGATGCCGACGCTGTTGGGTTGGGCGAGATCGCCGACGTTCCCGTCCTCGACCTTCATGTTGAAGACCTTGGTTGCCGACCGCGGGTCGACGCCGGCGAAGAACTCGCTCGAGCCGCCGAACTCGGCCTGGTTGAACCGGAGCGGGCTCGAGCCACCGACCTGCGGCAGCTTGGCGATGTCGCTCGCCAGTTGCGGGCTGAACCCGCCGAAGGCGGCACCGAAGCCGGAGCCGGTGGTGATCACGAAGTCGGCTTTGAACGACTCGTCGACCTGCGCGTTGATCGACTCCTTGGCCGACGCGGCGAAGATCGTGATGAACCCGACCAGCGCCACGCCGATCATGAGCGCAGCCGCGGTCGCCGACGTGCGCTTCGGGTTCCGCATGGCGTTGTCGCGGGCCAACGCGCCGGTGATGCCGCGCAGCCGTGCCGCCGGCCAGCCGATCACGTCGCTGAGTGGACGGGCGACCACAGGCCCCAGCACGAACACGCCGATGAACACGATCAACGCGCCGAGGCCCACGAGTTGGATGCCGGCCCCGCCGAACAGCCCCGCGAACAGCGACAGGACACCGAGAGCGACGATGCTGAACCCGATCAGGACCCGGCGACCGGAGTGCGGCCGCCCCTCGGTGGCGACGTCGCGCATGGCCGCGATCGGAGGCACCCGTGAGGCCTTTCGGGCCGGCACGATCGCAGAGATGATCGTCACGCCCGTGCCGACGACGAGCGCGACGATCACGGTCCGGGCGCCAACGACAGTGCCGCCGGCCGGGATGTCGAGCCCGAACGCGTCGAGCAGGGCCTTGAGAACGCTCGACAGCGCGATGCCGGCACCGAGGCCGACCACCGACGCGAGCAGGCCGACGAGCACCGCTTCCGTGAGGACCGAGCCCAAGACCTGGCGGCCGCTGGCGCCGAGCGCGCGCAGCAGCGCCAACTCGCGGAGCCGTTGAGCGACCACGATCGAAAACGTGTTGAAGATGATGAACGTGCCGACGAACAACGCGATCAACGCGAAGACCAGCAGCGCGACGTTGAAGAACTGGAGGGCGTTCTTGATGTCGCTCTGGTTCTCCTTCGTGATCTGCGCACCGGTCAGTACCTGGTACGCCTTGTTGTCGAGCTGGGCTGCGATCCGGTTCTTGAGCGTCCCCTGCGAGACTCCGGGTTGCGCGACTACTGAGATCGAGTCGAACTGGTTGGTGGCTCCGGTGATCGCCTGCGCCGTCGGGGTGTCGAACAGCGCGGCCGACGCGCCGGCGGCGCTGTCGGCGTCGCCGAACTTGGCGATCCCGACGATCTGGTACTTCGCCGGCGGCCCCTGCGTGAGGATCGTCACCTGATCGCCGACCTTGAAGCCGGCGCTCTTCGCCGACCCGGCGTCGATCACGACCTGATCCGAACCGACGGGTGCGTGGCCTCCGGGCTCGAGCCGGTACGGGTTGAGCGCCTTCACCGTGCCCCAGGTGAAGCCGAACGTGGGCGCCCCCCGCTGCGGGTTCCCGACCGTTTTCCCCTTCTTGTCGACGAGCTGGGCGTAGAACTGGAGGTTCCCCTCGGCGGCGGCGGCGCCGGGAACGGCTTCGATCTCGGGCACGAGCGACGCGGGCACGCGGGCGCGCTGCCGGCGGACGGGACCGCCGAAGCCGCTCGACAGCGACTGCGCGCTCCGCACGTAGGCGTCTGTGCCGCGGTTCACGTCCGCGAACAGGTTGTCGAACGTGCGCGAGATGGTGTCGGTAAGGACCAACGTCCCGGACATGAACGCGACGCCGAGCATGACCGCGAGGGCGGTCAGCCCGAACCTGAGCTTGTGGGCGAGCAGCCCCTTGATGGTGACGCGGCGCACGGTGCTACTCGCCGATGTCTTTCACGCGATCGATGACGGTCTCGGAGGTCGGGTTCTCGAGCTCGTCGACGATCCTCCCGTCGGCGAGGAACACGACGCGGTCGGAGTAACCGGCGGCGATGGAGTCATGGGTGACCATCACGATCGTCTGGCCGAGGTCAGTGACGGCCTGGCGCATGAACTCGAGGATCTCGGCACTCGCCTTCGAGTCGAGGTTCCCGGTCGGCTCGTCGGCGAAGATGACCTCCGGGCGGCTCGCGAGCGCCCGTGCGACGGCGACCCGCTGTTGCTGCCCACCCGACAGCTCGGACGGCCGATGCTTGAGCCGGTCGGCGAGGCCGACCGTCCTGATCACGCGGTCGAGCCACTGCTTGTCGGGCTTCTTCCCGGCCAGCGCGAGCGGGAGTGTGATGTTCTCGATCGCGGTGAGGGTCGGGATCAGGTTGTACGACTGGAACACGAACCCGATCTTGTCCCGGCGGACGACTGTGAGCTCCTTCTCGGAGCACGCCGTGATCTCGATGTCACCGAGCAGGATGCGACCGGCCGTGACGCGGTCGAGCCCGGCGAGGCAATGCAGCAGTGTCGACTTGCCCGAGCCCGACGGGCCCATGATCGCCGTGTAGTGACCGGCGGCGAACTCGACGGTGATGTTGTTGAGCGCCCGCACGGCCGCCTCGCCGACGCCGTAGATCTTCGTCACCTCTTCGGCGCGGACGGCGACCGTGGTGGCAGCGGGCTGGGATACGACGGCAGACGTCAAGGAAGTTCCTCCTGCCAGAGGTGTTCGGGGTACCGAGACCCTACGCGACGCCAACCGCTCGTCGGCGAAGGGCGAAGCGCCCGGCGGAGAAGCTCCTGAATCGCGCCGTTCCTCGGACGCGAGTCCGATTACTCGGAGGCGAGCCCCATCTCGGCGATGAGCTTCTCGACGCGGCCACGGATCTCGTCCCGGATCGGACGGACCGCATCGACGCCGAGACCCTCGGGATCGTCCAGCACCCAGTCCTCGTAGCGCTTCCCCGGATAGACGGGGCACGCGTCGCCGCAGCCCATCGTGATGACGACGTCGGCGGCGCGGATGATCTCGTCGGTCCAGGGCTTGGGGAACTCGGTGCGAATGTCGATCCCGACTTCTGCCATCGCCTCGACGGCGGCGGGGTTGACCGTGCTGGCGGGTTCGGAGCCGCCCGAGAAGACGTCGACGCCTTCACCGGACAGGTGCTTGAGCCAGCCGGCCGCCATCTGCGAACGTCCGGCGTTGTGCACGCACAGGAACATCACGCTGGGCTTGTCTCCGCTCAGGTCGTCGGCGGTCGGCATGGTGGCCCCTTTCGTGATCTCATCGATCGGCGAGGACGCGATCTGGATAGAGCAGGCGGATCAGCCCGTAGGCGATGAGAGCGCCGACGAGCTGCATGACGATGAACATCGGCGCCGACGACGGCTTGATGCCCGTGAACGTGTCGGACAGGGTGCGGGCGATCGTGACGGCGGGGTTGGCGAAGCTCGTCGACGACGTGAACCAGTAGGCGCCACCGATCCAGATCCCGACCGCGAACGCCACCACATTGGCGCGGCCGGTGCGCACACAGCCGTGGATGACGAGCAGCAACCCGACCGTGGCGATGATCTCGGACAGCCAGAGCGCGGGCGACGAGCGAGTCGTCGTCGAGAGCTCGATGGCGGGAAGCTCGAACATGAGATTGGCGAGCGCGGCGCCGACGACGCCGCCCGTGATCTGGGCGGCGATGTAGAGGGCCGAATCGCGGGTCGTGATGCTGCCGAAGGCACGATCCATCAGCGTGACGACGGGGTTGAAGTGCGCACCCGAGACGGCGCCGAAGATGAGGATGAGGCCGATCAGCGCGGCGGCGGTGGCGGCCGCGTTCGCGAGCAGCTCCAGGCCCGCATCGTGGGGAGACAGGCGGCTGGCCATGATCCCGGAACCGATCACGGCGATGACGAGGAATCCCGTCCCGATTCCCTCCGCAACAACGCGACGCGTGAGATCGAGCCCGACGCTGCCGGTGCCCGTCTCCGGCTGGTGGGCGAGGTCGGTCATGCGGCCGGCTCGGGTACGCCGACGAGCTCGACGTCAGCAGCAGCGCGTCGCCGATTCGGCAGCTGACTCGCAGCACATCGCGTCGCTCTCGGGCTCGACTGTGCGAAGCTCGCCGCGGGGCATCTCGACGTCGGAGAGCACGGTGTAGATCTCCCACGGCTCTCCGTCGGGTGCGTCCACCCACACCTTGTCCTGCACCGCGTAGCAACAGGCGACCTCGTCCTCCGTGGCGGTCGGGAGCCCCTCGTCGGCCAGCCGCTGCTGCGTCGCCGCCACCTGGTCCGTCGATTCGACCTCGACCCCCAGGTGGTTGAGGGCCCCCGGCTCGCCGTTGCCGGCGATCAGGATCAGCTTCAGGGGAGGATCGGCGACGGCGAAGTTGGCGTAGCCGGGACGCACCTTCGCCGGGGCCGTGCCGAACAGCTTCGTGTAGAAGCCGATCGCCTGGTCGAGGTCCGCCACGTTGAGGGCCAGCTGCACCCGGCTCATCGCTGCTCCTGATATAGATTGGCAACTATCGATGTATCGCGATCATGGCGGATATATCGAGAGATGTCAATACGACCCCGGGAGGTCCGCTCATGGCGCGTGCCCGAGCCGATACCGACGGTTGCTGTGCGCCGGTGCTCGAGGCCCCGCTGGGTGAATCGGACGCCGCCGAGCTGGCGCACGTCTTCGCCGCGCTCGCCGACCCGGTGCGGCTCCGCCTGTTGAACCTCATCGCGGCCGCCGGCGAGATCTGCTCGTGCGATCTCCTCGGACCGGTCGACCGCAGCCAGCCCACGGTGAGTCACCACACGAAGGTTCTCGCCGATGCCGGCCTCATTGCCGGCGAGAAGCGCGGGCGGTGGGTGTGGTGGTCCATCGTGCCCGCGCGCGTCACCGATGTTCGCGCCGCGCTCGGGACCGCCGAGCCGGTCCGCGCCTAGATCGCTCCCCGGAGTTTCAGCGCGTTCTGCATCTGGACGCCATGGACGAGGTCGATGCCGGCGCCGAGCGATGCCGCCGCATGCACTGCCTCGTGCATCTCGTCCGGCGTGATCTCGAGATCGGCGCACGTGTTCGTGAACGAGTCGATGCAGTACGGGCACTGCTTCGAGTGCGCGACCGCCAACCCGATCAGCGCCTTCTCCCGGCGGGTGAGGGCACCGTCCTCTCCGAAGACGCCGTTGTAGTACGCCCAGAACTTGTTCATGAGCGGCTTGGCGTAGTCGCCGACGTCGGCGAAGTGACCGAGGTCGCCGCGCTCGTAGTAGCTCGACGTGACGCCGTCGCCCTCGGTCGGACCGTGCGACGCCGCGCATGCCGCCAACGCTGCTTGTGCCTCGGCCGCGCGCGGGTGAGCCGGATCGATCGGCCGTAGGTCGCAGCCCATCTTCGAGTCGTGGATCTCGAGGGGGCCGAACGCGAACTCGATCGGCCGCGTCTGCCCGGCGTCGCCGGCGACCGGGTACACCCAGTGCTTCCCGCTCACCTCGGTGTGGCAGCAGTACACCGGCTGCCCGTCCCCGCCCTGGGGGACGTGGCGCCAGCCGACGCCGCCGGCGCGTTCGGGCACGGCCTCGAAGATCGCGTGCACGTCGGCGCTCTCGTCCCGGAGATCGATGCCCTTGTGGTCGAGCATCGGCGTGGCGACGGGCTCGTCGAGCATGTCGTCCTCGGCGATGTCGATCGACGAGAAGATCATGTTGATGCCGCCCGGGAACGGGTACTTGACGTAGCCGTCGGTGCAGCTGGTCGCGGTCACGCCCTGTGCCGTGATCACGTCATGCGGCAGCGCGTCGACGTCGGCCACCTTCACGTGCACGTGAATCGATTCGGCCGCGGCGATCGCATCCGCATACGGGAAGTCGGGGTCGAAGAGGGCGAGAACCTCGTCGGTCTCGGCGGACGAGAGCAACCCGAGGTCGCGGAACTGGTGCAGCGTCGAATCGAAGGCGTCCCGGTCGAGTTGGGAGGCGATGGTCATCGGCTTTCCTCCTTGCCGTGTTACTTCGTTGCCACCAAGAGCGAGTAGCCCGCGATCCCGTCGCGAACGGCGCGGGCCGCCTGCGCGGTGCGTTCGCGCGCCAGGTCGAAGTCGACGCCGGCCAGCGCGGGCAGTTTCGCCATGCGGAACGCGACGAGCCGGGCGTCGATCTGCTCGACCATGCGCTCCAGCGCGTCGTCGTGCGACTCGGTCTTGATGACGGTGAGCCCCGCACCGGCAAGGATCTCGATGTACTGCTCGACGGGGCGGGCGTCGGCGAGGCACGAGACCCAGCCGGCGAGCGACTGGAGCTCGGCGTCGAGGCGGGTGGGGTCGAGGGCCACGTCGGTGATGCCGACCCGACCGCCCGGCTTCACCACGCGCGCCATCTCCGCGGCCGCCGTCTTCTTGTCGGGGAAGGTGCAGAACGCGCACTCGCACACGATGGCGTCGACCGACGCGTCGGGGAGCGGGATCCGTTCGGCGTCGCCGAGGTGGAACCGCACCCGGTCGCCGAGACCCTCGGAGGCCGCGGCCGCGTTCGCCTTCGCCACGGTCAGGTCACCGAGGTCGACGCCGTCGACCTCGACGCCGAACTCACTCGCAAGCAGGAACGCCGTGGTGCCCGGCCCGCTGGCGACGTCCAGCACGCGGTCGCCCGGTCGCAGCTCGAGAGACCGGGCGAGGCGACGCGTCAGATCGAGTCCGCCGGGGTGGTAGCTGTCGCCGAGGATGAGCGCCACCGCGTCGCGCTGGTATGCGCTCGCGCAGCAGAGCTTGAGCTCCTCGGCCGAGGGCATCGCCTCGGCGGTGCTCATCGCAGGTTCTTCCCGACGTTGGTCGCGTCGGCCGGCACGTGGTCCGACCCGTCGGCGGCGCCGTTGCCGTCGGCATCACCGCCTCCGTTGCCATGCGTCTTCGAGCCGTACTTCGTCGTCAGGAGCACGGGCTGCAGCTCCTCTGCGTTCGGCACGATCGTCGGCACGGAGACGCCTGACAGCTGCTCGCGGACCTCCTCGCGGTACCCGACCGAGTTGTAGGCACAGAAGGGGATGAGCCGGCCGTCGGGGGTGATCTCCTCGACGCAGCACTTCATGAGCTGCTTCACGTTCAACGTGTACGGATCCTGGAAGTCCTGGATCACGATCATGAACGCCTTGTCGGTGATCGACTTCAGTGCCTCGGGCAGGTCGATCCCGCACGTCGCGCACTCGAGCTGCTCGGCGGTCATCTCGGTGCCGGGTACCGCCGACGCGCTCCAGAGCTTCTCGAGCGCGCCCCGCACCGACATGTCGGGCATGACGCGGTTACTCACGTAGTCGAGGTAGTCCTCGATCTGGACGAGGCGCGGGATCGGGACGACCTCCTCCCCGTCGACCAGGCAGTAGGTGATGCTCCGGCAGGTCGGGAAGCAGCAGGGCACGGGGAAGAAGTCCGACTCGCGGAACCACTCGGGGCACTGGTCGGCGAGGCCGTGCACGATGTCGGCGTTCGTGAGCCGGTTCATCGGGTCGAACTCGACGTGCCGGCCCGAGTGGGTCACGGGCTGATACGCCACCGAGCGCACCGCGGGGTGCTTGATCCCGAACCGGACGATGTCGCCGAGCTCGTGGTCGTTGAGACCGCGCTCGACGGCCGCGACCAGGGTCACGTTGAGGCCGAACTCGGCACAGTTGTCGAGCGCCTTCTGCTTCGCGTTCCGGAGGTCACGCCCGCGGATCTCGGTGTGCGTGCGCTCGGCGAACCCGTCGAACTGCATGTAGATGTTGGGGCGCTTCGGCAGCTCCGACATGTCCTTCATGAACTTGCGGTCGTGCGCGAGGCGCATGCCGTTGGTGTTGAGGTTCACGATCTTCACGCCCTTGTCGGCGGCCATGCGCATGAAGCCGAGGATCTCGGGATGGATGGTCGGCTCCCCGCCCGAGAACATGACCACCTCGGGCTCGCCTTCGGACCGCACGAACGCGTCGAGCCCGGCCTCGACCTGATCCATCGTGAGCGAGAACCCGTCGGGCTGGTGGCCCGAATCGGCGAAGCAGATGGGGCAGTCGAGGTTGCAGTTCGTGTTCACCTCGATGATCCCGAGACACGCGTGCTGCTTGTGCTCGGGGCAGAGACCGCAGTCGAGCGGGCAGCCGTCCTTGACCTCCGTCTGGGTCTCGAGCGGGATCGTCCCGGGCTTGTTGAAGCGCAACGAGTCGAAGTACATCTCGGCGTCGGAGTAGAGGAGCGCCTCGAACTGGCCGTGCTCCGAGCACCGCTTGCGCAGGAAGATCTTGTTGTCCTTGGCGTTGACCTCGCCGTCGATGACCGTCTTGCAGATGGGACAGATGCTCTTCGTGTACTCGAGGAAGACCTCGTCGCGGTCGACCTTCTGCCGGTCAGGGGTCATCGTCATGGCAGAACCTTCCTGTGCCCGCGGGGCGGCAAATCGGTGCGAACGTACTTCGCACATACGACGCTGGGAAGGCTTGCGGATGAACAGTCCCGGCGGCGGCGCGCCTATCCGACCGGGTCGGCCACCTCGTCACGCGTCGCCCGGGCGGCGCCGTCGGCCGGGACGGTGCCGGGTTGGTACTCGGAGCCGCGCCGCCCGAGCCACACGAACCAGCCGATGCTGAGGATGCAGACGATGGCGCTGACCCACGCGTTGAGGCGCACTCCGAAGATCTCGTTGGCCGGGTCGATGCGCATGTTCTCGAAGAAGAACCGGCCGAACGTGTACGTCGCGAGATAGAGGGCGAACATCTGGCCCTTCCGGAGACGGAACCTGCGCTCGACCCAGAGCACGACGCCGAGCAGGAAGAGGCAATAGAGCGACTCGTACAAGAACGTCGGGTGGAAGGTCGTGTCGTGGAGGTACCCGGGCGGGCGCTTGCTCGGCGAGATCTCGAGCGCCCACGGCAGCTTGGTGGGGCCGCCGAACAGCTCCTGGTTGAAGTAGTTGCCCCAGCGGCCGATCGCCTGGGCGGCGAGCAGCCCGGGTGCGATGCAGTCCATCAGCGCGAGCGTCTCGACGTGCTTGATGCGCGTCAGCACGACGACGGCAATGGCGCCCCCGGCCAGCACGCCCCAGATGCTGAGGCCGCCCCTCCAGATCTGGAACGCACGCAGCCAGTCGTCGGTGAACAGCTGGTAGTCGCTGATCACGTGGTACACGCGGGCGCCGACGACGCCGCCCACGACGATCCATACGGCCATGTCGTTGAAGGTCTTGCCGTCGAAGCCGCGCGCCACCCAGCGCCGCTCGGCGATCCACGCCGCCACCAGGACCCCGATGGCGAGCAGCAGGCCGTAGGCGTGGATCGGGATCGGCCCGAGGTCGATGACACCGTTGTCGGGGCTCGGGATCGACGCGAGGACCGGCACGGCCGGTCATCGTAGAGGTCGGGGTCGTGGAAGTTGCTAGCGCGGCGCCGGCGTCGACCCGTTCGGAGACGCGCCGACGGCCGTCAGCTGCCGGCTCTCGATCACATGGTCGACGAGGCCGTATTCGACGGCGTCCTCGCCTCGAAGAATGAAGTCGCGGTCGATGTCGCGCTCGATCCGCTCGACGGTCTGGCCGCTGTGACGCGCGAGCGCCTCGATCATCTGCCGGCGTTGCGCCATCACCTCGCGCGCCGCGATCTCGATGTCGACGGACTGGCCCTGGACGCCGCCCCACGGCTGGTGGATGAGCACGCGCGAGTGCGGCAGGGTGCTGCGCTTGCCGGGCGCGCCGGCGGCGAGCAGCACCGCGGCCGACGACGCCGCCTGGCCCATGCACGTGGTCGCGACGTCTGCGCCGATGAACTGCATCGTGTCGTAGATCGCGAAGAGCGCGTTCATCTCGCCGCCGGGGCTGTTGACGTACAGGTTGATGTCCTTGGCCGGCTCCTCGGACTCGAGATGCAGGAGCTGGGCCACGATGAGGTTCGCCACCGTGTCGTCGATCTCGCCGGTGAGGAAGATCACCCGCTCCTTGAGCAGGCGGGAGTAGAGGTCGAACGCGCGCTCGCCACGGGCGCTCTGCTCGACGACGGTCGGGACCAGCACCTTGCTCATGGCGGACTCCCATCTGCGGTGCAACCGATTGGTTGCACCATGTTGGCGCGCCCCCACTGGTTGTGCAACTCTGGGGTTGCATGAGTTCGGACGTCACCCGAGAAGTCGACCTGCCGGCCTCCCCCGAGGAGGTCTGGGAGCAGGTGACCGAGAGCGACCAGCTCGGCGAGTGGCTCGAGGCCGACGTCGAGCTCGAACCACGCCCCGGCGGGTCCGGCAGCTTCCGCTTCGCCGACGGCGAGGTGCGGCGGGCGCTGGTCCGCGACGTCGAACCGGGGCAGCGGCTGGCGTTCACGTGGTGGCCGCTCACCGGCGAGGACGTGGGCCGGGCGACCTCGGTGACGATCACGATCGAGCGCACGGATGCCGGGTCCCGTCTCCGGCTGGTCGAGTCGGCGCGCGCTCGGGCGCGGGCGGTTGCCAGCGCGGTCGCATGAACGCGCATGACCGGCGTCTCGGTGCGGTGTTCTCGGCGCTCGCCGACCCGACCCGTCGTCGCCTGCTCGGACGCCTCTCCGAACGGGCGTCCGCCACTGCAACCGAGCTCGCCGCCGCCGAGCCGGTCAGCCGGCAGGCGATCGTGAAACATCTCCAGTCGCTCGACGAGGCCGGGCTCGTGAGGCCGGCGCGCGCGGGGCGCGAAGTGCGCTACGCCCTGACGACCGCGCCCCTCGAGGACGCGGCTGGGTGGATGACGACCGTCGGCGCCCAATGGGACCGGCGTCTGGCCCGCCTGCGGGGGAAGCTCGAAGCCGGCAAATAATCCCACCGAAGGCTGGTAAATTTGCGGCGATGGCAAAGACCGATGCGAACCCGCCGATGCCGGACTTCGTCACCGACTACGAGCTCCAAGAAGTCGACCCGGCGTTCCTCACCTCGGCGGTCAAGCCCAAGCAGTTCCTCCACAT
>Ga0075433_10001091_pt1 | contig 19566 bp, 19 predicted proteins | sample RhiMethybrSRZTD2_FD_75299 | JGI IMG/M metagenome (GOLD analysis project Ga0075433, IMG submission 75299) | Populus rhizosphere microbial communities from Tennessee, USA - Rhizosphere MetaG P. TD hybrid SRZTD2 | ecosystem: Host-associated > Plants > Roots > Rhizosphere > Soil | place: USA... | reverse complement strand
CACTTCACCGGTCCTGCAGGGCGTCAAGGCGTTCAAGATCTCACCTGACGGTACCCGGATGGCCTTGGTTCGTCGTAGTGAGTCTGGGTCAGGGTCCGAGCTCGGCCTGGCGAGAATCATCCGCTCAGACAACAAGATCATGGTTGATGGCTGGCGACCTCTGGACACCACGCGAACGAACCTGCCTCGGATCGGCACAATCGCCGATGTCGGATGGCTCGATGACACGGAGCTGCTGGTCTTGGGAGCGGCGGACGCCAACAACGCGTTCTCGCCGTTCCGGGTGGCGGAGGATGCCTCGGTGATCACCCAGCAAGGGGACCCCGAGAACTGGGATGCCTTTGAGATCGCCGTACTTCCTGGGACTCAGTCGGCGGTCATTGTCGGCCACGCCGGCACTGGTCCTGCCCAGGCCTGGAAGTACAACGGCAGTCAGTGGCTGCCTTTCGTTCCTAACATCAGCACCCTCGCCTATCCCGGCTGACATCTGCCAGAGCGCCACGGCTATCCACAGATTGTGTCGCGCAAGCCGACTCTGAGGCCGAGCCGCGGCAGACTCAACCGGTGGGTTTCGTGGAGTGGCGGGCGGCTGCAGGTGACCTGTTGCTGGGCTCGAGCTGCCATGGCTGTGGCCAACCGTCGTGGGGGGTGTGCCTGCGCTGCCGTCAGCGGCTCGCCAACCGACGACCGTTTCTCGCAACGCCGGTGCCCTGTCCTCACCGATTTCCCGTTACGGTCAGCTCGTCCGCGTACGACCGGACACTGCGCAAGATGATCAATGCGCACAAAGAGCGACAGGCGCTCATCCTGACCCGCTTTCTCGCCGAGCGTCTCGCATTGAGCGTGCAGGCGTTGCTGGCTTACCAGGCCTGCAGCGTTGCTGCCAGCAGGATTGTCTTGGTGCCAATACCCTCAGCGACCCGAACCGTACGCCGTAGAGGATTCGACGCGACCGCATCGATAGCCCGCCTTGCCGCCCGCCGCCTTCGGGTGCTCTACCCGATGACGGCTCGATCTGTGCTGGCCCATAGTCGGCCGGTCGCGGATCAGGCAGGCTTGGGCGCTCGGGCCCGGCAAGAGAATCTTTCAGGCGCCTTCCGGCTGCGAAGGCATATCGGGGACGGTGCCGTGGTGATCGTTGATGACCTGGTGACAACCGGCAGCAGCCTTACGGAGGCAGCGCGTGTTCTGAGAGAGGCCAGAATCCCGGTGTTGGGCGCCGCGACCATTGCGGCCACGGTGCGCCTCCGACCTCCGGAACGACCGCCTCGCTGGCCGGTTGTCGCGGACTGAGAACTCAGTGAGATCTCAAGTAACCGGTAGAAATACCCGATACCAAGGATTAGCGTCTGTGTATGGCGCTTGCGCACCAGGGGGATTTCAGGCTGAGGATTTCAGGTTGTGGATTTTCAGGATCGGCCGAAATCAGGGTGCGATGAGTGCCTACTTCATTTCTGGACCGACTCCGCAGGGCTGTCCGCGGTCGGTACCGAACGCCGGGCACATTCTTGCCTGATCGTGTCTTTCGAACTCCCACTCCTCGATGGAGGTAGACATGGATGTTGTCGTCAAGTCCCGACATTGCAATCCGTCGGACCAGTTCCGCTCTTACGTGGACGAGAAGATCAGCCGGCTCGAGAAGCTCGACGACCGGGTTATCCGGGTTGAGGTCGAGGTATCGGCAGAGCGGAACAAGCGACAACATGACCAGGCGAGTCGTGTCGAGATCACACTTCGGACCAAGGGCCCGGTGGTAAGGGCTGAGGCTGCGGCCGGGGACAAGCTGGCGGCCTTTGATCTGGCACTAGACAAACTGATGGCGCAGCTCCGCAAGGCGTCCGACCGCAAGCGCGTGCATCGCGGCTTACATTCACCTCGCTCGCTGCATCAGGCTGCCGCGGAGCTGCCGTTGATCGAGGGTGGAGCTCCGGAGACGAATGGCTCCTCGGTACACACCATTGCCGGGATGGAGGTTCACGGCGACGGTCCGATGGTGGTGCGCGAAAAGGTGCATCCGGCGGTGCCGATGAGCTTGGACCAGGCGCTGCTGGAGATGGAGCTTGTCGGTCACGATTTCTATCTCTACATCGACTCCGAACACATGGTCCCGAGCGTGGTCTACCGCCGCCGCGCGTACGACTACGGCGTGATACGCCTCGACATGGCCTACGCTCTGGTTTCCTGATCGCACCCAGTCCGCCGCTTCCCTCTGCCCCACTGACACTGGGGAGGCGCTCGAGCGGGCTAGGCAAACGTGGTGGTCGGCTCTGTGCGTGGACGTAAGTTCCTGTGTGGCTGGGATTCAAGCATCTTAGGTTTGCTACGCCCGATCGAGCGCCTCCCCACTGTCAGTGGGTGGCGCTAGCGTTATATGCGTGCGACGGGAGACGCTCCGCAAGGCCGAGGCCAGGCGGATCGCACTCGGCGCGCAGGGCTTTGCTGCGCCGAAGCTCGATCGTCCGGTCACTATGCGCGACGTGCAAGCAGTAACCAACCGGCTCGCGCAGTTCCAGATCGACTCCATCAATGTCGTGACGCGGGCTCAGTTCATGCCGCTGTTCTCGCGGCTGGGTCCTTACGACCCAGCTCTCTTGCAACGTGCCGCGTACCAACCGCCGCGTCGGCTTTTCGAGTACTGGGGTCACGCAGCCAGCCTGATCGACATGTCTCTTCAGCCGCTGCTCCGGTTCCGTATGCAGCCGGGCTTCCGCGACGTCTGGTCCGGAGTCGAGCGGGTCGCGCAGCAAAATGCCGATCTGATTCCCTTCGTACGCGAGGAGGTCACCGCACGCGGTCCGATCAGCGCCAGAGATCTGGAGGTCGTCGAGCAGCGCGACCGCAGCAACTGGGGCTGGAACTGGTCGCGCGTCAAGACTGTTTTAGAGTGGCTGTTCTACGTCGGCGAGGTCACGTCTGCGTACCGCAATTCCCAGTTCGAGAGGGTCTACGACCTTCCCGAACGGGTCATTCCCCGCGCAGTGCTCGCGATCCCGACGCCCACCCCACAAGAGTCGGTGACTGGCCTCATTCGGCGGGCTGCACGCGCTCTTGGGATAGCGGATGAGTCCTCTCTGCGTGACTATTTCCGCACCCGGCCGCCCATGACGCGCCTAGCGATCGCTACCCTCGTCGAAGGTGGTGAGTTGCTCCCGGTAACGGTCGAGGGAACCGGAAGTCGGCCATGGTATCTGTGGCACCAGGCACGGGTGCCACGTCGCGTCGGCGCTCGGGCGCTATTGAGTCCTTTCGATTCGATGATCTTCGAGCGAGCGCGGCTCGAGCGCCTGTTCGACTTCATTTATCGGATAGAGATTTATGTGCCAGAGCCGAAACGGCTTCACGGTTATTACGTCTACCCCTTCCTCCTGGACGAAGACTTCGTGGCGCGAGTTGATCTCAAAGCAGACCGGGCGCGTGGGGTGCTGCGGGTCAATGCCGCGTGGATCGAGCCAGGATGCGACTCATTTGATGTGGCGACCGAGCTTGCATCGGAGCTCAAGATCATGGCCGAGTGGCTTGGCCTCCATGCTGTGGAGATCGTGCCGCGAGGCGACCTCGCACCGGCGCTCGCAGCAGCCTGATCATCACATCGGTGAGTCAATGGTCGTGAGGTCTCGTCTGGCTGAGGTAGGCGGCGATGTAGGCGAGAGGGGCATTCCAACGGATGCAGATGTCATTGGTGGTCTCAGAGGTTGGTTCGTCCAGGTAGCAGCATTGCGGCGGCAGGTCGCGTAGCCGTGGGTCGCTAGGGAAGCCCGGAGTATCCGTAGAGTTCGGGCCTCCGGCAAGCGCCCCGGGAGGCGGTGGTGGAAGCGTGGAGTCGAGGTCTCGGCCGAACTGTCGGGTTCGTAGGTGCGCTGTCGCATCCGGACCGTAGCCACAGATGTAGCTCTGGCCCAACGCATTCCGGCCCAGAAGGTAGTCCATGCCGGTGACGACGCCGTCCCGGAAGCCTGCGTCGTCGGTGATCTGAGCGGCCGTGGCCAGGACGACGAGGTTGTTGAGGATCCGACCGTTGGAGCCCCACGCCCAGCCCTCGCGTGGCGCGTAGGGCTGACCCCACGGCTGGTCGCGCTGCAGGACCAGCAGCTGGTCGCCCGCCTGTCTCACGGAGTCAATGACCCGATCATGGTCAGGCAGGCTACCTCCGAAGAGCGCGAGGTCGATCCGGGCCAGTGCCGCCACCTGGTCGAAGTCGAATCCATCAATGTCGAACGCATCGGCAGCGTGCCGCGTCAGATCGAGCATTTCGCTGTGAAAGCGTTCTTCACCTGTGGCGAGCCACAGCTCGCTGGCCGCCCAGTAGAAGTCGTCGTCCAGCTCCGAATCGCCGTACGGACCGCCGCCGAATCGGCCCTCGTCATCAGGCGCGATGAGGTTCGGGTGCGCATATGCGGCCCGATGCGCGGTGCGGGCCGCCGTCAGCAGCCGGTTGGCGTAGCCACGGTCGATGTCTCGTACGAGACGCGCAGCCTGAGCGGCTACGGCGGAGAGATGCAGCGTGGCGGCCGTCGATGGACGGTGTAGCACTCTGGCGGTGGGGTCCTGATGCGCCCAGCCGGGCATCGGAGACCAGACGGTGCCGTGTACGCGGTGAAAGGCCATGCCCGCCAGTGGCTCGCCCGGGCGAACCTGCATCCGCAGGAGCCAGTCAAGCTGCCAGCGGCACTCGTCCAGTAGCGCTGCCTCCAATACGACTGCGCCGCGGCCAGGCCCGCGCCGCAGCAAGTCGAGGAGGTTGAGCAGCTGCCATACTGCGATGCTGCCGCTAACGGTGTACTTGCCGTAGTCTCCGGCGTCGTACCAGCCACCGGATACGTCGAATCGGCCCGTCGGTGCCCATCCTGGGTAGATTCGGTCGGCCTCTGGTCCGCTCCACGCGGGAACCGCGGTGTCTCCTTGGTTAGGTGGGACGCCGGCGTGGCCGGCGGGCCGGCCGTAGCCGGGGGCACGCCCCTCATCGATGGGACAACCGGACCGGAGCAGGTAGAAGAGTTCTAGGGCGTCGCGAGCCAGCGGGTCATACAGGTCCTCGGCAATCCGGAACCGATGGCTTCGTTCGTCACCGACCAGCACGCGGTAGCCAGTTCCTGCGGCAGTCAAACGGGTGAAGTCGAGGGTGTGCACCGACTGCCCAGAGGTTGGGTCAGTTCGCTCCGGCCACGGCTGCGTACGGCCATGCACACTGACCGAACCGTCTGCCGCAATAACCCTGAACTCGGCTGGCCGCGACTCGTTCGTCACCCAGGTTGCCTGCTTTGGGCCGAGCGGAAGATAGCCCAGCTGATTGACGCGCACCGCCGGTCGCCCGGCGAGCACGCTGGCGAGGTCCCACTCCGGCCATTCCGAGTCGGGCATAATCCTCCTTCTGCCGCTCGTCACGCCACTCACGCTGCCGAGCTGTCCTACCCATGACAGCGCAGCTTGATCGCCCCTTGCGGCGATTCACTGGCCTGCGATGATCTGCGGGTGGCAGAGCTGCAGGTCGGGCGTCCAATCTTGGTAATCGTGAGCGGGCCGGCCGGGTCGGGAAAGACCACACTTGCTCACCGGCTAGCTGCAACCATCGGCTGCCCGGCTTTGTGCCGGGACGAGATCAAGGAGGGTATGGCTGTTGCCAGCCGCGGATTCGTTCCGGGGCCCCTAGATCCGCTGACCCTGAGGACATACGACCTCTTCTTCGCCGTGATTCGACTGTTCCTCGAGAACGGCGTAACTCACGTGGCTGAGGCCGCCTTTCAGCATCCGAACTGGGCCCGCGGACTCGAGCCACTCAGGCCGCTTGCCGAGCTGCGGATTCTGCGCTGCCAGGTTCCAGACGCCCTTTCGCAAGCCAGGGCCGAAAGTCGGCGACACGAACAGCCAGCCCGAGCAGCCCACGACGACGCCGGCCATTTCAGCGTGGCACGGTCCTTCGACCTGATCCGGCTCAGCGCGCCCACTCTCGACGTCGACACCACAAGTGGTTACAACCCAGATCTTGAGGCAATCGCGGCCTTTGTTCGTCTCGATAGCGGCGCCGTGACCGGCCCCACGACATGACCGTCGCTCGCACCCGAACGCGTCGAATTTCAGCGCTGCGCGAGCAGCTAACCATAAGAGGGGCACGGGCTTACGATGGGGGACGCGCTGGGCCACTTCTACGATGGAAGGATCCTGGCGCAACCGAGCGGCATGAGGGAACATCTCGGCGCCGGAGACCGTGCAGGTAAGTGATAACCGTGCAGGTAAGTGATAAACGAGGGTAAGGGAGCCTGTTTTAAGTGGCTTTGATGGATAGGTTGCTGCGGTTAGGCGAGGGCAAACTTCTCAAGCAGCTCAGCAATATCGCCAAACAGGTGAACGCGATCGAGGACGACTTCGTCGCGATGAGCGACGAGGAGCTGCGCGGTCAGACCGGGGAGTTCCGGGCGCGGTATGAAAAAGGGGAAACCCTCGAGTCGCTACTGCCCGAGGCCTTCGCGACCGTACGCGAGGCCAGCCACCGGGTTCTGGACAAGCGGCACTTCGACGTTCAAGTAATGGGCGGCGCGGCGCTGCACATGGGCAATATCGCCGAGATGAAGACCGGCGAGGGCAAGACGTTGGTTGCGACGATGCCGTCCTACCTCAACGCCCTGACGGGCAATGGCGTTCACATCGTCACGGTCAACGACTACCTGGCCAAACGCGACTCGGAGTGGATGGGGCGTATACATCACTTCCTGGGCGTGGACGTCGGGGCGATCTTGTCGCAGATGGATCCTGCTGATCGGCGTAAGGCGTATCAGGCCGATATCACCTACGGCACCAACAACGAGTTCGGCTTCGACTACCTGCGCGACAACATGGCACTCGGCCTCGAGGATTGCGTGCAGCGTGGGCATCACTATGCCATCGTCGACGAGGTCGACTCGATCTTGATCGACGAGGCGCGCACGCCGTTGATCATCTCCGGGCCGGCCGAGGACACCGGCAGGTGGTATCCCGAGTTCGCCAAGCTGGTGAATCGGCTGCATCGCGACGAGCAGTACGAGGTAGACGAGAAGAAACGAACCGTCGCGATCAATGAGATGGGCATCGATGCCGTCGAGGACTGGCTTGGCATCCACAACCTGTACGAGTCCGCGAACACCCCGCTGATCTCATACCTGAACAACGCCCTCAAAGCCAAAGAGCTGTTCAAGCTCGACCGCGACTATGTGGTGATCGACGGCGAAGTGCTCATCGTCGACGAGCACACCGGTCGTACCTTGATCGGACGTCGCTACAACGAGGGCCTGCATCAAGCCATCGAGGCCAAGGAATCTGTCCAGATCCGCGACGAATACCAGACACTCGCCACCGTCAGCCTCCAGAACTACTTCCGCATGTACGAGAAGCTCGCGGGAATGACAGGCACTGCGCTCACAGAGGCCAGCGAGTTTCAGAAGATCTACGGCCTCGGCGTCGTGCCGATCCCAACGAACATGCCGATGGTCCGCGGCGACCAGCGTGATCTGATCTACCGCACCGAAGAGGCAAAGTTCGCCGCGATCGTCGACGATGTGACGGAGCGACACGAGAAAGGCCAGCCGGTGCTCATCGGCACCGCATCGGTCGCGAAGTCCGAGATCTTGTCGGGGCTGCTGAAGCGCGCTGGCGTCAAGCACGAGGTCCTTAACGCCAAACAGCATGAGCGTGAAGCTGCGATTATCGCGATGGCGGGTGCCAAGAGCGCGGTCACGGTTGCCACCAACATGGCTGGCCGCGGAACCGACATCATCTTGGGCGGCAATGCGGAGTTCCTCGCCGATAAGCAATTGCACGACTCCGGCATCGACGCACTCGAGAACTCCGAGGAGTACGAGAAGCTCTACCCAGAACTCCTGGAAGGTTTCGAGAAAGAAACTCAGGTCGGGCATGACGAGGTTGTCGAACTCGGAGGGCTCTACGTCGTTGGATCGGAGCGGCACGAGTCACGCAGAATCGACAACCAGCTACGCGGTCGTTCGGGCCGTCAGGGCGATCCCGGGGAGAGTCGGTTCTACCTTTCTCTCGGTGATGATCTGATGCGGCTGTTCAAGTCCGACATCGTGGATTGGGTCCTCCAGGCTCTCAAGATGCCCGACGACGTGCCTATCGAGAACAAGCGCGTGACATCCTCTATTGCGAGCGCGCAGAGCCAGCTTGAGGCGCAGAACTTCGAAATCCGCAAGAACCTTCTCAAGTACGACGACGTCATGAATCGCCAGCGGCATGCGGTCTACAACGATCGCCGCAAGGTCCTGGAAGGGGCCGACGTCGAGCCGCGGCTGCGGGCCACCGTGGACACCGTTATCGAGCAATATGTTGTTGGAGCGACCGAGGGATTTGCCGAGGACTGGGACCTGGAACAGCTGTGGATCAACATGAACACGCTGTATCCGGTGTCCTTGGTACGCGCCGAGTACGAGGAACGCGACGACCTCGATCGCCAGATGCTGATCGATGACTTCAAGGCCGACGCGCAGTCCGCGTACGACAAGCGCGAGGAGGCACTTGGCCCCGAGGTGATGCGAGAGCTCGAACGCCGCGTATTGCTGACGGTTCTAGACCGCAAGTGGCGCGAGCACCTCTACGAAATGGACTACCTCCGCGAAGGCATCGGCTTGCGGGCCATGGCGCAGCGCGATCCGTTGGTGGAATACCAGCGAGAGGGCGGCGACATGTTCAACGCCATGATGGAGGCCTTCATGGAGGAGGTCGTGGGCTACGTCTTTCATCTCGACGTCGAGGTTCACCAGACCCCCACGGTCGGTGTCGTCACTGATTCGGACGGGCAGGCGATCCACATTGGATCCGGCAGTTCTGACGGGGACCGTAGGAACGGTCACGATCGGCATCTCGTGGAATCTGGACCTGATCCCGACGGCCCAGGCGTGGCCGTGCATTCGGTCGAGGACGAGGAGCCCGCGTCCGCATCATTGGCGGAGGAGCCGCTTGCGGCGCGGCCCCAGGTCACAGCCAAGGGCCTCGCTGGCCAGACCGGTTCACGTGCCCCGCTCAGCTACTCGGCTCCAGGGGAGGACGGGTCAGTGACGACCGCTAGGAAGAAGGCGAGCGAAGCCAACGACCCGTACGCCAACGTAGGCCGCAATGCGCCGTGCCCCTGCGGCTCCGGCAAGAAGTTCAAGATGTGCCACGGACGGCCGGGCGCCGTCTAGTCTGTCGCGCAAGGTTATTGGTTGGTGGTCGCTCGCGCAGTGCCGACGCTCGCGATCAGCGGCTGTCCTCGTTACTCTCGCGATCCCTGAGGTCATCGTCATGCCCACGAGTTCATGAAGCGCGCGCCCGTCATCGCCGTCGCGGCCGCTGCCGTCGTCGTTGCCAGCGGGGTCGGCCTCGCAGCTGCGCTCAGCCGACCCAGCTCCCAGCCGGTGACGACCAGTTCCATCACAACCAGCTCCTCGATGCCGACCCCAACCCCGTTGCCAAGCAGCACGCCAACCTCGCGATCCAAGGCCACCGACCCGCTGACCGGCGGCAAGGTGAGCGATCATGAGGTGATCGCGGTCAAGGTGGAGAACATTGCGGCAGCGAGACCGCAGGTCGGCTTGAGTGTGGCTGACATCACTTTTGTCGAGGAAGTCGAGGGCGCTCAAACTCGGCTCATCGCGGTCTACCACTCCAGATTCCCCAAGCGACTCGGTCCCGTTCGCAGTGCCCGCAGCACCGACGTACAACTGCTGCCATTGTTCGGCAAGCCTGGACTTGTCTATTCGGGCGCCAACTCCTCAGTCCAGCACAAGATCGACAACGCCTCGATCGTGCCGATCCCGCGCTCGACTCGTGATCATCGGCGGGTGGCGCCGCACAACGTGTTCGTGGACCTGGCCACGATCGCGCGCTCGACGAAGCTAGCCAAAGCCACGCCGATTGGCTGGACCTTCCAGGACGCAGCGCCGCATGGCAGCACGTCAAGCGGGGCCAAGGTGCGTGTCGGACATGACACGTTCGACTTCACATACTCCTCGGGTCGATACGTCGTGCGCTGGAACGGATCGCGGTACGCCGATGGCGACAATGGCGCGATCACCAAAGCCGACAACGTGGTGATCATGAAGGTGCACAATCATCCGGACGGGAATCGTGACGTGCTCGGCGCCCCCTCGGTGCAGTCCGACACGGTCGGCAAGGGCAAGGTGACCATCTACCGCGACGGCAGAAAGATTGTCGGTCAATGGAGGCGGTCGAAGGCCTCTGCTCCGCTCCGCTTCACCGATAAATCAGGCGATCCGATCGCCCTCAAACCTGGTCAGACCTGGGTTGCGCTTGCGGGCTAGAGAGGTGCACGATTCCTCAGGGCGGCGGAAGCGTGACGCCAAATCCGGTCATTGCCAGGTGCAGCAGCACGTGCCCTGGCCCTAACAGGTCAGCGATCTTGGCCGCCGAGAGCACCTCAAGCTCATCCAGCCGGCCGTAGTAGACGTCGGCGCCCTCGATTCGCGCCTGTTGGAGCTCAGCGACATTCAGCCAGACTTTTCGCCGAGCCTCGCGCAGGAAACGCCGCGAGCTCAGTCGGTTGGCCGGTGTTAGCAATCGGTCCAGGACAGTCCGCGGCCCGCCGATTGTGTGATCTTCCGCTGTCACCCGTCTGGCCAGGATCTGGTCGATGCGTTCATGATCACGGCGGCGCCTCTCGATCAGAACTGGATCCTCGAACTCTTGGTCGGTGATCACGGATAGCGTCGCCTGCGGCAGGTCGTAGTTGATGTGCGCATTCATGCCCAAGAGCAGGTGGACGATGGCGGGCAGGTCTGGGTCAGCCTGGAATGCGAGCCGCCAGGGCCGCGGCACCCGGCCACCTGTTTGATCAGCATCGTGCGCCACGATGAAAAGGTCCGCGAATGCGATATCCCAGCGGACCACCCATTCGGGATCCTCGAAGAACGCTGCATCAACACCGTCGCCGACGGCCTGGGTGGTGCGCTGATAGGTCTTGATGAACGTGCGGCGATGCACTTGATCGTGAGGCAGCACGTCGATCCGCTGCTGCAACTTCTCGACGACATCGCCGATTGAGGAGGCTGGTTGATCGATGCCGCCATCATGCATGGCTGCCAGTCTTCCCCGATGCGATCCGATCAGGAAGGATCGGGGGCATGTTAGGCCGGGGGCAGCGGTTTAGCTTCGATCCCGTCGCAGTCGGGCGGAGTGAGTGTGACGCATGGGTGGCCTACTACCGCCGGGATTGGCCGCGGATGCTTGCCGGGGCGCTCGGCATGGTTCGACACGGATTTGCGCTTGGACCGCTTCGAAACCTCAAGGCGGCCTGGCATGTCATGCGTGCGAATCAAGCATGGGCGCCCTACCCGGACAACGATCCGGTGGCCGCTCGGCAATACATGGCACGGTTCTACCGAATGGCCGGCAAAGCGGGACGGCTTAGCGTCGACCCCGATGCTGCAGCTGAGCTGGAGCTGGCGTGGTGGCGTGCCCATCGCGCGCATCAGCACGATGGTCAGGTGAGCAATGAGGACCTGCTCGCTGCGCTGGTCAGCCTGTATTGCTACATCTATCAAGCCCAGCCAGACGATGTACGCCGCGCGGCCGAGCTTAGGGTGCAGGCCATGGACCTCTCCGATGCCTGGGTTGCTGCAGGATGCCAACTCACCGACCCTAGGTTGGCCCAGGAGCGACTGGTACTGGTCGCCTCTTTCACCGCTCTGCGTGACGTCAGCGATCGCCAGGCTCTGCAGCGCCAATTGCCGACGTCAGCTTCCGAGGACCGCCGCGCGAGCAGCCCCAACTAGGACGAGCTGAGCCAATACGGAATTGTCCACAGATTGCCCTCGGGTGGTTTCGCGGCGGGCGACGGCTGAGCCAACCTGTAGGCCGACCAACCAAGGAGGCCTGCATGTCGATCGCCAGCGTCCAGTGGCTCATCGAAAGTCGGCCGCCCGGCATGACCTGGTCGCGGCCGTCGTCATCCCTGCACCCAAATCAACCGCAACTCGACCTGAGCGATCACGAGGCCGACCGTGTGCAGGCGCCCTCGAACGATCGCGGCGTACGGGTGAGCACGGTCAGAGCACGCTGGGCCGCACGGCCGCGACGCGGCTTGCCTGATGCGCAACAGTGGAGTACCACACTGGCGTTGGCCCTGATTCAAGCGCTACTGGCCCAGCGACCTGTCGCTCAGCTGAACCGCTGGGTGGCTGAGGAAGTCCTTGCGGCAATCAGCATGTACCAGCGACGCAGCCTGCGAGTGCATGGGCGGATCGCTGTACCTTCGGCGGTGCGTTCGGTGCGCGTTCAGCATCCTGATCCAGAGGTTGCCGAGGTCGCGGCACATGTCGTGATCGGAAAGCGATCGGCCGCTATGGCATTCCGGCTTGAGGCGCTTGGCGACCGCTGGCTGTGCACCGCGTTGGAGCTAGGTTCTCCGCGCGGCGCTTCAAGAGTGTCCGTCCCCGTTGCTCGAGTCACAGGGTTGCGGGCCTGTTGAGCTAGGCCACGAGCGAGGACTGAATCGAGTAGTGCCCGGCGTGGTACATGTGGCGGCCATACTCGACGAACTGGCCAACGTCGTCGTACGCGAGACGGTCGACGGTCAGACATGCCGTCGGTGTCTGGGCATCGAGAAGCTCTGCCTCTTCCTCGGTCATCAGCCGTGCCGAGATCTGCTGATGGGCGATCTTGAGGTTGACGCCGAGAGACCGCAGGCACGCGTACAAGCTCTTGGTCCGCAGATCATCTTCGGTGAGTTCGAAACGGGCCGGCAGATAGTTGGTGAGGATCGCGAGGGGCACGTCGTCGGCCAGCCGCAGCCTTCTGATCTTGAGGAATTCCGAGTCGGAAGCGGTGACGGCGTCGATGGCATCGCGAACGTCGTCATCGAGCATGCCGAGGGAGAATTCAAGCAGCTGCGTGCTGGGCGTCTTGCCGGCTTTGATGATGTCATCGTTCAGGCTGCTGAGCGCTTCGGTCCGGCGGAACTGGGACCGTACGACTTGGGTGCCGACTCCGCGCTTGCGGACCAGCAGTCCTTTCTTGACCAGCTCCTGAATAGCCTGACGGGCGGTGGGCCGGGAAAGGCCCAGCCGGCTGGTGAGCGACAGCTCGTTTTCCAGGCGATCACCTGGGGCCAGCGCACCGGTGTTGATGGCGTGTTCGATGGATTGCGCAAGCTGGTAGTAGAGGGGGACAGGGGAGTTGCGCTCGAGGGTGATGTCGAGCTCACGCACCGGGGGCGCTTCTGTCATGTGGGCAGCATATCGGGCAACGTCATTTTGTCCGAACAAATTCACTGACGGATTGTTACCCAGCGACCACTCCGGGCCGACTCGGACATCGCTTCAACGATCTCCGCTGCCGCCAGCGCATCCTCCACCGTTGCTCCGTGGGGCTTTCCGGCCGCTATGGACTGGACCAGGCGGGAAGCCTCGACGACCTTGAGGTCGTCGTATCCCATCGGATACCCGCTGCGGGCTGGAAGCGCGCGAACTCACCATCACCTGGTGCCACATAGCGCCTCACGTAGCGGGCGTTCTGGTAGTCCTGGTCGAGGCACAGCTGCAATTCACGCGCGCGCATGCACTTGACCCGTCCAGCCCCAGCCGACAATCCCGACGCCTAGCACGCAGGACTCCTCAGTCATGCCGTCGTTCACCACTCTGCGTGCCTCCTCTTGTTCTTGTCGCATTCCACGTCGAGAAGTCCACACCGGTCGGAATTTCGATACTCCGTAACTGGGTTCGAGGTCGAAAAGTTCGCACTGGTCGGATTTTCGATCACTGGGTGACCAGATCGGGGCTCAGACCCGGGACGTTGATGGAGCCTACGGCGAGAACAGCAAGAACAAGCCGGCGCAGGTATAGCCGATCATTACCAGCAGCAGCGGCAGCTGGCCACGGACAGCCCGTTCCGGGGGTAGCAGGGCGACCGCCTTCTCATGCGCGCAGATGATGCCGAACACGTGCCCGCCGACGATGGCACACGCCTGCACCATCGCGATCGCGGTCGGATGGTTGAAGATCGCCGAGTTGACGCCCATCTCTGCCGATCCGAAGACATTCCACCCGCGGCCGAGCGGATCAGAGAAGCTGATCGCGGTTCGCTGCCCTTCGACGATGAGAAGCGTCGCATAGTGCGCTACCACATAGCCCAGGACGATCGGTAGCAGGGAGCCCACCATGAGCCGGGGATACGCCGTCGCGGGGCGGTTGCCGTAGCGACCCATCCAGGCCGCACCGAGGCTGAAGCTGACGAACACGATGATGATCATCGTCAGCAGTCCACCGGTGCCCCACAGAGTCGCGGGCGCTGTGGAGTCTTGCACCGTTTGGATCCACCACGTGGTGTTGGTGAAGCTGTCGAACGCGGTGCTCCCGAGCAGTGCTGCCACCACCGCAGTGGCCCCGGGCGGGGCGTGCCAGGCATTCAGGCCGGCCAAGGGGTTGACCAGTTTCATCTGATCACCCACACGCCGGAAGATCGACATCTGGGCCAGGGTGCTCGCATACACCTCGAAGGGATCCGCCGCACCGATCCAACGCTGGCCGAATACGATTGCACCCAGTATCAAGATCACCAACCAGGCGAGCGCCCAGAGTCGCAGCACCGCCAGCGTGGTTCGATCCGGCTGGACCAGCTCAAGCCAGCCGAAGCCAAACAAACCTGCCGCTGCCGGCCAGACGCCGATGCCGGCAGGCAGCGTGAGCAAACCCTGCTCCGGGTCGACGCGCGCCACGGCGGACAGCCCGCGATGGATCGCCCGCAGCGGGTTGGTTGCGCGCCAGAACTGACCGAGCAGCAGCGAGATCGGCACCAGGCCGACCCACATCCAGACAAAGACGAAGCCGAAGATCGGATTGGTCAGCAGATCCTGGCCGGCCATCATCGCCAGGCCCGCCCAGGCGTACGTGGCAAGGACCAGCACTCGGGCGACAAGCCGAACGATCGGGTGGTCCAGGACTGCGGTCAGTCCGGGCAGCGGGTGGCCGCCGACGTAGTGGAACCGCGGCTTGCGCCACGCGAAGATCAAGATTGCGAAGGAGATCACCAAGGCCAGGACGGCGCCGACCACGACGAAGGAGAAGGGCAGCGGCAGGTCCCGCCGCGACGCGATCCCATGCAGTGGTATGAGCATCAGGCGAGTGAGGGGGAGCTAGCGCGCGTTCAAGATCACGATGATCTTCTCGAGATGGTGAGACTCCACTTCGAAGCTGCCCGGGCTGTCAATGGTGAACTCGCCCTTGGCCGGCGTGCCTGCCGTCACCTGCAGCTCATAACCCGGCCCACCAATATGAGCATGGACCTCATCATCGGTGTCACTCGTCACATTCAAGATCACCTTCTGGCCGACTCGCACGTTGATCTTCTCCCCGCTGGGGATGGTCTTTCCATTCGCGATGGTGACGTTGATGGTCAGGGCGTAGTCAGGATTCAAAGACGGCGGGCTTGGCGGGATTGATGTTGGGGATTCGCCGGACGAAGAGGGCGCGCTAGGGCTGGCTGCCACCGGTGGGCTCGCGTTCGCCTGCGGTTCGGCCGCACTCGTACACGCGCTCATCAGCAGGCCCAGCGCCACGGCTCCACAGACCAGCGCCCCTCGCGCCTTGCTGGCGCTTTCGCTCATCCGTTCCAGCCTTTCTCCCGCACCCGATCATCTAAGGAGTTTGAGGACCGCGAAGTCCTGCGATGATCCACCAATCCTGTACGAAGCTGATGGGACCCAGGTTCCCGAACCGCCGTGACCCTCGCCGTTTGCCCACAGGGCACGCGTACGCCGGTAGTACCGTAATGGCTCCAGGGATTCCAGGCAGGAAGGGCTCGTATGCCGCAGCGGCTCACGCCCCTCGAGGTGTCGTTGCTGGCGCTGGATACTGCGCATACCCCAGGCCATGTCGGCACCGTCGACATTTTTGACGCTGGCCCTGAAGGCTTCGACTACGAGCGGCTGGTCGCGCTGATTCGCGAGCGGATCGCCTTTGTGCCGCGTTACCGGCAACGCGTGCGAGCGATTCCAGCGCAGCTCGCTGGGCCGGTATGGGTCGACGACGAGAACTTCGATCTGACGTTTCACGTACGGCGCTCCGCGCTCCCGCGGCCTGGCTCGCTCACCCAGCTACGGGAGTTCGTCGGGAGGGTACTCGCGCGACGCCTCGACCGATCGCGGCCGCTGTGGGAGATCTATCTGGTGGAGGGCCTGGCAGACGGTCGATTCGCACTCGTGGCCAAATCTCATCTGTGTCTGGTGGATGGTATTGACAACGTAGAGATCGGCCAGGTGCTGCTCGACTCGACGGCTCGCTCGCACGCGATCCCAGGCTCCGGAAGCGATGTCGATTATTGGCAGCCGGTGCCTGAGCCATCGTCCTTGGAGTTGCTGGCTGGCGCGCTGTTGGAAAGTGCGCAGGACCCCGGAATGGCGCTGCAGAATCTGCGCGGCGCGCTGGCGAGCGCTCTCGGAGTCGCGGTCGCCGTCGGCGAAGTCGTCGGTGGAATTGGCGGTGCGCTCGGCGAGCTGGCCGCCGATGCGTTGCGCGGGCAACGTCCGTCCGCCGACTCCCCCCTGGCCGGCGTGGTTTCCGAGCAACGCCGGTTCGCCACAATGACGACCTCGCTCGGTGCGCTGAAGGCGGTGAGCCAAGAACACCGTCACACGATCAACGACGTGGTACTGGCCATGATCTCTGGTGGGCTGCGTACCTGGCTCTTGACGCGGGGGGAGTCCATCAGATCCGGAACCTCACTGAGCGCACTCGTGCCGATGAGCATCACCGAAGACGATGGCGAGCCGACGTCCTTGGGCAGCCAGGTGGCGCCGCACCTACAAAGCCTGCCGATCGGCGAGCCGAACGCATTGATGCGGCTGCACCAGGTGGCCTATGACACCCAGGCTCACAAGGACTCGGGACGGGCGGTGGCTGCCCGGTCACTGGCAGACATTGCGGGCTTTGCCCCGACGACGCTGCACGCCCTTGGCGTACGGACCTCAACCGAGGTGGTGCGCAAGCAGCACGATCTCGTGATCACCAATGTTCCCGGACCGCAGGTGCCGCTTTTCGCTGCGGGTGCTCAGCTCGTGGCGAGCTATCCGGTTCTTCCGCTTTCCGCGGGCCACCTGCTGGCCATCGGGGTTACTTCATACGACGGAGAGGTCTTCTTCGGGCTGAACGCTGACCGAGACGCCATCAGCGATCTCGACGTACTTGTCCAATGCCTGCTCGATGGCCTTGAGGAGCTGCTGGATACCGCTGTGCGTGGTACGGCCGTACGTCAGCCCACTCGGAAGGCGCCTGCGGCCGCCCGTCGCGCCGCTGCCAAGAAGGCTGCGGCACGGCAGGAAGCCGCCCGCAAGGCGGCGGAGCAGAAGCGTGCGGCGGTGCGCAATCTGGTGTCCCGCGCGGCTGAACTGGGCAGCCGCCCACCAGCACCTCCAGTACCGAAGAGCCAGACAACCTCGGCGAAGTCTCGGCAACTAGCGGCTCCCAAGAGTGCCGCCAAGAAGTCCCCGCCCCCGAAGGCAGGCGCAGAGAAGCGTCCTGCTGAAGGACCTCCGACCAGCTGATGGCTCAGATGATCTTCGTTCCGATGACTCCGGACGATGCTGCGGCCCTTCGCTCCGGCGTCGGCGTGAACCACCATCAAGGGTGTGCAGCGACTGCGAGCCTGGTTGCATCGATGGAGGCAGACACTGTCATGGAGGAGATCGAGTACGCCGCGCTCAGCAACGCCGGCGTACTGGCTCTGGTGCTGAAGCCGAACGCGCCGCGCCTCGTGGTGGCAGCCGAGGTGCCGGAAGAACAGATCGTCGATCAGGGGGCACCACAGGGGGAGGTCGAGGTCCATAGACTGACCTGGGCTCAGGTACGGGCGTTGTTCGCTGACGAGCCAGCCGCACGGGAGGCGGTCAAGCTGGCGAGCAAGGCCGTAGCCGGGCGGAGCCTCGCAGCGGCCCTCATCGCACCGGAAGTGGCGGCGGTACTCGATAGGTATGACTTGCTGTGGTACGCGCCCGAGGAGCTCGATCAGCTCTGAGTGTTGATCGAGTCTGCGCCGGCGACGGCCACGATGTACCGCCGGAACTGTCAGTGGGATCGGGCAGACTAGGGGAATGCCTCGTTCAATTTGGAAGGGTGCAATCTCCTTCGGCCTGGTCACGATCCCAGTGAAGCTCTTCTCGGCGACCGAGGAGAAGGACATCAGTTTTCGCCAGGTCCACCCAGAAGATGGCGGCCGGATCAAGTACAAGCGCGTCTGCGAGATAGATGGGAAGGAAATTCCCTACACCGAAATCGCCAAAGGCTATGAGATGCCGGATGGCCGGATGGTGATTTTGGAGGCGGCAGACTTTGATGCCCTCCCACTTCCGACCACGAAAGCGGTTGAGGTCGTGCAGTTCGTAGCTGAGGAGGACGTCGATCCGACCTACTTCAACAAGACGTATTTCCTCCAGGCTGAAGGCCCCGGTGTCAAACCGTACGTGCTGTTGCGCGATGCCTTGATCAAGAGTGGCCAGAGTGCCGTGGTCAAGGTCGCTTTACGATCGCGCGAAGCGCTCGCGCTGATCCGGCCCAAAGACGGTGTGCTGGTGATGCACACGATGCTGTGGCCGGATGAGCTTCGCGACGGATCCTTTGCCGCGCCACCCGAGAACGTCACCGTGTCCGACGCTGAAGTCACGATGGCGCAATCGTTCATCGACGCTCTGGCGGGCGACTTCAACCCTGAGGACTTCACCGACTCTTACCGTGAGGCGCTGGAGGCGCTGGTCCAGAGCAAAGCCGAGGGCGTGCCCCTGGCCGAGCCGGAGGCCCCGAAGGAGGCCGAGGTGGTCGACCTGGTGGCCGCGTTGCGGGCGTCGGTCGAAGCGGCCAAGAAGCGGCGGGAAGAGGCTGAGACCGCCAAGGCGGTGTGACGTCCAGCCCCAAAGCTGCGCGAGTAGGTCTCCGGACCGACGAGAGTAGCGTGGCTTTGTGGATGCCATGGCACATGTGCCCGTGCCGGTCAACGAAACCGTGCTCGGTTACGCTCCGGGTTCGCGGGAACGAGCAGGGATCGAGTCAGCGCTCGAGCGTATGGCGAACGAGGATCCCATCGAGCTCACTGCCACGATCAACGGAGTGAGCAAGCCAGCCTCGGGAGAGGCTTTCGATGTCACGATGCCCTCCGAGCACTCCCACATCCTTGGGCACGCGGCACATGCCACCCAGTCTGACGCGACCGAAGCGATCGAGGCGGCGTTGGCAGCCGCCCCTGGGTGGGCCGATCTGGGCTTCGAGCAGCGGGCAGCGGTCTTTCTCCGTGCGGCTGACCTGCTCGCCGGACCGTGGCGGGACACGTTGAACGGCGCGACGATGCTCGGCCAGGGGAAGACAGTGCAACAGGCCGAAATTGACGCGGCCTGCGAGATGATCGACTTCTGGCGATTCAATGTCGCTTTTGCCCGTCGCATCTTCGAAGATCAACCAATCTCATCGCCTGGGGTCTGGAACAGGACCGACTACCGGCCACTCGAAGGCTTCGTATACGCGATTACTCCGTTCAACTTCACCTCGATTGCGGGCAATCTGCCGACGGCGCCTGCCTTGATGGGCAATGTCGTCATCTGGAAACCGA
>Ga0075433_10001090_pt1 | contig 19582 bp, 17 predicted proteins | sample RhiMethybrSRZTD2_FD_75299 | JGI IMG/M metagenome (GOLD analysis project Ga0075433, IMG submission 75299) | Populus rhizosphere microbial communities from Tennessee, USA - Rhizosphere MetaG P. TD hybrid SRZTD2 | ecosystem: Host-associated > Plants > Roots > Rhizosphere > Soil | place: USA... | reverse complement strand
CCGGCCACCAGCGGTAGATCGCGAACTGGTTGATCGTCCTCGATGCCAGGATCAGGCTGGCGGCGACGGCGAGCACGAGCGCGCCCTTCGCGTAGGCCTCGGGGCGGCGCACGCGGAGGCGCGCGGCGCCGACCACGGCGGCGACGAGGAGGAAGGGCAGGACGAAGGCCTGGTACTGCGTGCGGTGGTGAAACAGGATCGGGTCACGGCTGAGGAGATTCTGGGCGAGGGCCGGCAGGGCGCCGGCCAGCTCGGCCGGGCCCAGAAGAGGGAGGAATCCGAGGGGCGCCAGCATCGCCAGCGCGTAGACCAGCCGATTCAGGGTGAGGATCTGCCCGAGCACGCGCAGCGGGTGGAGCGCGAGCGCGAGCACGATGTCGATCAGCGAGCCCCCGAAGGCCGCGTACCGGCGCAGGTGGTGCACGTAGGGCTCGCCCCGGAAGGCGGGAATGACCCAGCGAGTATCCGCCCACAGCACGGCGAAGGCCGCGGCCGCCGTCGCCGCGCCGGCCAGCCACTGACGACGTCCGACCGCGAGCCAGAGACCGAACCCGATCACCGGGAGGGCGGCGTCCTCGCGGGTCGCGAGCGTGAGGACGAGCGCGCCGGCGCAGAGGAGGGGGCGTCCCGCGTCCGCGGCCAGGAAGGCCCAGAGGAGCAGCGGCACCGCGAGGACGGCGGGATGGAAGTCGCGCACGTTCATGCCATGCAGCGAGGGGTTCAAGAGATAGAGGACGGCGAAGAGCGCGGCCAGCCGGTCGTCTTCCAGATGGCGGCGCGCCAGGAGATAGACCGCGGGGGCGCCGAGCGCGAGCGCGATCGACTGCACCACCAGCAGGGTGACCGGTCCGGGCACGATCCAGAACAGCGGCACCAGGCCCCACAGGATGGGCGAGAGATGGTCGCCCCAGGCGTGCATCTCGGGCAGGCTCATCCGGGGCCCGCGGCCCGTCGCCATGCTCCAGACGATCTGCACGTACTGGCCCAGATCGAGGGCATGCGTCATCAGATTGATGTGCCGCGTGATCGTGACGAAGGCGAAGATCGCGGCGTAGGCGGCGGTAGCGACCACGGTCACGCGCCACGGGTCGGGAGACGGGATCGAAAAGGGCTGGAGGGTGTGCCGCAGCACGAGCACGAGGACCAGGGCGACGAAGAGATCCTCGGGGCGCGCATAGGGCGCCACCAGCGCGCCCAGTATCCCCGCCCCCAGCAGCGCGGCGATCGTGTCGAGCGCGCGCGCGAGGGCCCGGCGGCCCGTCAACTCGGGCCCGGCGCCTCGGACCCGGGATCGAGCCGCGTGTAGCGGCCGCGTATGCTCTGGAGCCGGCGCGAGCGCTTGAGTCCGGTGCGGTGCAGCAGGTAGCGAGTCACCACCCAGAGGATCTTGGTGCCGTACACGCACGAGTCCACGAAGCTCGCGGATGAGGCCTCGGCGAAGTACCGCACCGGCACCGCGATCTCCGCGAGGCGGAACCGGCCCGACACGGCCTGGGCGATGATCTCCTGGTCGAACACGAAGCCGTCGGAGTTCATCCGGAAGTTCACCGCCTCGAGGACCTCGCGGCTGAACGCCCGATACCCCGTGTGGAACTCAGAGAGGCTCAGGCCGAACGCCCGGTTCTCCACCCATGTGAGGAACCGGTTGGCCACGTACTTCCACCACGGCATCCCCTGCTGGATGGCGGAGCCTCCGCCGGCCAGACGCGAGCCGAGCACGAGGTCGGCCTCGTTCCGCACGAGGGGCTCGATGATCTTCGGCACCAGCGTCGGATCATATTGGTAGTCAGGGTGCACCATCACGACGATGTCGGCCCCCGCCCGAAGTGCCTCCGTGTAGCAGGTCTTCTGGTTGGCCCCGTAGCCGTAGTTCCGATCGTGGACGAAGATCTCGAGCCCCAGCTCGCGCGCGATGTCGAGCGTCTTGTCGGTGGAGCCATCGTCCACGAGAATCACGAGGTTCACCGACTCCTTCGGCAGCTCCTCGTAGGTGAGGCGCAGGGTGCGTCCCGCGTTGTACGCGGGCATGACCACCACGACCTTCGGCGCCGGGCTGGGTGTCGTCATGCGCCGTCGCCTTCGCTGGCGCGCGCGCACACCGCCACGAACTGATACGCGAGCCCGCCCGGCCAGAGCCGCGCCGCGCCCGCCGACAGACGGTGCACCGCGGCGAGGGTTGGCCGGTGGAAGCCCTCGGGAACCACCGCGGGCAGCGGCACCGGCGTGACCGCCATCTCGCGCGGCGCCAGGCCAGCCGCGGTGAGGAAGGAGAGAAAGGTCCGACGCGTGAAGAACGCGAGGTGCGTCCGGTCGAGGATCCCCCGCTCGCCGTAATCGAAGCGGCCTACCAGCAGCGACAGCCGCACCCAGAGATGCGCCACGTTCGGCACCGACACCACCACCACGCCGCCCGGGGCGAGGTGGCGGTTCAGCCGACGCAGGACATGGAGCGGGTTCGAGAGGTGCTCCACCACGTCACCGTAGATGATGGCGTCGTAGGCGCCGGCGAGCGCCGGCGAGTCGCGCTCCAGATCCACCACGAGGGCCTGCTCGCAGCGCGCGGCGGCCCGCGCCGCCTGGGCAGGGTCGCGCTCCAGCGCCGTCACCTTCCAGCCCGCGGCGGTGAGGCGCTCCGCGAGATAGCCGTCGGCCGCCCCGACATCGAGCGCGCGCCGACCGTAGCCTTCACCGAGTCGGGACAGGATCAGCGAATGGCTCGAGTAGGGGTCGTCCTTGAGCCGATAAGGCGCACGACTCACCCTTTGATACTACCCCGGTCAGGGGCGATTAGAGTAAAGCCACCTTCCGCCACCCTCCTGGAGCAGGTGCACCGAGCCCGGGGGGAGCTGCCGGACCACGCTGGCATCCGGCCGCTTCCCGGTCATGAGGAAGACCCGCTGCTCCCCCTTCCACGCCGACTCGAGCCGGGCGGCGTTCCAGAAGGTATCCCGCGCCTCGGGGAACATGGCGCCGAAGGCGAGGTTGGACACGAACCCGTCCACGACCTTCACCGGCCGGTCCAGCTCCATCAGCCAGGCCCCGCTGTTCTCCAAAGGGCCTTCGTGGACGAGCACGTCGCTGGGCCCCGCTCGGAGCGCCACCCCCTGCGCCACGACCCGCACCGACCGGCTGCGCGCGAACAGCGCGAAGCCCTCGGCGCTGATGGGCAGGAAGGCCAGCATGGCGGCGAGCAGCGCGCCCAGCCCGATCACCGGCCGCCGCAGGGCCAGCCCCAGGGCGGCGCCCAGGGCGCCCAGCCCCAGCGCCATCGCCGCCGAGCGGAAGAGCGACCCCGCCTGCGCGGCGGAGAGAAAGGCCATGCCCCCGACGGCGCCGCCGGCGTTCCGCGAGGTGACTTCGGCGGAGATGAGCACCTCCTCGGGCATGGCGATCCGGCCCTGCCACATGAGCACGGTGGCGATGGTGGCGGCGCCGAGCACGAGCAGCGGGGGCACGAGCACGCTCGCCGCGGAGGGCGCACCCGGCTTGCCGTCGAGCACCTCGTCCCAGACCTTGGCCACGAGGAGAGCCAGCGCGGGAAATGCGGGCAGCCCGTAGTGCGGGAGCTTGAACGGCGAGAGCGCGACCGCGCCGATGACGCCCACCACCCACAGCGCCAGCAGGAGCCAGACGCGCTTCTCCGCGGTGTCCCACGGCCCACGGGCACGGCGCCACAGCGCCGCCGGCACCGCGAGCGCCCAGGGCAAGAACCCCGCGGCGGTGACGGCCAGGAACTCGAGCGCGCCGAGGGGCACGTCCTCGTCGGGGTAGGCGCGCAGCCGAAACACGTGAAGGATGTGGTTGTCCACGACCGCGTACCAGAGGAAGCCCGGACTTCGCAGCTCGACGAGCAGGTACCAGGGCACCGCGATCACGACGAAGAGCAGCACGCCTGTCCACGGCACCCAGCGACGGACGATCGCCCGCTCGCGGGTGAGCGCGAAGAAGACGGCCAGCACCGCAATCGGCGCCGCCGCACCCAGCACGTCCTTGGCGAGCACTGAGGCGGCGAGCCCTGCGTAGAAGGCGAGGAGCGCCCACGGCGCGCGGGGCGCGCCGCCGCGCTCGAGGTACGCGGCGACGAAGCCGGCGAAGGCGAGGGTGATGCAGAGGACGAACAGGAGGTCGGGCTTCACGAGGCGCGCGAAGAGGTAGAGCTCGAGATTGGCGCCGACCACGAGGCCGGCGATCAGGCCCACGCGCGGCCCGCCCAGGCGATTGCCGATCCAGGCGGTGAGGACGGCGACTCCGACGGCGGGGAGTGCAGAGCCCAGGCGCGCCACCGCCTCGCCGGAGCCGAGGAGGCGGAAGGCGCAGGCGATCAGCCAGTAGAGCAGCGGCGGCTTGTCGAAGTAGCGCACGCCGTCGACGTGCGGGGTGATCCAGTCGCCCAGGCGGACCATGTCGCGGGCGAGGGCGGCGTGAAAGCCTTCGGGAGGATCCACGAAGGGCGCCGCGCCCAGGCCGAAGAGGAAAAGCGCAGCCGCCACCAGGGCCACGCCGAGCAGCGTCTTGGCGGTCAGGCTCAACGCGCGCTAGCGCTGTACCCGCACCAGCGCCCCCGGAGGAAGCGCGGCGAGCAGCTCCTCGACGGCGCGCTCCATGAGCCCGCGGTCCTTCGACTCGAGGGTCACCTTGACCTTGTATTCCGGGTTGGAAAACTCGGGATAGGAGCCGAGGATCAGCTCCGGATGCCGGGCCACGACGGCGTTGAGGTGATCGGCGAGCACGCTCTCGGCGATCGACACGAATACGCTCGTGAGGTGGAACGGGGACTCGCGGAAGCGCTCCCGCAACATGTCGAACTTCTGGCGAAAGATCTCCGGCACGCCGGGCAGGATGTAGATGTTCTTCACCGTCACCGCGGGGAACATGAGGGCCCCGTCCGAGACCAGCTCCGCGCCCTCGGGCACCTCGGCGAGACGGAGCCGCGCCTCGGTGAGCTGGGCCTTCTGTCCATTGAAGTAGCCTTCGAGCAGGCTCACGAGCTGCGGATGCCGGATCACGCGGGTGCCGATGGCCCGCGCCACGCCTTCCATGGTGACGTCGTCGTGGGTCGGGCCCACGCCGCCCGAGGTGAACACCACGTCGTGGGTGCGGCTGAACTCGCGGACCTCCGCGGCGATGAGATCCACCTCGTCGGGAATGACGCTGATCTTCCGGACCTCCACGCCGAGCGCGCGCAGCTCCTTGCAGAGGTACGACGCGTTGGCGTCCGTGATCTTGCCGGAGAGGATCTCGTTGCCGATGAGGACGATGCCGGCGGTCTTCGCCATCGCAGGCCATGGTAGCACGGCGGCCCGCGCCGCCGGGTAGGCCCGCGCCCCGTGTTGATGATAAAATGCCCGCGCATGAGCCCTTCTCCGTCGCCGATCGCGCTCTCCGGCTGGGCCCTCGTGCTCGGCGCCTCGTCGGGCTTCGGCGAGGCCACCAGCCTCGCCCTCGCGCGCGCCGGGCTCAACGTCTTCGGCGTGCATCTCGACCGCCGCGCGACGCTGCCCAACGTGGAGCGCATCGTCGCCGACATCCGCGCTCTGGGACGCGAGGCGCACTTCTTCAACGTCAACGCCGCCGACGACGAGAAGCGGGTCGAGGTGACGACGGAGATGGAGCGCATCCTCCGCGAGCGTGACGCGCTCGGCCAGCTCCGCGTGCTCCTGCACTCCCTCGCCTTCGGCACCCTCAAGCTCTTCGTCGCCGATCCCATGAAGGAGGCGGTGACCAAGGCCCAGATGGACATGACGCTCGACGTGATGGCCCACAGCCTCATCTACTGGACGCAGGAGGTGGTGGCGCGCGGCCTCATGGGCGAGGGCGGCCGCATCTTCGCCATGACGTCCTCGGGCGGCGCGCGCGTGCTCCCCTTCTACGGGCCGGTGTCGGCGGCGAAGGCCGCGCTCGAGTCCAACATCCGCCAGCTCGCGGCGGAGCTGGCGCCGCGCGGGATCACTGCCAACTCCATTCGGGCGGGTGTCACCGCGACGCCGGCCGCCAAGAAGATCCCCAACTACGACGAGTTCTCCAAGAAGGCGGCCGAGCGCAACCCGCACCATCGCCTCACCACCACGGACGACGTGGCGCGCGCGATCGTGGTCCTCTCGCATCCCGATACCCACTGGATCACCGGCAACGTGATCGGGGTGGACGGGGGCGAGGAAATCGCCGGATAGCCCCCGCGTGCCCGACTGGCTGGCGGTGGTCGCTCTCGGCCTGATCGAGGGCGTGACCGAGTTCCTCCCCGTGTCGTCCACCGGCCACCTGCTGCTGGTGGAGAACGCGGGCTGGCTCCCGCGCCAGTCCGACCTCTTCAACGTGCTGATCCAGTCGGGCACCGCGGTCGCGGTGGCCTTCGCCTTCGCGGGACGCGTGCGCGAGCTGATCCTCCGGCGCGACGAGCCGGCCACCCGCAGCTACGTGCTCAAGCTGGCGCTGGCCTTCGTCATCACCGGCGTGGGCGGACTCGTCGCGAAGAAGCTCGGCTTCACGCTGCCCCGGACGGTCATGCCGGTGGTGTGGGCGACCTTGCTGGGCGGCATCGCGATTCTCATCGTCGAGTGGTGGCTGCGAGGGCGGCGCCTGGGCGGAGATGTCACGTGGGCGGTGGCCATCGCGGTGGGCGTGGCGCAGATCGGCGCCGCCGTCCTGCCCGGCCTCTCCCGCTCGGGCGCGACCATCATGGTCGCGCTCGCGCTCGGCCTCACCCGCCCGGCCGCCGTCGAGTTCTCGTTTCTCCTGGGCGTGCCGACCCTGCTCGCGGCGGGGGCGTTCGAGGCCGCGCAGAGTCTGCGGCATCCCGGCCCCGCGGAGACCGGCTGGGGCATGATCGCCCTCGGCACCCTCGTGGCCGCGGTGGCGGCGTTGATCACCGTGACATGGCTTTTGCGCTTCGTGCGGAGCCACACGTTCGTGGGCTTTGGCTGGTATCGCATCGCTCTTGGCCTCGTCATCCTCGCCGGCGCCCTGCGCGGCGCCTGAGTCCTCCCATGCCCACTCCCGGCACCTCCGACGTCATCGTCATCGGCTGCGGCAACGCCGCCCTCTGCGCCGCACTCGCCGCGCGCGAGCACGGGGCGTCCGTGCTGATCCTCGAGAAGGCGCCCGAGCACGAGCGCGGCGGCAACTCGTTCTTCACCGCGGGCGGCTTTCGCTTCGCGCACGGGGGTCTGGCCGATCTCCGCCGCGACATCCTGACCGATCTCTCCGACGAGGAGGCGGCCACCATCGAGCTGCCGGCCTACTCGGAGTCGCAGTTCCGCGACGATTTCCACCGCGTCACCGAGGGCCTCACCGACCCCGATCTCTCCGAGCACCTGATCCGCCGGTCGCGCGCCACCGTGGCCTGGATGCGGGAGCGGGGCATCCGCTGGATCCTCATGCACGGGCGGCAGTCCTACATGGTGGGCGGCAAGCATCGGTTCTGGGGCGGCCTCAACGTGGAGGCGGTGGGCGGCGGGCCCGGGCTTGTGCAAATGCTCCTCGAGCGGGCGGAGGTCGCGGGCATCGACGTACGCTACGCCCACGCCGCGCACCGCCTCATCCAGGACGAGCGGGGCCGCGTGATCGGCGTACAGGTGCGCACCCCCGACGGGCTCCGCGACTTCCACGCACGCGCCGTCGTCATCGCCTCCGGCGGCTTCGAGGCGAACCCCGAGTGGCGCACCCGCTATCTCGGCCGGGACTGGGATCTCGCCAAGGTGCGCGGCACCCGACACAACACGGGTGAGGGCATCCGCATGGCGCTCGACATCGGGGCGCAGGCGTACGGCCACTGGTCCTCGTGCCATGCGGTGGCATGGGACGCGGGCGCGCCGCCCTTCGGCGACCGGCGCGTCGGCGACATGTTCCAGAAGCACTCCTATCCCCTGGGCCTCATCGTCAACGTCCACGGCGAGCGGTTCGTGGACGAGGGCGCGGATCTCCGCAACTACACCTACGCGAAGTACGGCCGCGAGATCATCCGGCAGCCGCAGCGGCTGGCCTTCCAGATCTTCGATCAGAAGACGGTGGGCATCCTTCGAGAGGAGTACCGGATCCGCCAGGTCACCAAGGGCGAGGCGGACACGATCGAGGACCTGGCCCAGCAGCTCGACATCGACGTGCCGGGGCTGGTGCGCACCGTGAAGGCCTTCAACGCGGCCTGCCGTCCGGGCGAATTCAATCCTGCGGCGCTGGACGGCAAGTCTACGGCCGGGATCACCCCGCCCAAGTCCAACTGGGCGCTGCCCATCGACAGCCCACCGTACGTGGGCTTCGCGGTGACGTGCGGCATCACGTTCACGTTCGGCGGGCTCAAGGTCAACACGCGCGCCGAGGTGCTGGACACCGCCGATCAGCCGATCCCCGGGCTCTACGCGGCGGGCGAGCTGGTTGGCGGGCTCTTCTACCACAACTATGCGGGGGGCTCCGGCCTCATGTCGGGCTCGGTGTTCGGCAAGACGGCCGGCGACTCGGCCGCCGCGCACGTCGGGGCGAACGCCGCGGCGGCGGCCCGCTAGTGGGGCGCCGCCCGATCCAGCCAGCCGAGGATGGCGTCCAGCGGGCGCTGCCAGCCGTCCTCCAGCATCAGCATGTGGGCGTGCCCCCTCGCCTCGAGATAGGTCGCCCCGTACTTCGCGGCGATCCTTCGCTGCACGCGAGCCGGCGTGATCACGTCGTGCTCGGCGCCGACCACCAGCGTCGGACATCGCACGAGGCGAGGATCGACGGCGATGCTGCCGAAGGCCAGCTCGCGCGCGGCCCGGCCGGACTCGGGCACGAGCTGCGGATAGAGACGCTCGGCCGTTTCCCGCGGCAGCCGGTTGGCGATGAGCGCCGCGGCGTCCTCCGGGGTCGGCGTGAACGGCCGATTGCCGAGCACCACGCCGGCGTGGCGCCATACCCGCCGTAGTACGGGCCAGCTCAGAATGACGATGCCGCGCGGCGCCGCGCTCGTGAGGAACACCGCGGCGCGCACCCCGCCCTCTTCGGCGACTTTCTGGGCCACGAGCCCACCCATGGAGTGGCCCAGCACCACCGCGGGGCCGAGCGCGGTGAGACAGTCGCGGACGTCCTGCACGTAGTCGAGGACGGACACGCGACCGAGATCGGGGACCGGCCGGCTGCCCCAGTGGCCGCGGAGGTTCACCGCCCAGGCGTTCCAGCCGGCGGCGGCCGCCGCCTCGAGGTAAGAGCGGAGATACCAGCTCCCCCCGTTCATGCCGTGGACGAGGAGGAGCGGAAGCCGTCGCGCCGGCGCGCGGGCGGGCGCGTGGTCCAGGATCAGGTCGCCGACCTTTTCCTGAACCACGGCGCTCACGAGTCCGAGTTGGTCGACGGGATCAGCGGGGCTGGAACCAGCCGCTCACCAGCGCCCAGCGGTAGTAGCCGCCGCCGACTTCCTGAAGCACCCAGCGTGGCATGTGCAGATAGCCGCGCGCGGTCTCGATGATCCAGTAGGCAGGAACCGTCACCGACTGCGGCTGGGGCTCTTTCGCCACCACCTTGGCGCTCAGCGCGCCGGAAGGGGTGCCCGGCTGGCCCTGGGGCTGAGGGTTACTGTCCAGCTCCTGCGGGGGCGCCGCCGCCTGCTCGAACCGCACGTTGGACACGGTCTGCGGCTGATTCTCCCAGTACCGCAGCACCTGCCCATAGCGCTGGCCGCCGATCTGCCCATCACCCCAGGGCAGCATCGGATGCGGATTGTTGAACGGGTTGAAGACGCCCGGCTGAAAGCTCGTGTTGCCGGGAGTCGCCTGCGTGGCGAAGTCATTGGGCGTACCCAGTCCCTGCTGCGGGGTCGCCGGCGGAGGAGGCACCGGGAAGACGATCGGGACGCTCGGCTGACCCGTGTTGAACAGCGGCGGCGGCGGGGTGTCGCCGGGGATTGTCACGCTGCCGCCGGGGGTACTGGGAAGCGGCGTAGGCGTCGGGGGACTCGGGACGAGCACCGGCGGGGCCACGGGCCGCTGTATCGTCACAAAGCCTCCCGGCGAGCTAGGGAGGAACTTGTTGGGCGGCGGCGTGTTGGTCAGAGGCGGTGGCGTCACCCCTGGGACCACGATGTTCACGCTCGAGGGGGGCGTGTTGGTCACCGTGGGCGGCGGTGGGCCCGCGGCCAGGGCGAGGGACACCGGAGTCAACACGACGAGGGCGGAGAGAGCGAGGACGAGGATCCGAGACATGGCCAGCACCTCTCTGGTGAAGCCTTCCCCCAACCTTTCGGGGCAGCCCAGGATAGCTCAGCGGGGCGCTGGGAGCCAGTAACGCGCCGGCGGTGCTGTTGCACCGCGTCAGGCGAGTTTCAGGCGTGGGTCGCGTTCGCCTTCACCGTCTCCAGGACCAGCTCGGCGGTCGCGACGAGGTCCTTCACGTCCACCCACTCGTTGACGGTGTGGATGTCGCGCATGCCGCAGGCCAGGTTGGCGACCTCGATACCCCGGGTGATGAACACGTTGGCGTCGGATCCGCCGCCGGTCGACCGAGTGGGGCACACGCGGCCCAGTGTGCGCGCCGCATCCGCAACCAGCTTGACGATCACCGCCTCGTCGGCGATGTGAAGGCGCTCGTACTGGCGCTCGACCTTGGCCTCCACGCGGGCCCGGAACTCCCGGCCTTCCAGCGTGACCGCGTGGCGGGCCGCCGCGTCCTCGAAGCGCGCGCGCATGTGGTCGGTCTGCGCCTGGAGCTTCTCCTCGGAGAGGCTGCGCGTCTCGCCGCGCACCACCAGCTGGCTCGGCACGATGTTGGTGGCGAGCCCCCCGTTGATCACGCCCAGATTCGCGGTGGTCTCGGCGTCCACGCGGCCCAGCCGCATGCCGGCGATGGCCTCGCTCGCCACCTGCACCGCGCTGATGCCGCGCTCCGGGCAGATTCCGGCGTGGGCCTCGAGGCCGTGCACGGTGAAGGACAGCCGGTTCGCCGCGGGGGCGCGCGTGACCAGCTCGTTGACGCCGTCCACGTCCAGCACCAGGCCGCGCCGGGCGCGAAGGCGTGCGCAATCGAAGTGCTTGGCGCCGATGAGGCCCGTTTCCTCGCAGATCGTGATCACGACCTCGAGGTCGCCGTGCGGCAGCCGGCGCTCGCGCAGAACCCGGATGGCCTCGAGGATGGCGACGAGGCCCGCCTTGTCGTCGCCGCCCAGCACGCTCGTGTGATCGGTGTGGATGAGATCGCCCTCGACGACCGTGTGCACGTGGGCGGCCGGCCCCACCGTGTCCATGTGGCCGGAGAGAAGGAACGGCGCCGCGCCCGGCGTGTTGCCAGGGAAGCGCGCCAGGATGTTCCCGGTGTCGCCGCCCACGCGCTCGCCGGCGTCATCCACCTCGACGCTGGCCCCCATGTCCTTCAAGATCGACTCGAGCCGCCGCGCCACCTTGCCCTCCTGGCGCGAGAGGCTGGGGATGGAGACGAGCTCCAGGAACTCCTCGGTCAGCCGCCGCCGGTTGATCATGGGGTCTCAGTCTCCCAGGTGTTCGGTCATCCAGCGTTGGCTTTGCTCGACGGCGATTTCACGATGGCTCAGGTCGGTCAATCGGTGATCGCCTCCGGCGATCAGGTGCAGCGCACGGGGGTCACGCGCCCGCTCGTAGAGCCGGCGCCCATGCCCGGGCGCCACGACCTCATCGCGCTCTCCCTGCACCACCAGGGCGTGACTCACCCCCACCGGCGCCTCGGCCAGCCGGCCGCTCCGCACCTCGGCCACCAGCGCGGGGCCCAGGCCCGAGGCCTCGGACATCTCACGCGCCTCGAGGCTCGTCAGGTCCGCGGGCGCGTTCCACGTTACCACCGGGAGCGGGGCTCCGCCCGCCTGGATGCGGCGGTGGGCGACATGCCACGCCACATAGCCGCCCATGCTCGAGCCGAGCAGGCCTATCTGATGTGACAGGGTCGGTTGTTCGGCGAGGAAGGCGAGCACCGCCTCGAGGTCGGCGATGCGGGTCGCGGTGGTGGCATCGCGATAGGAGCCGCCGGATTCTCCGGCTCCGCGGAAGTCGAAGCGGGCGAGAGCAAGGCCCGCCGTGGGCAGAGTGGCCCCCAGCAAGAGGTACTTGTCCGAGTCCTTCGATGCGCCGAGCCCGTGACACGCGACCACCACCGGGAGGGGGAGGCGCGCGGGAGACGGCAGGTGGAGGACGCCCACGAGCGACGTTCCGCCGATGGACACGGTGAACCGCTGGGCGGTCACCGCGAAGGATGAGGGCTCAGGCCCAGACGAGATGGAAGAGCCGGCAGGCATTCACGGTGAGCCGGTACATCGTTTCCTCGGCGGGCAGCCGCTTGATCTTGGCCACTTCCTCGGCCACGCGCGCGGCCATCCAGGGGCCCGAGGGCGTGTTCTCGAACTCGCCCTGATACGGCCACGGGGCATCGCTCTCGACGAGAAGCGAATCGAGCGGGACGCGCTCGACCAGCTCGCGGTCACGCTCCCGGTACACCACCTCGGGGGTGACCGAGATGAAGTGGCCGGCGTCCACGATGGCCTGCGTCACGTCGGGACTCCCCTTGTGCCAGTGGAACACCGCGCGCTCGACGCCGACGGCGCGCACGGCCTCGAGGGCCTCGGCGGCGGCGGCGTGGGGCGCGTGGAGGATCACCGGCAGGTCGAAGCGCGTGGCGAGGCGCAGCAAGCGCTCGAGACGCGCGCGTCCCCGCGTGATAAGAGCGGCGGCGTCGGTGGCGACGCCCAGCGTGTACCAGGGAAGGCCGACCTCGCCCACGGCCACGATGTGCGCGTGGTGCGCCACGATCTGGGCCTCGACCGCCTCCAGGTCGGCGTCGGTGAGCTGATCCCACTCGGGATGGAAGCCGAGCGCCGGCCAGACCAGCTTCTGATGCCCCGCCGCGGCGTCGAGCGTTCGCAGATTGCTGGGGGGGTCGCAGCCCACCGCGACCACGCCCCAGACGTCGTAGTCGTTGGCGCGCGCGAGCGTGCTGCGCACGTCGGTGAAGGCCGCGTCGTGGAGATGGCAATGCGTGTCGACGATCAACGGAGACTCCTAGTCGCCGGCCACCACCATCCGGCCGATGAGGAGGGTCGGCGCGGCGGTGCGGTCCCGGAACACGAGGTCGTTGCCCACGCCTTCCACCGCCCGGAACATCTCGAGGAGGTTTCCCGCCACCGTGATCTCCTCCACGGGGTAGGCCAGCTCGCCGTTGTCGATCCACATGCCCACCGCGCCGCGCGAGTAGTCGCCGGTCACGCCGTTGACGCCGAAGCCGATCAGCTCGGTGACGTAGAGCCCGCTCTTCACGCTGCGGATCAGCGACTCCGGGCTCGCGTCGCCGGGCGCCAGATGGAGATTCGTCGTCGAGACCGTCACGCCGCTGCCGTCGCGGGCCGCGTGATGGGTGGAGGCGAGGCCGAGCTTTCGCGCGCTGTAGCTGTCGAGGAGGTACGAGGTCAGGACCCCTCGGTCCACCAGGACGGTTCGCCGGGTCGGGAGGCCCTCGCCGTCGAACGGCCGGGACCCGAGCGCGCCCGGCAGGGTCCCGTCATCCACGATGGTGATGGACGGCGCGGCGATCGTCTCGCCCAGCCGGTTGAGGAGGAAGCTCGCGCCGCGGTAGAGCGAGGGCCCGGAGGCCGCGCCCGCGATGTGCCGGATCAGGGTGGCCGCCATCTGCGGATCGAAGATCACCGGCACCTCGGCGGTCTTCACCCGCCGCGCGCCGAGCCGCCGCAGCGCCCGCTGGGCGGCGACCCGGCCGATGGCTTCCGGCGCGTCGAGGCTCGCGCGCTTGCGGGTGGTGTGATACCACCCGTCGCGCTGCATCTCCCCGTTGTGCGACGCAAGCGGTGACGTCGAGAGGCTGAACGACGACGAGCGGTACTCGCCCGCGAAGCCGTGGCTGGTCGCGTAGGCGTAGCGCGCGTGGCCGTCGCCGAAGTCGCCGCCCTCCGAGTTGGTGATGCGCGGGTCGTAGCCGAGCGCGGCCTGCTCGCAGCGGCGGGCCAGCTCGATCTTGGCCGCGGGCGCGAGGTCGTGGCCGCGCGGGTCGTCGAGGTCGAGGTCCGGCACGCCCCGGGCCAGCTCGCCGTGATCCGCGAGCCCCGAGAGAGGATCCGGCGCGGTGATGCGCGCCAGCGTCACCGCCTCGTCGACCAGGCGGCCCAGCGAGTCGCGCGAGAGGTCGGACGTCGAGGCGGCGGCGGCGGAGCGGCCCACGAACACGCGCAGCGCGAGATGCTGGTCGCGCGCATGCTTGACGGTGTCCACGTGCCCCATGCGCACCTGCGCCGAGAACGACTGATCCTCGACCACGAAGGCGTCGGCCTCGCTGGCGCCCTTGGCGCGGGCCCGGTCGAGGACGTCCGTCAGCAGGTCGAGGAGGGCGCTCAAACCTGGGTGCCCCCCACCGTGATGCCGTCGATGCGGATGGTGGGGAGCCCCACACCCACCGGCACCGACTGGCCGTCCTTGCCGCACGTGCCCACGCCTTCGTCCAGCGCGAGGTCGTTGCCAACGCGGCTCACGCGGGTGAGCGCGTCGGGGCCGTTCCCGATGAGGGTCGCGCCCTTCACGGGCGCGGTGACGCGTCCGCCCTCGATGAGGTACGCCTCGCTCGCCGAGAAGACGAACTTGCCGCTCGTGATGTCGACTTGCCCGCCGCCGAAATTCACGGCGTAGAGGCCGTGCTCGACGGAGCGGATGATGTCGGCGGGATCGTCGTCGCCGGCCAGCATGAACGTGTTGGTCATGCGGGGCAGCGGCGGGTGCGCGTAGGACTCGCGGCGGCCGTTGCCGGTGGTCGCCTGGCCGGTGAGCCGCGCGTTGAGCCGGTCCTGCATGTAGCCGCACAGGATGCCGTTCTCGATGAGCACATTGCGCCGCGTGGGCACACCCTCGTCGTCCACGTTGAGCGAGCCGCGGCGGTTGGCGATGGTGCCGTCGTCTACCACGGTCACCTTCTCCGAGGCGACCTTCTGCCCGAGCCGGCCCGAGAACGCCGAGGTGCCCTTTCGGTTGAAGTCCCCCTCCAGGCCATGGCCGACCGCCTCGTGGAGGAGAATCCCCGGCCAGCCCGGCCCCAGCACGACCGTCATGCTGCCGGCGGGCGCGTCCACCGCGGAGAGCTTGAGCACGGCCTGCCGGACCGCCTGGGCGGCGAAGTGCCGCCAGCGATCGTGTTCCAGGTAGAAGCTGAACGCCGTACGGCCGCCGCCGCCGTAGCTCCCGATCTCGCGGCGGCCCTGCTCCTCGGCGATCACCGTCACGTTCAGCCGCGTGAGCGGCCGGACGTCTCCGGCGGTCCAGCCCGCGGGGCCCGCGATCAGCACCACGACGTCCTCGCAGCCGAGGCTGGCGATCACCTGCTTGACGCGTGGATCGGCGGCGCGCGCGGCGGCGTCGATCTTGCGCAGGAGATCGACCTTGGCGTGGACGTCGGTGGCGATCGGCGGCTCGGCGAGCGTATAGAGGTCGTGCGGCCGGCTCAGCGTGGTCACCGGGACCACCGCGGACTCTCCCGCGCCGTCGGCGATGGCGCGCGCCTGTCGCACCGCTTCCTCGAGGTTCGGCAGCGCGAGGTCATCGGTGTGGGCGTAGCCGGTGCGCTCACCGGACTGGGCGCGGACGCCGGCGCCCTGGCTCACGTGCCGCGAGGCCTTCTTCACCGCTCCTTCCTCCAGCACGAGCTCCTCGCTCACGCGGTACTCGAGATAGAGGTCGGCATGATCCACGCGACGCGCCAAGGCGCCGCCGAGGAGGCGCTCCGTGACGGAGGCGCTCAGGCCGAATCGGTCCGCGAAGAATCGCTCTGGTTGCGCGAGCATGCTGTTCGGTCTCCGTCGGGCGTCAGGAGGAACACATCCTAGCACCCGGGTCTTTTGGGCCTTCCACTTTTTGTGATGCGAAGTTCCTTGCTCGCGATGCCGAGCGAGCGCGAGTGATGCCTCCTACTTATTAAACACTTCAATCTCAGCAGCGCACACGTTTCTCGAGCTGGCGATCAGCCGTCCGGGGGTCGGGCCATGAAAGCCTGAACGATCTCGTGAATCTGCCGGAGCCCCTGCAGGAGCGAGGGCCCTGGACTCAGGATATCAGCCCCGTCCAGCACGTGGATCTCGCCCCGCCGCACCGCGCTCACGCCCTCCCAGCCCGGCCGCGTTCGTACTGCGTCGACGTCGACGGGCTTGCCGCACCACGACGCGAGGATGATGTCCGGGTCGCGCCGCGCGACCTCGGCGGCATTCACCACCCTGCCCGTCGCGGCGCGCTCCGCGCGCAGTTCGGGGAAGACATCACGTCCGCCGGCCAGCTCGACGATCTCCGACACCCAGCGGATGCCCACGATCAGCGGATCCGGCCACTCCTCGAAGTACACGCGCGGATGGTCCGGCCACACGCTCGAGTACTCCCGCACCTGTCGGATCTCGTCCCGCATGTCGAGCACGAGGGCCCGCGCCGCTTCAGGCTGCCCGATGGCGCCGCCTACCACGAGGATGGACTGCAAGACGTCGTCCACCGAGCGCGGGTTGGTGCAGAGCACGCTCCGCCCGGCGCGGATCAGCTCGGCGACCACATCGGCCTGCAGGTCCGAGAAGGCCAGAACGAGGTCCGGCTCGAGTTCGAGGATCCGGTCGACGCGAAATGTCGTGAAGCCGCCCACCCGCGCCGTGTCGCGTACGGCGGGCGGCCGCTGCGCGGTGCCGGGCACGCCCACCACGCGGTCGCCCGCGCCGAGCGCGTGGCACAGTTCCGCGTGCTCAGCGCTGAGACACACGATACGGCGAGGAGGCGCGGCGTCGGAGCCGCCGTACATGCCGCCGATTGTACCCGGTGTATACTGCGCCCGCATGCTCGGCGCGGACGAGATCCCGACGCTGGATTCCCCGCCGCCCCGTCACCGTCGTTACTTCTCTCCCTGGTTCACCCTCCTCTGCACTCTCCTCGCAATCGGGCTCATCGTGGTCTACGCTGCCCCCTGGCGCGGCTCCCCGCTCGACTCACTGGACCGTCCGGCAGAGGCGCTGGAGCGGCTCGTCTCGCGCGACCTCGATCTCCGCGACGCCCTGCGCGGCACCTCGTCGTGGGAGCAGTGGCTGTACGGGCTCCTGTCCGGGGACGACGATTCAATCGAAGAGGCCCTGCGCTGGTACGAGGAGCTGCTCGACACCGTCGAGTCCGCGGCGGCGGAGCTCGACTACGCGGTGCTCAAGGCGGAGGCGGGCGATCCGCTTCCGCGGGGCCCCGAGAACGAGGCGGACTGGGTGGCGCTGGCGTACTCCCCCGATCCCGTCGATCCCGAGGACGCGCGCGCGGTCATCGCCCGCGTCCGTGCCGAGTTCCCCGCGAACTGGTTCACCGACCGGCTCGTCCAGCGACTCGCCGCGAAGATCGGCGATGCTGCGACGGCGGCGCAGGCGGCGGAGGACACGGTGGCGCGCGGGCGCTCGATGCTGATGCGCTGGCGCGTGCTCACTGCGCTCGAAGGCGCGCTGATCCTGGGCGCCCTGCTCCTGCTCTTGCGCGCGCGCCGCCGCGACTTGCCGGCGCTGGGGGCGGCGCCGATGCCGCCGACCTGGGGGCTCGGCGACGGCTACGCGCTGGTGGTGCGCGGGATGCTGGGTCTCCTCGGCCTCACGCTCATGGTGATCGTGCTCGTGCCCGACGCGCGCACGCTCATCCAATTCGTCTCGTTCCTCGCGGGCGTGCCGGTCCTCCTGTGGACCATCGGCTACCTGCGGGCCAAGGGCGACTCGTTCTCCCACACGTTCGGCTTCGACCTGCCCCCGCGCGCCATCGGCTCCGTGCTCGCCCTGGCGCTGATCCTCGTGGGCGTCGGGGGCGCCGCGGAGTCGGGCATCGGCTCCATCGTCGGCGCCCTGGGGATCGAGTCGCACTGGGCCGACGGCCTCCCGGAGGATCTTCTCTGGGATCCGCCGTGGCGCATCGTGGTGGGCGTGCTCGACACCGTGGTGTGGACGCCGTTCGTGGAGGAGCTCACCTTCCGGGGCCTGCTCTACGGGACGCTGCGCACCCGGACCGGCACCCCGCTCGCCGCGCTGGCGAGCGGCTGCCTCTTCGCCGCCGCCCACGGCTACGGCCTCGCCGGCTTCGCCTCCGTGTTCATGTCGGGCATCTTGTGGGCGCTCGCCTATGAGAAGTCGCGGAGTCTCCTGCCCGGCATCGTGGCCCACGCGGTGAACAATCTCTCGGTGACCGTCACCTACCTCGTCCTGCTCCGGCTCTGAGCCGCCGGGCGCGCGCCTCGCCTCCTAGGCCTTCGCGCCGTCGAAGGTTTCTTTTCTGGCGATCTTTCGCTGGAAGGCGAGGTACTCGGGCCTGGTCATGCGCGGCCTCCCCGCGCCCATGACCTGCCGCGCGCCGGTCGCGCCGTCGGCGAGCATGTCCACCGCCATCATCGCCAGCTGCTTCGCCGGCTCCACGTAGGCCAGGCGCGGATCGGCGATCCGGTAGTCCGCCCCGTGGCCGCTCCCCGCGGCCCCGCCCATGTAGGGGTGAAGCGTCGGCATGACGTGGGAGATGTCCCCCATGTCGGTGGAGCCGCTGCGATGGCCCGTCTGGGTGACCTGGTCCGCGCCCAGCACCTCGCGGGCGTTGGCGACGAAGCGCTCGGTCATTCCCGCGTGGTTGAACAGCGGGAGATAGCCCGGCAGCGTCTCGATCTCGACGGTGGCGCCCAGGGCGAGCGCGCCCGCGCGCAGCGCGCGGTCCACGCGCACGTTGGCGTCGAGGATGGCATCCACCGTCTTGCCACGCACGTAGGTCTCGAGCCGCACCTCGCCAGGAATCACGTTCACCTGGCTGCCGCCCTGGGTGATGATCGGGTGCACGCGGATCGAATCCTCGTCGCGGAAGGTCTCGCGCACGGCGTTGATGGCGGCCAGCCCGATGTTGGCGGCATAGAGCGCGTTGATCCCGAGATGGGGCGCCCCGCCCGCGTGGGCGGCGCGGCCGATGTAGCGGACGGTCTTCACGATGCAGCCGTTGTTGGAGGCCGACACGCCCGCCTTCTTCATTTCGGGCTGCGGCGTCGTGTGGATCATCATGGCCAGGTCCACGTCGTCGAAGTGGCCCAGCCGGAGCAGCTCGGGCTTGCCGCCGAGGAACTCGAGCCGCCCTGCCCGCGCCTGCTCGACCCGCCACTCCACGTCGCCGTATTCCTCGGCCGGCACCGCGAAGAACACGACGCGACCCGCGAGCCGGTCCATGGCCTTCGCGTCGATCAGCCCCATCGCCGCGCCGAGCAGTCCGGCGATCTGCGCGTTGTGGCCGCACGCGTGCGCGGCGCCGGTCTCCGCGTCCGCCGCCGGATGCCCGGCCACCACCAGGGCATCCAGCTCGCCGAGGAGCGCCAGCGTGGGTCCGTCGGCGCCCCCACGGGCATCGGCGCGCACACCCGTGATGGCGAGGCCGGTCTTGGGGGACAGGCCCAGCGTCCGCAGCGTCTCCTCGACGAGCTTGGCGGTCCTGAACTCCTTGAAGCCAAGCTCGGGGTGGCGGCGAATGGTCTCGCCGAGTCGGACGATGTCCTCCGCGCGGCGGTCGATGGCCTCGCAGATCTCGCGCTTGAGGCGGGCGGTGTCGCTCATGGGTGGTCCTTTCGGGCGTGGTGGCTTGCCGTGGAACGGCGCCCCGCG
>Ga0075433_10001088_pt1 | contig 19592 bp, 17 predicted proteins | sample RhiMethybrSRZTD2_FD_75299 | JGI IMG/M metagenome (GOLD analysis project Ga0075433, IMG submission 75299) | Populus rhizosphere microbial communities from Tennessee, USA - Rhizosphere MetaG P. TD hybrid SRZTD2 | ecosystem: Host-associated > Plants > Roots > Rhizosphere > Soil | place: USA... | reverse complement strand
TTCACCGCCGTGCGTCAGATCCCTGCGCAACGGCGCAAGCGAGTGCAGCAGGCAGGAAACTCCGCCCGCGAGGCGAAGGCGCGAGAAGGCGTTTGACTCTGCCATCGACGGGCGCGAGGATCGACCACCGCGCCAAGCCCCAGCACCTCGACAGGAGGAACGATGTCTTCCATGCAAGAAATGGTCTACGCCAAGCGCCCGGCGTGGATTACGTTCGTGGCGGTCGTGCTCTTTGCCGAAGGCTTCCTGCGCATCATCTCGGCGATCTACTACTTCGCCAACAGCGCGAGGGTCAACCCGTTGCTCGAGAACGGCGCCTTCTCCACGCACCTCTTCCTCTGGGGTTTGTGGGACCTCGGCATCGCGGCGGTCGCATTTCTCGCCGGCTACTCGGTGCTCCAGGGCAACGAGTTCGGGCGCATCATCGGGTACCTCTGGGCGATCCTCGTCATCGTCGAGAGCTTCCTGCTCATCTCCTGGTCGCCGTGGTTCGGCGCGGCATCACTCGTAATCGCCGGGCTCGTCATCTACGGGCTCGCTGTCACGTCGGACTGGCGTGAGGACGACTACGCCGCGCCCGTCACGCCGGGTCAACCGGGCCCGTAACGCCCGGTACCGACACACCTTCCGCTCCCCGGGCCAAAGGGCTCGGGGAGCGACGCTCGGCCTCGTCCTCGACAGCCCGCGCCTCGGCGCCGATCACGCCGGCAACGATGTCGGAGCTCGTCAGCAGCACGGCACCTCCGACGAGCGCAGCGAGCGACGCGACGAGCACTCCGCCGCCGAGAGGTGTCGACCCCCAGTGTTCGTGAACGAGCACGGGGGCGAGGACGACCGGCACGATCGTCTCGATCGACAGGATCGTGGGCGCGACCCGGGTCACGGGTTTCGTTTGAAGCGCCGTCATCTCGCTGAGGACGGCGAGGCCTGCGGCGCAACCGGTTATCGCAAGCCAGGCCAGCATCCACCCCCAGGTACGGGCGTCCACCGCGTTGGTGAACAGCTTCGTCGAGATCGACATGGCCGAGAAGGCGAAGCCGGCACCGAGTGCCGCGACGTAGCCGAGGGCGTAGCGAGAATGGAACGCACGAAGGATGTACGGAACGAGCGCGATCGCACCGAGCACGGCGAGGGCGACCGCGATCGTGAGGGACCCGGCCTGCTCGCTGGAGCGCTCCGGCGCCGCCCAGACGACCCCGACCATCCCGAGCGCGATCGCGCCCATACCCGCAAGCTCCCGCCTCCCGACAGTCTCGTCGAGGAGCCGCTTTCCCGCGAAGACGAGCACGAGCAGCCCCGTCGCCAACGCCGGCTGAACGACGGAGAGCGGCGCGAGCAGGAGGGCGAGCGCCTCGAACGGCCAGCCGAGAATGCCCAGGCCCGTGCCGAGCAGCCAACGTCCTCGGGAAATCAGCTGTCCAAAAAGCGAGGGGCGAAGCGCGTGCTTCTCAGCTACGGTCCGCGCCTCAAGCGCTTGAAACGCAATCCCAGCGTTGTACAGTGCGGACCCCGCGACCGCTGCTGCAAAGCCGAGAAGGAGTGACGTCATGGGATCCGCGACACAGTATCCCTCGGGCTGAGGCGACCACCCACCGCGATTTCGACTGCGGCCGCGCGACAACCTTGCAGAACGGAGCAGAGACAGGATTGGGTCCAATGCGAGCCGTCGAACCGCCTCGCGCGCCCGACATCGCGCGCTTCGCCATCGGCTTCGACCACCGGGATCGCGAGCGCCTGCACGCGCTCTGGGATCAGGCGCTTGACACCGAGCGGTGGTCGGAAGGGCCGCTCGTCGAAGATTTCGAGACGAGGTGGGAGGCGTGGAACGGCCTGCCCGCGGTCGCGTTCTCCAACTGGGCCGGAGCAGCGCTGGCCGCGCTCGAGTACGCAGAGGTTCGCGGGCGCACTGTCCTCTGCCCCTCGAACACGTTCATGGCCGGGCCGCTGGCGATCGAGTGGGCCGGCGGAACCGTCGTCTTCGTCGACTGCAACCGCGACGACCTCTGCGCCTCGTTCTCGGACTTCGAGGCGAAGGCGCGGGCGCACCGACCTCGCGCCGCGATCCTGACCCACATCGGCGGCCACCTCGCCTTTGAGGTCGAGGCGATCGCCGCCTTCTGCCAGGCGGAAGGGATCTTCCTGATCGAGGACTGCGCGCACGCGCACGGCGCCTCCTGGAACGGGCGGCGTGCAGGCACGTGGGGCAATGCGGGAGTGTGGTCGTTCGCCGCGACGAAGACCGTGTCGACCGGTGAGGGCGGCATGCTCGTGTCCCCACACGAGGACGTCGTGCGCTTTGCGCGCGACTTCCGCAACTACGGAAAGCCCGACTATGCCGTCCCAGGCCTCAACTTCCGGATGAACGAGTTCACCGCGGCGCTCGGCATCGTCGGCGTTGATCGCCTCGACGAGATCGTGAGTTGGAAGAACGCCGCCGCACGGCGATCGCTTGACCCGAGGTACCCCGCTCGCCTGCGGCTCCCACCTGGGATGATTTCGGGCTTCTACAAGTACATCGTCTTCGAGCCGCTCGATCGTTCCACCGGAAAGGTCTACGACACCCCCTGCCATCGGATCATGGGCCATCAGGACACGCTGACGAACACCGACTGGGTCGCGCAGAACCACTGGTGCGCACCCCTCTACTACCGACCGTCGTCCTCGGGCGACGAGGACGGCGTCGCCCTCGGATGAGAGTTCTCGTCACCGGCGGGTCCGGTTTCATCGGCTCTCACGTCGTCGACCGCCTGTTCGCGCAGGGGCACGAGCCGCGCAACTTCGACCTCGTCCCGTCCCCGCACCACAACGGCGAGGTGAGGACGATGACCGGCGACCTTCTCGACGCCGAGTCGCTGCGAAGCGCGGTTCGGGGCTGCGATGCAGTCGTGCACCTGGCCGCGGTATCCGACGTGAACCAGGTGGTCGCCGATCCGTCCCACGCCGAGATGGTCAACGTTCGCGGAACCAAGATCCTGCTGGAGATGGCGCGCGCGGAGCAAGTCCAGCGTCTCGTCTACGCGAGCACGATCTGGGTCTACGGGAACACGAACGGGGTCGGCCCGGTAGACGAGGAGTCGCCGCTCCCGCTCCCGGGACACTTCTACACGGCGACCAAGCTCGCAGGGGAGATGTACTGCCGCTCCTACCAGGAGCTGTACGGCCTCCCGCACACGATTCTCCGCTTCGGGATTCCGTATGGGCCACGGTCCCGGCGCGCGGCCGTCGTCGCAGCCTTCGTGGAGCGCGCCCTCGCCGGTCAACCGCTCGTGATCACCGGCGACGGGAAGCAATCGCGGCGGTTCGTCTATGTCGAGGACCTCGCCGACGGCATCGTGGCGGCCCTGAATCCGGCGGCGGAAGGCCGCATCTACAACCTCGTCGGGCCGGAGAGCGTGAGCGTCGAGACGATCGCCGCCACGGTTCGAGAGCTGGTCGGCACCGTTCCCATCGTGCACGTCGCTTCCCGCCCCGGCGACCTTCGCGGCGCCGAGGTCTCCGGCAAACGCGCGTCCGAGGAGCTCGGGTGGCGGTCGGCGATGCCGTTCGCCGAGGGCGTCGGGCGGTACCTGACCTGGCTTCGTGCCACGAACGGCAACGGCGCCGCTCCAGCTCGAAGCTAGCCGGCCAGCTCCAGGACGAGCGACGCGGCCGAAGGAAGCTGCCCGAAGGACAGGTCCGGCTCCCGGCGCGAGCGAAGCGCCACGTGAAGTGCATTCTCCAGATCGCGGCGCGAGGCCGCGACTTCCGCGAGGCCGAAACGGCGAAACGCCGCGTTGTTGAGCCGGATGTGTCCCCGCCCCCAGCCGTACGAGATCGCCGCGCAACCTCGGATGTGCGCCTCGAGGATGGTGAGACCGGCCGTTGAGTGGACGAGCGCGTCACCCGCGGCGAGCCAGTCACCCATCACGTCCGTGAACCCGACCACGCGCACGCGGTCGCGGCCCGCGAAGTCGCGCTCGAGCCTTCGGCGCACGTCGTCGTTCCGCCCGCACAGACAGGCGACGCACGCGACGCCCTCGGTCGCCAGCGCGGCCTTCACGGCCCCGGCGAGGTCGCCGACCGCCCAACCGCCGCCGGAAACCAGCACGATCTTTCCGTCGGCGGGCAGGCCGAGCGCGCGTCGCGCCTCACGCGGGTCCCGGGCCTCCGCGAAGTCCGCGGCCGTCAGGCCGCGGACGCACCGGATCTCGGTCTCTTCGCCGGCGATCCGGCGCACCTCGGCGATCGATTCGGCATGCGTGAGCAGGTGGAGGTCGATGCCCGGCGCCGCCCAGTACCGCAGCGCGGAGAGGTCGGTGATCGCCGCGCAGGCCGGCACCGCCAGCATTCGCCGGCGTCGCATCCAGCCGAGCACCTCCGTGGTGACCGGGTAGACGGAGACGACGACGTCCGGCTCTACCGCCTCGACGAGTGCGCGCAGCCTCGGTGCCGCCACGCGCGCGAGCAGCTCGCGGCTCGCCGCTCGAACGGGCGGGAAGCGGGCGAACATGCCGTAGGAGAGATCGAAGACCCACTGCCGGCGGTCGGTGACCGCGCGGATCCCGTCGTCGGCGACCGCCACGAGCAGACGTCCCATCGCAGCCAGCCCGTCCTCGACGACGATCTCTGTTTCCGGGCTCTCGGCCTGCAGCTGGGCGGTCAGCGTGCGCGCGGGCAGGTCGTGGCCCTCGCCGACGCTTGCCGTCAGGATCAGGACGCGCGTCATGCCGCCTCCGCGATCACGCAGCACTGCGCGCCGCGTCCTGAACGCCGTCGCGCGCGCTCGCGTACTCCGTGGCGGCGAACCTGACCTCACGGTTCTCGACGATCCGAGCCGCATCGAGGGCTAGCTGGCGGCTGTTACGAACGGACAGGACGCCGCGCCGCGCCAGTGCGAGCAGGCATTCGGTGAGCCTCCGCCGCCGAGCCTCCGGCCGCTCGAGCGGCGGATCGATTCCGCGACCCTCCTCACGAGCGTCCTCGACGGCGAGCGCGAGGGCACGGTCGAGCTTCGCGGGCGCCACTGACCGCTCGCCCGCTTCCACCAGCGCCACCAATCGATTGGCCACGACCTGTCCACAGGTAAGAGGCGTGCGGCGACGCAGCTCGAGGAGCAGCTGTGCGTCGGCGTCGCGGGCCGGCGGTTCGAGCGGCGGCCCGACGTCGACGCAGAGCCGCGGCTTCCCGCGCGTGAAGACGTCGTAGGCGATGCCGATCGGCAACACGGATTTCACATGTCCACGCCGGACGAGGACGTCCAGGCCGCCGAGGAGCGGTCCGATTGCCCCGTCCTGCGAGGGCTCGCCCTCCGGGTAGATCAGCAGCGGCTCGCCGGCCCGAAGCACGCGGGCCAGCCCGCGCAGGTCGGAGGCCGCGCCGTACGCGCGCCACCGCCAGAGATCGCGGGCGTCCGGGAGCTCGTGTCGGTCGACATCGCTCCACAGCAGATCGGCGAGGTCGGCCCGCAGCGCCTCGTGCACGAGCGTGGCGCCGCGTTCGCGGAAGCGCCCGGCGAGCGAAGCGGGCAGCACCTCCTCGATGGGCGCAGCTTGGTCCGCACGACGAAGCGCCTGGACGGCCTGCACCTCCGCGGCAATGCGCAGCGGGTGAGCCCGCACGAGCTCGATGAGCGGCCGGAGGTCGAGCCGGAAGAAGATGCGGCGCAGAAGTCGCGGCGCGGTCGCCGGAAGCATGCCTGCGAGCACGCCGGGTTCCCAGATGTCGTCGCGCGCCGCGTAATGAAGGCGGAGACGGTGCCGGAGGAACGTTCCGTCCGTGAACACGTGCGAGCTGGCAAGCAGCGGAACGTCGGCGTCACTCCGGTGCGAGGAGACGACGAGCATCCCCGGACGCATCTTCAGGTTCTCGCGGCCGAGAAACGCCACGTGGAACGAGGCGCGAATGTAGAGCAGCATGCCGATCCCGGTTGCGTCGTAGAGCAGCTCGGATCGCCGGGCCTCGTCTCCCACGGCGCCGAGGGTAACGGGCTCGCCGGCCTAGCGGACTTCTTCGCGCTCCGCTTCCAGGTCGACCACCACGTGCGTGATCCGCACGGCAAAGCGCTCACGGGCGCCGCTGACCACGCCCCGCTCGAGCCAGTTCGATCGGCCCTCCGGGTGGGTGGAGATCACGATCTCGTCCGGACCGAACGTCCGCAGCGCGTCTTCGATCGCCTGCAGCGGCTCGGAATCGCCGACCTCGCCGTCAGCGTCGATCCCGTCGTCCCGGAGCGCAGCGAGGCTGGCGTCGAGCCGCCTGTACGCCTCGGCGCGGGCCTCGTCCGAATCCGAGACCCAGTGCTTGAGCGGACTGTTGAGTGCCGGGCTGACCACGCGCACGCGCGAGGGCTTGCCTTCGGTTCGCTCATGGATCACCTCGCGCAGCGCGCGCCCGCCGACGGTCTCGTTGGCGATCACGAGCACGCGGTGCTCGTCGGTGTCGGCGCGCGGCGGCGGGGCCGTGCGCTGCGGCCCCTCGCGGCGCCCCTGGAGGATGAGGAGGAGTGCGGCCAGCGTCAGGATCACGAAAACGCCGATACCCGCCCAGCGGCCTCCCAACACGCTCGCAATCGCGATCGCGCCGAAGTACGCCAGCGTCAACAGGACGAAGCGGAACGCGTCGGCCTCGCTCCGCAAAGGGTTGCGCATTACGTTCCCGCTTCCCGCAAGAACGCGAAAACACTCATAGGACGAGGGTCAGATGATGTAGATCGTCGTGTAGACGACGATCCACATGACGTCGACGAAGTGCCAGTAGATGCCGGGCAGCTCGACGCCCCAGTGGGCCTGCGGCGTGAAGTGGCCGCGGAAGGCGCGCGTCGTGGCCATGGCCAGGAGGCAGAGGCCAACGAAGACGTGCGCGCCGTGGAGGCCCGTCAGCGAGAAGAAGATCGTCCCGAAGGAGCCGCTCCGCGGCGAGAAGCCCACGCGGTGGTACTCGAGGATCTGCGTCAGCAGGAACGTCGTGCCGAGCGCCATCGTCAGCACGAGCCCGGCCTGCAATCCTGCGCGGTGCCCGCGCTTGATCGACTGGAGTGCCCAGTGCACGGTGAAGCTGGAAGTGACCAGGATCAAGGTGTTGACGCCCGCGACGAAGACGGGAAGCTTGTACGGCGGCAGTGGCCATGGCTCGCCGTTGACGACGCGGATGAAGAAGTAGGCCGTGAAGAAGGAACCGAACAGCATCACCTCGGAGGCGATGAAGAGCAGGACTCCGAGCGTCGCGGGATCGACCCGGGAGCTGTGGTGCGCAGCCGGCGGGTGATCGGCGTGCGCGTGCGCCGCGGCGCTCACGTGGACGCCTCCACGAGCGCCTCGTCGACCTCGACGTGCTCGATCGGCAGGCCGCTGTCCTTCTGCAGGCGGCCGACGAGGTCGCGCCGCATCCAGCCCGACCGCTCACCCGGAAACGTCGAGACGATGATCTCGTCGATCCGCTCGTCGTGAATGGCGTGCATCGCGGCGGTGTAGGGATCGGGGTGCGAGATCTGACCGTGCGCGTCGATGCCGGTGCCTCGGAGGAGGGCGAGCGCGCGGCGCAGGCGCCGCTCGGCATCCGGGTGCGCCGACCGCGTCGGATCGCTCTGCGGGCAGATCAGGAGGAAGCTCGCGGGCGAGCGCTCGGCCCGCGCGCGGATGCGCTCGAGCAGCGGATCGCCGACCACGGTCTCGTTCGCGATCACGAGCACGTTCGTCTCCTGGCGCTCCGAGTCGAGGTCGACGACGACGTGCTGGACGGGCACGTCGCCGGCGGCGTCCCGGATGCGCGCGACCACGTCGCGGCGGAGCCAGCCGGACTTGTGATCGGGATGCGTCGACACGATCAGCTCGTCGACCTCGTCCTGCGCGAGCGCGTCCTTCACCGCGGCGACCGGATCGGTGTCGACGACGTACCCATGGGCGGAGATGTCCGCATCGTGGAGCGCGCGCAGGGTGTGGTCGAGGCGCCGGCCGGCCGCCGCGCGGCGCGTGTCCTCGTAGACCACGTAGCCGCGGCTGGGCTGGTTGACGGGCGCAATCACGGTCACGTGGACCCGCTCCGTCTCGGCGCGGTCCCGGAGCGCGTTCAGCAGGCTCCAGCCGGCGACGGTCTCGTTCGCGATCACGAGGATGCGCCGCTCACGCTCGGCGCTCATCGAACGGGCGCCTCCTGTTCGGCCTCGACAGGCGCCGGGCGGTCCCCGTTCAGGAGCGCATGCCGAGCGCCCGGCACGCCGTACTCGTACGGCCCGCCGACGACCTGCGGCACCTCGTCGAAGTTGAAGTACGGCGGCGGCGACGAGACCTGCCACTCGAGTGTCATCCCGCGCCACGGGTTCGCCTCGGCCTTCGGCCCGCGCGCCCAGCTCGTGATCATGTTGTAGACGAAGACGATGAACGACGCGCCGAGGACGAACGACGCGAACGAGATGAACATATTCCAGCCGGCGAACTTCGGGTCGTAGTCGGCGACGCGCCGCGGCATCCCCTGCAGGCCGAGGTAGTGCATGGGGAAGAACGTCGCGTTGAAGGCGATGAACGTCGTCCAGAAGTGGATCTTCCCGAGCCGCTCGTTGTACATGCGGCCGGTCATCTTCGGGAACCAGTAGTAGATCCCGGCCATGATCGTGAACAGGGAGCCGCCGAGCAGCACGTAGTGGATGTGTGCCACGACGAAATACGTGTCGGAGACGGCGATGTCGATCGGCACGGCGCCGAGGTAGATGCCCGACAGTCCGCCGATCACGAACATGGACACGAACCCGAGCGCGAACAGCATCGGCGTCTCGAAGTGCAGCTTCCCCTCCCATAAGGTCGCAAGCCAGGAGAAGACCTTGATCCCGGTCGGGACGGCGATGGCGAGCGTCGTCACCATCATCGGCACGCGGAGCCAGCTCGCCATCCCGGACACGAACATGTGGTGGGCCCACACGGAGAATCCGAGGATGAGGATGGCCATCAGCGACAGGGCCATCAGCCGGTAGCCGAAGATCGGCTTGCGCGAGAACGTCGCGATCACCTCGGAGGCGATCCCGAAGCCGGGCAGCATCATGATGTAGACCGCCGGGTGCGAGTAGAACCAGAAAATGTGCTGGTACCCGAGCGTGTAGCCGCCTTCGATCGGCTCGAAGAAGTTCGTGTGCATGAGCCGGTCGAACATGACGAAGAACTGCGAGCCGGCGATGAACGGCGTGGCGATCACGACGAGGAGCGACGTGGTGAAGTTGGCCCAGACGAGGAGCGGCATCCGCCAGAACGTCATCCCCGGCGCACGCATCGTGATGATCGTCACCAGGAAGTTGAGCGCCGTGAGGATCGACGAAGCGCCGGCCCACTGCACCCCCATGCTGAAGACGGTGTTGCCGAACGGCTGCCCGATGGCGAGCGTCGCGTAGTTCGTCCAGCCGGCCGCGAACGGGCCGCCGCTCGGCACGAGGAAGCTGCCGAGCATCATCGTCCCGGCGATGGGCAGCAGCCAGTAGGAGAGGGCGTTCAGCCGCGGGAATGCCATGTCCGGCGCGCCGATCATCAGCGGCAGGACGTAGTTCGCCAGGCCGGCAAAGGCCGGGATCACGAACAGGAAGATCATCAGCGCCGCGTGGACCGAGAAGAGACCGTTGTAGGTCTGCGTGTCGACGTACTGCATGCCGGGGCGGGCGAGCTCGGCTCGAACGAGCATCGCGAGTAGCCCGCCGACGAGGAAGAAGATGATCGTGCTCGAGACGTACTGGACGCCAATCACCTTGTGGTCGGTGTTCACGGCGAAGTACGAGCGCCAGGAGCGGGCGCCGTGCCCCGAGTGATCCTCGGGAATCGTCGGAGCGCCGACCGCATAGCGGAGCCAGTAGTCGAACGCGCCGAGCCCGGCGAGGAAGCCGATCGGCGCCGTCACCATGCCGGCCACGGTCGCGATCACGGTCCAGAGGAAGATCGGGTGCCAGCCCGCCGCGGCGCGGATGCCGATGACGATCGCGAGGCCGATCCCGAAGAAGAGCGGCGTCATCCACAGCGCACGTAGCCAGCCGCCGACCAGGAAGCGGCGGAAGCCCTGCGCCGGCGGCTTGGGCACCGCTACCGCTGTGTGGACGTCCCCGTATGCGACCTCGGCCACCTACTCACGACCCCTTTCCGGTCAGATACTGCACGAGCGCGGCAACCTGCTGGCTGGAGAGGTTGAAGTCGGGCATCACGTTGGGCTTATACCCAGGCTGGACGTAGGCGTTCGGGTCGGTGATCGACTGGGTGACGAAGGCGTCGAGCGGCTTGCCCGCCTGCTTGGCGTACTGCGACAGCTTGTCGAGATCGGGGCCGACCGTCCCGGTCGCGCTCGCGGCCTTGAAGGTGTGACAGCTGCCGCAGCCGTTCGTCTTGAAGAGCGAGGCGCCGGCGGAGCCGCCGCCGCCGCCCTGCTGCCCTCCCTGGCCCCTGGCCCACCGTTCGAAGCCGGCCTGCGGCATCACGATCGCCCAGCTGCGCATGTAGGCGTGACCGAGCCCGCAGAGCTCGGTGCAGATGACCGGGTACCAGTCGCTCTTCGTCGGCGTGAGCTCGGTCGCCGTGACCTTCACGTGCGTGACCTCCGGATAGGGGAGCGCGTCCTGCTTCTGACCGAACTCGGGCACCCAGAATGAGTGGATCACGTCCTTCGAGGTCAGGTTCAGCCTGACCGGGCGATCGATGGGAAGGCGCAGCACCGAGGAGGTCAGGTTGTGGTAGGCGGGGTACTGAAACGTCCAGGCGAACTGCTGCGCCGTAACGTTGATCTGCAGGGTGTTGCTCGGGTAGCTGCCGTTCTTCGCCAGCGCGACCGCGCTGACGATTGCGATCGTGGTCACGAGCACGACGGGCACGGCGGTCCAGGCGATCTCGAGCCCGGTGTGCCCGTGGATCGGCGGGCCGTCGGACTCGTCGTCGGGCCGGGCGCGGAACTTCCACACCGCGTAGATGCTGACTCCGGCCACGATCGCGAACACGAAGATGCAGATGCCGGTCGTCACCCAGAAGACCAGGTCGATGCGCTCGCGCTCCTTCGAGGCGACCGGCGGCAGCCACGGCACGAACAGCGCGACGAGCAGCACGGCGGCGCCTGCCGCCAGACCCACTGCGATGAGGCGCACGATCGTTCCCCTCCGCACGGCAGCAGCCTATTCGAGCGGCCGAGCCGAGTGCACTGTTAGCTGCTCGGCCAATCCGGGTACCACACGGGCAACAAGGAGGCGATGTATGGGACTCGGAGTTGGTCTGTTTCTGATTGCAGTCGGCGCGATCCTCGCGTGGGCCGTCAACGTGCAGTCGTCCGGTGTCGACATAAACACGATCGGTTACATCCTGCTCGTGGTCGGCGCAGTGGGTGTCCTGCTCTCGCTGATCTTCTGGTCGTCCTGGGCGGGACCTGGCTACTGGTCACGCCGCCGGACCTACGCCGACGAAGGGCCGCCACCCGGACCGGGCTACTAGCGCGACGACTACGCACAGCGCGTGGATCGCGGGCTCTCGCGCCAGCTGGGTATCTTCGACCGGCTGGCGCGGGCTGCCGCGAGCGTTCCTCCCGACGTCCAGGAGGTCCTCGACCGCGTCGCCGAGGAGTTCCGATCGGCGTTCTCGCTCGGGCGCGCGGTCGTCGTCCGGCTGGAGCGAGCCGAGCGAACCGTCCAGGCGGTCGTCCATCAGGGCCTGGACTGGCCCGCTGACCGTGCGGTTCCGCTCAGGGACCTGAGCTTTCTCGAGCGGGCGCTCGACTCCGGTCGCGCGGTCTTCGTCCGTGATGCTCGGGCGGAAAGCGCAATGGCGCCGGCCCTCATCGACCGCGCCGGGATCAGCTCGGTCGTCGCCGTCCCGCTGCAGGTCGATGACCGGTGCCTCGGCTTCCTCGTGGGGGACAGGAAAGGAATGCCGTTCCTGCTCGCCGAGGACGAGGTCGACCTCCTCAGCGCGCTCGGCCGCGTGGCCGCGATCCTCGTCGACAAGACGGATCACGTCGCCGACTTCATCGCCGTCGCGTCGCACGAGCTGCGCACGCCGATCGCCACGGTCCACGGCATCGCCGCGACGCTCCACTTCCGCCAGTCAGAGCTGCGGGACGAGCAGATCGCCGCGCTCCGCGCCGCGCTCTACCAGCAGACCACGCGTTTACACGCGCTGACGGAGCAGCTGCTCGACCTGTCGAAGCTCGACGCCGGCGCGTTCTCGGTGCGCCCCGAGCGGTTCGCGCCGGGACCGCGCCTGGAGGCTGTCCTGCAGCACGTCGCGCCCGAACGCGCTGCCGACGTGCGCATGGCAGTCGACGACCGGCTGGAGCTCGACACCGATCCGCTCGCCTTCGAGCGCGTCGCCTCGAACCTCCTGGAGAACGCGCTCCGTTACGGGCGGCCGCCGATCGAGGTTCGCGTCTCCAACGGCGGCCACGTTCGGCTCGTCGTCGAGGACTGCGGCGAAGGCGTCGACCCGGCGTTCGTCCCGCGTCTCTTCGACCGCTTCACGCGCGGCGGGTATGAGCCGGGGGCCGGCGGCAGCGGGCTGGGGCTCGCGATCGCAAGCTCATATGCGAAGGCGATCGGCGGAACGCTCCGCTACGAGCCGTGTCAGCCGCACGGCGCGCGCTTTACGCTCGAGCTGCCAGCTCCTGTCGCCTTCGGCTCGGTCGCTTCAAGTTGACGCGCTGCCCGCGAGAATCCGACGCGAATTCTCTGTTACTGCGCGCGCGGGAGCTCGACGACGAAGACAGAACCCTTGCCATCCGCAGCCTCGATCCAGATCTGTCCGTCCATGTGGTGGACGAGCTGCCGGCAGATGTATAGCCCGAGACCGGTGCCGCCTACGCCGCGGGTCAGCTCGGGATCCAGGCGGTAGAACTTCTCGAAGATCCGCTCGCGCTCCCCGGGAGGGATGCCGATTCCCTCGTCGGTGATTCGGAACTGTACGCGGCCGTCCGCCTGCTGGACCGCGATCTCCACCTGCCCGCCGTTCGGCGAGTACTTGATGGCATTGTCGACGAGGTTGCGCAGCACCTGCAGGAGCCGGTTGGCGTCCGCGGTCACACGAACCGGAGGATGCGGTGTGACGACGATCTCGATGTTCGGAGGCGCGTGGATCCGGCGCGAGACGGCGAGACTGTTGACGATCTCAGCCGAGTCGCACGTCTCGATGGCGACCTGCAGCACGCCCGCGTCGAGTCGGCTGGCCAGGAGCACGTCCTCGACGATGCGCGCCAGGCGGTTCGACTCGTCCACGATCACGTCGAGCAACGCGGTGCGCCGATCGTCCGACAACGTCAGGTCGTCGCGGCTCAGCGTCTTGCCGGATCCGTAAATCGCGGCGAGCGGCGTGCGGAGCTCGTGCGAGATCGTGGAGACGAAGTCTGTCTTCATCTTCTCGAGCGCGCGCTCTTCCGTCAGGTCCCGGAACGCGTAGACGATTCCCTCGTCGAATCCCACGCCCGACATCGAGAGCCAAAGCTCGCGATCGGGAAGCTCGAGATGCACCGTGTGCGGCCGCACGGCGGCGCGTGGCGATCCCACCACGGGCACCTCAGCCGCGAGGCTTTCCCACTGCGGTATCGCGTCGCCGGCTCGCCGTGTGACCACGTCCGCCCGGCGAAGCCCCGTGATCGCCTCCGCGGCCGGGTTCCAGAGGCGGATGACGCTGTCCCGGTCGAGCATGAAGACGCCGTCGCCGACGTGGGTCAGCACGTTCGCGGCCTGCGCCCGCTCCTGGACTTCCCGGAACAACCGCGCGTTGTCGACGGACGTCGCGGCCCGGCGGGCCAGCTCCTCCGCGAGGTTGAGATCGCCCTCTCCGTAGCGGCGCCCGGACTCAGCGGTGGCGAACGACAGCGCACCGAGCGCGCGGCCTCGGGCCTTGATCGGCACGCACATGTACGACCGGAGACCGAGCTCACGCAGCTTCTGGACATGCTCCTGCTCGCCGTCCTGTTCCTCGCCCACCGACGGCACGATCTGGGGCTCGCCGGTCCCGACGACGGCTGCAGGACCGAGCGCAGCGTCAGCGTCGAGCCGCTGCACCCACCCTGCGCCAGTCGAGGCCTGTTGCGCGACCGCGATGCGACGAAGCTCGCCGTCGGCGACGAGGTTGACGACGCACCAGTCTGCGAGATACGGCACCGCGAGGTCGGCGACGCGGCCGAGCGTGGTCTCGTAGTCGAGCGAGGATGTGAGGAGCGCGCTGGCCTCGGCGAGGAACCTGAACCGGCGCTGCGCAGCCTCTGCTTCCGCTCGCGCGACGTGCTCGCGGGCCAGGCCGCGGATGCGATCCTGCTCCGCCTCCTTGCGATCGATGAAGTGGCCGATCTGCCCGCCGACAACCGCCAGCGAGCGCAGCAGATGCGCGTCCGCAGGTTCGACGTGGCAGTGGAAGAGCTCGATCGCCCCGAGGACTCTGTCGCCGAGCATGATCGGGCACGCGAATGCCGTACGTAGGCCGATCTCTGCAGCAGCCTCGCTGCGCGCGAAGTTCGGTTCCTGCGTCACGTCCGCGACCCAGGCGGGGCGCTTTGTGCTCCAGACCCGACCCGGAAGGCTGACGCCGCGCGGAAACGCAAGCCGGTGGCTCAGGCTGGCGAAGCGACCGATCTCGACCGAGGGGCTGTGCCACACCTCGGCGCACCGCACCGACTCGTCGTCCTCCGCCACGAGCCAGAGCGTGCCGACGTCGCACTCGAGGCTCTCGCAAAGCGCCTGGAGGATGCGCGCGGCAGCGTCGTCGAGCGACGGCGACTCGGCGAGGATCTGCGCCACCGCGTGCTGGGCCGAAAGCCGCTGTTCGGCGCGCCGCCGCTCGGTGATCTCGGAGACGACGGCGCCGACGCCGATCACTTCGCTGCCCGAGGCCCGCACGGGGTAGTAGCTCGCCAGCCAGTGGCGGCGCGCGCCGGGCATCGCGGGCGTCTCACCCGCAAACTCGACATTCAGGATCGGCTCGCCGTCCTCCAGCACGCGGCGAAGCGACGTCGCGACCTCCTCGCCGATGTCCGGAAGCACCTCGGCCGGCGTCCGCCCCACGTGCTCGTCGGGCGGCCTCCCGTCGAGCGCCGCGAGCGTGTCGTTGATGCGCACGTAGCGCAGGTCCCGGTCCCAGAACGCGAGCCCGACCGGTGCGCGCGCAAGCAGCGTGTCGAGGACGGCGAGCGACTCCTCGGAGTCGCGGAAGAGCCGCGCGTTGTCGACCGCCATCGCCGCTCGTGCGGCGAGCTCCTCGGCGAGCGCGAGGTCCGACGTTCCGTACGTCCGGCCGGATTCGGCGGTCGCCAGCGTCAGCGCACCCATCGTCCGCCCGCGCGCGACGAGCGGGACGATGAGGTTCGAACGAAGCTCGAGGCTCTGCAGGAGCTCGAGCTGTTCCGCGTTCGGCGCGATTGCCGAGACCCACTCCTCGGAGATGTCCTCGATCAGCTCGGCCCTGCCGGTGCGCAGCACCTTCGCCGTTCCCTCCGGCCCCTGGAACCGCGGCGGGTACGAGTCGCGCAGGCGCTTTGCGATGTCCATCCGGGACCGGTCGCCGCAGACGACCGCGACGCGCCGGATCGTGCCGTCGGCGCCAAGCAGGTCGACCACGCACCAGTCCGCGAGCTCCGGGACCGCGAGTTGCGCTACGCGCGAGAGCGTCGCTTCGTAGTCGAGCGACGAGGCCAGGACCGCGCTCGCTTCCGCGAGAAACGCAAGGGCCCTCGTATCCACGACTCGTTCGCGCGATACCGGCCCTAGCACGGCGGTACTACCGCCGTGCTCGTCACGCTGCACGGCCATGCCTCCTTATCGTAGGGCTATTGAGGCGATACCGTGATTTTTCGTCGCGCAGAGCCAAGTTCCCACCGATACCAGTTCAGCTTGGAGCGACCGAGCCGAAGGCCGCGGAGCTTCCTAGATCCGCGCTCGTGCCGATCGCGATACGGGGATGGCCGGCCGGGCGCAGCCAGCGGAGGGTCGTGACGAGCCGGCCGACGGGAAGGCTGACGCAGCCCGAGGTCGGGCGACCGATGCTGGCGTGGAGGAAGATGCCCGAGCCGCGGCCGGGAACGACCGGGTGCGTGTTGTAGTCGACGACGGCGAGATAGCGATACGCGGTCGGTGACCGCGAGAGCTCCTCGCCCGAGCCGAACAACGGCTCCGCGCCGCAACGCACGTGACGGAATCGGTTGTAGAAGCGGGAACGCGGGTCCTCGACCCACCAGTCGCCGCAAACCGTGCGGTGATAGGCGTAGCGGACGCCTGGATTCGTCGCGGCGCCGTACATCGTCCGCTGGAAGCCGAAGGTGCCGGACGGCGTCGTGCCGTCTCCCTCGCGATGACGGGCCGAGACGCCGTTCCTCCCGAGCCACGCCCGCCACGGCCCGCCAGCCGGAATCCAGCAACCACCGCCGGCCTTCGTCCACAGCCGGAGCGGTGCCTGCGTCGAGGTTCGCCGCGCAGGGACGACGGTGATCAGCTGGGTCGAATCCGGCGTGATCGTCATCCGGTTCGCCGGTGACGACGGACATGCGACCGCCGCGGCCGGGCGTGAGGCCGACGACACGGCCGCGACAACGGCAAGGCAGGCAACAGGCGGGAGGATCCAGCGGGTCATCTCGGTCTGGAGACTACGCGGTGGTTCGTAGAATCCGGCCCGTGACGACGCCCCACCCCAATCCGATCATCCGCGGCGAGCGGGTCTGGCTCCGCCCGATCGAACGCGACGATCTCGAGCAGGCGATCGTCGCCCTCAACGACCGGGAGATCGCCGACCTGGTCGGCTTCACAGGGCCGGTCAGCCGCCAGATGGCCGAGAAGTGGTTCGACGAGGAGGTCGCGAAGCGGCACGGAGAACGCCAGTTCTTCTTCGCCATCTGCGAGCTCGGCTCCGCCGACCTGATCGGCGAGTGCGGCTTTCACCAGATCGACTTCGGAATCCGCGCCGAGGTCGCCATCTTCCTCCTGCCCGAGTACACGGGCCGCGGCCTCGGCACGGATGCGATGAACGCGCTCGTCGACTTCGGGTTCGGCGAGCTGGGCTTCCACCGGATCGGGTTGCACGTGACGCCGGCGAACGAGCGTGCGATTCGCTCGTACGAGAAGTCGGGATTCAGTCACGAGGGGCGCCTGCGCGCGTGGCGGCGGCGCCGTGGCCGCATCATCGACGACCTCGTCATGTCGATCCTCCGTGACGAGTGGGAAGCCCTCGATCGTCCGAGGAGCTGGGACTTGCCGCCGGTGAAGCCTCCTCCGAAGCGGACTGGTCGCGCGCGGAAAGCAAGCTGACTCCGGACTGATCGCCCTCTTCGGCGGAGGCCGGCTTGGCCCGGCGCAGCGCAGCTCCTGTCGCCTTCGGCTCGGTCGCTTGAAGTTGACCGCGCCGATTAGGGACAGGGCCAACGGCGGAAACATGGTTTCCCCCCTTACGGGGCCACCAGTTCCAGCGACCGAGAATCGCCATGAGAGACGGGACCAGCAGCGCGCGCACGATCGTGGCGTCGATGAGCACCGCCAGCGCAATGCCGACCCCCACCTCCTTGATGAGGATCACGCCGGAGGTGGCGAAGGCGCCGACGGCGACGCAGAACAGAAGCGCCGCCGCGGTGATGATCCGCCCCGTCCGCTCGAGCCCGACTGCCACCGCTTCACGGTTCGGAAACCCGGAGTCGTACGCCTCCTTGATCCGTAAGAGCAGGAACACGCCGTAGTCGGTCGCGAGGCCGAAGGCGATCACGAAGAGGAGCACGGGCTGAGTCAGCTGCAGCGCTCCCTGGCTTCGGTAGTCGAGCAGCCTCTCGAGGCGGCCGTCCTGGAAGACGAAGACCAGGATGCCGAGCGTGGCCGTCAGCGTAAGGAAGTTCATGAGGAGCGCCTTGAGCGGCAGGACGAGCGAGCGCGTCGCAGCGAAGAGAAGCGCGAACGTGATCACGCAGAGAAGCGCGATCGCGAGCGGTAGCCGCTCACCGAGCGTGTGCTTCTGGTCGATGAACTGCGCCGTCGCGCCTCCAACCAGCGCGTCTCCGGGCACGGTGCGCATCGACTGCACGAGCCGTTGCGACGCGGTGTCCAGAAACGGTCGTCCAGAGGAGGCACGCACCTCCCAGGTGCCGTGTCCGAGCCGCTTGGGCGGCAGCACCGTCGCCGCGTCGGGGAGACGGCGGACTGCCAGGGCGTAGGCCCGAGCCTGCGCCGAGCCATCCTGAAGGACCGCGTAGACCGGCGAGATCGTCGACGCGGCGAAGTCGCGCCGCAGCGCCGTGTCGACCTCACGCGAGCTCACGTGCGCCGGCAGAACCGATGCGTCGACGCCCGTGAAGCGGATCGAGAGGAAGGGCAATCCGAGCGCGACGAGGAGAGCGGTCGCCGCCACCGCGACGGGAACTGGTCGCCGCATGAGCGCGTGCGCGAACCGGTACCACGGGCCGGCGTCGCCGCGCGCGGCGCGTTCGGCCGCTCGGCGCCAGCGGCGTGGTGAGAGCGCGTTCACGCGCTCGCCGAGCACGAGGAAAAGCGCCGGCAGCACGGTCAGCGCGATCAGCCCCGCGAGCGGTCCGACGAGCCCGCCGGCGATTCCCATCGACTGCAGGAAGCCCAGCGGAAAGACCGCCAGCGTCGCGATCGCAGCTCCCACGGTCAGCGAGCTGAACACCACCGTGCGGCCGGCCGTCCGCAGCGTCTCCCCCACCGCAGCGGCACCCGGCCCTCGACGCACGAGCTCCTCGCGGAAGCGCGAGACGAGGAGCAGGCTGTAGTCGATTCCGAGGCCGAGCCCCGCGCCGGTGACGATGTTGAGCGCGTACGCCGAGACCGGCATCACGACGTTGAGAAGTCGCAGGAGCAGAAGCGCGCCGAGGATCGTGAGTGCGCCGCACACGAGCGGCAGCAGCGCCGCCACGACGCTGCGGAAGACCCAGAGGGCGAGGAGGAACAGGACAGGAAACGCGAGCTCCTCTGCTCGCGTGAGGTCGTGCTGAACCTGATGGTTGACCTGGACGGTCGCGAGGGCAACGCCGCCGACGGCCGTTCCGGGGACCGTTCGCAGGCGGACGTCGACCCGCTCGGCAGCCTGGCGCCATGCCCGCTGGGGCAAGCTGGCGCGAGCGTAGGCGGGCACGATCGCCTCGCGGCGGTCTGCCGAGAAGACGGGGCGCACCACGACCGGGAACGCGGGCTCCGACCTGATTTCGGACGCGACGGTGCGTAGTCGCGACGGCGTCGGGTCGTGAACAAGCACGAGCACCTGCGGCGACGCCGAGAGACCTGAGGCCCGCTCGACGGCCCTTTCGGCACGCAGGCTCTCGCTGCCGCTCGCGACGAACTCGTTCGAACCGCGCCCCAGAAGGTGCGGGGTCTGTAGCCCGAGCGCCGCGGCGACGAGCGCGAAGGCGGACGCCATGGCGAGCACTCGCCACGGCGCGCGGACCGGAAGCTCGGCAAGCCACGTCATCGTCGTGGTCGAGTCTGCCTTCGGCGTGCGCCGCCGCGACGGGTAAGTTCCATGCATGGGTGCGGTCGAGGCCATCTACATCAGCGCCGAGCACGGCGAGTTGCCGCATGAGGTCGACTCGGTGCGGGCGATCGCAGGGAAGGGGCTCGAGGGCAACCGCTACTTCGACGAGGGCAGTCCCGCCCGCGAGCTGACGCTGATCGAGGCCGAGGCCCTCGAGGCGCT